>Ga0187847_10000023_pt1 | contig 174256 bp, 138 predicted proteins | sample June2016WEW_4_10_FD_132458 | JGI IMG/M metagenome (GOLD analysis project Ga0187847, IMG submission 132458) | Peatland microbial communities from SPRUCE experiment site at the Marcell Experimental Forest, Minnesota, USA - June2016WEW_4_10 | ecosystem: Environmental > Terrestrial > Soil >...
CCCCAGTCGCTACCGGCCTGACCACTGTCCGCTGTGCCACGGACCAGACCCTCTGCGGGCGCACGGTTTTTATTGCCGCAGCCTGGTAGATGTGAACTACGACGGAGCCATCCCGGTGCGCCGGTATCTATGCCTGCTCTGTAAACGTACGGTTTCTCTGCTGCCAGAGTTTGCCTTGCCCTACCTCCGTTTCAGTATCCAGGTGATCGGTTTGTTCTTAGTGTCGCGCCTGCTGGACCGGCGCACTTTAAGAGCAGCGGCTGCCGCGGCTTTTCAACCCAACATGCCTTATCAACGCGGCCAGTTCTGGGTACGCCGATTCCAGCAGCAAACCGCGGCTCTGTGCGTCGCTTTGGTCAGCTTAACCACAGTCGTGCCCGCGACAGATTTTCTCACCCGCGCGTTACATCACTCATACTCCACCCTACCAGGCCCAAGGTCGGGGCAAGATCGAACGCTTGCTGCCGGTTCCTGATCTAGGGACCTTCTTATGTGCTCCACGTAAACTTTGCGGCCCTGCACCCCAATTTCCCGGGCGACCACTTTGCCCTCTCGATCCAGAAAACATGTCATCGGCAGAAAGATAACGCCGCCGTAGCGTTTTTCAAAAGAGGATGTGTTGCCAATCACAATCGGGTAGTTGACGTTCATTTCTCTTGCGTAGTCAGAGATTTCCTCTGTGCTGGCATAATCGTCCAACGATACGCCGATCACCTGGAAACCTTCAGCGCCGTATTCGTTTTGTAGTTCAACAAGCGTCGGTATTTCGGCCTTGCTCGGACCGGTCTCGTTGGCACCGCACCTACACCACAAAATGAGCAGAACGGCTTTGCCGCGCAGGTTGGAAAGCTTGAGATTGCCGCCGCCGAGCAATGGCAGTTCGAAGTCAGGCAGCAACTGGCCTGCGAAATCCTTAACCAGACAGGTCGGGCAGCTGTCTTTCTTGGAACCTTGCGGCCCTGTATCGTTTTGCGCGCAGCAGAACCCGGAGATCAAGAGAAGCGCACTCGCGACAAAACTTTTCTTATGTATCACAGACAATGCCTCCGCGCCGTTGCGTGCCCAAGCGCTTCCGCCATTCCTATCAGCGCCCAGGTTCGCTGTTCAGTTGTCGGTCTGGAACGGGCCCACTTGAGAACTGCTTTAGGGCCTGACTTGATGGTCCACGCGCGAGCAATCTGATGAATTGCATCAGTGCCCCTTGCTTCAGCGAGTGGTTTGTTTTTCTCGCCAAGATTCACACTTTGAAGGTCGTTGAGGAGACGAAGGGCCTCGACGATATTTCCTTTCCTCGCAGCAACAGCGGCGAACTGGCCCAGTCCGAAAGCCAGGTCTTGCGGATTCGATGTGTCACGCAATAGACGTTCCGCTCCTGAAGGATCTACTTCGTATTGGTGGACCGCAACGAAGGAGACGTTGGAACACCCGTTCTTGCGAATTACCTCGTCGGCCTCAGTGAACTTTCCCCGCGTCGCCTCTAGATACGCTTCGTCACACGGTGTCGCTCGAATCATTCTGACCTCTTCTGGATGGGGCCAAAGAGTGAAGCGCGCACACTCCAGGAAGAGAGCAGCGAACTTCCGGTCTTTCATGTAAGCCGCGAGTTTACGAGCCCGGCCTTGCTCGCCGCGAATGCGCAGGGCATCGCCGATGTCGTAGAAGAGTTGATAGCCCGACTTAGTACGCCCAGCGGTATCAAGCGCTCCCTCAAAATCCCCCATCTGAATTTGGTGACCTCCATACGCCAGGAAAACCTCATCAGACTCGCCGAAGGGAGCGATCGTTTCAAGTGCGCCCGACAGATCTCCGTCCTGAGCCTGGATTAAGGCGACTACCTCGGCGGCTTTCTTTTGCAAGGCTGAGCCGGCCAGGCTGTTAATCGCGTTTTTCGCACCTTTGATGTCCCCGTTTTCAGCACGAATCTTCACCAATTCGACGATTGACCACTGGACATCCTCGACACGTTTGAACAGACGGCCTGTAGCTGCTGCATCCTCGTAATCACCCTGTGCTGCCTGCTGTTCAAAGATTTGGTAGTTGGGTCCATAACCGGATTCTCCGGCTTTCTTCCACTCCACAACCGCTTCTCGAAGCAATTCCTGATCTGTGATTTTGTGAATGGGCAATTGCCGCCACAGCATCCAGCCGATCTCAACACCAACGCACACCAGAAGCGAGAATGCTGCGACCTTCAATCCGAGGCCTAGCCGGCGTGATGAGAACAGTCCCATAGACTAATTGGACACCGGTGGCGGGCACGCCGGCCAATATCTTCGGTAATCAGACTTGGGGAAGGCTCATTGACGAGTCTATGTTTGAAAACTGATTAGGTCGCATTTCACCGGCGAAGAAGTGGTTGCACCGCTGGCAGAAGCTGGTTCCAGCGACGGCAGCCCCCAAAACTCCAGACACAGTCAAGCCGAAGATCGGAAGTGGCCCGCTCGATTTCTTTCGGAGCACCAGGCGTCAGAGCAATCCCGATACTCTGTGAGGTCTTGACGAGCAGCACATACGGCGGATGATCTTGCACGTTTGAGTTCGGCACGCTCCTGTTGATGACATCGAGAGATGACACTCCAATCACCACCATCCCAAGTTCCGCATCCGGTGGTGGATACGGAATGGACTCCGGCACGCCGGGTGCCGAAACCCACAACGAATAATCGAACCCTGAGACTTTTTCAGATTTGAACTTGACGTTGACATCCAGAAACTCCATCCGAAAACCCCACCACCGCAAGACATCGGAAAGAAAATCGCTTTGAGATCTCCACATTCTCCACAATAGACGACCCGACAGGCCATTTCCTACGGAGCCAGACAAACACTCGTCAGCATCGCAATAGGGTATGCCCTGGTTTCTGGTTTTGGAGGGCTGTAAGGCTGGTATTCGTCGCATTGTCTCGGCCTTGGAGGTTTCCCCAAGGCGCAAAGTGGAGAGTGCGGTCACGACAGAGACAATGCGGCTCGCGTATATTGCAGCTTCAACCCGTAATGCGATAACTGAGATGACGAAGACGGCGAAGCACCACACAAAAACGATGCGTGAAGCGGATCGAAATCGACGGGAGACAAATGCTCGCGTCATCGATAGCACCCTTCTTTAGTAGACAATCGGAGGGAGTCCAATGTTCCCATTCTGAGAGCGATCACTTCTCCCCATCAGGGCGCGAGTCCTTGCAGCGTCCGTATTCGTCGTATGGCAGGACGTTTACGATCTTCAGCTTGAGCTTACGCATCAGCGCCCCGAGGTCGAAATATCGGGCGTCCACCTCGGCTTCGGTCAGCGGTGCATTCCCCGGAAGCGCCTCAATTTCAAAGCTCGTGCCTGCAGGAAACCGCTGAATCCACTCTTTAAAATCGTCAAAGGAATTCGTGAGATCTCCGAAATGAGGATCTCCCTCGTTCAGTTCCCATATCGGAAACTGTTGTATTTGCTCGGTCGTGCGAGCCCATTTCAAACTGTCGCATCGGTAGACGCACAATTGGCGCAGACGATCGACTCGCTGCGGCTCGGGCAGCCAGCTCCGCCCATTCAGAAGCGCAGATAACAATGCTGCTTCCAGGTCTTTTTCAGGTGAAATGGATTGCGTCGCGTCACGCACGCGGAATGGGGGCGATCGATGCCATTTCTCCAATTTTGTCCAGAGCGCCGGTTCTGAGTCCTTGGAACCAAATCGCTCCAGCAAGTGTGCAGCATCCGTGGCGATAGGGTCACTCTTGTCGAGTTGCGAGATGACGATAGCCTCGATTTGAGGTGACCAATATCGCACAGAATGGTTGAACCAAATCTGCTGAAGGGCCAGATCGGCATTGCAAGTTGGGTCAGCACCGTCTTGATGGTAGCGTCGGACCAGTTTCTCTTCGGCCAGTCGTTCCTGTTGTTTGAGCGAGAAAGCCCAGAGCGCAGGACTCCCCACACAAGTCTCTGAAGCGAGTATCTGGCGCACTGGGGCGATCAGGTTCGCCCCGCCCAGCCTCACCAGAACTTGATCTAAGGTGTCCTCCGTTTCGACGTCCGATTCCTGGCGAAGAGCCCTGGCGAGATGAGAATCAAGTACCGCAGACGATTTTTCATCTTCTGGCATAACAGCGGCCCATGCAGCCACCGTTGCCCAATCACCACGCGTTGCCGAATGAATCATTGATTGTCTTGCTTCTTGTGGGGCCAACTTGTAGCGCATCTGCTGGAAACCCTCAGTCTTGCGCAAGTAGGGGAGGAGAGTAGGCGAGGCGATGACATTCCATTGTTCCTTCCAGAGGTACGGTGGTTCTTTCATCTTGGGCATTAAACGGGCCGCTTCGTCCGCCGCCTGCTTTCGGAGTTGAGCTTTTCCGGGAAGGTCCCAGCGAGCCAGAATCATTAACGCGGCACTAAGGCTGTCTCTCCGCGGGTACTCGTGCTTCTGAGGTAAGCTCGACAGTAATTTTCGGGTGTATTCAGCCAGCAGTTGTAGAAAGAGTTGCTGTCTCTTCTTTGACTCCTGCTCCCACTCGGGTTTCCACCAATCCTTGCTACTGCCACCGAACAGTTCCGGGTGCTGAACTTCAGCCGCAATAAAGGCCAGTTCCACGGGAAAGTTGAAATCCACGGAATGTCGTGGATCCACTAGTTCCTTTTCCATCGCCTGAACGACGAGTTTGCGATGCGGCGAGGCGATTAGCCCGCGTCTAGCTACATTGGAGCTCTGTTCGTAGAACTGCGCGAGGAGCGGGATTACGGCTTCTGAGTGAGAATATTGCGCCCACTCGGGGAAAGGTGCGGAGTCAGGACTGAATGACCATGGATCGTCGTCGAAAAAATGGCTTCGGAGCAAGGCAAGCGCATCCGAAGCACGGTCCATGACACTTGCTGATTCGGGCAGTACCTCGACCTCGACGACGTCCGTGGCGAGCGTGAGGTGGACGGCTGTCTTCCGGTCGTCATAGGGATCGTCCAATATATCCTGAGGTTTTCTGAACTCCGTGCGATAGGTGACTGAGATTTTGTATTTTCCGGGGCCGTCGAACTCGATCCAATCGTTCAGAGTGAAGTTGACCTGGGGTGGAGGAATTTCGGCGCCGGGAAGGTGTCCCACAACTCCACAGGTGCGAGGGCCGTCTCTGCCAGTGGCATGCTGGGGAATTCCGGAGTAGTACCAGTCGGCCCAAGGATCGTGCCAGCCACTCGCCGCTTCGACAGTAAACTCCAAAGACGTACAGCTGGCTCGGTCTAGAGTGCCCGTAGGCAGTCGTGAGTCCTTTGGGAGAATCAGGTTGGCAAAGATTGGTTCTCCAATGCGAACACTTCCAGCGCGACCCTGAATTACAAGTCGCGCCTTCGGACCAGCGACGCCTTGAGCAGGAGGATCGCCGCAAGCTGGAGCACTGTGAGTCAGCGCCGCCAGTGCGGCCAGGACTGCAATGCCGGACAGCAATGACCGCTTCATTCCAGAATTATGGGGGGGGTGCGTTGGCGGTGTCGAGGTTACTGGAGACATCTCCTTTCCCATCATTGGATAAGTGGACTGTGCCATCCGTAACACAAAGAGTGGACAAAACGGGAACCGAAGCAGAGCCTTCGACGCCAGGAGGCTTTCTATGTTTAACACTCTATATCGTTGTCCGCGGACTATCGCTCGTCACGAAAATGGTCCATTAGCTGAATCACGGCGTCGTTATCTTGAGCATCTTGCCGCGCAGGGAGCCGCGATCCACACAATCAGAGCTGCGGCTGGTGTCATCTATCGCGCTGTAACCATGATGAAGCTGGATGAGTCCAGCTCAGTCGAACGAAAAGATGTCGAACACGCGGCAAAACGATGGGCTCATCGTTGGTATCGGAATGCAAGCAGCCGTGGGCCGGATCTGACCGATAAGGAGTTCCGGCAGACTACCTGCAACTGGCTGCGATTCGCAGGTCGACTCCGCGAATCAGATCGTAAGCCAGCCCCACATCAGCAGGAGATCGATGTACTCTGTGAGTACGATGATCAGTTGCTGGGCTTCCTCAAGAGCCTGTGAAGCTTGCCGGACTATGCCGAATACGGCATAGGCGCCACACCTTCGCCGTGCATCGACTCACCGCTGGGTATCGGGCCGGCGCAGACGTTCAGCATCTCCTTCCGGCACTCTGCACGCACCTTGGTCACATCAGCCTGTCAGGTACACAGCGATATCTGACAATGACTCCCGAGTTGTTAACTGAAGCGGCGTTGCGATTCGCAAATTATGCGGAGGAGGTGAGCCGTGGACAAGCATGAGCAACTCGGGCCTTGGGTACGGCGGTTCCTGTTTGAACATCTGATAAGAGAACTCAACCTCTCGCCGAATACGCAGCGCAGCTACCGGACCACTCTGGCTATGCTGCTGCCATTCATTGCTGCACAACTCAAAACACCACTGGACTGCTTGGAGGTGAATGATCTCTCAGCCGATCGTGTCCGCCAGTTTCTAACTTATCTCGAACAGACCCGGCAAGTCAGTGTCAGGACCCGCAATCAGCGACTGGCGGCGATACACTCCCTCGCACGCTTCATCGCTGAGTGTAGCCCTCAACATGTGGCCTGGTACGGAGCGGTGCGGACGGTACCATTCAAGAAGACGATCCGAAAACTGATTCCTTACCTCGAAAAGCCAGAAGTGGAAGCTCTGCTGGCGATTCCAGATCGCACAACGAAGGTCGGTCGGAGAAACTACGCCCTTCTGTTGTTTCTCTACAACTCAGGTGCCCGCGTGAGTGACTCTCGAGCACCGCCGCGGTCCGCGCATTCTCTGTGTCATCAGCGCCGCCACCAGACGCGCTGCCCTTTTCGCCCAGGGTCTTTTCAAAATGCACCTCCCTGCCGGACACTCGCTGTTCGGACTTTTTGGTCTTGGCGATACTCCGCTCCGACTCATTGCCGCTGAGCAGTATCGCATCCGCACCCCGCGTCCGTCACCGGAAGCTGGCGGGATCCTGGACCGGGCCGCGAAAACGGTCCTCGACAGCGTTGTCGCGAGGCATTTCCGGGGACTTGGCAGTTAGGGTGGGCAAATCACGAGCAAGGAGGATTGGGTGAGGATGATTTACGAGAGTCAGGGCGGGATTGAAGCGCACAGCAGCAAGTGAAGACACGCCGACTCTCGGGAGAGGAAGCTCGCGCTGCAGGGAGCGGGGTTTTCGTTGGCGAGGAACAGTCAGCCAGCGCGCTTCCGGTCATGAGTGATCAAGCAGTCAGTACAGAAAGTGGTTCGCCGATGGGCCGGGGAGTGGAAGATTTCGGACTCCGGGGACAAGCGGGCTGGATGGGGGCGGAAGAGTTGGCTGCGGTTGTGTGCGGCATCCGATCGTCGGCGAGCAAGCGCTGTGAGAGGAAACAATGTTGTGCGTCGGCGATGGGCCATGATCCGGAAAACGCTGCGGACCAACCCCGGAGGCAACGCCGTGGAGCAAAACGCGGCCCTGCAACTCTTGTGAACCGATCGTCATCATTTTCTTCTCACTTCCGTGGAGTTGGCAAGAGCGCACAGGGGTCGGATCGTGACAGGAACCTGGCAAAAGTCTATAGTCGGTCTGAACATTGAGGACAACCATGAGAATCATTGCGATCACTGCGCTTTTTGTGGCCTCCGCTTTGGCCCAGGTCCCAGCCGCCGCTTCTCCGGCAGCTTGCGGGCCCGAGAACGCCACTTTCAAGGTGAACCGGGACCAATCCCAACACGCTTTGGCGCAGCCGGACCAGGGCAAGGCGCGGGTGTACTTCATTCACGATGCCGGTACCGGAAGCACCTTAGGATATCCCACGGTGAAACTCGCATTGGACGGAGCATGGGCAGGCGCAAACCACGGCAATTCCTATTTCTCTGTGCCGGTTGAGCCGGGAGAGCATCACGTATGCGTTACCTTGCAGTCTTCTCTGGTGGACCAACGCGTGGAACTTGCGCATTTCACCGCCGAGGCAGGAAAGGTTTATTACTACCGCACCCGGCTGGTGATGTCACGCAGGGTGGAGTTGTTGGACCTGGATCGAATCGACAGCGATCAGGGCGATTATCTGATTGCCTCCTTTCCGCTGAGTGTTTGGAATCTCAAGAAGTGATGTGCTCGGACAACCTCCACCAGACGTTTTGTGGGCAGCAATGGCGAGCGCAGGAATCGGTCAGGTATGCAAGTCCTAGGGGAACCGTATGCGCCCGCCTGGCGCATCGTGCATGTTCGTATTTGGAAAATGCCGGCAACGAAAGCACACGCGGGCTTGTGACGATTGCGGGTAATGCGGCATGACAGCGATTCGGAAAGGACGATCGCGCGTTGCCAATATTGGGGTTTGAAGCCAGGAGCGCGAACCGTCGATCCCGAATCATCTCGCAAAGTCCCGCGTCGGGGTCACCGCACTTTTTCACTGCGCGGCCGACTTGTCGAGTTTCAGTACTCCCTTCTGACCTGGTTGAAGGCCCGGTGTGCACTTGGCGGGATGCTCAAAAAGCTTCGGGTCCGGCGCCTCCAGGCTGACATTCGTGTACCTGGAAGTGAACGTTTGGCCACCTTCCTCGACGTCGATCCTGATCGGGAATCCGTCCAGATCCTCGGCTTCCCACAATTTCATCCTGGCCACGATGGGGCGATCATCCTTGGGCGTTAAGGTCAGAGTTTCGATCCTGCAGACATGCCCGTCGACGGTTTCCTGTTCTTGAGAGGCCGCGCGCTCGACCTTGAAATCATGGTAAGCGGAAAACGGATAGGTGCCGGCGTCAGGCCGGGTGAACTCGACGCAGCGACTGGCGCCGATGCTCCACATTTGCAAAGTATCGAGATCGTTAACGCGGTAGGAATCTTCGAAATCGACACGCATCCACTTGCCGGAGCGATAGACTTTTCGATCGTGATCCCGGGCGATTCCGCCGGTCACATTGGCGGAGAACGTCTTGAACTCGACAACCAGCGGATTCTGAGCGTCCTCGGGCGCGTGCTTTGATATCTCCTTGCCCCGGGTTTCGGCTTGTACACAAACCGCCAAAGCAACAATGCCGGAGAGCAGGGCCCAGTGCAGCGTATAAGAACTCATGATTTTCTCCTGTCAGGGAAGCCACGCCGGTTAGCCGACAGGCGTGGCTGATCCCCGAGATTCGTCACCCTACCGTGATTGCGCCGATTTTGTTGACTTGCTCCCGTGTGTGACCAACGCCTCGCCGTTGACGAAAATGCCTTCGTTACCCACATACTCGCCCGCACCGCCGCCAGAATAGTAGAAATTCCAGGTGTGATACGTGGGATTGATCAACCACATGACTCCGGTACCGCCACCGGCGCCGTTCCCGCTATCGGGATCGCTGATGAGAAAGGCCGCGCCCGTGGCCGCATACTGATAATTGGCGGCGACACTGGCCTTAAAGCCGTTCACGTTCGCATTCGTACCGGCACAGAAAGTGTTCCAATGGTACCCATCCACCAGGGTCTTCGGGGACCCGTAGTTGTAGAAGAAAATACCGTCGCAGTATTCGCCTCCACCGGTGCTTAGGAAGTGGAAGTCATAGGTGGTAGAACTTGCGCTTGCCGGCAAAGCCGCAAAGCTGATGACCGCAGTGAGTGCGAGCGCGATGAACGCAATACCTGTCGAACGCTTCATAATGAGTTTTCTCCATCCCCTGAAAAGGGTTCCTTGGTTGAAGTTGTGTTTTGGCCCAGAAAGTGGGTGCGGATCGCTTGACCTGATCCGTACTCTCTCACCCTCGACGAAGGGAGTCGCGAGGTCGTCTTAAGCGTGCTTTCTACTGGCCGCGCTTCCCATCGAACGGGAAACCGGCCAAAGATCCGGTTCGGCACACGAGCAGATCGATTTCTTTTCGCCCCGTCGTGCCCGTACCATCCTTCTTGAGGGATAGTGCTCGAAAGATGCCTAGCGTTTCAGACAATCGGTAAGGGATTTGGCGAGTGGGAGGGTTTCGGAGAAACGATTCGCCGGTTTTCTGGACCGCATCTGGGCATTTTTTGGGTAGCGCAGCACTCAATCCGTTGAAGCAACGGGCGGGATGCGACCTGCGGTCATATGTTCGTTACCTCGCCCGGGAGAAAATCAGGCCCATGGCGCCCACGAGCGGAGATCAGGAGCCCTGCGGCAGCAAAGGAAATTGCCGGGAAGCAGCGTTGTCGAACCCAGGCAGAACGGCTCTGAACAGTACCTGCTCATGACCCGGAGCAGTCGCACTCTGCCCGGGAGCCGTTTCACACTGTGCCCAGGCGCGAGGCGACACGCGAATTTCGGGGGCGCTGTCGAAGCGAGTGGAACTTTTGCCAAAGATAATCCTGGGTTATCCGTGGCGGGCCCGGACAAGCGCGAAAAGATGGGCGGGCGGGGCCACCATGCGCTTCGATTCCTAAGCGGACGCAAGCGTCCAAATCCCATCCGCGCGCCGTGCCGCGCGCGCGGATGGGACACCAGATTTAACGGATGCTAGGGATCAGAGAACTGTCGGGGACAAGGAATACTTAGGCGTGATAAACCTGCTCGAATTGGCGCGCCTCATACCACAGTGCCAGCTCGACCCGGTTCCACAATCCCAACTTGTCGTAAATCAGGCGCAGATAATTCTTGACAACGTGTTCGGTAGTGCCGAGAGAATCGGCGATCTCACGGTTTTTGCAGCCCTCGGCTACGCGTTGAATGATGAACTGTTCGCGTTCGCTGGGCCCGCGGCGGTTTGCTGTTTCTCCAACCATAATTGTCTCCTATAAAGCAAAGTCGCGAGCTTAACCCGCTTGATGCCGCCCTTGATTCCGAAACGCAGAAACAGGCGGTTGAAATGGGCCTTGACGGTCCGCTCGGCTATATTCAGATCGCGAGCGATTTCCGAGTTGTCGCACCCCTGGAGAAGAAGATCAATGATCTGCCGTTCTCGAGGTCCTACTTGAATCAACTGCTCTTCCATGCACCGCACCTCACCGAAGCGCTTCCGGTCGCCGTAAGTGGCTGAAAACCAGGTTCCGGAACGGCCTCTGGACTCGGGTCTTTGTCTCTCATTTTGCATTCACGCGGCCAAAACTGGGGCTTATCCGTTAACCCAACGTAAAATTTTCGATTTTTGGTCGATTTCCTTGAAAAACGGGGGTTACCGAGGTCACCTCAGGTGATTTCGAGTCCCCGTTTACAGTGTTTTTGCTCAGGTTCTAGGGTGAACTACTTAGGACAAAATGCCAGGTAGCGGTCTTCCAAAGAGCATATTTACACAGAAGTACATCGCCAGGGTGCCCCGAGTCCTTGCCCTATAATAGCTTGTGGACTTCAAGCTGGTAAGCAACTACAAACCCCAGGGCGATCAGGCGCAGGCCATCGAGGCACTCACCCGTGGGGTATTTGACCGGGAGCAGCATCAGGTTCTGCTGGGCGTCACGGGATCGGGAAAGACGTTTACGGCAGCCAAGGTGATCGAGGCGGCAAACCGTCCGGCGCTGGTCATGGCGCACAATAAGACGCTGGCAGCACAGCTGTTCCACGAGTTCAAGAGCTTTTTCCCGCACAACGCCGTGGAGTACTTCGTCTCCTATTATGACTACTACCAGCCGGAGGCCTACGTGCCGGCGGCCGATCTTTATATAGAGAAGGAATCGACCATCAATGACGAACTCGACAAGCTGCGGCTCTCGGCCACGAGGTCCCTGTTTGAGCGGCGCGATGTTTTGATCGTTGCATCGGTGAGCTGCATTTACGGGTTGGGATCTCCGGAAGCCTATTACGGGATGATGCTGTTCCTCGAGAAGGGGCAGAAGATCAAGCGCGGGGACATCACCCGCAAGCTGGTGGACATCCTTTACGAGCGGACGGAAGGGGATTTTCGGCGCGGCACGTTTCGCGTACGCGGGGATGTGGTCGAGATCTATCCGACCTATGACGACCATGCTTACCGGGTCGAAATGTTCGGCGACGAGGTGGAATCGCTTTCGCAGATCGATCCGCTGTTTGGCACGGTGAAACAGCGCTATCTCCGGTTGCCCATTTATCCGAAGACGCACTATGTGATGAAGGAGGAAACGCGGGCGTCGGCGGTGGCGTCGATTAAAACCGAATTGGCTTGGTGGGAAGCAGAACTGGAGAAGCAGGGGCGCCTGGTGGAATCGCAGCGCATCCATCAGCGGGTCATGTATGACCTGGAGATGATCAAGGCCATGGGTTATTGCCATGGCATTGAAAATTACTCCCGGCATTTCACCGGACGGATGCCGGGGGAGCCTCCGCCTACGCTGCTCGATTATTTTCCGCGCGATTTTCTCATGTTCATCGACGAGTCGCACCAGACGGTGCCCCAACTTCATGGCATGTATCACGGCGACCGCTCGCGCAAGCAGACCCTGGTCGAGTACGGATTCCGCATGCCCTCGGCGCTCGACAATCGTCCGCTGACCTTTGAGGAATTTGAGCATCGGACCAATCAGCTGGTTTATGTGTCGGCGACCCCCGGGCCCTATGAACTGACCAAGTCTTCGGGCGTCGTCGTGGAGCAGATCATTCGCCCTACAGGGCTGATCGACCCGCCGGTCGAGATTCGTCCGGTGAAAGGGCAGATCGACGATTTGCTGCATATGATTCGCGAACGGGTTGCCCGCAACGAGCGCGTGCTGGTGACGACACTGACCAAGCGCATGTCGGAAGACCTGGCGGAATATTACAGCGAGGTGGGAGTGAAGTGCCGTTACATGCACTCCGAGATTGAAACCCTGGAGCGGGTTAAGATCCTGCGCGACCTGCGCAAGGGCGAGTTCGACGTGTTGATCGGCATCAATCTTCTGCGCGAAGGGCTGGATCTGCCGGAAGTGTCGCTGGTGGCGATCCTGGATGCGGATAAAGAGGGCTTCTTGCGCTCGACCGGGTCCCTGATCCAGACCATTGGACGCTGCGCCCGCAATTTGAACGGCCAGGCAATTCTCTATGCCGATCGCATGACCGAGTCCATGAAAAAAGCTCTCGACGAGACCAACCGACGGCGTGCGATCCAACAGGCTTATAACGAAGAGAACGGGATTACTCCCGAATCGATCATCCGTCCGCTGGATATGACGTTGGTTGCGATCGTGGGCGCCGATTATACCGACCTGACCGGCTCGGAGGCCGAAGGGATTCCAGAATTCAAATCGCAGGAGGAGTTGGACGCCTACATCGGAAAGCTGGAGAGCGACATGCGGGAGGCAGCGAAGCGGTTTGAGTTTGAAAAGGCGGCCAAGCTGAGAGACGCGATTCGGGAGTTGCGGACTAAGGAATACCTCTTCGCATAGCCGTCGCCCCGGGTCCGGGCAGAGGAGTCCAACCGCAGGCCAGGCTTGTCCGCCGGAGCTCTCCGGCGCTCCGTTTCGTCAGCGGCCGGCGGCGTGGGCGGCGGCTTTCGAGTTGGAATCGCGGGCGGCAACGTTAAATTCTTTCTCCAGCGAGGAAAAGCGTTGGAAGACTTCATTGAGCCGCAGCGCCATGTTGCGGATGGCGTCGGCCTGGGTCTGCACGCGGGCGGGTAGTCCGGATTCCTGCAGCAGCAGCTCGGCGTTGCCAAGCACGGTGGTGAGCGCGTTGTTGACGTTGCTGCGCATCTCGACCATGTAACGCCCCAGAGCGGCTTCAGCGGCGGCGACGACACAGGCCGTCTCGGCGTCGCGGGCGCGCGACTCGGCGTCGCGACGGCGAAGAATCTCGTGGCCAACCAGGCCGGCGATCTCTGGCCAGGGTCCGATTTCGCGACGCAAGTCGATCACTGTTCCCTGAATGAAGCAGAAATCGCGTGACCGGTCCGAGTGCACGACAATTGCAGGCCGACCGGCCGCCGCCAGCGCTTGTCTTAGATCCCGGTTGCGGCGTTTCTTGAGCACTTTGCCGGCATCATCTCGCGTCCGGGCGTTCTCCGCCGAACCCGCATCGGCGATCGCGAGGTCGTAAGGGCTGGCCTGGAGATGGCGGGAAAAGCCTTCATCCAGCACGACAAATTCCGGCTCCGCCGAGTGAGGGGCGGGGTGATGCGGCCAATGAGCCGTGATCTCGCGGGAGAAGTCGGGGTCGCTCGCGAGGATCAGGACGGTCGGGTGATAGATGCTCATCATGGTCCTCGTTGTGATTGCGGCCCCCTATGCTGGCCCCGGCCCATCGGCCCGGACCCGGTATGCCGTCTCTGCCGAGATCAGTTTCTCGTTCCACCGCCCGAGTTCGCCACCGCGCTCTTGGCCAGCGGATTCTTGCGGGCTGCGTTCTGCAGTGCGTCGTCAACCGCGGCGCGGAGATCGACCAGCATGCGCAGCGGCTGTCCGGAAGAATATTCGGCGTGGAACATGACCTTCCAGGACTGGCAGATCATGCGCAGACGGGCGATCGGTTCGGCGGCGGAAAACTGGGCGCGGCGGCAATCGACGATTGAGACGCCACGGCGCTCGAGTTCGCGCAAGCCATCCTGGATGGCGTTGAGATCATCGTGCATGAGACGGAAAAAGATCCGCCGGATCATGAAGCTGTATCGCGCAAAGGCGACCATGGCCGCGGGCTCGAAGTAGCGCGCCGCATTCTGGGTCTTCAGCTTGCGACCCTGCTCGAGCGTGCCGCTGTGCAACAACTCGCTGAGCCGTCCGCACCGTGCCGCCGATTGCAGAATGGTCTCGAGCAGCGTCAGCCATTCCGGAAGAAGGACCTGTTGCGGACCGAGAATGGGCTCGAGGATCTGGGCAACATAATCGAGATCGACGTCGGCGTCGGCGAGGCCGGAGGGCGCGCACAGCGAGAAATACTGCACCAGCAGGAAGTCGGCTTTGTCGCGGTCGCCGGTCGTCTTTGCCTCCTTCTGCACGTGATGGAGAAGGAGATGACGCAGAACGGCCTCATTCGCCATCGGCGTGGTTTGCAGAAACTGCCGCAACTGGTGGACCTGGATCTGGGCGTCGATCTGCCGGCACCAGCCCTCGGCCTGCTCGACCGACTCCGGCGAGGGCACAAAACCCTCGTCGATCGGGCACTCGGAGACTTCGATCACAAATTCGCGGACCAGTTCACAATAAATAGGCTGCAGGGCGCAAAGCGTGGCTCCCTGCTCTTCGACGGAGGGTTGGACGAATGCAGTCATGATTTCACAATCCAATTGGGAACGTTGGTTAAGAAGCGGACGGCGACTACTGTCCGCTTCGGATGATATTGAACCGCAACCACCGAGGCCTCGACGCGCAGCGAGCTGTCGGTGCTTTCGACCAGGACGTGATCGCCAAATTCCAGAGGACGTTCGAGCACGAAAAGAAGTTCGTGCGGCGTGCCGAATTCGACCACGGTGTTCTGCAAGAATACTTGCTCGCTTTCTGTCGAGCCTCGACCGTTGCCATTGCTGTTTTGGCCATCGGCATGGGACAGAATGCGACTGAGCTTGATGGGGATCCGCACCGGAGTAGCCTCGGGAAAGAACCGGGCCAAACGACTGACGATTTCTGTTTCACGAGCAAAAGCGGTTGCCTGGCTGGGCACTCAAACCTCAATCCCGGGGGAGCATGAGCACTCGAGTCTCCCCTCTTCCAGGTTCGGTAGGGCTTGCCGGAAGACTCTGCTCTGCTTTATCGTGACCTACTTTTGCATCTGCGCAGCCAAAAACTTGAAGGTCATGCACTGAAGGGCAAGTGAAACAAAAGCAAACAGTTAGCAGCGCCGATGGCAGCCGGCGCCAGGTTCGCGCTCGGACTTCGGACTGAGTCGAGTCTCAGAATGAAACCTGTGTCTCAGTTTGTCGGTAGCCCCACCCTAAAAACATCGGCGCGCGTCGATCGGCTGGCTGCCACTTCGCCTGGTTCGCGAGGCGCCAAACCCTTCGGCAAAGCCGCCCGTCGCCCGAACCCTGCTCATTGCAGCGTGGTGGAAGGGGGAGGGTCCTCGCGAGCGCCGATATTGTAGCGCTTGAGTTTGCGGTACAGGGTGGCACGGCTTATGCCCAACATTTTGCCGGCCAGGGCTTTGTCGCCTTTGACCTGGGAAAAGACGCGCTCGATGGTGGCGCGCTCGATATCTTCGAGATCGGTGGCGCGGAGGTCGTTGGCGCGCACGGCCTGAGCCTCGAGCGATCCGGCTTCTGCTTCGGTCCGCACCTTGTCCGGCACTTCGGAGCTGGCGATGGCCGGAGGCAGATCGCTAACTTCGAGGATGCGTTGATCGGTAAGAGCCACGGCGCGTTCCAGGCAGTTTTCGAGTTCGCGGACATTGCCCGGCCAATCATAGGCAAGCAAGGCTTTCATGGCGTTGCTGGAAACCAGGACACCGCGTCCGGGAGCCAGGCGCTCGAGGAAGAATGCGGCCAGGATGGGGATATCGGAACGGCGTTCGCGAAGCGGCGGCAGCGATATGGTCACCACGTTGAGGCGGAAAAAGAGATCTTTGCGGAAGGTTCCTTTCTTGTACTCGGCGTCGAGATCGCGGTTGGTGGCGGCCATGATGCGCACATCCACCTTCACTTTCTGATTGCTGCCCACGGGACGGACCTCTTTTTCCTGAAGAAAGCGCAGGATCTTGGCCTGCATCTCGAGCGGAAGTTCTCCGACCTCGTCGAGAAAAATCGTTCCCGTATCGGCGGATTGCAGCAGGCCCTGCTTGGAGCGGAGAGCGCCGGTGAAAGCACCTTTTTCGTAGCCGAAGAGTTCGCTTTCGATGAGGGTGGGGACCAGCGATCCGCAATCGACGGCAACGAAGGGCCGATTGGCCAGAGTGCCACGAAAATGAAGTGCGCGCGCCACCAGTTCCTTGCCGGTTCCGCTTTCGCCGGAGATCAGTACCGGGGTGCGCGTCTCTTTCAGGCGCGAGATGAGGCGCAGAACGTTTTGAATGGCGGGGGAATTGCCGATGATGCCGTGGAGCGAGGTCTCGGTTTCGGAACGCTCGCGGAGATAGAGATTTTCTTCGACCAGGCGCACCTTGTCGGCCATGCGACGCAGGAAAAGGCGCAATTCATCGAGCGGTGCGAAGGGTTTCGCGATGTAATCGTAGGCCCCGAGCTTCATGGCCTGCACCGCGGTTTCGACCGAGCCGTGGCCGGTCATGACGGCGACTTCGATGCGCGGATAAACGCGCTTGACCTGCTCCAGGAATTCGATGCCCGACATATGCGGCATGACCATGTCGGTGAGCACCATGTGCATGGGTTGTTCTTCGAGCAGGGCCAGGGCGGCGTCTCCGCTCTCGGCTTCGAGACAGGAGAAACCGAGCGACTCTCCGACGGTGATGCAGAGGCGGCGAATGGTCTGCTCGTCATCGACGATGAGCAACCGGATACGCCAATCGTCTTGGCTCCGGTGCTGCTGGTTCGGCGCCGGCATATTTTGAGTCATGCGATGGCCTTGCCCATGGTGTGCTGGACCACGGTGATGAATTCAAGGACGCGAAACGGTTTTTCCACGCAGGGGGCGCCGGTGCGGCGCAAGGTGGCAGCGGTTTCTTCGTTGGCCATATCTCCGGTGATGAAGACGAGGCGGCAGGCAAGCTCCGGGCGATGAGTGGCAATCCAGGCATAGACCTGTGCGCCGTCGACTCCGCCGGGGGTGCGCATGTCGGAAACCACACCATGGAAATTGCTGGCCGCGAGCAGGTGCAGGGCTTCGGCGCCCGATTCGGTGGACACGACCGCGTATCCGTGACTTTCCAGAACCGAGCGCACCAGGGCCATGACCGCCGGTTCATCCTCAATCAGAAGCACGGGCAGAAGGGACGGTGGTTGCGTGTCAGGCTGAGTCATTGGGGATGCACTCCTGCGACGGCTCCAAACGATGCTGACTCGGAGGCAATGGGGAGGCGCACGACGAAAGTTGCTCCTTCGGAATCGGGATTGTTGTGGCAGACAATTTCACCACCGTGTTCGCGGACAATGCCATAGCAAATACTGAGGCCGAGCCCGGTGCCCTTGCCCACGTCTTTGGTGGTATAGAAAGGATCGAAAATGGGGCCGGGATCGGGGATGCCGGGACCGTTATCGCGGAAAGCAATCTCCACGTATGCCTGGGCCCGGGTGCTGGTGATGGCAATGCGTGCCGGACGGGTGGTTTCGCGGACCGCGTCGTAGGCGTTGTTCAGGATGTTGAGAAACACCTGCTGCAGCTGATGGGAATCTCCGATGACCTGGGGCAGGGATTCGTCGAGCGTTTCGACCACCTGAACGCCGTGACTGATGAAATCGTAGGAGCGGAGGTGCACGGTGCGCTGCAGGATGGGATTGACTTGAACCAGCTGGCGCTGCGGCGGCATCTGACGGGCGAAACTGAGCAGGTTCTGCACAATCTGCTTGGTGCGCTGCGCTTCCTGCAAAATCACCCGCAGGTCGCGGCGTGCGCTTTCAGGAAGCTCGGGATTCTCCAACAAAAGATCGGTGAATCCGAGGATGGCCGTCAGTGGATTGTTGACTTCGTGGGCGACACCGGAGACAAGCTGTCCGACGGCGGCCATTTTTTCCGCGTGGATCAGCTTGGCCCGCAGCATGGCGGAGTCGGTGACATCGGTCATGACCACTACGATGCTGCTGATCTGGCCATCCTCAGCGCTGATGGGACTCAAATTGACCGAGAACTGACCGCTGGCGCCGTCGCCTCGCACCAGCGGCAAATCGAAGTTTCCCACCTGTTGGCCGCGGGCCACCGCCGCCAGCGCTTCGCGCAGGGCAGCGCGACGCGGCGGAGTGCACAAATCGAGCAAGGCATGACCGACGATCTGGTTTTGTTGAAAACCGAGACCGCTCCAACGCCGGTTGGCGTAACTGATCACGCCTTCGGTGTCGGTGACCAGAATCAGGCTCTGGGTGTGGCCGAGGATTTTGCTCGAAAAGTCTCGTTCCTTCTGCAGCTCGGTCTGCGATTGGTGGAGGCCGGTGACATCGAGCATGAGACCGCGATACTGCAGGATGTGACCGGTCGCGTCGCGCATGGCAAAACTGTTGATGAAAACGTGGACCGGGGAACCATCTCTGCGCCGCAGGACCTCGCCGTGATTGCGCAGTTCGCCGCTTTGCTGGAGGACCTTGGTGATCTCCTGCCGCCGCTGCGGAGAAAAATAGAGCTGGGTGGGAATGTCGATCTGCAGCAATTCCTCGCGGGAACCGTAACCGAGAATGCGAACCATGGCATCATTGACCTCCACGAAGCGGCCATGGGGCGTGGAAACGAAAATTCCTTCCTGAATATTATCAAACAGTTCGCGATAACGACGTTCGGCCTCGCGGCGGTCGGTGATGTCCTTGAGAACGTGCACGGTCTGCCAGTGGGCGTTGCTGGCGGAATGAATGCGCGAGGTGGAAATCAGATAGGTACGTTCGAGGACCGGATGCAGGTATTCATCGAGGCCTTCTCCGGTACGGCAGAAGGGACAGCAGTGGGGTGAGGAACCGGTGGAAAGAACATCCAGCGCGCGCATGTTGATGCCGATCAGCTGGTCGGGAGCGATACCGACAAACTCGGCAAGGGAGCGATTGACGCGGAGAATGTTGTGCTGCTCATCGTGCACCACGATGAAGTCGCTGATCGCATCGAAGACATCGAGCCAATGACGGTTGGCGTGTTGCATGCGGGTAAAGAGGCGGGCATTTTCGAGCGCAACGCTGGCATGACCGGCGATGGCGCGGAGCAGGAGTCGGTCGTCGGTGGCGGGCGGAGAGCCACGGTCGGCGAGACAGAGCACGCCCACCAGTTCGCCGGCGGGATTGGCCAGGCGAACCAAAGTGCAATCGTTCCATTCCAGGCTGGCCGCGAGGGCGCCGCCGAGCATGTCGGCGGCGGGAGCGAAGGCCACATCGGTGGGATATTTCGGGAGGGCCGCGCCCAGCGCGTGACTGAAGCGGCGCAGCAGCGGCCGATCCTCGATTTCCGAGGCTCCGCACAGGAGCACGGTCTCGGAATCGCCGGTGTGAAACAGGCTGAGGGCAACCGAACGGCTTCCGAGCAGCGCCGCCGCTCGCAGCGCGAAGTTGCGCATGAAGGCGGGCAGGTGCAGGAGGGTATTGAGCTCGAGCGCCAGCGAGACCAGGGCTTCAGCGCGGCGGCGGTGCTCTTCGGATTCGTGCAGGTTGCGGGTCAGTTCGAGGGCGATGGCCAGCTGAGCAGCCAGAGCGCGGGCACGCCGCACGTCTTCGTCATCAATCGGCCCCGAGGCGATGCGGTCGAGGACGCCGAACATGCCGAGCACGTCGCCGCTCGAACCGAGCAGGGGCACGGCGAGCAATTGGCGGACCTGGTACGTCGAGACGAAATCCAAATTCGCGCCCGGTGTTTTTGCGGCATCTTCGGCAAAGAACACATTTTTCTTCTTCAACTCCCGCGTGGCGACTCCATCGTAGAGCGGGATGTCAAAGGGACGGGCCACTCCGTTCTCCACCCCCCAGCGGATGTGGAAAACGGAATCCTCGAGCAGCCCGATGAAGCAGCGCTTAAAGCCAAGGAACTTGGCGGCACGAACCACCGAGGTGTGCATGAACTCGTCCAGCTTGCCGGCCGATCCCAGCTCCGAGGAAATTTCGAGGATCTCGTGGAGTTCATGGGCCTGGGCGCGCGCCGTGCCGTATAACTCGGCGTTGGCGACGGCCACCGCGCCGAAGCCGGCCAGGGCGGAAACCAGAGTCTTGTCTTCCGGAGTAAAGGGATTGGCCAGACGCGGGTAAACGAGAATCGCACCCTGGGAGCGCGAGGTGCGAAAGGGAGCGGCGATCAAAACGCCGGCGGGGGAATCGTCGGCGAAATGAGAAGCGCCGTCGATGCTCACGGTAATGCGCTCGCCGGCGGCGACGGCGCGCGTGGCAATTTCCAGCGGAGAACGCAGATCGTTGTTCTCCAAACGCGAACGAATCGCCAGCGCCAGCTTCGGAGATTCGGTGGAGACTGCCTGCAGCTGAAACAACTTTTCTTGCTGTACGAAGACGAGCACGGCCGGTGAGTGCAGCAGCATGCGAAGGCGATCGGCGATGCTTTCCATGACGGCGGCAGTGTCGGGCAGGCCGTGGAGAGCAGTGGCCACTTCGACCAGAATGCTGGCGCGGCGGCGTTCTTCGAGCGACAACTGGTTCAGGCGAAGAGCTTCGAGGGCCGTGGCCAACTGCGCCATCAGGATCGTAATTTTAGCCAGGGCGTCATCGTCAAAGCCGACGTGGGAGGCATCCTTCAGGAATGCGATGGCACCGACGACTTCCGCGGCCACCAGCAGCGGGGCAACCATGGCAGCGGAAGCCTGCTGCCGGGCAAGCCATGGGTAGCGGGGGATATCGCCGCGGTTGACGAAAAAAGGACGACGACTCTCGACCGCCTCGACGGCGATGGAGATCTCGCCCGCGGGCGGACGGCTGCCACAAAAAGATTCCCCAGGATCGCCGTCGACTGCCGACCCCTGGAGTCCACCATCGGGGCAACAGTGCCAGAAATAAGCGCTGCGCGCAGCGAAAAAGGGGCGAGTGAGGGCGCAAAAGGAACGGACGAGCTGAGCGGGATCCTGGGTTTCAAAAGCGGCCCGGGAAAGCTCCAGAAGAACCTTCTGGAACGCCTCGTCAGACTGAGACGGGGTGCCGGGGTCCGGATTTCCTGTGTGCGCGGTCAGTGGCCACCATTGGTCTTGCTAAGCAATTGAAAACAATTGAATTATATATAAAACCTACGCTTGATTCTCAAATTGAGTCAAGAAAATATACGGGTTGGTGCCGACTTGTGAAATGGCACCAAAGTGATACGCGGGCGGGCAAGCGGACGGATCGGCTCGGCGGCGCCGCCCCGGGGGAGCACAAACGGGAAGGCCGCAGAGGCCTCGGCCGAGTCCCCGCGGACAGAGATGCTAACCATCGCTAGTTCATGGCGTTGCAAAGATCACCAAAGTAATGCGCACAAGGAACTTTCGGTATCCGCCGAGGTAATGTTTGACCGAAGATACAAAGAACGACTGCAGCGGAGGGTTGTGTTTATGCAAGTCCGGAATCGCATTGCCGCCATCGTTCTGCTTGTGTTGGCAGCATGGACCGCCATGGGCGTGCCTTCGGCGTTTGGACAGGAAGAGATCAACCGAAAAGTGCGGCTCAGGGTGGCACCGAACTATCCGGATCTGGCGCGGCGCATGAACATTACCGGCGCGGTCAGGGTGGCGATCACGGTATCCCCCAATGGCACCGTTAAGGACGCAAAGCTGATGGGCGGGCATCCGGTGTTGGCCGGCGCCGCCTTGGATGCGGTGAAAAAGTGGCGTTTCGAGACGGCTTCGCAAGAGTCGACAGGGATAGTTCTCTTCCATTTTGACGGTTCGCAATAGCAGCGCCGGGGTCGAGAGCTTCCGAGGAAGGTTCGCGTATGACGATCGGCAAAAAACTCTACATCAGGTTCGGCATCATTCTGGGAACGGTTCTGTTGCTGCTTGCGATCAACCTGGTCGCAGTGCATCGCGAGCATGAGACCAAGGCGGCGGCGCAGCGTTCGATCGACATGACCGAGGCCACCTCGCTGGTCCGCTTTCAGATGATGCAAAACCGGCTGCACCTGCAGAACTATCTGCTTAGCGGCGACACGCGGGACGTGGAGAAAATGAATGACGGCGAACGGGCCCTGAATGACGCCCTGCGCCACGCGCAAGAGCTGGCAAATTCTCCGCAACAGCGAAGCAATCTGGAAAAGGTACAAGGACTGGAGCAGTCGTGGGGCACCGATTTCGCCAATCCGCTGGTGGACAAGCGCCGGGCGGTCGACAGCGGCAATGCCACCGTAGCCGAGCTGCAGATCTTCTATCTGCAGAAGGATCCGAACGCCTGGGTCTCGCGATCGAGCAACGTGCTCGATGATGTCGACAACGAAAACCGCAAGCTGCTGGACGTGCGCCACGCCGACGACCAGTGGGCGGCCAACGCCACGATTCTGTTCGCCATCATCAGTTCCCTGCTGGCCCTGGCTGTGGGCATGTTCATTGCCTACCGGACAGCCACAGGAATTACCGAACCTCTGACCCGCCTGATTCACGTAGCGGACCAGATCGGAAAGTCGGGGGACCTCGACCATAACATCGATGTTCACGGCCAGGATGAAATCGGGCAACTGGCGCGGACCTTCGATTCGATGGTGCGGTATCTGAAGGAAATGGCGGCGGTTTCCGAGGCGATCGCCGGGGGCAACCTGGCGGTCGAAGTCCATGCCCGCTCGGCCAGCGACACGCTGGGCAATGCCTTCACCCGCATGGTGGAAGGGTTGCGCGGGCTGGTGCGCAATGTGCGCGAAGCCGCCACGCAAGTCGCCACCGCCTCGCGAGAGGTGGCGAGCACTTCCGATGAATCGGCCAGGAACAGCCTGCAGTCTTCGTCAGCCATTGACGAAGTGACGAGCACGATGCACGAGATGAGCGTGAACGTGCAGAACATGGTGAAGAGCACGCAAACCCAGGCTTCGAGCGTCAGCGAGACCTCGGCCTCGATCGACCAGATGGTGACCTCAATCCAGCGGGTCGCCGACACGGCCAAGGTTCTGCTCGACATCTCCAACCGCTCGCGGGAAGAAGTGCACAGCGGTATCGGCACCATGGAAAAGGCGACCGACGGCCTCAACCGCATCAACACCACCATCCGCTCTTCCGGCGAGATCATCGACGCGCTCGGCGGGCGGGCGGACAACATCGGCAAGATCGTGGAAGTGATCGACGATCTGGCAGAACAAACCAACCTGCTGGCCTTGAATGCTGCGATCGAAGCGGCGCGGGCGGGCGAGCACGGCCTGGGATTCGCGGTGGTGGCCGACGAAGTGCGCAAGCTGGCGGAAAAATCGGCGCAGTCCACCAAGGAGATTTCGGATCTGATCGAGAGCATTCAGAAAGAGGCGCGGCGGGCGGTCGACAACATGGAAAAGAGCACGACCATCGTGAACGAGGGGCTGAATCTGGGACAGGTACTGAACGCCGCGCTGCGCAAGATTTCGAACGTCGTGACCGAGGTGTACAAGTTCGCCCAGGAAATCGGGGCCGCGACCAACGAGCAATCGCACGGCTCGGCACAGATCGCCCGCGCCACCACGCGTTTGAACGAAATCACGCATGAGATCAACTCGGCGGTGGAAGAACAGGCTTCGGGGGCGCAGGCGGTGGTGCAGGCCATGGAACGCATGCGGGAACTGGTGCAGTCGTCGACTTCGAGTTCGACCGAACTGGCGGCCTCCTCCGATCAGATGTCAAAAATGTCGCGCGGTCTGCTGGATTCGATGGACCGTTTTGCGCTGCAGTCCGATGGCAGCAAGCCGAAGCCGGGCTACCTGACGCGCAGCGCGACCGCGGGATCGCAGTGAGGGACGTTCGATCATGAGCCGGGAAACACACATTGTGGGATTTCAGGTGGGCCGTGAGACCTATGGCCTGCCCATTCGCGCGTTGCACGAGATCGTTCGGGTGCCGGAGGTCACGGCCGTGCCCGATGCGCCGGATTATCTAGAAGGGGTCATCAATCTGCGCGGCAAGATTGTGTCCGTGGTTGATCTGCGGAAGCGATTCGGGCAGCCTGCCCCCAGGCTCGACCGCCGTAGCCGCATTCTGGTGGTGGAACACCGCGGCCGGCTGGCGGGCATGATTGTGGACTCGGCATCGGAGGTCCTGAAAATTCCCGAGAGCGAAATCGAAGCGGCGCCCACCATGATGCAGGAGGGCGGATTGGACTGGGTCACGGGCCTGGGCAAGTACCAGGGGCGGCTGATTATCCTGCTGGATATCGAGAAGGTGCTGGCGATGCGCGACGATCGCCCGGAGACGGCAGCGGCGGAAAAACCGGCTGCCGGCACTGGCAAAGCCGCCACGGCGGGGACGGCAACCACGGTAAAAGACGCGAAAGCCGCTTCGGCCGGGAAATAACAGGCATAGCTGAGCCACATGAACACGAGCGAGACACCCGCACTCACCGACGCTGAATTGAAACTTCTGCAGGCTCTGGTCTACCAGGAGTGCGGCATGCATTTCGATGCCCGGCGGACCCCCTTTCTGCAGGATCGCTTGCAGCGACGCCTGAAAGAGTGCCACCTGGATTCGTTTTACAGCTACTATCGGCTGCTGACCAGCCAACAGGGGAAACAGGAATTGTCGTGCCTGCTGGAAAACCTGACCGTCAACGAGACCAGCTTCTTCCGCAACAAAGCGCAGCTCGATCTGTTTCAGCGGGACATCCTCGACGACCTGCTGCGGCGCAAGCAGGCGGCGCGTGATTTCGGGCTGCGGATCTGGAGCGCGGGCTGCTCGACCGGGCAGGAGCCTTACACCTTAGCCATATTGGTCGCCGATGCGCTCACCTACCACTCCATGCGCAACCCTTTGCCGCTCGAATCCCCGGTTCCGAAGCCGCTGGTACCGACGCCCTGGCGGGTGGAGATTTTGGCGAGTGACATCAATTATTCGGTTCTGCGCGCGGCGCAGGACGCTTCCTACAGCGAACACCAGATGACGGGAGTCGACTACGGTCACCGCCTGCGCTACTTCGACAAAGTGGGGACGCGTTACGCGGTGAAGAAGAGCGTCAAGGAACTTGTCCATTTCGATTTTCACAATCTGAAAACCGAATATCTGCCGCAGCGCAATGACATCATCTTCTGTCGCAACGTGATGATGTATTTCGACGAGGCGGAGCAGAAGCGCCTGGTGGAGAAGTTTTATCGCTGCTTGAATTCCCAGGGATACATGTTCGTGGGCCACGCCGAGAGCCTGCTGGGGCTGACCAGCAAGTTTCAGATGGTGCATCGCAATAACGGCACGGCGTACCAGCGAGTCGAGGTGGAAGTATGAGCGGACCGCCCGACGATCGGATGTCGGAACTCCACCAGCTGTTTTTTGAGAGCGCGGGCGAACTGGTCCAGCAACTCAACGAGGAAGCGCTGCGCCTGGAAAAAATACCGGGCGACGCGGAAGCGACGCGCAGTCTGCGGCGCACCGTGCACACGCTGAAGGGGGATTCGGCTGCCTGCAGCTTCCGGGAACTGAGCGAACTTTGCCACGAGTTCGAGGATGTGCTGACGGTGGAGAATGCGGCCGCCGCCGTGCCGGAGATCGCATTGCGTGCGGCCGATGTATTTGCCGCTTTGCTCGAGGCCTACCGGAAGGGAACGAAACTTCCCGCCATCCAGTCGCTGCGCGCCGACATCGCTCGCCTCGCCCATCCGGAGGCAGTGCCCAAGACAAAAAAGAAAACGCGGAAAGCGGTCGCCAAAGCCGTCCGCTGGTCGGAATACGAACAACTGGCGATCAGCCGTTCGCTCGACGCAGGCCGTCGCGTTCACCACGTGGTGGTGCACATCGACCCGCAATGCGCCATGCCGATCGCCGGACGGCAGATGATCCAGCTCGCGCTGGCGGGATTGGGCGAAATCCTCGCCCTTTACCCAGCCGAAGGCAGTCCCGATCCTCTGACGCATGTGGAAGCGGCCCTCGCCTCGCCAAAGTCGAGCGAGCAAGTCCGCGAGAAGTGCAACATTCCCACGATTGCGGGGAATGTGAAAGTAACCGCCCTCCGTGCCAAGACGCTGGCCAGCGCCCTCTGCCCGGCGGCAGACACGCACTCGGCAGGCAGCGACCAGCCGAAGAAAGATGACTCCGGATCCTCGCGGGCTGTCGAAGACAAGAGCGCGGAGGCCGCCTCCGCTGCCCCGGTGAGTACTGAACCGGCGCCGATCGTACCGAGCGGGCCCGACAACCTGCTGCGCGTGGATGCGGAACGAATCGACAGCGTACTCAACCTGGTCGGCGAACTGATTCTGGCGAAATCGATGTTGCAGCAGACGCTGCTGGAATTCGGACAGCGCTTCCCCAAAGATGCGTTGCGGGGAAAGTTCTCCGATGCCATGGCGTTTCAGGCGCGGGTGTTGAATGATCTCCAGCACTCGGTGATGAAAATACGCATGGTTCCGGTGGATCAGCTCTTCCGCCGGTTTCCGCGGGTCGTGCGCGACGTGGCCCATCAGTGCGGCAAACAGGTCGAACTGGTGATCCGGGGCGGACAAACGGATCTCGACAAAAGCATTCTGGATGCGATTGCCGAGCCCTTGACGCACCTGGTGCGAAATGCCATCGGCCACGGCCTCGAGCGGGCCGAGGAGCGAAGCCGCGCCGGCAAACAGCCGCAGGGAACGCTGCGGCTCGACGCCTATCACCAGGGAAACCAGGTGGTCATCGAGGTCACCGACGACGGGGCCGGCATCGATGCCGACAAGGTTCGGCAGCGTGCACTGTCCCAGGGATTGCTGAAGGCCGAGCAGGCTGCCCGGATGAGCGACAGCGATACCCTGGAACTGATTTTGCAGCCCGGATTCTCGACCGCGGAAGAGATCACTTCCCTGTCGGGCCGCGGCGTGGGCTTGGATGTCGTGCAGAGCGTGCTGGCGCGCCTGAAAGGAACAGTGGAGATCGAGACGACGCGCGGGCGGGGTACCACCTTTCGCCTGCGGCTGCCCCTGACGCTGGCCATCATACGGGCGTTGATGTTCCGCGTGGAAGATCGCCTGTACGCGCTGCCGCTGAACGCGGTGGCCGAGATCGCGCGTACGGTGGAAGCAGAAATCCACCAGGTGGAACACTACGATGTATTGCAATTGCGCAATGACGTATTGCCCCTGCTGCGTCTGGGTTCGAAGCCGCCGGCCGCGCCGGCCGCGCCGCGAAGCAAGGTTTTCGTGCTGGTGATCAACAGCGGAGAACGCAAATTCGGCGTGGTCGTCGACGCCATGGAGGGCGAGGACGAACTGGTCATCAAGGCCCTGGACGACCATTCGATCACCACCGACCTGGTGAGTGGGGCTTCCATTCTGGGCGATGGCCGGGTGGTACTGATCCTGAACATGCTGGCTCTGATGGAGCGCTTCACCCGCGGGCGGGCGAGCAGCGATGGGCCGCGGATGACGGGTTTGCTTTCCGGGCTTGCCCCTGCCATGTCAGCCCGGGAGATCGCTCTGAGCGCGACCCGCGCCCAGGCCGGAGGCCAGGGATGAAAAAGGCGGTGCGGGTGTTGGTGGTTGACGATTCGGCCCTGATGCGCAAGCTGATTCCAAAGATCCTGGAGCAGGAAGTTTCGATCGAGGTGGTGGGGACGGCCGTCGATGGCCTGTTTGCGTTGAAGAAGATCGAGGACCTGGCGCCCGATGTGGTGACGCTCGACCTCGAAATGCCAGGACTGAACGGGATCGATACTCTGAAAGAAATTATGCGCCGCTGGCGGCTTCCCGTCATCGTCGTCAGTTCGCACAGCACGGCCGGGGCGTCGATCACGCTGAAGGCACTGGCACTGGGGGCGTTTGATTTTGTGGCCAAGCCGCAGGACGTCTCCGCGCGCATGCCCGAAATCGCCAACGAACTGATCAAGAAGATTCAAGCCGCGGCGCAGTGCGCCGGGGTGCAGACGCAGTTCCTGCCGCAGGAAACCCGCGGCGGGCCCCCATCGGCAAAGCTGCGGCCCGTCGCACCGACGCACATCATCGCCATCGGCGCTTCCACGGGCGGTCCCAACGCTTTGCAGTACTTGTTTTCCCAGTTGCCGGTGGAGTTTTCGGGCAGCCTTCTGGTAGTGCAGCATATGCCGGACGGATTCACCGAGTTGTTTGCCAAGCGCCTGGACAAATGCTGCCCCATACGGGTCAAGGAAGCGCAGTCGGGAGACCTGCTGATGGCGGGACGGGCGCTGATCTGTCCGGGAAACCGACACTTGAAAGTGAAGAAGCTGCCACTGGGCAACGTGGCAGTACTGAGCGAGGAGGCTCCCGTGAACGGACACCGTCCTTCGGTGGACGTGCTGTTTCAGAGCGTGGCCGCGGAATTTGGCGCGCAAGCCATGGGAGTGCTGATGACGGGCATGGGAGAAGACGGAGCGACCGGGCTGGGCGAACTGGGGGCAGCCGGGGGCTTCACCGTGGCCCAGAGCCGGAATACCTGCGTGGTATTCGGCATGCCGCGAGCGGCCATCGAACGGGGCTACGCCAGGCGGGTGGCGGACCTGCAGGATCTGCCCACTCTTCTGCTGGCGCAATGCGCACCCGAGCGCGGCCATGGAGATCCATCCCACGGGGACGCGACGGGTGTCAAGCGCGCGACCGGGGCCGGAAGTGACTAGAGTTACCTACCCGAAGGTAGGTAGGTCATGATGTAGTGATATTGCTGGAGGAGTGTCATGGAAAAGTTTGCGCCCGTTAAACGGAGCGAAGACGGACAGCCAGTGCGCTATCTGATCGTGGATGACTCCGTATTTGCCCGCAAGAACCTTGCCCGCATGGTAGAGACTTTTGGCGGGCAGGTGATCGGTGAGGCTGGCGATGGAGTCTCTGCCATCAGCGAGTATGAACGGCTGACGCCCGACATCGTTCTCATGGACATCACCATGCCGCAGATGGAAGGCATTGAAGCGGCGGAGAAAATTGTGCGGGATCATCCGAGCGCCCGCATTGTCATGGTCTCGTCGGTCGGCTACCAGGAAAATATCGTCGCCGCCTTGCAACGCGGCGCCCGGCACTTCGTGCAGAAACCGGTGAAGCCGGAGGTTCTCTACGAGGTCATCAAATACGTCATGCGGGACGATGGCACAGCAGCCCGTGGCGCCGGCGCAGGAGCATAGTCCATGCGGATGGACCTGATACAGCCTTTCATCAATTCCGCCGACGCCGTATTGGCGCAGGGACTGGACTCGCCAATTTCCGTCGAACACCTGAGCATGGAGCAAGAGGCATACCGGCGCAGGGGTATTGCCGCTGAAGTCTATCTGGCGGGAGAGATCGAAGGGCGGATCATTTTTGACGTGGACCTGGCAACCGCATTACAACTGGCCAGCCACTTGGGCGGCGTCGAGATCTCTGAGACCGACGAGGCGCTGATCAGCGAGGCAGTGTGTGAGTTGGCCAACCAGATCATCGGCAACGCCGTCACCGCGCTCAACGACCAGGGATTCCACTTTCATGTTCGCCCACCAAGTCTGCACACTTCCGAGCAGGGCAGCAAGACTAGTGAAGACACCGAAGCGCTGGTGTTGGGCTTTAATACCACCAGCGGCAACGTATTCATGAATGTGGCGCTGCGCTATCAGCGTCGCCGAGTGATGGAACGGGCGGCCGCCGCGCAGTAAGCGGGTCCGCCGCCGCTTCCCAGAGAGATTCTCCCCGACCGCCGATCGCCTCGGCAATTCATTGCATCTGGTTTTCCATAGCGTCTGAGGGCCGTCCGGGCACCGGCGCGGATCGGGCGGAGTTCGTTTGCCGCCCGGCAAGTCGTCCCGCACCAGCCGGCATTCGCCTAGGGTCCGGCGATCAGAAACACGGGACTTTGCGGCAGGTTCTGGAGCTGCGCGCCCGCTGGATTCGGTCGGGTGCCGACTGGAGCCGCCATACTGAGTATGTAACTATCGGTGGCAGTATTGATGATGTTCACCATACCCCCGTCGCAGCTGGACAGATAGGCGCGAGTGCTGTCGCCACCGGCCGCCATCATAAAACGGAAGGTCGCCCGGTAGGGAATTGGAGGAGTCGGAGCGACGCAGGCAGCCACGTAGAACTGCGGAGTGCTCGGGTCGGTGGCGTCCGGGAAGCCAGGCATGGCGATGGTCGTCGAGATCGAGTTGGTGGAGACATTGACCACGCTGACCTGGGGGAAGATGTTGCTGCCGGCTCCCGTGGCCGCACCGGTGGTGCCCGCGGGCGGCCAACTGCCGCTGGTGGCATTGGACGCCTCAAAACACGTGCCCGGACAAGTCGACGTACCACTCACGATGGCAGAAACGACCATTGCCCCGTCAAAGCCGATGCCGGTGCCGGAAACGGTCAGCGTCAGGCCGGGGTTCAACACCTGCCCGGCCGTCAGGCTGTAGGCATAGGTCGCAGTGGTGCCGTCGCCTGAGACCGAAGCAATGGTGAGCTGGCTCGGTAGCGTGGCGTAAGATCCAACATAGGCGCGACTTCCGTCGGGCAGCGCCGCGACGGCCGCCGCCGTGGCCGTCGCCGGGGGCAGATTCAGCAGGGGAAACGATGGCATGGTGATCGTCGCCAGGACCACGGCCGGAGTGCCGGATACGTCGATAATCTTAGTCACCGATCCGCCGGGAATATAAAGCCGATTCAGATTGCCGTCGTAGACCATCGCAGTGGCGCCGGCAACGCTATAGGAACCGGGGTATTCGGTCAGCGTGTCGGGGCCGGCCGTAGAGGTCGTGTCGAGCTCGGCCAAGACGCCGGTACCCTCCTCGAGAGCGTACACACGCTGATTGTCGTTGCGCGCCACCAGCCAGATGGGCGCCGAACTGGTCGCGACCGGCGAACTTACCCTGGTGGAATCGTCCTTGGTGTTAAAGCCGCTGATCGTGCTATCGAGCTCGTTCGCCACAAAGAGTTTGGTGTTGTCGGGAGTGACGGCCAGGGCAACCGGATTATTTCCCACCTGGATGAAGGGGCCCGCGGCATTGGTGAGCGTATTGACCACACCGACAGAAGGAACCAGGCCGGTGCCCGCAGGGGGCAGGTAGTTCGGCAGGGTGACATAGGCGGTCGTTTGATTGGGGGCTACGGCCGCAAAGGTCGGCGCCGAATTCGCGGGCAGACTGATGGTGTTGGTGTTGCCGATTACGGTGCCGTTGTAGTTCAGCTTGCTGATCGAATCGGCAACCGCACCGGTCACGGAATGGTTCACCACCAGGACTTCGGAGGCGGATTGCTGCACGGCATGCACGGGCGCCAGGCCTACATTGGAAATGCTGACCTCGGTATCGCCGGAAACGTCGATTACCATCGCGGTTCCGGGAGTTTCTTCCGGTTGACCGGGGAGCGCCGCGTTGTCGCTGACCGCCAGCACGGTATGGGCCGCCTGCGGGTTGGGAAATACCGGGGGAGTGGGAATGATGATCGGGCGGAAAGTATCGCCGCAGCCGCTACAGATCAGGTAAAGAGACAGGACCGAACCCAGCCAGAGAAACCGCTTCATTCACACTCCATCAAAGAAATTGCGCGGAATCCGATATTGTATCGGGAACCGGGCCGCGAGGGGAAATCGTAAGGCGAGTCGCAGGATTCTCTGTCTCGCTGCCGAATGCAGCTTGCCTTTGTTCTCGCGCATTGGGTGAGAAGCGGTGCCCACCCGCTTTGGTTGCCGGAGGGGACGCAAGGCGGGAATGCCTTGCTTTCCGGGGGGGCGGCGCGCATCGGGGTGCCGATAAACCGGCGTTATCCGCCGTCGGTGCGACCGTGGCCAGACCCCGTCCCCAACGCCTCGCGACTCCGAATGGCGACCGCCGGGATCGAGCGGAACCGGAAATTCAGCCGCGACTGCGGCGGGCTTTCGGTTGGCGCTCGGCGGGCATCTCCGTAATCTTTTCCGACGCCGATGGCTTTTTCGTCTGGGCCAGACTTTCTTTCAGTGCCGCCATCAGATCGACCACCGGGGCCAGCTTCTTCGCGGGCTCGGCGGCTTGCACCTCACCCCCCTCCAGTTTGGTCTCAATCAGCTTCTTCAGATTTTCCTGAAAGGTGTCGTGATATTTCTCCGGGTCCCACTCGCCCGCCAGCGCCTCGATGAGTTGGTGGGCCACTTTGATTTCGGCGTCCTTGATCTCGACGTCCGGGGCGCCGAACGATTCGACCTCGCGAACTTCCTCGGCGTAGTACATGGTGTGCAGCATCATTCCGCCTTTGTGCGGGCGCAGGAATACCGTGTATTCGCGATTGTGCATGGTGAGCTTGGCGATGGCGACAAATTCGCTCTCCTCGAGCGCCTTGGTGAGCAAGGCATAGGGCCGACGGCCGGCTTCCTCGGGCACCATGTAATAGGACGACTCGAAATACACGGGGTCGACCTCGCGGGACTTCACAAACTCCAGGATCTCCATCGTCTTGGCGGTCTTCGGCTCGATCTTCTTGATCTCTTCGGGATCGATGATGACGTATTCGTCCTTGCGATATTCGTAGCCCTTGACGATGTCGCTCCGCTCGAGGACTTGACCGTCGGCCGGGCAAACCAGTTGCTGCTTGACCCGGTGATGGTCGGCACGGTGAAGCTGGTTGAACGAGATGCCACTGCTGCGCGCGCCCGAGAACAGGCGCACCGGCATCGAGATTAATCCGAACGTGAGATAGCCAGACCAGACTGAAGCCGCCATTGCTTTCCCCTCGAGTTCAGAGACGAGGCCCGCCGCGTCTCTTTTCCTTTCCTTAACCACAGGCGATGTGACGGAAGCCGAACCGCGTCGCCAGAAAATATTCAGATGCCCGAACTCCGCCGAGCGTAGAGAAGTTTAGCCTAAACTGGGCACGGTTGCCGAAGTGAGTTGCGGGGCGAATCCAAAGGCCAAGCACTACCTGACGCGGTTGGCTGAGAACCGGCCCAGAATGTAGTGTTATCCATGACGGATCGGACCGGTTGCGGTTCCTTGCGCTCCCGGCTCTCCACTCCACTACGGGAACGGGAGATTCCACGGCGAGCACCAAACGGCCGGTCCGTGAGCGTTGCGCGCACATGCTGACTTCGTTTTTCGCACATGGCTGGGCCTCAACCTGGGAGCGTTTGGCGGTCGCGCTGACGGTCACGGCGGGGTTCGCCCTGCTGGCCCGAGGTCTGCGCGGCGTCAGCCGCTCGGGAGCTTGGGCGGGGGGACTGGCCTGTTTTCTGCTTTTTGCCGGCGCAGGACCGGCGGCTTTCGTGACGCTCTCCGCTCTTTTTGTGATGACCTGGGTATCCACCCGTCTGGGTCACCGGCAGAAGCTGGCGCTCGGGCTTGCCGAGCGACGCGAGGGCAGAAGCGCATGGCAAGTCTGGGCAAACCTGGCAGCGGCGTCGGCCGGCGCAGTTGTTTTCAGCGCCACCGGTCGCCGGGCGTGGCTGGTGGCCACGGCAGCAGCGCTCGCCGAAGCGGCGACCGATACGGTGGCCAGCGAGATCGGGCAATCCCGCGGCGCCGACGCGCGCCTGATCATTAGCGGCAAGCGCGTGCCGGCTGGAACCGACGGCGGAATCACCCTTCCCGGAAGCCTCGCAGGTCTTGCGGCCGGGCTGGCGATTGCAACGGTTGCAGCGGCGGGGAGCATGATTTCTCCGGCCGAGCTTTCGATTCCAGCGGTGGCGGGCTTTGCCGGAATGCTGTTCGACAGCATCCTCGGTGCGACTCTCCAGCGCCGGGGCTGGATCAGCAATCAGACGGTGAATCTTCTGGCCACGCTCGTGGCGGCAGCGCTGGCATATGGACTCCTGTTGGCGCGGGGAATCTTCTGAGGCGCGGCTAACCGCCCCCCAACGAGCACGGCAACCCGGCATAGGGTCGATCGACGTCCCGGGAAACTCGGGGGCCAGAGATTACGTTCTCTGTTTGATCCGATCGAGCAGCATGTAAACGAAGATTCCCAGCAGGGCGTTCGCCACTCCCGACAGAAGTTCGCGCGGCCAGCTCCATGCCATATGCAGCCCGACCAGGCCGCGGGCGATCAGAAAGTAGACGATTTCGTGCACCACATAAAAGAAAATGGTCAGCAGGAAACGCGCGCCGGCATTTTCCACGTCCACTTTGATTCCGAGCGAGGAGGCGCCGAATCCCACCACGGTTTTCGAGATTCCGTAGAGGCCGATGGGTTGATGGGTCAACGCGTCTTGCAGAATGCCAATGAAGCCTCCGGTCAGCAGGCCGGCAAGCGGATTGCGACGAGCGGTTGCAAAACCGATGGTGATGAGCAGCGGAAGATCGAAAATTCGAACGAAAGGCAGCCAAATGGGAAGAAAGGCTTGCAGAACCAGCGCTCCCAGCAGAATGCCGAGCGCCGCCGGCCAACTGAAGCGGTAAACCTCGACCTGCTCTCCCGATGTGTAAGTGATGGCCACGTCAGTGCGGAGCATCCTCGACCGCGGGCAGCGGCTTGGGCGTGGCCGCGGCCTTCACGGGCTTGGTGGAGACTTTCCCCGCGTCGGAGCCGGTTGCGGCGGCCTGATTGGAAGCGTGACTTGCGGATGAACTTCCGGCTGATGGTGACAGGGAAGCCGGATTGGTCGCGGGCTTGACGGCGGCGGGGGCGACGGCGGCAGGCTTGACCCCAGCTGCGGCTGTGCCGCCGGCGGAGGCTTGCGGGGGCGTTTTCGCGATGCCATCGGCGCCTGGAGCAGGGGGCTTGACGGTGGGACTGGTTTGCGGCGCGGCAGGCGCAGACGGCGCAGTTCCCGGCGCCCCACCTGAGGCCGCGTTCTCCGGCTTGGCCGGTACGCCCGGCAAGCGCTCGGCCAATATATCCACCGCCCGTGCTGCCCCGGTCTGGTCGGGCTGGGCTTGCCGTTCGTCGATTTTCGTTACCACGAGCACTTCTTCGAGTTTGCTGAGATTGGCCGCCGGACGCACCCGGATATTGAGAAACAGATCGCTACCCGGCGAAACCTTGATCACCCGGCCGACTGGCAGACCCTTGGGAAAAATGCCATCTCCGCCACTGGTCAGAACCAGCTCTCCGGCGGGAACGGTTTCGTCGCTCATGACCTTTTCGAGCACCACTTCTCCCGACGGCGTACCGCGGAGTATGCCTTGCAGGCGCGCCTTATCAAGGATCGCGCCGACTCCGCTGGTCTGGTCGTCGATGAGGAGCACGAGCGACGTCGATCCATACACGCGCAACACCTTGCCCACGATGCCGTCGGCGGTGATGACCGCCATATCGGGCTTGATGCCCTGCCGTTCTCCCTTGTCGATATAGACCGAGCGCGACAGCTCGCTGCCACTCGAGCCGATGACCTGCGCCGCCGTGGTCTCGGAGATGAATTGCTCCTTAAAGGCAAGCATGGCCTGCAGGCGTCGCGCCTGCTCGGCGTCCTGGCTCATCCGCGCCTGCTCGAGCGTCATGCGCTCGATTTGCGCCTTGAGATTTCGATTCTCAGCGCGCACCCCCCGCAGATAAAAGTAGTTATGCCAGACATTCGCGCTCGAGGTTTGCATCCAGACCAGGGCTCTTTCAAGAGGCGTGACGGTTCCGACCGCCCAGATGCGGATCAGGCGCGTCGATTCGCTGTCACTGGTCCGCTTGACCTGCACGGCCAAGCCGAGAACCTGGGCAAACAACACTCCCACCAACACGATCAGATTACGGTATCGGCCGAGCACGTCCATAACATCAGTTGCCAGTGGCCAGTGGCCAGTTTGCGATGGTTGTCAGCGGTCGGTGATCCGTTGCGCGCAGCCCGCCGCCGTCGAACCAACCCGTTCGCCGGGGGCCGGAACTGGCCAGGAACCACTCCACAACGATGTCCCACTACTCAATCGAAATCTTGCGCAGCAGCTTGAAATCCGAGAGCATCTTGCCCGTGCCGAGGACCACGCTGCAGAGCGGATCGTCGGCGATGGAGACGGGCAACCCCGTCTCTTCCCGGATGCGCTTGTCGAGATTCTTGATGAGCGCGCCGCCCCCGGTCAGCACGATGCCGCGGTCGCTGATGTCGGCGGAGAGTTCGGGCGGCGTGCGTTCGAGCGCCACGCGGATGGCGTTCATGATGGTGGAGACGCACTCACTCAGAGATTCGCGAATTTCGCTGTCGTCGACGGTGATCGTTTTGGGCACGCCTTCGATCAGGTTGCGGCCCTTGATCTCCATGGTCAGCGGCTTGTCGAGCGGATAGGCGGAGCCGATTTCCATTTTGATCTGCTCGGCCGTGCGCTCGCCAACCAGCAAATTATATTTGCGCTTCAGATAGTTCATAATGGCCTCATCCATCTGATTGCCGGCCATGCGCACGGAACGCGAATAGACGATACCGCTGAGCGAAATCACGGCGATGTCGGTGGTGCCCCCGCCGATGTCGACCACCATATTGCCGCTCGGTTCGGTGATGGGCAGACCGGCGCCGATGGCCGCCACCATGGCTTGCTCGACCAGGTGAACTTCGCTGGCTTTGGCGCGATAAGCGGAATCCATGACGGCACGCTTTTCCACCTGCGTGATTTCCGAAGGCACGCCGATCACGATCCGGGGATGCACCAGCATCTTGCGGTTGTGCGCCTTCTGGATGAAATAGTTCAGCATCTTCTCGGTGACCTTAAAGTCGGCGATCACGCCGTCCTTCATGGGCTTGATGGCCACGATGTTGCCGGGCGTGCGCCCGAGCATCTCTTTGGCCTCTTTGCCGACGGCCTCGACCTCATTGGTGTTCTTGTTCAGCGCCACGATCGAGGGCTCGTTGACCACAATGCCCTTGCCGCGCGCATACACCAGCGTGTTGGCGGTTCCGAGATCGATGGCGAGGTCGCTTGAAAACATGCTGAACAGCGAACGCAGATTATGGGACCGCGATGATCCGTTATGAAAACCGTTATTTGACATGGCAGTACTTCTCTCTTCTGGGAATTCGCCTCGCCCCTGGAACCTGGGACTTCTCCGCTTGCCGTACGAGTCGCTTTCCGCTGGTGTTTTCTATTCTACTTCGATGTTGCGCCGAACTGGTTGTCATCTGCGCACTCGCTTGTCCATCGCTTTTCCCGACCTCAGCATCTTGCCCCGCGTTGCCTACTGAATCACCACTTTTTCCTGGTGCGTATTCACGCCGCCCTTGGAATTCTGCGCCGTGACCGTGATCAGGTTTTCGCCGTTCGGCAGGGGCGGGGTGAAATAGTGGAACATGCCATCGTCCCCGACGATCGGTACTTCCTTGCCGTTGACCATGACGCGGGCTCCCGCCTCGGTCTTGCCCGTAACTTCGATCACGTGTCCGTGCTGGATCAATGGGTCGATGTCGAGCGACAGCACGATCTGCTCTTTCGCCTTGACGATGATGGTGAAGCGATTTTTCTCGCTCTCCACCGACTCCTTGCCGGTCGCGTCATAGGACTGGATGGACCAATAATAAGCACCCACGGGCAATCCCGTCACGACCACACTCGGAGCCTCCAGCTTGCGGTCCAGCAGCAACGAGGAAAAATAGGGATTGTGCGAGATCCGCAGACGGTACCCGGCGGCGTTCGTCATGGGCGTCCAGGCAAACTCGACTTCTTTCGACTTCTCGTCGGCGTTGATGAACACCGGCATCATGTTGCCCGGTGTAATCGGCGCCGGAGGACCGATTTCGGTGGCCCGTTCCATCGTTTTCGATGCGCTCTGGAAACTCACCTTCTCCCAGCTCGACAGATGGGCCACTTCTCCGTTGCGTTCGATGTCGCCGCTGCCCTTCTTCACCAGGATTTCATGCTGATCGTCCTTGGGGCTGTTGTGCACCATGGCGGACGAATCGGGTGCGAGCGACGCCTTGGCACCGGCAACGATCACCTGCGATTTCGAACCCTGGACGTAGGTGGCGGTCGTCAGATCGACGGTGCCGGTCGTGACCGCGACCGAGACGTTGGTTTGCTGCTGGTCATTCGCCGAGTTCTCTTCGATCACGATCAGCGAATCCTGTTTCACGGTGTAGTTGGTACCATCGTTAAAAACAATTTTCGCCATGCCCTCGGCCCCGGTCTGCACCACGTCGCCCTTTTCGAGCGGCACGTTGTAGTCGGCGTTGATCCAGCTGTTGCTGTTGCCCTTTTTCACGCGGATGGTGCCATCGAGCACGGTGAAGCGCCCCTTCTGCGCAACCGCGGCCGATGGGCCCTTGAGCGGCGGCGCCAATCCCGCAACTTTTTCGAGCAGGCCGGCAGAAATATATCCCGCCGCCTTGACCGTCGAGTCGGTAAATTTCGGAAAGGCCACGTGCATGACGGCCGCAAACATCAGCAGGACCCCGAGCAGCGCCACCACCACGCTGCGATAGGTTACCTGCTTCCAGGCAACGTAAACTCCCGGCTTTTGTTTATTCGACACGAACTCGTGCCCACCTCACTGCCAACATCCGCGAAACCGCTTAACTCTTCATCTGTGACCATCATAACTACGCTGCGCCGGGTATTGAACCGAGCCCGGGGGTGAGAAGGTTACGAAAGTGACCAAGCCGAAAACGCCGCGCGACGAGGTCCCATTCGGTTCGCAATCGTCTGCGCTAGGGGAGGTAAGCCAGGTTGTCGAACCTCAACTCCGCGCCCTGCGGAATCTCGAAACCCAGGCGCGTACAGGGCATGGACCAGGCTGTCCTCAGCCGTTTCAATTGCTGCGCCTCGACCAGGACCGTGGTTCTCTGCCCATCACCGCAGCTCAGGGCAACGGTCACGGCATGGAGCGAGAGATTGTCGATGTCGATGCCGGCAAACACCTTGGGCTGGTGAAATTCGAACGACGGCATTGCGGCCCGGTCGCTCGGGCGGAGATTAAAGGTGCCGAGTTTTCCGACGGGAGCCGCGATTTTCCACGAACCCTCGCTCCAGTCGATCAGGCCCGTCGGGTATTCGCCTTGCAGCGAGCTGCCGGCGGGGCGGTGGGGATCGTCGAACGTGACGACCCGCTCCGGTTCCGCTCCGCCCGCTCCCTCGATGTCGATGTCGCCCGAGCGCAGGTGGCGGATAGAAAGCACTCGGGAAGTCTTGTCGAAGGTAAAGCCTTCGGGTGGCGAACCCGGTTGCCGGCGGCGGCGCATTTCCCGCCGGGGCAACTCGCGGCCGCCCGCGGTGATTGAGGCTGGCTCGAAATCGATGCGCAGCACGTCTTCCGATTCCGGATCGAACGTCGAGTAGGTCACGGCTCCCTTCCGGTAAGCGATCCTGGTCACCACGGAACTCGAGCCCAGCAGGTGAGACTGGGCGGCGGGGGCCCACTCCGGAACTGCCCAGAACGCATCCATGACCCGGCGCGGGCCATCGGTGAATTCATCGGTGAACCACCACTGGTCGCTGAAAGGCGCATGCGAGTTGCCCGGCAAACCCTGAAAATACGTGACCCAATTGAAGGACCGGAATGCTTCTTCCTTGTATGCCTCGTCTCCGGTACGCGCAAAGTACAGCGCCTCGACCGCGGCCAGTCGGGCGGTGTGGCTGTCGCAGCATTGGTTGGGCTGGTTGCAGCAGAAATTCGCTCCGTCTCCCTGTTCGGTGGTGACTAGCGCGCCGTGGACGCGATACTTCGGCCACTTCGGCGTGCTCCTGACCCACTCGATCAATTGCCGAGCGTGCCCTTGCCAGGCACGGTCTTTTTCCGGGTGGAGCAAGACATATCTCGCCAGCTCGAGCGGAATGACCTGATTCATATTGTTCATGTTGGGCGGCACATCTTCGAAGTATCCGACCCACAAGTTATTTTGCAGGGGATACTTTTCCAGCCACCGCCAAGCGGCCTGACGAACCCTGGCGTAACCGGCTTCCTCGCCCTGTTTCAGGCGGATCAACTCATCGAACAGCGTGATCGGCCCGAGTACATTCGCCGAATACGCCCCCATGCCCTGGCCCTCGACCCGCCCGTCGCGCGCCAGGCATCGCACCGGCCAGGGAGAGTGCCGGGCGTCGCCCGGCTGATAGTTTTTCACCAGTTGGTCGGCGAAGCCGATGGCGGCTCCGAGATACTTGCTCTTGCCCGTCATCTCATACAAGCGCAGATAGGCGTAGCCGTCTTCGCCGATCACGTGAGGCTCGACATAATCCTCGCCATGTCGGCTCCAGCCGCGGTAGCGCAATGCGCCGGGGTCCGCCGAGGGATACGGAACCCGGGCCCATTGATAGCCTTGCGGAGTCAGCCCGTTCTCCATTTCGTAATCCACGAATGCCTCGAGCGCCGCCACCGCTCGAAAGTCTCCCGTGTAGGGATACAGACGTTCGACAAATCCTTCCAGCATGGCGCGCAGGTAGGCGGTGGAATTGGCCCAGTTGCGGTCGGGAATCAGTTCGTAGGTGGTGGGATCGATCGCGAAACAGCAGTAGAAGTATGGCAGTCGCTGGCGCTCGAGCTGGTCGACGAGGATCGTCCACTGCGACAGAAAGTGGGAGGAATAGGAGTCTGCCGGGCTGTCCGGAAAAGGCCACGGCAGGAGCTTTCCCTCGGCGTCCAGCTGCACCGGGCGCCCGGCGATGTCCTCGGCATCGACGGTGGAAACAACGGGGAAAGGTGGCTCGGCCGATCCCGGAATGGCAAGCATCATGCACAGCGCAACGGCCGCGGCCCAAGCTGGACGATTCATGGAGTGCTTCCGTTATCGCCCTGGTGTTTGCGGCGAAGAAACCCGATCATCGCACGCGCTGGCTGCGGGTGCAATTGGCGGCTCGATAACGAGAATGGGGTGGCGGTTGAAGTTAAGAGTATTTCAGTGCCGTTTACTCGTTGGACGGACCACGTCCGATTCTGGCAATAAGAGAGAAGCTCGACAGATCAGGTCTTTTAAAATGAAAATCATTACCTACAGCGATCTGCACCTCGAATTTGGCTCAGGCTGGACATTGCCGCCGGAAGCCCATGGAGATGTCCTGATCTTGGCAGGCGACATCATCACGCGTGGAGACTATGATCCGCTCGACCAGCTTTGCAGAAGTGGAACAAGCCCGTCCTCTACGTAACGGGAAACCACGAGTACTACACGCAGCGCCCGATGAACGAAGAAGACGATCATCGGAGGCGATAAAACAGGCCCGCAGACGCCCATCATTCTCACCTTTTACTTTCGGTCCAGACCTGCTGCCATGCTTCGAATTCGCTTGGCCTGATCTGGTAACGCGCGAAGTTTCCTTCGTGGAGGCTCACCAGTTCTGCCTCGGCCATGTCCCTGAATTTTTCGCGATCGGCTTCCGGGATATTATTCCCCCCCCAGGCTGCGACGTACGACGCAGCGGCCTTTCTGTCCATCCGTCCGCTCACCACAGCGCCGACGATCTGGCGCAACGCGGCCTTGTACTTCAACCTGAACGGATCGGGCTCCCCCAGAGACTGCCGTACGGCGGCATAACGTGCCGCTGATCTCTCATACGCCCAGATGAAGACATCCCTCAGCAGATCGACCTTGTTCAGTTCATAAACGCCCAGGACTGCGTCCGTATAGAGCGCGCGCGGTACGTCGATGAACGATAGAGGGGACAGATTGCGCTTAATGAACGGGATGTTCGCCGACAGGCGCGAGACGAGCTTGTTTACATCGTCGAACGGCTGGAGGTACGGCAATTGGACCATTGCAAACAACGCCTGCTCGAAGGGGTCTTGGATCGGGGCGGCAGTGTCCAGCAATTGGTTGAAGCACTCCTCGATTAGCTGCGGCAGTTCCAGAGGATGGAAAGTGGACTTCCCGATACCAACGCCCATACGGCGCAGTCGGCCGGGCGCGCCCGGGTCGGGCAGAAGGTTCTGCGCCAGAATCCCGTGAAGATTGAGGATCGTGTAACGGTTAAAGCCAATTCTTTCCGCCTCGTTGACTAGGAATTCGATCGCATCCTTGTGGTTGACGATCATCTGTGCCTCCAGCCGGTCACGGCCTTCGGCGGCTTCTCCGAATTCGATCAGCCGCATCGTGTCCAGGAGCGAGTACGTGTTCCCCTCAAGGCGGCTGGAGTTCCACGATAGATCGATGAGCAAGCGGTTCAAAATGTGTTTTGCGTAAGTGCCCGCCACTTGATCCGAGAAATTCGGCTTGCCCACCTGCGCGAGGTGCGCGCGCTGCGCCTGCGAAAGATAAAACGTCTCGTTCGGTCGGTACGAGTCGAGGAATTCACGGTTGTAGCCAACCGGCTTTCGCGCATTGACGCTCTGGCTCAGGCAGGTACGCATTTCCTGGCTGGCGGAAGACAGCGGCACCGCCTGCTCCTCCGTCTTTTCGGCTGCCGCAGCAGCGGCAGGCTTTTCTGCCGCCACCGCCCTTGCCTCCGCCTCCTGCACCGATGGAAGGCGGTATTTCGCCCAGCGATCATCCCCTACCTTCACGAGCCGTCCGGCATCCACCAGATACTTGAGCCTGTATTGCAGCGTCCTTTTCGGCACAGTCGGCTTCAATGCGTTCGCGATTTCAGGCAGATCAGCACCCTCCGGGCGTAGCCGCACGGCCGCTTCGATTGCGGTGAGGGCATCTTTTGGTATTCGCTTCGGCAAAGGCTGGTCCTCCGCTGTTGGTTGCGCCTATCGATGTAGACGCAATTACAAGTGTATAGGCGCAATTAAACCATTAATAGACGCAATATTAAACTGCAGACGCAACATTATAGTTGCGCCTTTAAGATAGCTGCGTTCTATCCATAATTGCGCCATCCAACGTGGCCGCATAGGCTCAAGACCTCACTCGCTCCATCTCGCCTGACAATGGCCCAAGCCCGGGTACTTGTCTTAACACACAAGACACCACCCAAGCCCACTCCGTCGCACTCCGTCGGCCCTCGCTTGCCGGTCGCCATCCCGGTTGTTAGCATGGAAGTTCTGTCCTGCTCCGAGGAGGCTGCTATGGCGACTGATACTCTGACCAACCCGGCGATTGCGCGGGGTACGACCAAGACCCGAGTTTGCAAGAATTTCATTGACGGAGAATGGGTCGACTCGGCGAGCGGACAGACCTTCGAGGATCGCAATCCTGCCGACACGCGCGAGGTCGTCGCCATCTTCCAACGCTCGAACAAGACCGACGTCGACGACGCCGTGGACGCCGCCAAGCGCGCGTTTGCGAAATGGCGCCTGGTGCCGGCTCCGCGGCGCGCCGAGATGGTATTCCGCGCGGCCGAGATCCTGATCGAGCGCAAGGAAGATCACGCCCGCGACATGACCCGCGAAATGGGCAAGGTGCTGAAGGAAACGCGCGGCGACGTGCAGGAAGCCATCGACGCCGCCTATTACAACGCCGGGGAAGGCCGCCGCCTCTTCGGTCCGACGGTGCCGTCGGAATTGCCCAACAAGTTTGCCATGGCCGTCCGCCAGCCCATCGGCGTCTGCGGCATGATTACGCCGTGGAATTTCCCCATGGCCATCTCTTCGTGGAAGCTGCTGCCCGCCGTGGTCTGCGGTAACACATGTGTAATCAAGCCGGCACAGGACACTCCGCTGTCGACGTTCAATCTGGTGCAGGCCCTGACCGATGCCGGCATTCCGAAAGGCGTTATCAACATCGTGACCGGCTTCGGCTCAGAGGTCGGCACGCCGCTTACCGAGCATCCCGTCGTCCGTGCCATCTCGCTGACGGGATCATCGGCGGTAGGCCGAATCGTGGGCGCAACGGCGGCCCAGAGTTTCAAGCACTGTTCGCTCGAACTGGGCGGCAAGAATCCGATGATTGTGCTCGACGATGCCAACCTTGACCTTGCCATCGAAGGTGGGCTCTGGGGCGCGTTCGGCACCACCGGTCAGCGTTGCACCGCCACCAGCCGCATCATCGTGCAAAAGGGGGTTTATCGCCAGTTCGTCGACCAGTTCGTCGCGCGCGCCAAAAAGATCAAAGTCGGCAACGGCCTCGACGAGTCGGTTGAGATGGGCCCGGCAGTGAACGAGAGCCAGCTGAAGACCGACCTGAACTACATCGAGATCGGAAAGAGCGAGGGCGCAACTCTAGTGACCGGCGGCCATCGGCTCGACCAGGGCGACTACCAGCACGGATGGTTCCTCGAGCCGACCGTGTTCACCGACGTCGATCCGAAGATGCGGATTGCGCAGGAGGAAATTTTCGGGCCGGTGGTCTCGATCCTCCCCTGCGCCGACCTTGAAAATGCCATCGAAATCGCGAACAACATCGAGTACGGTCTTTCGTCATCGCTCTACACCAGGGATGTAAACAAGGCTTTTGCCGCCGTGCGCGATCTGGAAGCGGGCATCACCTATATCAATGCGCCCACCATCGGCGCCGAGGTTCATCTGCCCTTTGGCGGCACCAAGGCGACCGGCAACGGACATCGCGAGGGCGGCATTGGCGCCATCGATTTCTACACCGAATGGAAAGCGGTCTACGTTGATTACTCCGACAAGCTGCAGAAGGCGCAGATCGACCGGGTGGACTAGGCGATCTCCTCCCCGCCGCCATGCAGAGTGCGCCACGATCCTCGCTCCGGGATGCGCCACGTCCTGAGGCTGGGGTGGCTTTCGAGGCCGCCTCCATTGGTAACCTTGCTGTCCTCTCCCCGATCCGGTTACCGTAGATCTTCAGGGGTTCGGCTGTTCGAGCCCTGGCGGAAGGTACCGAGTGGCCTACGATTGGGAGCGCAGATTCGATAGCGATCGCGGACCGAGCCGGTTCGCGCTGGCGAGCCCGGTTCGCGCCCTTTGCCTGGGGTTCGCACTCTGCCTGGCATTCGGCCCGGCACCCCGGGCCCTTGCCCAGTCCGGCGGACACGTTGGCCGCAAGATCATCCGCAGCGAGAGACCCGACTATCCGTTGACTCTGAAAAACGCCGGCATCGGGGGTGTGGTTCGATTGAACGCATCCGTACTTGCCAACGGAACCGTTGCCCGCGTCGTCATTATCGGCGGCAATCCCATTCTCGCGGAGAGCGCCGCCAAAGCCGTGACCAACTGGAAGTACGCGCCCGGCTCATCGACCACCAGCGAAATCATCACCTTCGATTTCAACAAGAATTGAACCGCTGGCGGCTGCCGAAGCCGGCTCCTCGCCCGGCGTCAATCGGCCTCGGGCGCAACTCAGGTTGTACAATCGAGGCGGAAAGCGAGTTTTCCTCATGCCGCTATCGCAACTCCGCGAAATCACTCCTGCTCGCCGCCTGGAAAACGTCCGCTACGCGATTCGCGATTTGGCCTGCGTCGCCGACCAGGTCGCACGCCAGGGACATCAAATTCTGCCGCTCAACATCGGCGACCCGCTCAATTTTGATTTCCAGACGCCGGCCCACATGATCGAAGCGGTGTACAAAGCGATGCGCGACGGCAAGAACGGATACTCGGGCTCTTCCGGCATCCCCCAGGCGCTCAAGGCGATTCGCGGCGAGGCGGCGCGCAAGGGGATCACCAACATTCAGGATGTCTTTGTCACTTCCGGGGTCAGCGAGACCGTGGATCTCTGCCTGACGGCACTGCTCAATGCTGGCGACAATCTCCTGACTCCCTGCCCCGATTATCCGCTTTATTCCGCGGTTCTGGCGAGGATCGAAATCGGACTGAATCCTTACTATCTGAAGGAAGAAGACGGCTGGCAACCGGATCTCGAGGACATCGCGAAGAAGATTACCCCGCGGACACGTGGCATTGTGCTGATCAATCCCAACAACCCGACGGGCTCGGTCTGCACCCGCCAGACACTGGGCCGGATCGCGGAACTGGCACGTCGCCACAACCTGATTATTTTCGCGGACGAGATTTATGACAAACTGATTATCGATGATGATGCCCATGTGGCCATGGCTGCGGTTGCGCCCGACGTACCGGTCATCACCTTCGGCGGATTGTCCAAAAATTACCTTGCGCCCGGGTGGCGCATTGGATGGGGCATTGCCAGCGGCGAAGCTTCCGTGATCCAGCCCTATCTCGAAGGGGTGAACAAACTTTTGCGCGCCCGTCTTTGCGCCAACCACCCCGAGCAGTACGCCATCCAGCCAGCGCTCGAAGGTCCCCAGGATCACCTGGTCGAGGTGAAGCGCAAGCTGCGCAGTCGCCGCGACTTGACCATGCAGTGGTGCGCCGGAACTTCGCGCATCAGTTGTGTCTCGCCGCGCGGGGCCTTCTACGCCTACCCCAGCATCGATATCCCGGAAGGCGACGACGTCTTCGTCACCGAACTGATTCGCCAAAAGCACGTGACGGTCGTGCACGGCTCCGGCTTCGGACAGCGCCCGGGCACGAAACATTTCCGCATTGTTTTTCTGCCTGACGAAAAGACACTGGGCGCGGCCTACGCGGCGATTGGCGACTTCATACGCGAGCGCTACGCCTGAGCGCTTCTGCGATCGCAGTCAGGACACCCTGGGCAAGGGGATGCGGGGCTCGAGGACGCTCCGGCGGGATTCAGTAGACTCCCGGAATCAGCGCCGGCACGTTGCGGGCATAGGCTTCAAACTCCCCGCCAAAGGCCGCGCGCAGCAGCCTCTCCTCGCTTCGAATGCGGATGTAGGTTCCGGCAACAAACAAAAGGCTCGCAACCAATAGCTGGACCCCTGGCGTCCGTACGATTCCGGTCGCCAAGAGCATGCCGAACATTCCCAGATAGATGGGGTTGCGCACAAAACAATACGGTCCGTCCCGAATCAGCGTGTGCCCTTCCACCAGACGCGCAGCCAGCGCCCATTGCTTGCCCAGGCGGCGCGAGGCGGCGTCGACCAGCCACGTCGAGACGGCGGCCATGGCCACGGCGAGCACGGCCAGTCCCCACTCGACCGCGCTCGATCCCGGCATCACGGGCGAAAAATGCGCCCGGGGCACCGGTTCGACCCAGACCATGAAATAGCCTATCGCCTGCAGCGCCATGCCGAGGATCGCCGTTTGGTCGCGCCTCGATTCGCGCGTCTGGGGCGCAAGTTTCCGGGCCAGGAACTCGACCATGAATATGCACCAGCATGCGATCACCCCGTAGTACGCCGCGCGTTGTGCGGCAAACCGGGCCATATGTGCGGTCTCGAAACTCGCCACGGTTCTCTCCTCCTGCGTCCGCGCCGTCGTGCCAAACTTTCGTAACTCTACAGTCCCCGCCTGTATTTCCTATACTTGATGCAGTACCTGGTGGGGAAATCAGTCCATGCGTCGAATGTTTCTTTCTGCAATTCTCGTGCTATCTGGCACGATCGCGCTCGCGCAGAGCTCCTCTCCGGAAGCTCTTTACGATCGTGGAGTGGACGCGATTACCGGCATTGGCCCGTCGCGCAACGACTCCCAGGGGATCGACAATTTCCGGCATTCCGCGGCTCTCGGCTATGGACCCGCGCAAGTCGCCCTCGGCTACTATTTCGAGACCGGAACCTCTGTGGCACGCGACCCGGCGCAGGCGGTCGAACTCTATCGCAAGGCAGCACAACAAGGCGATTCCCTCGGCGCATGGCTTGCCGGTAGGCTCTACTTTCTCGGCGGCGCAGTACCTCGCGATTTGGAGGCGGCGCAGAAATGGCTCAAGTTGTCGGCCGACCAGAATAATGCTTACGGCGCCTACTATCTGGGGCGACTGATGGCCGATCGCGACTACACCAAGGCTCCGCGGCTGTATAAAATCGCCGCCGATCAGGGACTGCCGCAGGCGCAGTACTTCTACGCCAAGGCGCTGAAAGATGGGCGCGGCATTCCGCAAGATCGCTTCACCGCCTATGTCTGGTACACCATCGCCTCCGACGCCGGCTATACCGCGGCGGGAGCGGACCTCGGAGAACTCAATACCGGCGGCTCTCTCACGGCCGATCAGTTTGAGCAGGCGAAGTCGAAAGCCCGCGACATGGAACAGGTCGTCATCCGCGCCATAACCGCCCGCGGGTGCTCGGGTTGGGAGGGCGAGTTTGGTGAGTTCCCGCCTCCTCCTCCACCGAGCCTGCAGCGCTTTTGCCACTAGCCTCGGGCAACCCGCACGGCCTCAACGCGCGAAACCGAACCGCGCACGGCGGGCCACGGCGAAGCGATCGCCCCAGACTCGCGGCCCCGGCTTAGACCATCTCGGTGCCCCACAGATCGTGCAGGTGCAGAACGCCGAGCACTCGCCCATCGACGGCGGCGTCCATCACGACAAGCGACGTAATCTTCATCTCTTCCATGCGAGCGAGCGCGGTGGCGGCGAACTCCTCTGCGGCGATGGTCTTGGGCGTCCGCGTCATGCAATCCTCGGCGGTCAGATCGAGCGCGTCTTTGCCCCGCTGCTCGAGCAGGCGGCGCAGATCGCCGTCGCTGATCACGCCCAGTAGGCGGTCACCCTCCACCACCGCCGTCATGCCCAGCTTCTTGCGCGACATTTCGTAGATCACATCCGGCATTCCGGTCTGTGCTGTTACTCGCGGGACCTCGTCGCCTGAGTGCATCAACGCCTGGACCCGCGCCAGTCGTTTGCCGAGCTTTCCTCCGGGATGCAGGTTGGCGAAGTCTTCTTCCTTGAAACCGCGCATTTCCGAAAGTGCCACCGCCAGAGCATCGCCGAGCGCAAGCATGGTGGTAGTCGAGGCCGTAGGAGCAAGCCCTAGCGAACAAGCTTCCTGCGAAATCGAGCAATCGAGAGCCACGTCGGCCGAGGACGCCAGAGTCCCAGAGCGCAGGGCGCGGGCGCCGCCGCCGCCCGCATGAGTTGCCCAGGCATCGTCGCAAGTCATGCTGATCAGTCGAACCTGCAACCGTTTGATCGTCGCCAGCAACTGCAAAATCTCTTCCGTCTCGCCGCTCGCCGACAACGCCAGCACAACGTCGCCGCGGACAACCATTCCGAGATCGCCATGCAGCGCTTCGACCGGATGCAGGTAGAGCGCCGGGGATCCGGTCGAACTCAGCGTAGCCGCGATCTTGCGAGCGATCAGCCCGCTCTTGCCCATCCCCGTCACCACCACCCGGCCCTGGCAGCCGAACATCAAATCGAGCGCCCGATCGAAGTCCCCTGCCATCGGGCCAGCCAGCCGGTCGGCCAACGCCCGCAAAGCCTCAGCCTCAATTCGCACCACGTTTTCGCCCGAGTGTTTCATGAAGGAGAGATGTTAGCAGAAGGAGGAAGTCATCGGGCAGCGGACGGTTTCGCCGATTCCACCCGGTTCGCCGAGATTATCCAGATAGGTTCGTCCTGGCGGGTCGCGCGATGAATTTCAACGAGGCGGAATTCATGCAATAGCGCCGATGGGTAGGCGGAGGACCGTCGTCGAAGACGTGGCCCAGATGCGCGTCGCACTCGGTGCAGGAAACCGCCGTCCTTTCCATGCCGAAACTGGTGTCGTTCAACTGACGAACGTTTTCGGATGCAATCGGGGCCCAAAAACTCGGCCAGCCGGTGCCCGAATCAAACTTGGTGTCCGAACTGAACAAGGCATTTCCGCAGCAAATGCAGCGGAAAATTCCCGGGTCGTGGAGGTCCCAATATTGCCCCGAATAGGCGATCTCGGTATCGGCCTGGCGGGTGATCGAGAAAACACTGCGCGAGAGTTGCTGTCGCCACTGGTCATCGGTCTTGAGGACCTTCGGCACCCGGATGGTCTTGCCCCGCTCCCCCGCGTCGGAGAATTCGACCACCCACACCTCCTGCGGCCAATTGGGTGTCGCGCTTGCTGGCGCCGAAAAGGGGCGCCGGAACCGCCACGCCAGCATGGCAGCCAGCGCCGTTCCCGCGGTGGCAAGGAAAATTCGGCGTCCCTGCGTGTCCCGCATCCGAACCTTCTCACCGCCGATTTCCGAATCGAACATCGACACCCCTCCACACGGGCGGCCCCCGGCCCGCTGAGGCGGACGGGCAGGTGCTGTCGGCCCGATAGCTGCTGCCGTATGAGAGTCGGGGAACGGCCAGAAGTTACGTTTCAGAAGTGATCGTCTACGGCATGCCCGGGATGCTCGAGCGCGCGCGCCTGAATGGCGCGATCCCAGGGGCCGCCCTGCCAGTTGTCCTTCACCCGAGTGTCGTGGATCCACGGTGGGAGCGTCATCAGCAGGCGGCGGCTGAGCGCATGCAGATACGGTTCGTAGACGACGCGCAGTTCCGCCAGTCGCTCCGCCGCATCGGCTTTGTCGCTCATGGTGACGCCACGCCACGCCAGTTCCGTCCTCAGGCGGGTTCGATCCTCCGGCGTGAGCCGGTCGAGGTCGTTCGGACTGTACCTGGAATTCACAACCTGTGCGAGGTCGACGGCGGCGTGCCGTGCCATGCTAAACGTGAGCTTCGCCTGGTCCGGGTGAATGCCGTCCACGCCGATCATGACGAGCGCGGTGACGTCGAGCATCACGGTCAGCGCACTCAACCAGGACTGGTTGCTGTGCTGCGAGCGGAAAAATGAAAGGACGGGATAAGAGATTTGACTCGACAGCAGGTCGGCGCACCAGCGCTCCCAGTCGCGAAAAATGTCGTCCAGCACTTTCTGATCGGGACAGCAGCCCAGGCGCCCAAGAAACTCGGTGGCGCTCGGAGGCGATCCGGCGCGCGCGTCGAGCAGCGAGATTTCGATTTCGCGCGCGGCAAACGAGTTATAGACCACGGGCAGATATCCGAGCACCACTCCGAGGAAGGCAAAACCCATGCCGGCTTCCATCACTGCGAGCGCGCGGGCGGCGCCGTTGTTCGGCGTGATGTCTCCGTAACCGAGCGTGAAAAATGTCTCGCCGCTCAAATAGATGATTTTGCCGAACGTGATCTTTTCATTGGCCAGCAGCACATGCTCGCCCAACCCGTACTGCACGCAGGCGAAACCGAAGATCAGACCCGCCGCCCAAAAGCCCAACAGCACGATCAACGACAGCGGCCCATAGTAGGCAAGAAAGCCTTCGCGCCGGTTCGTGGAACGGATGTGCTGCGCGACTCTGGTCCAGAAACCCCAGGTATTTTTGTAGAAAAAGGCCGCAATTCGAAAATGACGCTTGATGCGCCGCGGCAAAACCACGGTCTCAAAGGCATCCATCAGTATGGCGAAGATGAGGATAATGCCGGCAATCGATGCCCACCAGTGCATAGATGAAGAGTCAGATGACGCGGAAATGGTAGCAGATTCAAAAGCGAAGCGTTCCAACGCGGGCCCGGATTACAGAAGCACCAGGGGGACGGGGTTCAGGGCAGGAAACCAGATTCTTCTTGCGCTCGCTGGTCAAATGCTGAATGCTGGGTGCTGGATGGCCGACTTCCCCCTCACCGTGACCGTATCGCCTGCCGCCGCGGGCCAGCGGCTGGACCTGTATCTGGCGACGCAACTCTCGGCGCTCACCCAGGCCGAGGTCAGCCGGGCGCGGGTGCAGCAGCTGATCGATAGCGGCGCGATTCTGGTGAAACAGGCAGCGGCAAAGGCTTCGCTGCGGCTGCGCGGCGACGAGCAGATCACGGTGAGCGGACCGCCGCAGGCGCCGGCGCTGCGGGCCATCGCCGAACAGATCGCGCTCGACGTTGTGTATGAGGACGACGATCTGGCGATCGTCAACAAACCGGCGGGCATGATGGTGCATGCGGGAGCGGGAGCGACCGACGATGCCCGCAACCGCGGCACGCTGGTGAATGCCCTGCTGCATCATTTTCAAAAGCTGTCGGCGGTGGGCGGAAAACTGCGTCCGGGGATTGTGCATCGTTTGGATCGTTCGACCAGCGGGCTGATGGTGGTGGCGAAAAACGACGAATCGCATCGCCGATTGGCCAAACAATTCAGTGGGCACGAGGTGCACAAGACTTACCTTGCGCTCGTCCACGGCTGGCCGAAGCAGGATCGGGGCACGATTCAAAGCGCCATCAGCCGCCACCCGCAACGGCGAACGCGGATGACGACCCGGGGATTCGGCGGCCGTGAGGCGGTGACCCATTACCTCGTGCAGCGAAAGATCGATGCCCCCTACGGCCGATTTGCCCTGGTGGAGGTGACGATTGAGACCGGACGTACCCATCAGATTCGGGTGCATATGTCGTCGATCGGACATCCGGTGGTGGGCGACGCGCTCTACGGAGCGCCAGGGGAGTTGCGCTCGCAATCGAACAAGCGGCGGTCGGCGGGGATGCCGGCAACGTTGATGCTGGAGCGAAATTTTCTGCATTCCACGGCGCTGGAGTTGACGCATCCGCGGACCAAGGAGTTGCTCAAGTTTTCCCGCCCGTTACCGAAGGAACTGGTAAAGTTGCTCGCGAGTCTCGAGAATACTGAAGTCGAGGATGCGCGACCGGCCCCCGACCAGCAGGGACCGAACCGATAAGCGTTTCGCGTTCGTCCGCGGGGCTATAATAGAGACACCGACTCCGAGCCAATCATCTTGATGAAATTGCGCATTTCTCTGCTTCTGGTTACCGCACTGGCTCTGGCCGGATGGCTCATGGGCCAGACGGCTCCTCCGACAGCGCCGCAAAATGCGCCGGCGAAAACCGCCGCTCCGCCGGACAGTCGGGCGCAACCTCCGGCGACGACGGGGCAGACTGCGAATCCGCCCGACAATTCGGACAACAGCGATTCCGGCGAAGCCGTCGGCACATTCAAGAAGACGGTCAACGAAGTTCGCGTGGTGTTCACCGTGACCGACCGGCACGGACGGTATATCAAAGATCTCAAAAGCAACGACTTTCGGGTGATCGACGATAAACGGCCGGCGGAACTGCGCAGTTTCCGCAGCGAAACCGATCTGCCTCTGCAGGTGGGTCTGCTGGTGGACGCCAGCAACTCGGTGCGCGACCGCTTCAAGTTCGAGCAGGACGCGGCAATCGAGTTTTTGAATTCCATCATTCGTCCGAACTACGACACGGCCTTCGTGGTGGGATTTGACGCCACGCCGGAGGTTACCCAGGATTTCACCGACAGTACGGAACACCTTTCGACCGGCGTGCGCATGTTGCGGGCGGGCGGTGGCACCGCGATGTACGATGCGCTCTACTTTGCCTGCCGCGACAAACTGCTGAAGCAGGAACAGACCGGCCCCGTGCGCCGTGCCATTATCCTGTTGAGCGACGGAGAAGACAACTTGAGCCATGTCACGCGCGAGGAAGCGATCGACATGGCGGAGCGCGCCGATGTGATCGTTTACACCATCAGCACCAACATCAGCGGTATGAAGGGCAACGGCGACAAGGTGCTCGAACGCATCGCGGAAGCGACCGGCGGACGCGCTTTTTTTCCCTTCCAGATGCGCGAGATGTCGGATGCGTTTCAGTCCATCCAGGAGGAATTGCGCAGCCAATATTGGGTATCCTACAGGCCGGCGAATTTTGCCACCGACGGACGCTACCGCACGATTGAAATCCTGGCCCAGGAAAAGGGCCTGAAGGTGCGCACCCGCAGGGGATACTACGCTCCAAAGTAGTAGGGTCGCGGTGCGGGATCGCCGGCTTTGATCCCCGATTTCCGTTTCCAGGTTCACTATGGCTGGTTATTCCGGAACCCCCCTGGCGAAGAAGTTGGGTATCAAGCCCGATTCTTGCGTTGCCCTCTCGCATGTGCCCGAGGACGTGTTGGACGAGTTGCGGGACGCACTCCTGAAATGCCGGAGCCAGAGTTTCTCCAAAACGCGCAGCCGGAATCTTGATTTCGTTTTCCTCTCCCTCAGATCGCGCGCCGCTCTCGAGCGGGAACTGGTACCGGCCGCCAAGGCACTGGCGCCCGCCGGCATGCTCTGGCTTTCGTGGCCCAAGAAAAGTTCGGGAGTTGCCACCGACCTTACCGAAGACCTGATTCGACGAAGCGGGCTTGAGGCTGGACTGGTCGATGTGAAAGTCTGCGCGGTCACCGATGTCTGGTCGGGGTTGAAGTTTGTGATCCCGGTCAAGGATCGTCCGAAGAAATGACCGCCGATCTCTGCGGGCCGGGCAAGTTCCACGCATCCTTCCGCTGTCGAACCCGGCAGTCTGTCCGCCTACTCTAGGCGGACCGTGGGCTTCGCCCGCACGGGACAGCTCTGGACGGCTTTCCGATGTTTGCTTGGCCAACGAAACAGCGGGCTTCTGCCGTCGCCCTGGCGCAACTTGCGGCCGGAAAGTGGGTTTGCACCTGGCAGGTCGTTTCCGGCAACACGTCCGGCGGAGGCCGAGACGAGCAGGAACCGACCCCAAGGAGCATGGATTATGAAACGCATGATGGCCGGGGTTCTGTTGTTGATGGCATTGGGAGCGGGGACGATGCTTGCCGACGATGGCTGGCGGGACCGGCGCGACATCCGGCGCGATGAAGCGCGGATCGCCCACGACCAGCGCCAACTGCGGCGCGATCGTTACTACGGCGACTATGCGGCCGCGCGCCATGAACGGCGCGAGTTGCGTCGGGAATATCGCGACCTGAACCGCGACCGGCGTGACTGGTATTGGGACCGACGGTAGCGCTTGCACCTATCTATCCGTCTTCCCGGCCAGGGCAGGCCGCCGGACGCTGAAGGCGGGCAGTCGATTCGCGCCGGGCGGCGCCGCCCGGATCAGGCCGGAGTAAACCAGGATCCTCCGGCCGCCCAATGGGAGTAACTTGCGACGCAGGTAACTTGCCCGGTCGGCCCTGAATGGGTTCTAGTTGTGGTTAGCGTTCCCTGGGAGAAACGACCATGCGCATGGCGGCCCGGCTGGCTGCGGTAACGATTACGGCGATTCTGTTCGGCTGTTCGGCATATGGCGAGACCGCGGTGGCACGGGCCGAGCGAGCATTGTTCATAGCGGTCAATCAGGCGCGCCAGGCGCAGGGACTGGCGCCGCTGCGGTGGAATGATTTGCTGGCGGAGGCGGCGCGGCGACATGCGCAGGTGATGGCGGACCACGGATCGGCGCAGCATGGCTTTGAGGGTGAGCCTGGCCTTTCGGTACGGGTAAAGCAGACGGGAGCGCGCTTTAGCTCACTTTCTGAAAATGTAACCCAGGGGCCAACGCCGGAATTCATCCACGGGCAGTTCATGCAGTCCGCTCCCCATCGCGCCAACATTCTCGATCAGGAAATGGATTCGATTGGCGTCGGCGTGGTCGAACACGGTGGACAGTTGTTCGCCGTGGAGGATTTTTCGCACGCACGATGAGCCTCATCGAGGGCCGGGACTTTCCATCGCGCCCCCAGCACTTTGCCCGAAAAACCGTTCCCGCAGGTGGCGCGGATAAAACGGAATGCCCACCGAACCCTGTATCCCGTCGCGCCTTCTGCTGATTTCCCGGCGAAGTCGACTGCCAGGTCTTCCCACACAACGGCCGGGCCACGGCCCGGTTCCGCGGAGCTTGATCACTGCCGGGCCTAGCGGCGCATTCTCGTCTACAGTTACGGCTCCGGCACGGGCGAGTAGCTAGCAGGCAAAGCGCGCGATGCGGCGCAGCACGGTGATAGAGCCCCGGGGTGGTACGACGGGCCGAAAAAGGGGCGACAGGGTCAGCTGGCGCGGGGGTCGTCCGGCGAGAACAGTTTCGTGTCGAACCGGGGCGGTGCCAAGTGGGACTGTGGGCAGCGAACATTGCGAACGGCGGGCCAGATGTCGCCAAGCGCCGCATAAGGAGAACGCCGGAACCCGCGTCACAATTTCCGGCGTCTCCCGTATCGACGCTGCCTCGCTACTTCCTTATGCTGGTGAACGGTGAAGGCCGAAAAGCTACATGCTTTCCACTCGACTTGGCCGGAGAATCGAGGGGAGTACAGGTGTCACCCGAGAGGGTGGTATTGGTATCGTTCAAGAAAGTATTCGGAGTGGTGGTATTGCCCGTGCCGGTTCCGAGGAGAATGCCGGCGCAGGCTTCGTTAATGGTATTGCCGGTGACCGTGTTGTTGTTCCCCTGCGACGGCGGACACTCATCATCCAAGTGGATGCCGGATTGGGCGCTGCCATAAATGAAGTTGGACTGCGCCACATTGTTGTCGCTGCACAGATCGATGGCATCGTAAATCTGCGTTCCTCCCACGTGATTCGAGCGGATGGTGGTGTTGTTCGCAGTTCCATACGTGGGGTCGGTTGTGGGAGCAATTCCCAGCTGGGTGCTCTCCACGGTATTCGAGGATACGGTCACGCCCTCAGAAGCATAGATCAGGATTCCCGAAGAGCCGTAACACGGCGGCTGATTGTTGCCTCCGCAGGGAGGATTGGCATAGATATCGTCCACTACCTCGTTGCCTGTGACCAAGCCCGTCGCGCCATAACCGATCTGAATCCCGTTCTGGGCGATAACATTGGTAGGACCGAGGCCGATCACGGTGTTCGAACTAACCGTAACGTTGGGGCCGCCGCCGTTGCCCGGACCGCTGGCAGTAATACCGTTCTTATCGTAGTTGCGCACCGAGTTATTGGAAATCGTAACTGCGGGACTGCCGTCGCCGCCTTCCACATTAATCGCCAAGCCCACCTGGCAACCCTGATAGGCAGGATCCATGAGCTGATTTCGGGCAACACTGTCGGTGATCGACCCGCCCGCATTCTGATAGTAGATTCCGATGGGATCCGTAGCGCAACTGGCCAGGCCGTTGTTGCTGCCATCGACCGTGATATGGGAAACGGTGACCGTGGCATTCATAACGAAGATCTGGGCGGCTACGGGATTGCCGAAAATGTCGGAACCATTCGCAGCCAGGCCGCCTACGGGCACCGTCACGACCGCCGCGTCATTGACGCCCGCTGCAATTCCCAGCAACGTAAGATTTTTGGTGATCAGTACCTGCTCGGGGTAAGTGCCAGGACAAACGCGAACCGTGGCTCCCGGGGAAGCCGCGGTTACCGCAGCTTGAATCGTGGTGTAGTGAGTGCCGGGCGCCGCGCAGAGGCCGACAGCGACGCTCGAAGCGAACGCCTGTCCGCTCAGTGCGGCAAGCGCAATAAGAAAGGGCAGCGCGAGTTTGAAAATGCGTGTTTGTTGCATAGGTGTTCCTCCTGCGTGAGTTATTTCGGGGCCCAAACAATTGCGAGGTAGGTTGGTGGTGAAGTGACTATATGCTTCCAGGGGAGCAAATTCAAGACCAGCTCTTCCACATCTTCCACATACAGTGAGTAAGGTAGCCAAGAACGTTGGCGAGAAATTCGCCGGCCAGCGATTCGTACACTGCGGCCGGCACTCGACTCTTCCCCAACTTCGCGGGCTCCGGCCGTCGATCAGATTCTCTCTGCCCGGCTGCCATGGTCGAGAGAAACGAGTTCGGGTGAAGCCTGCTCTCCCCCGAGGATTCAGTCTTCGTGAGGAGGGGTGGCGTAGTAGCCGCTGCGCGCCTGGACCTTATAGTCTCCCTGCTTGGGTTTGATTTCGACTTTGCGGAAAGAACCGTCACGGGTCGCGTTGGTGGGAACGTATCCGGCGTTGTACTGGCTGCGGAGTTCCTGGGAAATCTGGTCGAAAGCCTGGCGTAGCTTTTCGATTTTGTTGCCGACTTCGATGACGCGGCCGCCGGTTTCGAGGGTGAGTTTCTTCATGTCGGAATCACCGTTGTAACCGAAGTTCCCCATGCCGTAGAAACCGCGGTCGGCGATGAGCAGCACGTAGCAGATGGCATCCGCTTTCTGGGCAGCCTCAATGGCATCTTTGATCTTGAGACGGCTGCCTTCATCCTGCCCGTCGGTAAGAAGGATCATTGCCTTCCGGCCAATTTCGTGGCTGAACTCATCGTGCGAAGCCAGATAAACGGCATCATAGAGTGCGGTGCCGCGTTGCCCGGTCGAGGAGCATGGGATCGGGCCCTGCGGACCGATGGGGCCGCCGGAGCATCCGACTCCGCCGGTGTTGATCCTGGCCTCGTTGAGTGCGTGTTTGAGCCGGCTGACGGAATTGGTGAAATCCTGCAGGAGGGTAATATCGACGTCAAAGGCGATGACGAAAGCTTCGTCTTTCGGCCGCAGAATGCTCTCGAGGAAGGAACCGCCAACGGTTTTTTCCATATCGAGGACGCGCATCTGGCTGCCGCTGGAATCGATGAGAATGCCCAGGGTGAGCGGGAGATCGGTCTCGGCCTTGAAGTACTTGATGGTCTGCGCCTTGCCATCTTCGAGCAGGTCGAAATTGTCTTTGCTGAGGTTGGGGATCAGCGCTCCGTGCTTGTCTTTGACGTTGAAGAATAACTGAACCACTTCGACGTTGACTTTGAGAGTTTCGACCGACTGGTCTTGCGGCTGCTCATTGGCATTGGGACTGCCGGCAGAATTGGTGTTGGAGGTGGGGCCGGTTGAAGCTGCGGGCGGGGGCGACGGGGGCGCGGGAGGCGGCGCATTCTGCGCGGCCGCGGGAAGCGACAGGGCCGTCACCAGGGTCAGGGTTAGCAGCACGAGCTTTCCCGGAGCGAGCACCCGGGGGGGGAGCGACGGGGGAGCGAACGAACCTGAGCGCAGATTCGACTTCAAATGTGCTTTATGCATTAGCGTTTTTATCCTGATACTTTGCTAGTCTATCCTGTAATGGTCCTGCTATGGAGCCGAGCTGGAATGGTTAGATGCACCAAAGCAGGCGCATTCGGCATCTGAAGGTAGTGAAAAACGCGTCAAGCAGGGTTGCAAGAAAGACAGAGGGGTTGGGGATGGCCACGAAACGGAGCGCGGTAGCTAGGCTGGGACTGTCGTTGGCTGGCCTGCTGATGGGATTGCTGACGGTCGGTTTGGCGGCGCAGGAAAAGCCAGAGGACATCCCGGACGCTCCCTCGGCAACGCGGCCGATACCGCCGCCCCCGCCCCCGAGCGCGCGGCAGGAGGCCGAGGGTGAGTCCAAGCCGGAGACGCCGCCCGCGGATGGGTCGGGCGCGACTCCGAGTTCGAAGGCAGTTCCGCGAGACAGTCCCGATATCGTCTACGACAAGTCGGCGAACCCGCCGTCGATGCCTCCGGTCAAGACGGTGCCTGCGGGCAGCGTACCGCGGGATGTGGGAACCGGCGAAGACGTGGGCTACACCATCCATTCCAACCCCACGCTGGTGCTGGTTCCGGTCACGGTGAAGGATTCCAGTGGGCGGTTGGTTGGCGGCCTGCAGGGTCAGGATTTTTCCGTCCTCGAAAATGGCCAAAGGCAGAAGTTGACGTTTTTCACAAGTGATCCGTTCAGCCTGTCGGCGGCGGTGATTTTCGATACCGGAATGGCGGATGTGGGGTTGAAGAAGATCCAGGAAACTCTGCCGGCGTTGCAGGGTGCGTTCAGCCAGTTCGATGAAGTCGGAATCTACACCTACAGCACGACGGTGGGGCGACTGGCGGATTTCGACACCGTGGGCAAGCAGTTGACCGCCGCCCTGAATCAAGTCAAGGGATACAGCGGGGCGAATAACGGGCCCCCGGTCACCAGCGGCCCGCTCGGTCCACAAGGACCGTATATCAATGGTCGCCCGGTGGATTATCCGGTCAATCCGGTGAGCACGCCTCCCAAGGTAGCCCACGTACTGAATGATGCGATTCTGTTCGCGGCGCGTGATCTGTCCAAGCGCGACCGGGCGCGGCGAAAGATCATTTTCGTCATCAGCGACGGACGGGAACTGGGCTCGACGGCCAGTTACGCCGATACCCTAAAAGTGCTGCAAACGCAAAACATTACCGTGTACGCGGTCGGGGTAGAAGGGGCAGCGATCCCGATTTACGACCGCCTGCAGCGGATCCACGTGCCCAAGACGGGCAAACTGGTGGGCTACAGCGACATTTTGCCCAGGTACGTGTCGGCAACGGGCGGTGGGACGGTGTTCGGCGAGCTGACCGCAGCCGATATTGAGCGGGCATACGCCGACGCCATGGGAGAAGCGCGCAATCAATACACCTTGGGCTATTCGCCAAAGTCGAGCATCGGGGGTTTCCGGGACATCGAGGTGCAGGTGCTGCGGCATGCCGGCCTGAAGGTGTATGCGAAATATGGGTATTACCCTCTGCCGACACCACGATAGCTCGCCACCGCTTGCCGGCCGCAGCCGACAGGACGCCCGGTCAACGCCAGAAGCGGACCGCATCGATCTACCCCCCGGCGCGAAAAATGGGCGCTTGCGACCGGCTACTGATCTAGTAACCTGGGTAACCTGCGCCAGAGCCTTTCGGTGTGGTATAAAAACCAGCAGTAACCGAAACTATGGTCTGGTGAATTTGGCGAGGGGCTCGCGCATTACGGCAGTGGTACGCGAGAGTCCTCCTGGCCGGAGTTTCTGAGGAAACCTTTTGAGTTTCATCAACTTCGCAGCACGCGAGATCAATTGCAAGATCGTCTACTACGGCGCCGGGTTGGGCGGCAAGACGACGAATCTGCAGTTCATCTTCCAGAAGACAGCCGAACAGCAGAAGGGCAAGATGATCTCGCTCGCCACCGAGACGGATCGAACCTTGTTCTTCGACTTTCTGCCGCTCGATTTGGGCACGGTGCGCGGTTTCAAAACACGCATACACCTGTACACGGTTCCCGGTCAGGTGTTTTATGACGCCAGCCGCAAGCTGATTCTGCGCGGCGTCGACGGGATCGTCTTTGTCGCCGATTCGCAGCAGGAACGCCAGGATGCCAACGTGGAAGCACTCGACAACCTGATGTCGAACCTGAAAGAACATGGCTACGACTTCAACAAGATTCCCTATGTGTTGCAATTGAACAAGCGCGACCTGCCGAACGTGCTGCCGGCCGATGCGCTCTCCAAGGAACTGCGGAAGAAAAACGAGCCGGTGGTCGAAGCCGTGGCCTTCCAGGGCGCTGGCGTGTTTGAGACGCTGAAAGAAATTGCCCGGCAGGTGCTGACGGAATTGAAAGCAGGCGGGTAGAGCCGCTTCCATTCGGCACCCTCCAACCCAAACTTGCTGTTTCCTCGTGTTCTGCTGCCCGGCTAGTCGGGTCTGCCCGGACGCACGCTCAGGCGAGCGTCTCTGACAACTCCTCCCACTCCTGCATCAGGCGCTGCAACTGGTCTTTCTGGCGAGCCCGTTCTTGGGTTTGGCGGTGGGTCTCCTCTGCGCTTACGAAGCTCTGCAGGTTCGCTTCGCACCGGGCGATGGCGGTTTCGGCCCGGGCGATCTTGTCTTCGACTTCGTGCAGGCGGTCTGCGATTTGCTGGCGCTTGATGGGATTCAGGCGCTTGGCTTTGGCGTCGGCCGGATCGGCGGGGGGAGCAGATCCGGGGAGTTGCGTCTCGAGCAGGGTGGGATTCGGTGCATTGGCGGGCGCCGGGGAGAGCGCCGGGAGCGTCCCGGATGGCTGGGAGGTTTCTTGGGGAGCGTTTTGTCTTGCCTGCTTGCGCCAGAGATAGTCTTCGTAATTGCCCGGATAGATTTCCACTTTGCCATCACCGATTTCGAAGATGCGGGTAGCCAGTCGGTCGATGAAATAGCGGTCGTGGGAGACGAAAACCACGGTCCCGGTGTACTTCATCAGGGCTTCGAGCAGCACATCCTTGGCGCGCAGGTCCAGGTGGTTGGTGGGTTCGTCCAGCAGCAGGAAATTGGCGGGGTGCAGCAACATTTTTAGCAAGGCGTAGCGATTGCGCTCGCCTCCCGACAGTACCCCGATGCGTTTGAAGACGTCGTCTCCCGAAAAAAGGAAACAGCCAAGCAGGCTGCGCAGCTCGGTTTGCGTCGAGGCGCCCGAGAGTTCTCCCAGGTCGTCGAGGATGCGGGCATCGGGATCGAGTTCCTTGTATTGATCTTGCGCGAAATAGTCGAGATGGACTTCGTGGCCCAGCTTGTATTCGCCGGCGGTCCGCTTCTCCTGTTGGGCGAGGAGTTTAATCAGGGTGGACTTGCCCGCCCCGTTGACTCCTACGAGCGCGATGCGCTCGCCGCGCTCGATCATGAAATTTACTTTGTCGAACACCCTGTGCTCGTTGATTCCGGCTTCGCCGTAACTTTTGGCCACGTCGACAAATTCGGCCACGATGCGGCCGCTCGGCTTCGGCTGCGGGAAGGAGAAGTGAACGGTTTTCTCTTCTTCCGGAATCTGGATGCGCTCCATTTTTTCCAGCTCTTTGATGCGGCTCTGCACCTGCTTGGCCTTGGTGGCGGTGTAGCGAAAACGGTTGATGAAGACTTCCAGCTGCTCGATGCGGTCGTGCTGGGTCTTATAGGCGTTTTCCAGCTGTTCTTTGCGCGCGGTTTTTCCGGCCAGGTACTGGTCGTAGTTGCCAGCATAGAAATGCATCTGCTTGTTCCAGATCTCCACGATGCGCTTGACGGTGACGTCGAGAAAATAACGGTCATGCGAGATGAGGATGAAGGCGTTCGGATAGGTGGTGAGGTACTCCTCCAGCCAGTTGCGGGCTTCGAGGTCGAGATGGTTGGTGGGTTCGTCGAGCAGGAGCAGATTGGGCTTCTGCAGCAGGAGTTTGGCGAGCGCGATGCGCATCTGCCAGCCGCCGGAGAATTCTTCGGTGGCGCGCTTCCAGTCCTCGCGGTGGAAGCCGAGTCCGCTGAGCACGGTGCCCACCTGGGCCTCGAGCGTGTAGCCGTCGCGGGCTACGAATTCGTGTTCCAGCTTCTGGTAACGGTCGGCGACATTGGAATACTCCTGGCTTCGATGGTCAAGCTCGGACATGCTGCGAGTCAGCGCCTCCATTTCCTTCTCGATGGCGTGAAGATCGTCAAAGACGGCCATGCACTCGGCGAAAACCGTGCGGCCGGTCATGGTCAGGCCGTCTTGCGGGAGGTATCCGGTGGAAATGCCCTTGGCACGGGAGATCGAGCCGTAGTCGAGCGACTCGCTTCCAGCGAGGATTTTCATGATGGTGGACTTGCCGGTGCCGTTGGCTCCGACCAGTCCGATACGGGATTCGGGCGTGATCAGCCAGTCGGCGTTCTCAAACAGGAGCTTGTGGCCGTAGCGCTTGCCGGCGCCGGAGAGTTGGATCATGGGATTATCTCTTTATCTAACCACAGAATCTGACCACCCAGCATGCGGGATCCGCCGGGCCGCCGGGCACGGGTAGAGCCTACCGAGGTTTTTGGGGATTGAGCTTCAATTTGGACCGGAGGCTGCAACCGTCGGCCTTGCAGACGACTTCGGGCGCGCAAAAGGCGAAGGCATGGACCTTGACCCGGTACCGCCCGGAAGAGACTTCTCCAAAGTCGTACTCACCGAGACGGTCGGTCTTCCGACTCTGCACCACCAGTTTCCCGGCTAGCAATTCGATCCTGGTCCCGGAAAGTGCCAGGCCCTGCGGGTCCTGGAGCGTGCCGCGCAGAACCTGCGAACGTCTGATCTCGAACTCACGCGACACCGCGCAGTCGCTTCCCCATGCCGCCCACGACACAAGCACGAGCGCGAGCGGGGCAACCGCAGCTTGGAGGTTCGCAGGCACTCGACGAACATATCTCCGCTGGGGGTGGTTTGACAATTCTTTATCGATCGCGTCTGGCTTTGGCTGCGCAGCCAGCCGGATCGGCGGTGAGCGCAGGACCCCAAACCGATGGAGCGGGCGTGCGGAGGACGGTCAGGTTAGATAAGCCAATCTCTCTCACGCTTGGGCCGAGACAGCCGCTCCCCGACCGGTCTCAACGAACCGCGGACATGCGGGCTACGCCCAGGTGCTCGAGGGCACGGTCGATGACGGTTTGAAGCTCGTGGGCATATTTGACTTCGCGACCCTTGGCGAGGATGATGCGCGCTCGTTCCGCGTCGAACCAGGTCGGGTCGCGGTCGTCTTCCTCGGGACGGCGGGTCTGGCGGACTTCCAGCAAGAAGGCTTTGACCACGTATTCCTGCACGCCGCCCGGCTGCCAGAAGACCCCTTTGGAGTGGACGTAAATGTGGAAATGGCGGGGCTCGATGACCCCGGTGGCTCCGGCTTCCTCTTTGGCTTCGCGTTCGGCGGCCTGGCTGTGCGAAAGGCGGGGTTCGGGGGCTCCCTTGGGAAACGTCCACTTGCTGCCGCCGTTGGTGTGGACCAGCAGAAACTCGGCATGCGAATTCACCCGGCGGTAGCAAACAGCGGCGACCTGCAGCGGCAAGGCGAACCGAGAGAGGCGGGGTGAACTCATGAGCGCAGTTTACTGCAAAGATATTTCAGAAATGTTAAATGCAGCGAAAAAGGTGCATACCTTTGGTACACACCACCTTTAGGTATTTAAGTCGCCCCTTGGCCCGGATTCAATTGTTACTGGCGGGAGCGGCCGCATCGGACGGCTTCTTCGACCGGGCAATCATGTCGTCGGTCTGCTTCTGCAGCTTCTGCCGGACAGTCTCCACGTACTTGCTCAAGGTGGGCATCATGTCCTGCATTGCCTCCGCCATTATGGCGGGCATCTCTCGCAATACCTTGGCACCGGTGGGCGAGGAGTAAAAGGCGACCAGGTTGTCGATGTCGCCCTTGGTGAGGTGCTTCTGGTAGGCCGGAACCATGGTCTCGACGATTTCATCCATGGGCATGTTGTCGAACATGTCATCCATGGTTGCCTTCATCTTCGCTTCGTAGTCGTCGGGCAGTTCCCCTTTGTGCTTCAGATACTGCTCGTGCCACATCTGGTGCATACCCTGGGTCATGGTCGACATTATCTTTTTCATCAGGTCATGGGAGTTTACGACCTGCAGATATCGTTCGACGTCGGCTTTGGTAGCGGGAGCGTCGTCGGAGCTGGTTTCGGCCAGGCAAGTCCAGGCGAGACATAAGACGGTAACCAGAGCCAGAACGCGGCGCTTCATAACGAACCTCCAGACACGCACCATGAGTATAGCCTTGCCGGAGCCACCGTCATTCTGATCGGGATCCGACCCCTGGCAACCAAGCACCCGTTCCGAAGCTCAAGCCGCAAAGGGTCGCTGTTTGGAGGGCGCTCAGGCCGCGGCTGGAAATCAGCACCTGGAAATTTTCTCCCATGCCGGCCGGCGTCACCAGATGTTTGAGCTGGAGGGCCGCCTTCGCCCGCTCCTGCGGGACGCGGCAGTCCTCAAAGACATCGGCAAACTGGTTTTTCTCGCCGATGCCCATGAGAAATTGCGATTGGGTCAGCAGCCTTTCGCACCGTAGGCCGGCTTGCTCGCACCCGCTCGCCAGGGCGGTGAAATTGACATGGGCGGTGAGGTCCTGCTCCCCCGGGGCCTGATAGGGGTCGGGACTGGCGGAGTGCCGGCGATAGGCCATGAGTGTGCCGCGGTGGCGTCCCGCCCGCTGTTCGTCGCGGGTGTAGCCGTAGTCGATGATGAGCAATAAGCCCGTTTTCATTGTCCCGGAGGCTGCGATTTTCGGAATCCAGGCTTGCGCCGCCATCGGTACCTCAATGCGCTCGCCGGCTTCAGGACCGACCCCGTAGCAATCGAGGAATTCCAGTTCTCGAGCGAGTGGCGGGAGCCAGATTTCTTGCAGGCGATTGTTCACCATGGCGATGTGGAGCTGGCCTTGAGTGCTCAGGATCTCGACTGGAAGAGCGTCGAAAAACTCGTTGGCGAAGACCATCAAGGGAATCTCGGGAGCAAGAGCGCGGTGGATGCCGGGATCTGCCGGGCTCATCCCCGGCCGGGCCGGGTCCGGTGGAACTTGCGCTTTGCCCCGGTCGATGTGGCCGCGGAGATTTTCCTGGAGTTTGCGGCGCAGCGCGGGTGACGATTCCTGCAAGGTGTAGGTAAGCGCAGCGAAAAATTCAGGGAATTTCTTTTGCGACCAGTCGAGGACGTCGCCTGCAAAAAGCCCGCGTCCGGGGCCAAGTTCCAGGATCTCGATGGCGGACGGGCGGTCGAGGGCTCGCCAAATCTCGTCAAACTGCCGCGCCAGTAGACGCCCGAAGACGGCGTGAACGTCGCTTGCGGTGTAGAAGTCCCCGGCTTTGCCGAATTGCTCGGCGTTGCGGGCATAGTAACCGTGGGAAGGATGGTAGAGGCAGATCTCCATGTAGCGCCCGAACGGGATCGGGCCGCGCTCGCGGATCTCGTTCTCGATGGTTTCGCGCAGGAGCACTCGGCTACCTTTGCTCGCTCGGCCGGCCTTTGTCGGGGGCCGGCGTCGGGCCGCGCGGGACGGCGTGATCCTGGGGAGTCCGGGTGAACATTTCGATGAAATAGTCGTGCAGGGCGTCGTAAAGCTGGTGCTGGAGATGCCAGGCGAACTGGGCATGATCGAGGTCGCGGGAATGAATGGAGAAGACGTAGGTGTCAACCGGGACGGTGGAGTTCTTCAGGTCGATCAGGATCTCAATCCGCCCGTCATTTTCGCGCGCGGAGAAAACCAGCAGCGGATGTTCGTAGAGCCGCAAGTGGTCGAGCACTTTGTCGAGCAAGGCGGAATTGGACACGGAATCATTGTACCGAGCGGCGGCGAACTCTGACCCATCAAGCCGCGTCCGGACGATCCGAGGTCCACCGCTGTCGAACCCCGCGGATCTACGCGGCCATGCGCATGGGGTTGCCTTCGGCGTGGAAGGCGCGTTTGATCGGGGGCATGGCCAGATAGAAGATGCAGGCGGCGTTGATCGCGCCAAACAGCAGCGAGAAAATGTGCCCGTGGACCAGGCCAGGCAGGACCAGCACCAAACCGATGGCGGAAAACAGCAGGGTTATCAGACGCCCCCAGTTTTGCATTTGCAGCACGCCAAAACCGGCGATCAAGTGCAACGCGGCAAATACGATAATGCCAAGACCGGCGACGCGGCCAAAGTCGCTGAGCAAACGTTGCACGGCATTGCCTTCGGCGGCCAGGGAAGCAAGTCTGGCGGCCAGCCCGGCAAAGAGCATGATGGAAAGTCCGAACACGAGCGAGAGCACACCGCGCAGAAGCTGATAGAAGCCAACCAGGGTGACACCAAGTGGGCGCATAAATCCTCCGGTAATTTGCACAGAAATATAACACAGAGGAGCAGCCGGGGCCTTTCCGAGCCACGCCCGCGTCCGAACGACCGGCGCACCCTGTTGGCTCCGAGCCTATTCGTAGCGCAGGGCCTCGATGGGATCCATACGGGAGGCCTTGATGGCGGGAAGCATGCCGCTGATGACGCCGACCAAGCCGAGGATCAGGCTCGAGGCGAGCAGCGTGGTGGAGTCGATCGCAAGATGGATGTCGCCTTCGGTGCCATTTTCTATGAAGGCGCTCCACAGGGTCATCGATCCCACCGACCACGAAACCAAATACGCGAGTATCACGCCTGCCAGGCCACCGAGGAGAGTGATGGCCAGGGCCTCGGCCAGGAACTGGATCAGGATGTGCCAGCCGCGGGCGCCCAGTGCTTTTTCAACCCCGATTTCCCGGGTGCGCTGGGTGACGGAAACCAGCATGATATTCATCAGGCCCACTCCGCCGATGCCGAGCGTGAGCAGGCCGATGAAGCCGAGCAGGATCTTGATGCCGGTGGTGATCACCCGCAGGTCCAGCAGGTCCGCGAAAACGTCGAAAACAAAGACGGCGCGCTTGTCCTTGGGATCGAAGTCGTGGTGAAAGGCCATGGACCGACGCACGGCCTCGGCGACTTTTTCGTGGTCGCCTTCGTATTCCAGGGCGATGGCATTGAGGTAATAGGTGTTGGTGAGGTCGTTCATGGCCGCGAACGGGATGTAGACTTTGCCGTTCATGTTGTCGTCGCCGTTTTGGATGACGTGCTTGAGCACGCCGATGACCTCGTAGGAAATTCCGTCGACCCGCACCTTTTCGCCGAGCGCGTTTTGGCCGGAGAATAGTTTCTTTTTTACGTCGGCGCCTAAAACCGCGACTCGGCTGTGGGTGTTTTCGTCGAGCTCGGAAAAGAAGCTGCCGTCCTCGACGTCGATGCGGCGCATGTGCTGGTAGTAGGGATAGACTCCGCTGATTCCGTAGCTGCCGCTGCGCGTTCCGAAAGCCACCGTGCTTTGTTTGAAGGCTTCGGGCGAAATGCGTTTGAGCAGCGGCACTTCGGCCTCAAGGTAGTCGAGATCGTTGACCGTGAGTTTGATCTCGCTGCCCGCCTTGGTGCCGCCAGCCTGCAAGGAGGTGCGTCCGGGGAAGAGGAAGACCAGGTTCGTGCCCCAGGAGCGAAATGCGACCCAGAGTCCGCGTTCGAAGCCGGAGCCGTAGGCGAGCAAGAGAACGACGGTGGCGATACCCCAGGCCATGCCGAGCATCGTCAGGATGCTGCGCCGGCGGTTGTGCCTGAGCGCGTTGCAAGCCTGGCGGGCGAGTTCGAGGATCATGGAGAACTCCGTCTCAAAAACTATGCGACCGCGGCCTGGCGATTTCCCGCGGCGCAGCTATTCCTGACGCAGCGCCTCTACGGGTGGCAAAAGCGCGGCCTGGCGCGCCGGATAAAGCCCGGCGACGATTCCGGCAAAAGCTAACGAGAGGATCGCGATGGCCGCCGAGGACGGAACAATGCGCGGCGTGTCGAATCCTTCGGGAGCGGGCAAAGCGGCAAGAATCGTGACGAGAGCGGTGGTGATGGCTAGCCCGATGCCTCCGCTGAGGGCGGTCAGGAACGCTCCTTCCACAAAAAACTGAGTGAGGATGGCGCGATGCGTGGCTCCGAGTGCTTTGCGCAGTCCGATCTCGCGCGTGCGCTCGGTAACCGAGACCAGCATGATGTTGATAATGCCGATGGCGCCCAGCGCCAGCGTGATCACGCCCACCACGCCCAGAAAATAGTCCATGCCGTCGAAAATCTTGGCCACGCGCTTGTTGTCTTCGATGGTATCCCAGTCCTCAAACGATTCCGCCAGCTTGCCATCGAAGCCGTGACGGCGGGCCAGAATGTCGTGTACCTCCTGCTTCGCCGCCAAATTTGCGGCGGGCACCAGCGGACGGTAGTTCAGAAACGAGATCGCATCTTCACTATTTTGTTCTTTCAGACGGAACAGGTTGCGCATGGTTTCGATGGGAATGAAGATGCGGGCATTGGTTCCGTTGTTGCCATCCTGACCGACCTTGCTGAGGACGCCGATGATTTCGAAGCGGATACCGTTCAGCAGCAGCGGCGAACCCAGGGCGGGGCGCCCGGGAAAGATATTTTTCAGCAGCTCCCAGCCCACGACCGCCAGGCGGCGCGTTTCGGTATTGTCTTCCTCGTTGAACCAGCGACCTGGACCGACGGGAACGTTACGGATCTGGTTGTACTCGGGGGCGACGCCGAAGACCTGGCCGTTGGTCGAACCGTAATCGCTGACTGCGCGAATATCTTCGCGGTTGAGGACGGGAGAAACATATTTCAGCAAGCGGGCTTCGCCGCGGACGGCCTGGTAATCCTGGTATGTGAAGTGGTAGGTGCGGCCGGATTGGGTGCTGCCTTCGACGGCGGGGATGCGCCCCGGGAAGGTGAACATGATGTCCTGGCCGAGATTTTTCAGCTGCTTGGCCTGGCCGCTGCGGAAGCCCTCGCCTAAGCCGACCAGCAGCAGGAGCGATCCCACGCCCCACGCGATCCCGAACATGGTGAGAAATGAACGCAACTTGTGGGCCCAGAGGGTGGCCAGCGACTGGCGAACAATTTCGATGAGCATCCGCATGTTCTTGGTTTCAGGCGCACCCCGCTTCGCGAGTCAGAGACGGGCGGCATCCTCTGCTTTCTGATACGAGAAAAAGAGGGACAGGGTTCCGCAAAAAGGCACACCCAGCCCTCTAAGACTTAGACGCGGAAGACCGCGCCGGGGTTAGCCGAGGCGCGCGCTCCACTCTGCGTCCGCCTCTGGAGACCTGGGGTCGTACGGTGCCAGTTTGCGGGCGGCTGGAAGGCCGAGAAAAAATGTGTGCATCCCCGTGCCGGGCACTGTACGCCCCCGAGGGCGTTCCGTCGAGATTGCTGCCCGGCCACCCGTCCCCGCCGGGCAGTGCTTCAGAACCTGCCTCCGCCCCAAATCGGCGTTCAGAAAAGTTTTACCCGGCCCGACGCTCACCGATGGGTTGAGAGTCCGTCTAACACGCCGGTCAGGGGGACCCCGGCGGCGAAAGCCGCATTGAATGCAGCCGATAGTCAGCGGTGCACCTGACGCACCCAATCAAAATTGAGAGAGACGAGTTATTCCGAAGGAGGCATTGCCTATGTTTCGATCTGCTTGGCGCGGATTTCTTTTCTGCCTGCTGATGGCAGTCATGTCGGGCATTAGCTCGGCGCAATCGCTTGTGCTCGACCTGCCCCGCCAGAGCCAGCGGGCGGAGATTTCACAACGCATCGGAATCACCGACATCACCATCCTCTATCACCGGCCGCTGGCCAAAGATCGCAAGGTTTGGGGAGATCTGGTGCCTTACGGCAAGGTGTGGCGCGCAGGAGCCAATGAAAACACGACCATCACGTTCAGCGATCCGGTGCTGATCGAAGGCAAACCGCTCGACAAGGGGACCTACGGGCTGCATATGATCCCGAATGCCGACGAGTGGACGGTTATTTTTTCCAAGAACTCGACGTCCTGGGGGGCTTTCAGTTACGACCAGGCCGAAGATGCGCTGCGGGTGACGGTGAAGCCACAACCGGCGGACCTGCACAACGCACTCACCTACGACTTCGACCAGCTACAGCCGGACTCGGCGGTCGTCGAACTGGAGTGGGAGAAGATCGCAGTGCCGTTCAAGGTTTCGGTGGATGTGCATGACATCGTGCAAGACAGTTTGAAGAAACAGCTCCGGAATCTTTCCGGGTATAACTGGCAGAGTTGGGACGATGCGGCCAACTACTTTCTCACCGAAAAAATAGCTCTGGACGATGCGCTGAAATATGCCAACAAATCCATCGAGAATGAAGATCGTTATGACAATGAGGATACGAAAGCCAAGATACTGACCGCGCTCAATCGCAAGGATGAAGCGGCCATGGCGCAGAAGAAGGCGCTCGAGTTTGCCAGTCCGCTGCAGATTCACCTCTATGGTCGACAGTTGCAGGCCGAGAAGCGGAACGAGGAAGCCTTCGCGATCTTCCGGGAAAATGCCAAGAAGCATCCCGACCTGTGGTTCGTGCATACGGGGTTGGCGCGCGTCTACAGTTCCGAGGGCAAGTACGACGATGCGGCGAAAGAAATGAAATTGTCGCTCGCAGTGGCTCCGGACAACCAGAAAAGCTATTTGGATGGGCTGGAAAAAAAGCTGGAAGCGAAACAGGATATTAATCAATAATCGCCCCACCCGCCCCAGATCTGCCGCTCCCAACGTCCCTGCCTGGCAGGGGCTGCGGGCTCCGTAAGGACCCCGGCCCCTGCCCGCAGAACCTAACCGAGCCAGCCGGGGAATCGATCCAACCCGGAATTCAATCTTCCAACGGGTTCGCCTCCATGATGTTCGCTCGCGGCACGGGGAACGGCGTCGCAAACTAGCTGGACCTGGTGCCCGCTCTCCGGATGCCGTCCTCGTCGCGCCCGGCCGTTTCAGGAAAAGGCAGCATCGCGCTCCCTCGAGTCTCCCCGGCACACCGTCCACCGGCTTCCCTCTTGACTTTCGGCACGAGCGCTTCACCAGGCCGCCCCATCATGGACGCCGCCGCCAGCGCGTCAGGCCCCGAAGGGACTGAGCGAACGGATACCGGCAGATCAGTCTTTCAACCATGCCGTGGGCATGATTGCCGATGGTGGGCGACAGGATCAACCAGGAGTCTCGAGCGAGGCCAATACTCAGCCGGCAGTCAATGGTTCGCCGGTACGGGCACGTCGTCTAGCACGACGACTTCCTTGCGCATGCGCTGGCCGACTGCGATTACGGCGGCGAGCGTTTCGTCATCGGTTTCGCTGGCGCGGACGATTTCCAGTCGTGTCATGGCGTGGACGGGATGCGAAAAACGCATGCCGATGCATTTGCGGGCGCGATAGGTAGCGGTGGCGATCTGGCTGATGCTGAGCGCGGAGGTGTTGGCGGCAAGGATCGTGCCCGGACGACAGAACTTGTCGAGCATGATGAAGATCTCCAGTTTGGACTCAAGTTCGTCGGGAACGGCCTCGATCACCAGATCGGCCTCGCGGCCGGCTTCGTCGACCGAACCGGCGTACTCCAGGCGGGAAAAAATTACCTCGGCTTCGCGAGCGCTGATTTCGCCGAGTTGGGCGGATTGCTCGAGATAGGCGCGGATCTCGGCCCCGGCTCGGCGCAGGGAATGGGGAAAAAGATCTTCAAGAACGGTGCGATAGCCGCCGAGAGCGGCAACCTGGGCGATACTTCGGCCCATGGCGCCGGCGCCGATGACGGCAATCGTGCGCACTTCGAACACTACTTGCTGGCCTGCTCTTTCTCTTTGCCCGCTTCCTCGAGGTGCTGGACGACGCTCTCATAGCTGGGGTCGGACTTGCGAATATATTCGCCGAGGCGAGCGCATTCCTCCCTGGTCATCGCCGGGATGCTGGCACTGATGCGGCGTAGGGTGGTAGCGATGTCGTCGATGTAATTCATCAGGCGGATGAGTTCTCCGGTTGCGGACATGAAGGCTCCTTGCATTCCTTGCGGCGCAGCAGAATTGCCGACTGCGGCCGGGACAACTACTCATTGTTCAACATGCGGGCGGATTTGGCAAAGGCGGGCGAAACCGGGTGCTCGATTTTCCGCCGATACGCGGGTTGATGAGATTAAAGCAGGTTGCCGGCAAGCGGGAGCGAGCGAACCGGCGGCGAGATTTGTTCCCGGCAAGATTTGTGCGAAAAATTAAACGGGCGTCCGGATTCCTTCGAACCCAGGACGCCCGGGCAGCCCTCCCCCAGAACTGCTCGATCCGTAATGTAGGATAGCCCCCCGGATTTGAAAATGGCCCGCGGGTGCCAAACTTCTACCACCAAAGTGCTAGTTGGTAAGTCATTGATTCTCTTGTAAGTCATTGATTCCAGGTTGGGCCTGTCCGGCTTGGGGGACGCACCGACGGCTATCGGCTTTCGCGCGTCGCTAGTCGGAAAACACCATGCCCCCGGGGGCTGATCCGGTTGAAAAAGGCGAGCCTGTGATCGCGGTCAGAACCCCGGTGGAGGAATTGAAGTGGTACCCCTCAATGGCTTTGGACTCCTCGCTTCCTATGTACAAATAACTGCCGCTCGGATCGAAGAAGGCAAACAGGCCACCCGCCGCCAGACTGAACGGGGAGTTGGTTACGGCCACCAGTTCGCCGCTGTTGGAGTTGCCGGAGGAAGTAATGGCAAAGCACCAGATGGAATAACTCGAGCCCGGGGTCATGGCGTAGACGAAGCGGCCGCTCGGATCGATGGTCATGGCCGTCGGACCGTTACCATAAGTGGAGGTGAAAGGTGAACCCCCCATCATGCTCAGGGCACCGGTGCTCGAATCGATATTGAAGCCGGAAATGTTGCCGGTGCTGGCGAGCAAAGGGTTAAAGGCCGTAGGATTGGCCACGTAAAGATAAGAATCGCTGCCATCGACGATCATGGCGGCGGCTCCCCCCCCTCCTCCCACCAGCGAGGCAAAGGGCGAACCGGGCACCTGCGTCAGCACTCCGCCGGCGAAAGAAAATGCGGTGATTGATCCCTCCGAAGGATTGGTAACGAACACGAAGTTCCCGTTATGCGTGAAGACAAGATTGGTTGGGTAGGCGTTTGCGGGGAACGGCGATCCTGGAAGTTCCGACAAGGCACCGGTGTTGGCAGCGATCGAGAAGACCGAAACACTGCCGTTGAGGACGCTATTGCTTACCAGCAAATACTTGCCGGAAGGATCGACGACCGCCTGGTCGGCGCCGATATCGACGGGAGTCGGATCGGCCGTGAGGTTCAGCGAGCCGTCGCTGCCGACACTGAAGACGGAGATCGAATCCTGGGCGGGATTGACGGTGTAGAGAAGGTTCCGCGACGGAGACAGGGCCATGCCGGTCGGCGACGTGTCTTCGGTAGTCGGGGTTTGCGCTCCCAGCGTGATGACCCCGGTTGCGCCATTGATATCCAGCTGGAGCACGGAGCCGACGGCGGGCAAAGTCACGTACGCATTGTGGTTAGGCCCCGCTCCGGTAAAAGGAGTGCTGGCACCGCAACCGAGGGTAAGCCCGGCCAGCGCCACGACCGAAGCGGCAAGAACTGTGCGAAGGCTGCTTGAATAGGTCAGTGCGGCACGCGCCGCGCTTGAAAGGCTCATTTGGCGAACCTGCTCCTCTATATCCTTCAAGATGAGTTCGAAAAGGTTGTGTTCAATATCCTGCACGAGAAGGCCGGAGGAACGCAACTGCACACGGCCACCGGGTGACCGACTGACATCGATCAATCGTGGCCATCGAGCCGATCGCCCGGTGGCCACGATAGGTTCGATGCTCAGCAGCAGCCGCCGGGATGTGTTTTAATCGTGGTGTTTGTTGATCGGTCTGCGCCAGAGAAGATTCCGCCGTGATTGATATCCACTGCCATCTGCTGCCGGAGGTTGACGACGGCCCGAAGTCCTGGGATGTCGCCATCGAGATGTGCCGCATGGCGGTCGAGGATGGCATTACGCACGTCGTGGCCACTCCGCACGCCAACGATCGCTATGCCTATGACCGTCTCTATCTCTCGGGTCTCCTCGGGGAACTGCGGGAGAAGGTCGGTGCCGGACTGGGATTGCAATTCAGTCTGGGGTGCGATTTTCATCTCTCGTTCGAAAATCTGGAGCGCGTGCTGCAGCAGCCGCACGGCTACACCATTGGTGAAACCAATTACCTGCTGATTGAGCTGAGCAACTACAGCGTGCCGACCGGTCTGGCGGACTGTTTCACCCGGCTCGCGGATCGGGGGCTTACGCCCATCCTGACCCATCCGGAACGGAATCCGATTTTGCAGCAAATGCCGCAGCGCATTGTGGAATGGGCAGAGCAGGGCTGCTTGATTCAGATTACGGCTTCGGCGCTGACCGGTTTCTGGGGAGAGCGTCCCGAAACGGTTGCCCGCTGGCTGCTGGATCGCTCCGCCGTCCACATTCTCGCCTCCGATGCTCACGACACCCGGCGCCGTGTCCCCAATCTTTCGGCCGGTCGCGCGGTTGCGGAACGAATCGCGGGCCTTGAATATGCCCAGGCGCTCGTCGATGGCAACCCGGGTGCGATCGTCAAGGGACTGCCGATTCCTTACTGCCCGCGACCGGTACTCGGGTAGCGCCAGTTTCAGTTCGTGCCCGGCAGCCCTGCACCGCTCGCCGAAATCGTGGGTTGCGCGGACTGCGTTGCGCGGTCGCACCGGCGATTCCGCAATTTGCGCAGCACGCCGAGTGTGATGTTTTCGATTTCTCCGGGAACGACTTCGCGCCGGCGCTCCCGTCGATCCATAACGTAGACGTGGGTTTTCACGGCGAGCCTCTGTTCTTGCATTTCACCTCGTCAAGCGACGAGTGAGGGAAAAAAGATCCTCGACAAATTTGGTTCGGCGGAAAAACGGGCTGGTGCCAGGAGCGGCTATCGCTGGGGAAGGGCGTTCTCGGCGGGCGCTTGCTTGGGGCCATCATTCGGATCGCCCGCCGGTGGCGTCGAGCTCGTCATGGCGCTTTCCGGATTGAGCAGGTGCTCGTGACTGGGACCGAGTCCCAATTTGATCAGCGCCCGGGAATCGGGCGTTGTCTTCGCCTGCCACCCCTGGTCTGCCTGATAGCGCTCCATCGCGGCCTGCGTCTCGGCATCCCATGTGCCGGAAGGCTCGCCCTGCATATAGTGCTCGCGGATGAGCGCCACCTGAATTTCGCGGGCACGCGTCGGGTCAATGACCCGCTGACCGCTTTTGACCGCGGTTTTCTTGCCGCGAGATCGTTTCTTGGACGTCGTCGCGTGGGGCGAACTGTGGCGGGTGGCGGAATGGGTACTCGCGGTATTCCTGGCGCGGCGACCGGCGCTCGCCGAGGTGTGTGCCGGCTTGGCTGGCGCTGGCGCGCTCTGCGCCATCATGAACCCGCTGAGCGCGGAGCACAACAGGCTGCACAGGCTAAGCATTCGCCAATGCCGGATTGGAGAAACTGGTCGCATCTTAAGAACTCGTCCGCCTTCGCCCAGCCCCGCCGGGAGCGTGAAGCCGTCTTTCCAATCGAACCAGCCGCACGCCCGGCAGCACTTTGCCGGCCCGGGCTCGGAAGGGCGCAAACGCCCGGTTGCCTCACGGGCTGAAGCAACCACAAAAAACCGGCGAAACCGGCCCACTCTAATCGTCCCCGAAACGGGGAGGGAGCGCCAGTATCGCCGGATTGCCGAGCGGTTACGGAAGTGTACCGGCCAGGAATCTGGTTCCATCCTGGGGCTTTGCGCCTCGCGGACGCACCAGGAACACGACATCCTGTCCGCTCTTGAGCGACGATTCGATCTTCGCAAAGTCGTCCAGGTTGTTCACCGGTTGCTTGTTCACTTCGAGGATCACATCGCCGCGGCTCAGACCGACATCTTCGGCGAACGATCCCTGCTTCACGTCCGAGACCACCACGCCCTTGCCGGCAGTAATGCTCAGGCGGTCGGCAAGGTCAGGAGTAATGCCACGAACCGTAACTCCGAATTTGCTCGCTTTGGGCGCTTCCTCACCCTGGTCTTCATCTTCGTCGCCCAGGCGAGAAGCGAAGAGTTTGGAGCGATCGGCGATGGTGACGGTGGTCTCTTGCTTTTTACCGTTGCGCACAAAGGCCAGCTTGGCCTTCGATCCCGGCTTGCGGGCCGCGATGTCGGAGACCAGATCGTCGCCGGTCTTGACCTCCTTGCCATCGACGGAGGTGATGGTGTCACCGATCTTCAGACCCGCAACTTCAGCCGGGCTGCCGGAGGTTACGTTCGCCACCGTCACGCCCGATCCGTAGACGCGAGCCAAGGCGGGGTCGGGCTCGGAGGAAAATTCAATCCCGATCGAGCCGCGCGCCACGCGGTGTTCCGGTCCGATCAACTGGTTATAGACCTGGGCCACGGTGTTCGAAGGCATGGCGAATCCCACCCCGGCGTAGGAACTGGTCTCAGTCAGAATGGCGGTGTTGATGCCGATGACTTCACTGGCCATATTGACGAGCGGGCCGCCGGAATTGCCCGGGTTAATGGCGGCATCGGTCTGAATAAAGGATTGGAACTGCCGCTGGCGGACGATGTTGCGCCCTTTGGCCGAGACGATGCCCGCGGTGACGGTTTCCTGCAACCCGAAGGGGCTGCCGATCGCCAGCACCCAGTCGCCGACCTCCATGCCGTCGGAGTTACCCAGTTTCGCAGCCGGCAGCGGATGGTCGATCTCGACCTTGATCACCGCCAGATCAGTCTCCTGGTCCATGCCGATGAGTTTGGCGTCGTGGCCGGGCGTAGTCTCGGGCTCGCCCTGCAACTTGACGCGAATGCGATCGGCTTTTTCGACGACGTGCCGATTGGTCACAATGTAGCCCTTGGGATCGACGATAACGCCGGAGCCGAGCGAACGCTGGCGGATGGTGCCTCCGTCGGGAGCGCCTTGACCACCTTGGCCGCCGAAGAACTTATCAAAGAAATCCTGGAACTGGTTGTCTTCATCACCGCCTTGATCTTCCTGATCGGGATCGGGATGAACGGAACGACCGCGGCGGTGCGGATTCTTGATCGTCGATTCGGTATTGATGTTGACCACGCTCGGTTCCAGTTGCTTCGCAATCTGGGAGAAGACGTTAGAGAGCTGCTGCGGAGCGGGAATGGTCAGCGGGGTCGCGTCCGACGACTTCTGTCCCTCTTTGCCTTTGACGCCATCGGAAACGACGGTGCCAATCAGAATTCCAACGGTAAGGGTCGCCAGAATCGTAAACGTATAGGCCCAGCGATTGGCTTTGAGGCGCACCCAAAAGGCGCTTTCGCGCGAATCCATTTCGTTCCTCCTGAAACTATCTAACTTTTTATTATACCTTCGGCGCCGCGGGTTGGTTCAAAGGGCCCCCTGAGCTGGTTAGACGCAGAAAAACCGGTTGCCGTTCTCGAGAAAGTGATGGCTCGCGCTGCCGCCGCGCGGCAGAAAAGCGGGCCCGCGGCCCGCGACCGCAATCCTGCGAGGGCACGGAATGGTTCCCCCCGCTCTCGTCGATCGATTCCGTCCCTAATTGACGTGGCCGGAAGATCACGGTTTGCCGCGAGCTCGGTGACGAGGGTGGTTAGGAAGTTCCAGAATTTCGTCACCCGATTACAGTTTCATCGTGATCAGTGCCAGAAACAGTCCGGTGTAGCCGGCGATAACGAGCAGGATCATCAGAGCTCCGAAACTGAGCACGTTGAAGATTCCCCACGGCTTTGCCACTGCGCCCAGCGCAAGTTTCCAGAGTCCGAGGCCGCTGGCCAGGGCGCAGCCGGGCACGACGAACAGGCCAACGATCCGACCGTGCGGTATGCGGGGAAAAATAATCAGGAAGGTCACGGCAGGCAGGAAAATCAGGGCCGGGACGATGGCGAGCGGAGCGCCGACTAGGAATGCACGTTCGCGTTCTCGGGGTCGAGTCATCGGAGCATCTGCGAAGTCGAGCCACTGTCCATCGAACCGGCGTCCATGACACAGGGTCTCTCCGACAATGTTTCCATGGACTCAGTGATTCGATGATTCCATGCCGTACACGGTCCTGCCGCCGACCACGGTGCGCAGAACTCTGGTCTCCAAGATTTTCGTCGGGAGTGCGGCGGTGATGTCCTGATCGAGAACGATGAAGTCGGCGAGCATGCCGGGCTCGAGCTTGCCTTTTTGTTTTTCCGCGAACTCGGCGAATGCTGCTCCGGTCGTGTACGCGGCTATGGTCTGTTCGATGTTCAGCTTCTGCGCCGGATAGTAACTTTTCCGCCCGTCTTCGCTGCTGCGGGTGAGCGCGGCATAGATTCCGCGAAAGGGCGTAACCGGCTCTACCGGATAATCGGTGCCGAACGCGAGCGTTACTCCGCGGCGAAGGAATTCGGCCCAGGCGTAGGAATGTTCGGCGCGCTTTGCTCCCAAACGGGACTCGGCCCAGTTCATATCGGTGAGCAGATGGCTCGGTTGCATGGACGCGATTACCCTGAGCTCTCTGAAGCGCAGGATCTGCTGGGGTGTGGTGACCTGGGCGTGCTCGACTCGGAGACGGTAGTCACCGGGCGTGGCGCCCTCGGCCGGCTTCGGCTTCGCTTCCCTGCCCGCTTTCTCCGCTTCCGCGAAGGCCTCGAGCGCCATTTGCACGGCCCTGTCGCCGATGGCGTGGAATCCGATCTGGTACCCGGCCAGCAGGCGTTCCTTGGTCATGGCATTCAGCTTCGCCGGATCGTATTGCGGCAGGCCGGTATTTCTCGGATCGTCGCGGTAGGGCTCAAGCAAGGCAGCGGTCTTCGAGCCGAGCGAGCCGTCCATGAAACCCTTCAGCATTCCGGTGTGCAGCATGTTGTCGGAAAGCGGATGCGAGTCGCGCTTCTTGTTCAGATCTTCGATCGGCTCGTCGAACGGCAGCCATTCTGAAATTCTCGCCGTGAGCTTGCCTTCGCGTTCCAGCTCTTCGTAGATGGGAAAATTTTCCCAATGCGAAAAGTCCTGCGCCGAGGTGATGCCGTGACTGGCCAGGTCGGCGAGAGCGAGTTCGATGGCTTGCCGACGCTTCTCCGGGGTTGGCTTGGGAATCACCGACTGCACCAGTTCTTGCGCGGTCTCGCGCAGAATGCCGGTGGGTGTGCCCGTTTCATCGCGGTCGATTCTGCCGCCCTCGGGCTGGCGGCTGGCGACAGTGATGCTGGCCAGTTGCAGGGCAAGCGTGTTGGCTACGCCGATGTGACCGTCGACACGTCCTAAATAAACCGGGTGCTGGCCGCTGACTTCGTCCAGGTCCCAGCGCGAGGGCAGGGCCGCGACTGGCCAAAGAGTTTCATCCCACCCTTCCCCGACAACCCATTCTCCGGGCTCGACGGCGTCGCACTTGGCGCGCAAACGATCGCGGAACTCGTCGAGCGTTCTTGTGCCCACCAGATTGACGTTCATCTTCTCCAGGCCGGCGCTCGCCAGGTGCAGGTGGGCATCGTTGAACCCGGGCATAACAAAATGTCCGCCGAGATCAACGATTTTGGTGTCGGGTCCCTTGAACTTCATGACCTCGGCGCGCGCGCCTACGGCGAGGATCTGGTCGCCGCGCACCGCCAGCGCCTCGGCACGCTTGCCCGCACCGAGCGAAGCCGTCGGGTCGACCACCCCGGTATAGATGTTGGCGTGCACGAAGATGACGTCCGCTTTCGGCTTCGGCGAGGCGGCAGCGGAGGCCCCCGTCTGTGCCGACGCGCAGGCTGCGGTCAGCAGCATCAGAATCGGGGCGATACGGTTCATCATTCTCCTATTCCGGCAAGTGTCAGCATTGTAAGCAAAATGCGCTTCAGTCCGAGCTCCCGTCCGTTGCAGTCGAACCATTCTTGCAACGTGTGGGCGCCACCGCCGGAGCCGCCGCCGCCGACGGCGATGGCCTCGCGGCCGAGGGAGAGCGGAATGTTGGCATCGGTCGAGGCACGCTGCACCTGGGCCGTGTTCCCCAACTGCGTGTCGACGGCGCGGATCACTTTCAGAAGCCGGGCGTCGGACAGCATTTCACCGGCCGGACGATTTCCAATCTCCAGCACTTCGCTCTGTACCACCTGCGGCTTCCGTGCTCCGTGCTGGGTGGCGGAGTGATTTTCGGCTGCGACCGCTTGTTCCAGGGCAAGGCGGAGGGCTCGCTCCAGCCGGTCGATCTCCGCCGTCGAGGTGGAGCGCAGGTCGACCCGCATGCTGACCGATTCGGGAATCGAATTTACGGAGGTGCCACCGCGAATGACGCCGACATTGAAGGTCGTTTTCGGCGCGGCCGGGACCGAGGTTTGACTGAACCGCTCGATGGCGCGCGAGAGTGCAATGATCGGATTGGGCGTACCGAAGTCGCTCCAGGAGTGGCCGCCCGGGCCGCGGATAATGACCTCGAAGCGGCGGCTGCCCAGACCTTCGGCTACCACGCTGTCGGCGCCGGCGCCGTCGACCACGACGCTGTATGCGATCGCGTCTCGCCAGCGGGGCGTGGCGAAAACATGCCGCATACCGCGCAGATCGCCTTCCCCTTCTTCGCCCACGTTGCCCATGAACACAAACGGCAGGCCGTGCGAGATTCGTGCGCTGATCAGGACACTGGCGACGGCCAGCATGGCGGCAATGCCGGCGCCGTTGTCGGAGACTCCCGGCCCGTACAAGCGGCTGCCTTGTTGACGGATGTTCAGGGGTGTCGCCGCCGGAAAGACGGTATCGATGTGGGCGCTGATCGAAACGAAGCGGCTTCCGTGAGCGGGGCGAATGCCGAACACGTTGCCAACCTCGTCGACGTGCACGTCATGCAACCCGAGTTCGCGAAAACGGTCGGCCAGCCAGGCGCCCCGTGCTGCCTCGCCGAAGGGAGGGGCGGCGACCCGGGTTGCTTCCATCTGCCATAACGCAAATTGGGATTCCTGGCGGCGGAAGCGGTCAAAGGCCGCGCGCACTTGCGGCGAGCCGGCAAGCCGCGCCACCTCCTCCTGCACCGTGGGATACCCCCCGGAAGCTGCTACTTGCGATTTCGATTCCATGCTGTTGGCATATCTTATAACGCCGGGCGACTCGGCTGTCGCGCGGCGGCTGGTTTTGCCGGCAGAAGCCGTTATTCCCGCACCCGCTTCAGGCCGAATCGGCTCGAATTTTGATAGACTGATCAACGATTCCCCGGTCGACCTCACTCTCCACCTCGTCCCCAGGAGGCGCTTGCCGTGAAACCCGTCATTAAAATCGTTGCCATCGTCGTCGCACTCTTGATTGTGATCGCGATCGCGCTCCCCTTTATGGTCAACGTCAATAGTTTCCGTCCTCAAATTGAATCGAACCTGAGCACAACGCTCGGACGCCCGGTGAAGGTCGGCAATTTGAGCCTTAGCATTCTGTCGGGCAGCGTGGGTGCGGACCAGCTTTCGATCGCCGACGACCCGAAGTTCAGCAGCGCGCCCTTTATTCAGGCCCAATCGCTCAAGGTGGGTGTCGAGGTGATGCCGCTCGTTTTCAGCAAGCAGCTCAACGTCACCAACATTGAAATTGAACACCCGGAAATCACCCTGCTGCGCGACCGCGATGGAGTGTGGAATTTCTCCTCGCTCGGAAATCAGGCGGCGCAGCCGGCGAAACCTGCCGAGAAAAGTTCGGGTCCGCCGGCCAGCGTGAACGTGGCCAAGCTTGATTTGACCGACGGCACCATTACCGTCGGATCGACAACCGGCAAACGGAAGCCGATCACCTACGACAAGGTCAACGTGACCATCCGCAACTTTTCTTTTTCCAGCCCGTTTCCGGTCACGGTTTCGGCGGCCTTGCCCGGTGGCGGCAGTTTGAAAGTCGATGGCAAGGCCGGCCCGATCAACGCCACCGATACGACGATGACGCCGGTCGAGGCCAAGGTGACCCTCAACAAGCTGGATCTGGCGCAGTCGGCGCTGGTTGACCCGGAGCTCGGCATCAGCGGGGCAGCGGATTTCGACGGCAACCTGTCCTCCGACGGCCACCTTGCCAAGGCCAACGGCACATTGAAGGGCACGTCTCTCAAGCTGGTACCCAAGGGCTCGGCCGCCACGGTGGCAGTGCAGTTGGTTTTTACCGTCGATCACGATCTGGCGAATGAGACTGGCACTGTGTCGCAGGGCGACATTTCGATTGGCAAGGCTCAAGCCAAGTTGACCGCCACCTATGATATGAAGGGCGAAACCACTTCGGTGCATGCCAAGCTCGACGGACAAGCGATGCCGGTCGATGATCTTGAAGGCATGCTGCCGGCGCTCGGGGTAGTGCTCCCTACCGGCTCGCAGCTGAAGGGCGGGACGCTTTCGGTTGACCTCGATTCGAGTGGCCCGCTCGACAAGCTGGTGACCACCGGCTCGATCAAGATGAGCAACACCTCGCTCGCCGGATTCAACCTGGGATCGAAGCTCTCGGCGGTTTCTGCGCTGACCGGCAAGCAGACAGGTAATGACACCTCGATTCAGAACCTGAGTTCCGATGTGCGCTACGCACCGGACGGCACGACCCTCAGTAAGATCGATTTGGTGATCCCGTCGCTCGGAACCGTGACCGGAGCAGGCACCGTGAGCCCCAGCAATGAACTCGCCTTCAAGATGATCGCGAACCTGGCGGGTGTCGCCGGCGGCCTGACCAAAATCGCCGGGGCGGGCTCGGGCGGCGTGCCGGTGGCGATCGGAGGCACGACTTCGAATCCGACCTTCACGCCGGACATGAAAGGCATGGTAGGCGACAAACTGAAAGGCCTCATCCCCGGAGGCAAAGGAAACGCCCTGGGTGGTTTGGGTGGCCTTCTGGGGAAGAAGAAGCCTTAACCCGACCCTGCGCAGTTGATCCGGCATGCGACCGATCCAGGCCCGCGCGCCGATGCCCGCCTCTTCCGCCTTCGACCAGCATCACGCAGTCGCGGGAGTTTAGGGCGTGGGTATTACCCCCTCGGCAACGTTTGAATAGGCGCTCTCGGCGCCGCTCTCACTCACGGCGGTCGCGACATAGTAATAGGTTTGACCGGAAATTACCGTGTTGTCGGTATAGGAAGGGGTCAGTGCCAGCCCGGAATTGATCTGGGCGAACGGGCCTCCCGAGACACTGCCGCGGTAGACGTTGTAGCCGGCAACCCCGGAGCTATTGTCTGTCCAGGAGAGCGCGACGCTATGTTGTGTCTGCGTGCCGACCCCGGTCAGATTCTGCGCCGGATTGTTGGCGGCGTTGCTGTTGACCGAGAGCGTGGCGTTGGCCGTGCCCGAGGTCTGGGGCGTAAATGACAGGGTTACGGGCAGGCTTTGTCCGGCGGCAATGGTGACCGGAAAGGAGACGCCAGTGAGCGAGAATTCGGCGCTGTTGAGGCTCACGCCGGAAACGGTGACGCTGGCACCCCCGGCGCTGAGGCTGCTGCTCTGATTCACGGTGTTGCCCACCGCCACGCTGCCAAAATTCACGCTCGTCGGAGCAACGACAAGTTGCCCCTGCGCCGTGCCGGTGCCCGAAAGGGCGACGGTCAGCGTTGAGTTGGAAGCGTTGGAATTGATGGTGATGGCGCCGGTAGCGTTGGCGGCCGACGAGGGCGTGAAGATGGCACTGAAGGTTATGCTGGCTCCGGGATTGAGCACCAGCGGCGGGTTCAGACCGCTCATGCTGAATCCCGCGCCCATAACCGTGGCTTGCGAAATGGTCACGCTCGAGCCGCCCGCATTGGTGAGCGAGTCGGTGAGCGTTATGTTGGCCCCCACCTGGACGCTGCCGAAAGCCAGGCTGGCGGGGTTGTCCGCGAGTTGACCGGAGGCGGCGCCCACGCCGCTAAGAGGTATGGCCAAAAGCGGGCCGGTGACAAACAACGTGCCCGCGTCGGTGCCCGCCGATTGTGGGGCAAACGAAACGTTCACCGTAACGCTTTGCCCGACGCCCAGAGTCAAAGGCAAAGCCGGCCCGGTCACCGAGAATCCGCTGCCCACTGTCCGCAATGTCGACAGGGTCACATTCCAGGGACGATCGTTGGTCAGTACGACCGGCGCAGTCGCTAGGGTTCCAATCGCCACTTGCCCAAACGAAACGGCGGCGGGGCTGGCGGTCAGGGCCAGGCTGTTCACGCCGCTACCGCCAACTTCGAACTGAAGAATCGTATTTCCTGCATTGTTCGAGAACTTCACCACTCCCCCCTGCCATCCCGTCGTGGCAGGTTTGAAGGTCACACCCACTTCGACGCTCTCTCCCGCCGACAGGACGAGCGGCAAGTTCAAAGAAGATGTGGTGAACTCGGAGTCGCTCTCACTGACTCCGGAGACGGTGACGCTCGCCAGTCCGGTATTGGTGAGGGTGACCAGAGCATTTTCGCTTTGCCCGACGGCGACATCGCCAAATCCAAGCCGGTTGGGCATGGCCACCAGTTGGGAGTTGCCCGCCCGGGCGGGGACGGGGGTGAACGCCAGCAGCACAATCGCCACGCTCAGGGTTAGAAAATGAATTCCACGGAATGCGAGAAATGGGGTGAGGGACCGGGGGAGTCGCATGTCATCCAGTGTGCGAGGTTCGCGTTCCGGGGAAAAGATTCCCTTAGGCCACTCTCCGGCTGGCCGACCGGACAATGTCACAAGGGCAATCGCACACTGTCCCGCGAGTCCTAAGTGGCGAGTTAGAAATCACGAGTTAGCGACAGGCTTGATGGCGGGAGTTGAAAACGGCGAGAGGCGAAACCCGTCGTCCTTTCGGCGGGAGGGCGGGAAACACAGACCAGGTTGCGATTCCCTTGGCCGACGATCCGCTGCCCGGGCGCGTCAGCGGACGCCGCGCAGTTCGGTTCCGACGGGATGGGACTCCAGCAGTTGCATGCCCTTCAAGATGGTTCCGATTACGATCTCGTCCCCGACAACGGTGTTGATCATGAGTTGATAGAGGCTGCGGGTGGGCCAGTCAGCGTTGAAGTAGTGTTTGACGTAGGCCATTCTTTCCTTGTCGACGTTCTCCACCAGGTCCTCGGCGTCTTCCCGGCTCTTGCCGAGCAAGATGAGGCGGCGGATCTTTTCGTCGCGCGGAGCGTAGGTAAAGACGCGGAAAGTATCGACCCGGTCGCGCAGAAAAAACGGCGAGCCGCGGCCGACAATCACCGCGTTGCCTTCCTCGGCGATCGTGCCCATGATCTCTCCCACCATCGCCATCATGCGGTCGGTGTCAAAGGCGCGGGAGTTGGCGAGTGGAATACTGCGTTCGTAGCTGCCGCGCCAGAAGGCTTTCGCCAAGCGGTAGAGGCGGCTATCGACGCGTTCGTCGCACAAGGCCACTGCCGACTGCGACACCTGGGCGCGCTGCGCGATCTCACTGGTGAGTTGCTCATCCCACAGCGTCCAGCCCAGGCGGCGGGCGAGTCCGCAGGCAATGCCTCCGCCGCCGCTGCCATATTCGCGTTCGATGGTCACGATGCGAAACATCGCCAAACTCCTTTGCTGTTGCGTGGGGAGCACGCCCGTGTCTCCGCCGCCTTTAATGCACTACCATCCCGCTGGGCTTTGCCTTCTTGATGAGAAACACGCAGGGGATCAGGCAGGCAATTACGATCCCGAGCACCCAGAAATTATCAATGTAGGCAAGCATGGTCGATTGCCGGACGGCGTTGGCCTGCATCATGGCATAGGCGTGCTGTTGCGCGGTTCCAGGGCCGAAACCGGGGCCGGAACCCCCGCCCGAAAAAACGCTCGTGAGACCTCGCAGCCGGGAGACAAATTGCGGATTGCCGGGACTCAACTTTTCCACCAGCTGCACCTGGTGAACTTGCGCACGCCGTGCCAGGCCGGTGGTGACAAAGGAAATGCCGACGCTGCCGCCGACGTTTCTGGCGAGATTCATCAGGCCGGAGGCGGCATTGTTCTTGTCGCGCGGCAGGCCCGAATACGCCGCCGTGTTGATGGGTACAAACAGGAAGGCGAGCCCGAGCGCCTGATAGACGCGGGCCAGCATTACGGTGCGGAAATCCACGGCCAAGTCGAACGACGTCATATGAAACAGCGAAAAGGAAAGCGTCGACAAGCCAAACAGCATCAGCCAGCGCGGACTGTATCGCGATAGAAGAAAACCGACGATGGGCATGGCGACCATAATCGTGAAACCACCCGGCATCAGCGCCAACCCGGACCGCTCGGCAGTGTAACCCAACATCGTCTGCATGAAAAGTGGCAGCAACAGGGTGCTACCGAGCAGCGCAAATCCCAGCATGAACATCAGGAAGTTGGCGGTGGCGAAGGTCTTGTTGCGAAACAGATGCAGGTCGATGATGGGATCCTTGTGCCGCCACTCCCAGAAGACCACGAAGATCAACGACACCACCGAGACCACGCTGAGCCAGACGATGAAGTGCGATTCGAACCAGTCTTCGCGCTGCCCCTTGTCGAGGACCACCTGCAGCGTTCCCAGTCCGAGCGCAACAAAGCCGAGCCCGGTGTAGTCAATGCGCGTTTCACTCAGCTTGCGGCGCCTAAAATAGGGCGGATCTTGAATCAGCCGCGAGGTCAGCAACAACGAAATCGCGCCCACCGGAATATTGATGAAGAAAATCCAGCGCCAACTGAAATTGTCGGTGATCCAGCCGCCGAGCGTGGGGCCGATGGCTGGCGCCATCACCACCGCAATGCCGTAGACCGCAAAAGCCATGCCACGCTTGGCGGGAGCGAAGGTGTCGGCAAGGATGGCCTGTTCGCTCGGCTGCAAGCCGCCCCCGCCCACGCCCTGCAAAATGCGAAACACGATCAGCATGGCAAGGTTCGGAGCCAGTCCGCAGAGAAACGAACTGAGCGTGAACAGGGCAACGCAGCCCATGTAAAAACGCTTGCGGCCCATGATCGAAGACAGCCATCCGCTCAGCGGCAGAACGATGGCGTTCGAGACCAGATAGGAGGTCAGGACCCAGGTGCTCTCGTCCTGCCCCGCAGAAAGGCTGCCCGCGATATGCGGTAGCGCCACGTTGGCGATGCTGGTGTCGAGCACCTCCATGAACGTGGCCAGGGTCACCGTGAGGGCGATGATCCAGGGATTGATCGCCGGACGCCATTCGGCGGCCTCATTCATCGTGAGCGAAGCAGCACCCATTATTGTCGTAACCTCGGCTTCGAGTGAGGCGCTAAATCAGCGCATCCCGCCGTCATTCCAACCGGTCGTCGGCTGGATCCGGTCGGGGGATGGTCGCCGGATGATGAAGGTTCGCGCCCCTCGCAGGTCGCTATTTGATCCACACCTTCGGCACCACCGACATTCCCGGGCGAAGCTCATGTTGCTTGATCTCGCCCTTATCGAAGACGATCTTTACCGGAATGCGCTGGACGACCTTGACATAGTTGCCGGTGGCATTTTCGGCCGGCAGCAAGCTGAAGCGATCCCCACTGGCGCCGGCGACGGAATCGACATGTCCCTTGTAGGTTCGGCCTGTGGCATCGACTTCGACCTCCGCCGTCTGGCCTTGCTTGATGTTGCGGAGTTGCGTCTCCTTGAAATTCGCCGTGACCCAGATGTTCTGCTCATCGAGCGGGATCACTTTCATCATTTCCTGCCCGGGCTGCACGTTTTGGCCGACCTCGACGGTGCGGTTGCTGACCAGACCGTTCACCGGCGCCGTCACCTTGGTGTATTGCAGGTTCAGTTCGGCCTGATCGAGTTCGGCTTTCTTTTGGTCGGCTATGGCTTGGGCAGACAGGGCGCGGGCGCGAATGACTTTCATGGTTTGCGGGGCGTTACCGGCGTTGCGCAGATCGGCGCTGGCCTGCTGCAGCCGGCTCTCGGCCTGTTTGATCTGCGCGGCATAACCGTCGGCGCCGGCGCGAGCCGCCTGCAGGGTGGCGGCGGCCGCCTGGGCGCTGTCCACGGCTTGATCGTACTGCTGCTGCGAGATTTCCTGTTTGTCAATCAACTGCTTGTAGCGGACCAGGTCGTTTTGCGCTTTGATGTTATTGGCGTCGGCTTCGGCAACCTGCGACTTGGCCGCCTCCAATTGCTGGCGAGCCATCGAGATTCCGGCCTGTGCGCCGTAGACACCGGCCTGCGCGCCGCTCACCTGGCTCGAAGTGCTCACGTTGGTGATAGGAACATTGATCCCGGCGGCGGCGGCCTGGGCCTCGGCATCGGCGTATTCCGCCTGCGCCTTGGCGACGGCGACCGCATAATCGGCGGGGTCGATTTCGACCAGCACCGTTCCCTGCTCGACGTACTGGTTATCCTGCACATCGAGCTTGAGCACGTGGCCGCTGACGCGCGCGCTGACCGAGTTCACGTGGCCATCAATCTGGGCGTCGTCGGTCGATTCATAACTGGCGAGGTAGCGCCAGAGAAAAAAGACTACGACCAGAATCACGACCAGGGCGAGAATCACGACCAGCTTGGCGCGCGGATTGCCGAGGAATGCGGAACGCCGCTGGTAACGGGCCTCGCTGTCGGCATTGGCCGGGCTCTGGGGCGCTCGTGCTTCCGGCTGCGCTTTCGGTTCTGCCACAACATTGCTGGTTTGTTCCATTGGGCTACTTCCCTTTCAAGTATTCGCGAACCCCTTGTTCGGCACGGCCGAGGGCGCGGGCAAACGAGACCTTGGCCAGATTATGCAGGTACAGGGCGGAGATCAAACTTTCGTGAGCCGAAGCCACCGCTTCCTGTGCCTGCACCACTTCGAGGTTGTCGGTGACCCCGGCCGAGAAGCGATCCCGCGACTGGATGAGCGCCTGTTCGGCTAAATTTACCGAACTCTCGGCAACTTCGACCTGCTCGGCCGACGATCTCAGGTCGAGCAGGGCGTTGCGGATGTCCTGATCAATGCGCGCTTTCACGTCGACCATTTGCGCCTGCGCCTGCCGCAGTGTGGCATCGGCCTTCAAGACCTCCCCATGCACCTTGCCGCCCTGGAAGATGGGTATGTTCAAGGTTCCGATGACGGTGTAGGTGGGCAATACATCGCCGGGGACGGAGCCGATTTCGCCGAAATTTGCCGACAAATCAACGGTGGGAAAGTATCCCGCGACGGCGGCGTTGCGCTCGAGTTGCGCAGCCACCAGACGGTCGCGCGCTGCCTTGTAATCGGAGCGCAGCGAATAGGCGCGCTGCAGGCTGGTCTCGAGATCGGGGAGGGGAAAGGCCTCGTAAGGGGCTTTGTCGGCGAGCTCGAATTCCTGCCCGGAAGCAAGCCCGATAAGGCGCGCCAGTGAAATTTTCTGCTTGGCAAAATCATTGGCGGCAGCAATCAGTTGCTGTTGCCGCTTCTGGTATTCGACCTCCGCCCGGAGGGTGTCAATCGCCGGAGCAACGCCGGCCGCCTGTTGCGCCACCGCCTTGTCGTAGAGCGCCTTGGCGGACTCGACCTGGGCCTGCGCGGTCTCGACGCGCGCGGCTCCGGCAATCGATTGCAAATACGCATTTCCGGTCGCCAGCACGACCAGATCGCGCGCATCCTTGAGATCGAACTGGGCCACGGTTTCGCCGATGACCGAGGAGCGATATTTCTGAATCGCCTTCCAGTCGAAGAGGCGCTGCGTCGCCGAAGCGCGCACGTCGAAGTAGGAGAAAGGCCCGATGACACGGGGAAGGGTAACGCCAGGAAACAGCGATCCGCTAAAACCGAGGGCCTGCAAGCTTTCTTTCTGCGCGACTTCCTGGACATCGCCATTCACGTGCGGCAGTAAATCGCTCAGCTGTTGCCACTTTTCGCCCCGGGCGTCGATGGTGTTGTACTGCGAGAGCAGGCCGGCCAGGTTCTGGCGCAGGGCCCGCTCGATGGCATCGCTGAAGGTCAGTTGCAGGATCCCCGGGACGGGCTTGTCATCGGGCACGCTGCCAAACACCGGATTCTGGGCAGAGGTCTGGATCTGGAGCGGCCCTCCCGACGCACTCGCCCCTGGGGAAAGAGGCGGCGAACTCTGCGCGCCAAGCGACGCTGCCAGGACAACCGACACGATCGACAAAAGGAGCGGCGAGAACCAGGGTTGCGATTGGCGGCGGGGACGGGTTCGAAGGGGCATGAAAGCTTCGATTCTCTCCTTACGCAATGAAAATGATAAGTCTTTTGGACTCTTTTGGGTGGAGATCTGATGCAAATAGTTGAAGGGCTTGGTGATCAGCCATCGCACTGCATTCCGGGCGAGGGCGCCTGAGGGACCCGCGGGTGACCTTGGTCATCTTGTGTAACCTACCTCCAGAGTTCAATCTTAGTGGCGAGGCAAGCATTTTCCCGAGCGCATAGCATGAGCGCTGCGGGGAAGTCCGCGTATGAGCGAAACCACAAACCTGTCGCCAAAAGGTTCGGACTGGACGCGGCTGCTCACCGATCCCGATCTGGTGAGCCACCTGGGAAAGCTGCTCCAGACCTATCGCGAAGTGCCTCCTGAACAACGCGAAGCGGCGCTGCTGCGCGCCATGCGGGAGATTAAGGAAGCAGCCGTCAAGGCGCGCGAGTCTCAAGTGCCCGCACCGGTCGCCGCCGAGCCGCCCGCGGCCGCCGTGCTGCACCATCCCGAACCCGTCGAGGACGCCCCGCCTTTCGATCCCGATCTCGATCCGTTCGCCTCGGAGTTCGAATCGGATCGCCGGCGTTTTCAGCGGATCAAATGCTACGTGGCGGTGGAAATCCACGTGGAGGGGGAAACGGAGCCGGTGTGGGGTAACCTGGCCAACGTGGGACGTGGCGGCTGTCTGGTCGAGACCGCCAGCCCGGTGCCCTCGGGCAAGGCCCTGGAGATCGGTTTGTGGGTCGCGAGCGGCAAGATCTGGGTCAAAGGGGTCATCATCACCGGGGTGGCGACGCGGAGCGCCTCGTTCGGCGTGCGAGTGAAGTTTTCCGAAGCGGAACTTTCGGAAAAAGAACATTTGCGGGAATTTCTCAAGTTCGTCGAGAGCACCGCCCGCAAGTCGCAGATGGGCAAAGCCTACGTGGCGCAATTGAAGGGCTAATCCACTCCCCGTCCGGCCGGCGTCCGGCCAGCAACTTTTCCTGCCCCCGGGGGTTCATTCGGTAGGCTGAGGTCCATCGGTATGGGAATGCTGTTGCTTCGAAGTCGCCTGCTGGTTGGCTCCGTTCTGCTGGCCACCGCTGGGCTGACCGCTCCATTCGCGCTCGGCCGCAGGAAAGACCGCGCCCTCGCGATGGATGAGCCAAAGCGCGCCGTTCATGCCCTGAACCGGTTGACGTTCGGGCCGCGGCCTGGCGACGTCGAAAGGGTCACGCAGATCGGCGTGGACAACTGGATCGAACTCCAGCTCCATCCTGAAAGAATCGAGGACTCGGCGCTCTTGGCGCGCCTGGCTCCGCTGCGGACCCTGCGCATGGACACCAAAGAGATCGTCGAGAACTTTCCTCCCGACCAGCTGATCAAACAGATTGCCGACGGCAAAGCCGCTCTGCCCCGCGATCCGTTGCAGCGTGCGGTTTATGAAGCGCAACTGCAACGCTACGAAGACAGGCAGGAGCGGCAAGAACAAGCGGCCCGGGGCGCGGCCTCAGCCGGGGCGCAGGCTGCGACCGATGGCATGACCCCCAATCTGACCAGCGGCAACCAAGATGGCCAGCGGCACGATGACGGCTCCGCATCCGAAGCCGAATCGATGCGCCGGGGCGAGCAACGGCGTCTCGCCAATCAACGGACACAGGAACTTCTCGACCTCACTGCCGACGAGCGGGTGAAGCAGATCCTACAAATGTCGCCCCAGCAACAGCACCAGTTGGCCGAAAGCAACAAAGGCGCCAAAGGCGATGCCCTGCTCGACGGAATGAACGCGCGGCAGAAGGAAACCATGCAGGCGCTGAACAATCCGCAGCAGGTGGTGGTGAGCGAACTGGCGCAAGCCAAGCTGCTGCGCGCAGTCGCCAGTGAACGGCAGCTGGACGAAGTAATGACCGATTTCTGGATCAATCACTTCAACGTATTTATCAACAAGGGCGCCGACCGCTATCTCCTGACCGGCTACGAGCGCGACGCCATTCGTCCGCATGTGCTCGGAAAGTTCGAGGATCTGCTGGTGGCGACCGCCAAGAGTCCGGCGATGCTGTTCTATCTCGACAACTGGCTGAGCGTGGGGCCGGATTCGGAAATCGCCCTCGGAGCCGGGCCCCGCCATCACGCCTATCGACGCGCAAAAGGCAAACCACCGAGCGGCCTGAACGAAAACTACGGCCGCGAACTGATGGAGTTGCACACGCTCAGCGTCAACGGCGGCTATTCGCAGAATGACGTCACCGAGGTGGCGAAGGTTTTCACTGGCTGGACCCTGGATCCGCCGAAAAAGGGCGGGGCCTTCCGCTTCGAAGCGCGCATGCACGAGCCGGGAGACAAGATCGTGCTGGGACATCGCATTAAGCAAGGCGGCGAGAAGGAAGGACTGGAAGTCTTGCACCTGCTGGCGCACAATCCCGAGACGGCGCATTTTATTTCACGAAAGCTGGCCCTGCGCTTTGTCTCCGACGACCCACCTGCCGCGCTCGTCAATCGCATGGCTCAGGTTTTCCTGAAAAAGGACGGGGACATTCGCGAGGTGCTGCGCACCATGTTCAAGTCGCCCGAGTTCTGGTCTCCCGACGCCTATCGCGCCAAAGTCAAAACGCCGCTTGAGTTCGTGGTGTCGGCCGTACGCGCCAGCGGGGCAGAGGTGGACGACGCGCGGGCATTAGTCGGCACGCTGAACAACATGGGCATGATGCCCTATGGCATGATGCCGCCGACCGGTTACTCGATGAAAGCCGGCGCTTGGGTCAACTCCTCGGCACTTCTGGGCCGCATGAATTTTGCACTGGCCCTGACGGCGGGGAAGGTGCGGGGAGTGAGGGTCGATTCCTCGAGCTGGGCAGTGCCGGCGGTTGCCGGCGGTTCCGCCAAGGAAGCGCTGACCGACGCCCACCAGGCGTTGGCCACGCTCGAAAACCTGTTTCTTTCCGGTGATGTTTCGCAGCCGACGCACGATACGATCCGCAAGCAACTGGAGGACCCCAGGATCAGCCAGCGGCGACTGGATGATCCCAATCGTCCGCCGAACCTGGCCGCCGTTGCGGGGTTGATTTTGGGTTCGCCGGAGTTTCAGAGAAGATAACTCTTGCCGGGCGGCGGTTCGGGCGCAGATTGGCTGGGCGCACGAACCAGGTGAGCCGATGGCTGAAAGTTGGTTTCTTATGTCCGTCACACGACGCATTTTCCTTCGCAACGGGGCACTGGCTGCGGTGGGTACGGCCGCGCTGCCGAGTTTTCTCGCGCGCGCGGCTTTCGCTGCCGCTGAGCCGGTGGTTCGCCAGCGGCGGCTGGTGGTGATTTTTCAGCGGGGCGCGGCCGACGGCCTCAACATCGTTGTGCCGCACGGCGAGCCCAGTTATTACGCCATGCGACCCACCATCAACGTTCCGCGGAAATCCGTGCTCGACCTGGACGGTTTTTTTGGATTGCATCCGGCCATGGCCTCTTTTGCGCCGCTTTGGAAACAGAAGCAGCTCGCCATCGTGCACGCCGCGGGATCGCCCGATCCGACGCGCTCCCATTTTGATGCCCAGGATTTCATGGAGTCCGGCACACCCGGCGTCAAGGCGACCGACGACGGTTGGCTGAACCGCGCGCTGCAGGAGCTTCCTCTCGCCCAGTCGGCATTTCGCGCCATTGCGCTCGGTCCGTCTTTGCCGCGCATTCTCTCCGGCAAGGAACCGGCGGTTGCGGTCAACAACGTCAACGATTTTTCCGTGGGCGGAAAAAATCCGAACGCGGCGCCGATGTCGAACACCTTCGAAGCCATGTACGACCACTCGGTCGACAGCGTATTGCACGGTACCGGTCAGGAAACTTTCGACGCCGTCAAGATGCTGAAGGCTGCCGATCCCGCACACTACACGCCCGCAGCCAACGCAAACTATCCCAAGGGACGTTTCGGCGACAGCCTGAAGCAGCTGGCGCAGCTGGTCAAAGCGAACCTGGGCGTGCGGGTGGCGTTCGCCGATATCGGCGGGTGGGACCACCACGTCAACGAGGGCAGCACGCAGGGACAGATTGCCAACGTGCTGGGGGAGTTTTCGCAGTCGATCGCGGCGTTGTGGACCGACCTCGGCGATCTTGGAGAAGACACGGTCATCGTGACCATGTCCGAATTTGGCCGGACAGTGCGGGAGAATGGCAACCGCGGCACCGATCACGGTCACGCCAACGTGATGTTCGTCCTCGGGGGCCCGGTCAAGGGCGGCAAAGTCTATGGACGCTGGCCGGGGCTTGACCCGTCCGAGCTCTACGAAGGCCGCGATCTAGCGGTGACGACTGACTTCCGGCTGGTGCTGAGCGAAGTCGTGTCGCGATCACTCGAAAACAAGGATCTGCAGACCGTGTTTCCGGGATTCGAGAATCCGTCAGGACGATTTCTGCAGATTCTCGGTTAGCTGCCGCCTGCGTGCGCGGGTCACCCGCCCGGAAGCCGCGCACCGGTTCATGGGATGCGAGAAGAGATGACTGCTCCCGGCCTTTGCCCCTCAGCGAGCCCTCGCCGTCACTGGTCTGCTCACAACTCGATGAGCACGTCCCCGCCTTCAATCTTCACCGGATAAACCGCAATCTTCGCTCCCCAGGCACCCGCTTGGCCTGTTTTCGGATCCCACCCCCAGCCGTGCCACGGGCAAATCACCCTTCCTTTGGCGATCACGCCCTGACCGAGCGGGCCGCCCCGGTGCAGGCAGGTGTTTTCCATGGCGCGGATGTCGCCGTTCATGTTGGCGATGCAGATGGTCTTGTCGCCGCAGCGGAATTCTCGGACCTCGTTCGTGGCGGGAAGTTCGGATTCGCCGGCGATTTTCAGAAAGCTGCCCATCAGTTTCAATGCCGCCCTAGAGACCGCCGCAAGCGTGCCCGGCAGCGGAGGCAGGGGGCGCCCTTGGCCGCACAAGCCCCGGCAGCGATGGCCGACACTCCGCTTCGCTTCCCGATCGTCGCCGCCGTGTTCACCGGGGCTGCATCGTCTGTGCGACCATCACCTGGCGTTTGAAATCGTCCATCATCCGCGCCTCCAGCCGCACCTCGGTCGGCCGCTTGGCAAGGGTCATGGTGTCGATCTTGTCCTGCAGTTTGAGCAAGGCGTAGAACAGATTTTCTGGACGCGGCGGGCAGCCGATCACGTAGACATCCACCGGAACGATGCGGTCGACTCCCTGCAGCACGGCGTAAGTATTGAACGGGCCGCCAACCGAGGAGCACGCGCCCATCGAGATCACCCACTTCGGCTCGGGCATCTGGTCGTAGATGCGCTTGACCACCGGCGCCATCTTCAGCGTGACCGTGCCCGAGACGATCATCAAATCCGACTGCCGCGGGCTGGGGCGAAACACCTCCGAGCCGAAGCGCGCGATATCGAAGCGCGCGGTCGACGACGCGATCATCTCGATGGCGCAGCAGGCCAGGCCGAACGTCATCGGCCAGAGCGCCGACTTGCGCGCCCAGTTGAAGACGTAGTCCACGGTCGAGATCATGAAGTTTTTTTCGAATTTATTCTGCAGCCAGCTCATGGGCCCTCTTGCGGTAAAGCATAACCTACCGATCATACGCCCGGGCGTGATGCCGGTCACAGTTCCCGCCGCGGCATGCTCCGGATGCTCCGGCGTGCGGCTCGACGGCGCTAATAAATCGTGTATCCTGGCGCCGGATTCCGCACATCGGGCTTCGATGCCATCAGCAGCAGCGCGCCCACGCGCTTGAACGATTTCAGGTCGTCGAGGGAATGGAACGAGGTTGTCTGGTAGTCGTCGGGGGTGGGAGTGTCGTCGGGAATCTGTGCGTACTCGACGTTCTCGAAGGCATGCCGTTGCAGCAGATCGACATACTCTGCCGCTGACCGGACGTGCACCGGCACCTTCAGCTTGGGGACCCACTGCAGCGAATAAGGATTGTCTTTGTACAAATTGATCAGGATGAACAGCCGCCCATGGGGTGCCATCACCCGAAACAGCTCGGCCAGCGCGCGTTCCTGGTCGGGATAGTAATAAAACGACTCCACCGAAAGGACCTTGTCAAAGAAGTTCTCCTCCCAGGGAATCTGCGCCGCCGAGCCGACCACGAACATTACGTTGTCGAAATCCTTCGCGGCCCGGCGCGCGTCGCGGACCATGGCATCTGAAATATCGACCCCGACCACTTGTCCAGCACCTTCGGGCCCGTCGGCCACCAAGCGCGCCAGCAAGCGCGTTGCCCAGCCCGATCCGCAACCGAGATCGAGGATGCGTTCGCCGGCACGCGGCGCCATGCGACGCATGGTCTTTTCGGTGATGTCGAGATGGTGGCTCTCCATCTTTGGGCCTTCGCCCTGCGCGGCCCAGCGGTTGAATTCCTGCTGCAGGCGTTGCTCGGGGGATGAGGATTGGTCTCGCGTCATGATTCTCCCTGCCTTTGTGTCCCGGCCATGCCACGGGTCCTAAAAATCGGGACCCCAGCCTTCGAACTGGGCGACCCTGGGCCTTGCCGTGGCGGCCCGAATGGCTGCGATCTCCGCATCCTGGCGGCGGTCAGGTTGATCGCGGACCGGTCGGCGTATCGAGATTCGAGAACCACCAGGCCGCCCGGAACCCCGATCGGCGAGAGCCCGGCGCCCGCGGGCGCTTCGACCTCTGCCGGGTAACCGGTAGCGGCCAACTCGCCGGGCCGCCATTAATCGCTGCTGACACTGCCCAGATCGTCAAAAAACGTCGGGTACGACACGGCGGCCGCATCGGCCCCGTAGATGGTGGTCTCGCCTTCGGCGCGCAGCGCGGCGACGGCGAAGGCCATGGCGATGCGGTGATCGCCAAAGGAATCGAGCGCGGCGCCGTGCAGGTGCTGACCGCCCGGAATTTTCAGGCCGTCGGGACGTTCTTCGACCACCGCATCCATCTTGCGCAGGTTGCTGGCGACGGCGGCGATGCGGTCCGACTCTTTCACACGCAACTCCCGGGCATCGCGTACTTCCAGGCCGTGTTGCGAGTAGGGCGCGATCGCGGCGAGCACGGGAATCTCGTCAATCAGCGCCGCCGAATCGGCGCCGGCGATGATGCCGCCGGTCCAGCCCGCTCCGCGCGCTTCGATGGTGCCGAGCAGTTCGCCATGATGTTCTTCGAGGTGCGCGATCGAAACCTTCAATCCCATCTGCACCAGGATGTCGAGCAGACGCGCCCGGGTGGGATTCATCAGAATGCCGGGCAAAGTGATCTGCGAATCGGCAAACACCGCCGCCGCACACAGAAAGAATGCGGCACTTGAGAGATCACCGGGCACATGCGCCTCGAGCGCATGCAGGCGCTGCCCGCCGCCGATGCGCGAGACGTTCCCGCGCCGCTCGACTTCCGCACCGAACGCCCGCAGCGCGATTTCGCCGTGATCGCGCGTACGGATGGGTTCCTCGACCACGGTCTCGCCCTCGGCAAACAGTCCGGCAAACAGGACGCACGATTTCACCTGCGCGCTCGCCACCTCCGGCCGGTAATGAATCGCCTTCAGGCGCCCCCCCTGAATCTGGAGCGGAGGACGTCCGCCTTCGGCCGAAGCCATCTTCGCCCCCATCTCGGAAAGCGGTTTGATGATGCGCGCCATGGGGCGGCGAGAGAGCGACGCATCTCCGCACAACTCGCTCGAAAAGCTCTGGCCGGCGAGAATACCGCTCAGCATGCGCATGGTCGAGCCGGAGTTCCCGCAATCGAGGACTTCGGCTGGAGGCTGCAGACACGGACCCGCGCCGCAGACTTCAATCGTTCCCTCGGCCTGCCCGGCTCGCCTCCACTGGCAGCCGAGTTTGGCAACGCAAGCCAGCGTGCTCGCGCAATCACGGGCGGTGGAAAAATTCTGGAAACGGCTGGTGCCCTCGGCGATCGCCGCCAGCATGGCATAGCGGTGGGAGATGGATTTGTCGCCCGGAATGCGGACGACGCCGTGCACCCCGCGCGCCGGACGGACCAGTACCTCGGCCTTCTCCACCTCTGGCATGCCATTACTATAACGGAGATTCTGGCGCTGACGCCTGACCCGGGACCTAAGGACCGAGGACGTACAGGGCTTCAGGCCGGAGGACAGATTGAGGGAGGGTAGCGTTGGCCGCAGTTTACCCTACTGCACGCGCACGCGCCCGGCGGCCTCGGCCAGGATTTCCTGCGGCACCTCCCGCAGGGTGACGCAGAATTCGAACATCGGCGTTTCCGGGCCGCGTCCCCAGCGGCCGACTTCCCAGTGCGCGCGGATGAACCTGATCTCCGGGCGGACGGCCAGATCAAGCAGCAGCGGGACCTCTTCGCAATAAAACTTCTGGGGAAACACCGCCACTGGCTTTGCCTCCCAGGTGGCGCCGTCCGCGGAGGCAAAGATGCTGACGTCGAGCGACTCCTGCTCGACGATGTTGGTGATGCCGAGAGTGAGCAGAAAAATCCGGCCCTGCGACCGGCTGATATCGAGAGCGGGCCCGTCGCCTTTGGCGTTGACTACGGTTTTTTCCGGAACAACGAAGGCTTCCATCATGACGCGGTGATTCTAGCAGAGAGGGTGGACCGGGGGCAGTGACGACGCTCGCCGACATTCGAGACTCACTGCTTTCTGAGCCAACTGCGTCAAAACCTGGATCCGCGGGTGGCGATCGAGGGGATCGACTGTACCCCGACCCCGAGGCCTTCGAAGCGCGCGAACAGGATCGCCTCGCCGCCCATGAACGTCCGAGAACTCAGGCGCGTCCTCGAAGCGAGCAAGGGTTGTTTGGAATCGGAAATTAACCGGATCTGAGCCCCACTGCAGGGAGGAGTTTCCTGCCACGGTCCGAAGACTAATGGCTTACCGGGAGCGGTAGTCTTGGTCGTCGGCGGCAAAGAGCTTAGCCTAGCTAAACTCGAATCGACCAGCGCTCGCTATCCGGGTCCAGTCAGTTTTCCCAAGCCGTAGTTGTCGTCGTCACACGCCCACGTGATCCACATCATGGCCGCCCGATCGTCCAGACCTTATATACGGACTAGGGGATCCGACTTGACAACCCTACTTGTCGAGCTCCCGCCCGCGCTCGCAACAGAATGGAGGCAATTCTGCTGGGCTTCCGCAGACCCATCTTTGTCGGCCTGATGTACTGCGTCCTTTCTGGCCTGTGGATTGTCGTGACCGACATCTTGCTGGGCACGTTGCATCTCAGCCCGACTCGAGCCGTACAACTGAGCATTGCCAAGGGGGCCCTTTACGTCATCGTGAGCGGCACCTTGATTTATTTTGTTCTCCAGCGATTGCACCATGTGAACCAGAATTTGGAAACCCTCGTCTCCGCTCGCACCGCGGCCCTGGCGCAGAAGCAACAAGTTTCCGAGAAGCAGGTCGACGCCCTCAGAACGTTCATCGACCGCGCTCCAGTCGGCTTGGCCATGTTCGACCACAACATGTGTTACCTCGAGGCGAGTTCCCGATGGTGTAGCGACTTCGGTCTCGACCGAAACTCCATTGTCGGCAAGTCCCACTATGCGATATTCCCCGATCTCCCCGAGCAATGGAAAGAAGTTCACCGCCGCGGCTTGGCCGGTGAGGTCGTGCGCAATGATGAAGATTTCTTCACCGACTCCAACGGCAAGGAACATTGGCTCCGCTGGGAGGTCAGGCCCTGGGGTTATACCGAAGACGGCGGTGCCGCGGGCGTGGAGGCCGTCGGCATTATCATCTTCGAGGAAGATGTCACCGAACATCACCTCCTGCAACGTGAACTCGTCCACGCCCAGAAGATGGAGGCCGTCGGCATCCTGGCCGGTGGCGTTGCCCACGATTTCAACAATCTTCTGATGATCATCCGCACCCGCACGGAACTGTTGCAGCAAGCCGCCTCCGACCCCGAAAAGGTCATCCAGCACGCTGACCAGATCCTCGAAGCCAGCAGCCGGGCCGCTTCGCTGACGTCGCACCTGCTGGCTTTCAGCCGCAAGCAGCCGCAAAGTCTGGCCCTCATCGATATCAATTCGATCGTCAACAATCTCTCGAAGGTTCTGCCCACTCTGCTCGGCGCAGATATCGAACTCAACGTCACCCCCTGCACGCGTCCCGGAATCGTCCATGTCGATGTCTCGCAACTGGAGCAAGTCATCCTCAATTTGGTGGTGAATGCCCGGGATGCCATGCCCCGAGGCGGCCGACTCCTCATCGAAACGTCTTTCGAGGACCTCGACGAGAAAACTCGCCCGCACTCCGGCACCGAAGTTCCGCCCGGACATTATGTTGTTCTTTCCGTCACTGACACCGGTTGCGGCATGACCCCCAAGACCCTGGACCGCATCTTCGAGCCCTTCTTTACCACCAAACCGCCGGGCAAGGGCACAGGCCTTGGTCTCTCCACGGTCTACGGCATCGTCCGCCAAAGTCACGGCTTCGTTTCAGTGTCGAGTGAATTCGGCAACGGCACCACGTTCCGCGTTTATCTCCCCCACTCTCAGGCCGCGGCAGCGCCTGCCACCGTTCCCAATGCTGCGTCATCGCACGTCGCCCAAACTGCAACCATCCTTCTGGCAGAGGATCAGGAACTCTTGCGCGGCGCGATGGCCGAGTACCTTCAAGGTCGGGGTTTCAACATCCTCTCAGCGCCAGACGGTAAGTCTGCGTTGCAGTTGGCCGAAAAGCAAAAAGATCCGATCCATATTTTGCTGACCGACGTCGTCATGCCGGGTATGCGCGGAACTGAACTGGCCCGCAAAGTCACACAGATTCACCCCGAAACTCAGACAATCTGCATGTCCGGCTATCCCGGCGACTTGTTGGAAAATGGCGAGATGCCCGAAGGTACTTTCATGCAGAAACCCGTGGATCTGCGAGCCCTAACCACTCACATCCAATCGCTCCTCCGCCCGACCTAAATCCTTAAGTCCGTTTTGTCCTCCGAACCCGAGGGGAAGGGCTGGAATGGCTTGGCCTGCGATGGCCGTGGTTCAGACGTTGATAGCGAATTACCGTCACCCGCTATCGTCATTCCGATTTCGCTTGCTGAGGCACCTGCGGCTCGTGCCGGCATCGGGTCGGCGGGACAAGGCAAGAGCCAACACGGCCCGCATGTAGGCCCTGAACAGTCACCGGGCGGAATTTTACCCTGCACCATTCGCACAAAGCCGGGGCACGGTTGGCGGAGAGCGCGGGGCGGATTCTCGCCGAAAATTATAAGTCTGCCGCTGTAGCCCAACGCAACTACACCCGAGGGACTACATCGACACACACCGCCACGTTTTTCCTTGACAGGAGCGCCTTTGGGTTGCAAACTCCCTGAACCCGGATGAGCCTTGCCGGGGGTAGCGGCGGGGTCATTACCGCGAGCCGATCAGGGTTGTCAGAACCCTTTTCGAGAATTCCGGCCTTCCCCCTTATCCCAGCCGATACCGAAACCAGAACAATCCCGCGCAGGTTCGGGTCATTTGTCTTCTACGCGATGTGAATGTGGGGAAGGGTTTGTCTGTCGTGTGGTTTGGCAGCCGCAGCGATTTCGTCGTTTTAGTTGAGCGCGATGAAGTCAGCCACCAGGTCCGAAGGTGGACTCGGTATGGAAACAGCAAGCCGCTAGGAATTCCAAGAGGGGGATTATGAGATTAGGTTTGACGAGATTGGTCACGCCATTACGGCCCGGCGCTCAATTCGGATGGTTTCTGTTGGCATGGTCTCTGTGGGCTATCGGCTCACTGCATGCGCAGCAAGTGGGCACCAACGTCAATATGGTGACCGGGACCCAGTGGCCTGGCGGCGACCCCTTCTTGCAACGCCAGAACGAGCCTTCGATGGCGGTCTCATCGCGCAATCCGCTGCACATGGTTGCCGGTGATAACGATTATCGCTCGGTGGATCTTCCGGCCGTTTCCGGTGAGGTCGCACCGACCGGCGACGCCTGGCTGGGGTGGTTCACGTCGTTTGACGGAGGTCAGACCTGGACTAGCGTTCTGGTCCCTGGATACCCGCAGGATACGTCACTGGCAGGCGAACTTTCCCCCATCCATGGCTTGGGCGCCGGTGCCGACCCCATGGTACGAGCCGGCACGAACGGGATGTTCTATTACAGCGGTCTGGCATTTAATCGTCAAGCCGGCGGCGCCAGCAAAGTCTTCGTCGCCACCTACACGGACGACAATAATCTGGAGGGCGGCGATTCCATTCGCTATCTCTGGACCACGACAGTCGATACCGGGACAACGAAACTATTCGAAGACAAACCTGCGATTGCAGTCGATATTCCACGCTCATGGTCCGGGGCTTGCATCATCCCGGCGCTGCCACTGCGAAATACCCAAATCTTCCGGGCTGGGACCGTGTATGCGGCGTGGACCCAGTTCACCGGACCGGAGACCAACGACGTTGCGGCCATCATGTTCTCCAAGTCCATTGACTGCGGCCTCACCTGGAGTGCTCCGGTCGAAATCAGCGGCACCGCCGAGACCAATCAGGGCGCCGCGCTGGCCATCGATCCCAATACCGGCGCGCTTTATATCACGTGGCGCGTCTTTGCTTCCACCAACCCGCCGCAGGCTGACGCCATTATGTACGTGGCCTCCTTCAATGGAGGAGCCACTTTTACAAAGCCGGCGCTCGTCGCCGATATCAACGCGTTCGATCAAGGCGACACTCCGGTTTCTTTTCGCACCAACGACTATCCGACGATCGCCGTAGACGACGCTAGCCACGTCTATCTGGCGTGGGCGCAGCGTGAGGTGGGTAACGCCGCCGCCCTCGCCGCCAACGGGGGCGATGCCCGCATCGTGGTGTCGACGGGAACGCCGACCTCGAATCCGAGCAGTGTGCCGCTCACCTGGAGCGCCCCGCTGGCGGTGGATCCGTACCTCGGCCGCGGACATCAGATCATGCCCGGGATGGCGTTTTCGGCCGGCAAGCTGACGGTTGCCTGGTACGATCTTCGCAACGACGATCTGCTCGCAATTTACACCGCGGTCGGCCTCGCTGGGCAGTTTTCCGAGACCCTCGAAAACGACGGCGGAGACCTTGGAACACCGGGCTACCCTCTGTTCGGGAACTATGTCCAGGATCCTGCCCCGCCCTTCGCGTCGAATGCGCGCCGGCAAACGCTCGACGTGCGAGCGGCGCAGGCGATGCCCGGCGATCCACCAACGTTCTTTCCCTCGGTCCAGGTCACCGACTACGCATACGGCTCGGTCCCCCCGAATAACGGCCCGATTAATCCGAGTACGCCGATCCAGCAACTCCAGGTAGATCCGCCCAATCTGCCCATGTTCCAGAGTGGAACGCTCCCGTTTTTTGGGGATTACATCGACGTGGCGGGGCCGACGTTCATCCCGAATGAAAACGGCACCTGGCGCTTCAACAACCTGGCGACCGATCCCGATTTCACCCACGTGGTATGGGCTGACAATCGCGACGTGGTTCCACCCGCGGACGGGAATTGGGCCAACTACACTCCGCCCACCTATCCCGGATCCCCAACCAGCATCTTCGATCCCACGCAGACCCGCCCGGCTTGCACTCCCACGACCCCCGACACCGGCGACCGGAACCAGAACATCTACACCGCGCAGCTTGCTCCCGGCCTGGTGCTCAGCGCGCCCGGGAACTCGAAACCATTGGGAACAGGCTCGAACGGACAGTTGATCCAGCGCCAGTTCGCCATTGTTGTCGCCAACACGACGGCGCAGACGCAATATTATGAGCTCAGCGTTGAAGCCCAGCCAACCGGGGGCGCGGCATCTTTTCTTCAATTCGCGGTTGCGGGCGAACCATTTCCGTTGACTCAAATTCAGGTTGAGGTACCGGCGCTGTCGACGACGTCGCGAGGCATCTTTATCACTTCTACGGTTGCGAATGCGACGGTGACGGTTAGCGCCGCGCAACTGACTGCCCTCGGCGGCACGATTGTGCCCGGCGGAGAGACTGCAGCAGTGACCATCAATGGCGACCCCAATAATCCCGCCAGTCAGGACCCGAACATCACGAGCGCCGAGAACTACACCCCGGCCATTGCGACACCGAACATCGCGAACCCAAATATCGCCAATCCAAACATCGCCAACCCCAACATCGCTAACCCCAACATCGCCAATCCCAACATCGCCAATCCGAATATCGCCAACCCCAACATCGCTAACCCAAACATCGCCAACCCCAACATCGCCAACCCGAATATCGCCAATCCCAACATCGCCAACACTGATCTTTCGGACGGCACCATTACGGATGGCACCTGGGCAATCACGAACACGGGCAATACATCGAGCGCCTATGCGGTGAATTTGATCGGTCAGAGTCCACCCCCGGGCATAGCGCTGCAGTTGATCGTCTACGGGCTCTACACGACGCCACTGGTCACGCCCGCCTCGGGATGCACGCTGATCACCGAATCGCACTTCGTCCCGGTGGCAAATATCATCAGCCCCTCGTTCTCCACCCTGTCCCAGCTTTTCCAACCCGCGGCCAACAATCCCACGTTACCCGGTTTGGCGCTCAAGCCCGGTGAGACGAAGTGGGTTACGGTGCGTGTGTATGACCCGACAACCAATAATCCTGCCCAGGCTTTGCTCGATTACAACCCGATCACGGCGGTCACGCCGGCCATCGTGTCCCAAGGCGCGAATACCGGAACCACGACTCCTCCGGCCACGCTGACGATTGTGACCAAGGCCTTGCTGCAAGCGACGGTCACCGGAACCTATCCGGCCGAGACGCTCGAAGCCACTGGCGGCACCGGAGCCTATACCTGGTCGATTATCAGCGGCACTCTGCCGAGTGGCATTTCTCTGACCACCGGCGTCATCGCCGGCACGCCAACCGGCTCCCCCGGAACGTCCTCCTTCACCGTGCAGGTCAAGGATGCTGCAGGTGATATCGCGCAGCAGCCGTTGACGATTGTCGTGAATCCAGCGCCCACGATCACCACAACGAGCTTGAGTCCTGGCGATCAAGGATCAGCCTATTCCCAGCCGCTGTCGGCTTCCGGAGGGACGCAACCGTTAAGCGCCTTCAGCATTTCCTCCGGCTCGCTTCCTCTCAACCTCTCGTTGAGCGGGTCAAGCATCACTGGCATGCTCGCGCCCACCGCGACCACGTCGACTTTTACCGTAAAGATCACCGACGCCAATGGGGTATCGGCCACGCAGCCGCTTGCGATCACGGTCAATCCTCCGCCTATGATCACCACGACTTTCTTGCCGACTGGCGAGCAGGGGCGCGCCTATCCCCCGACCATCACCGCAACTGGAGGAACGGGAACGCTTTCCTTCTCCACGCAAACGGTTGACGGCCTGGTGCTCACTGCTTCGGGCGGTTTCATGGGGGTTGCGAGTGCGCCTGGCTCGTTCCCGCTCACCGCGACTGTCACCGACACTCTCGGTGTTACGGCCTCCGCCTCGCTCACCCTGACGGTGAATGCGCCGCTCGCATTGAATGCGGCTTCCTTGCCTGCGGGCAATCAGTATGTGGCTTATCCGCAACAGCAATTGGTGGCCAGTAATGGTGTGCCGCCATACGGCAATTGGACCTGGGTTGCGGCGCCCGGCTCATCGCTGCCACCCGGCTTGTCTCTCAACCAGTCGTCGGGAATCATCACCGGCGCGCCAACCACTCCAGGGGCGTTTTCATTCATCGTAAGCGTTAGCGACTCACTCGGCGCAACCGCGATGCAAACCTACTCCGTCACGGTGATTGCCGCGGGTCCGGTGATCGGCACGTCATCCCTGCCCAATGGCCAGTACAACTCGCCCTACACGGCACAGACCCTGTCGGCAAGCTCCGGCACTGCGCCTTATACGTGGACGCTTGGATCTGGCGGTTTGTTGCCCGCGGGCATGACTCTGAGTCCGTCGGGCACCATCTCGGGAACACCTGCCCAGGCGGGCATGTGGTCCATACCGATCACGGTGACGGACGCGAATTCGTTGACCGCGAACGGAACTCTCGCTCTCACGGTCGGTTTGGCAACCGGCTATGCCGGTAGCGGCAACTGCTACATGCCCTATCCAACCACGCCTATGTATTATTTCAGTAATGGCACCGCTGGACCGTGGAGCGTGACCGCGCCTGGGGTTCTGAGTGGGCAGATGACATTCCTCCCCGCAGTCACCGTCACCGTTGCCGGCTACGTCAGTACCAACGGGACGACTGTCACCTGGTACCCCAATCAAGGAGGCCAAAACGATCAGTTCGTCACCTCTCCCACCCCCTCTTCCATCGTGATTAACGGCGTCACCTACACCGTGGCCTCTGTCAATGTGGCCAATCCCAATTCCAACACCACGCTGACGCTCACGCAATCGGCGGGTGTGCAAACCGGTGTTCCATATTCTTACACTCTTCCGGCGGGCGCCAATATGTTGACGGGGTGCTTGAGCGGAGAGACTACTAGCGGCGGTTCCAACCAGCTTCAGTTCACCGCGGGGACCTCCACGTTCACCCTGCCGTTACAAATCGTGGCTGCGGACACCCAGGATAACGGCACGGTCAACGTCAACTCCAACCCCGGCGTCGGGGGATACGATGTGCCTCCGAGCGGGTTCCAGCAAGGGGTGGTTACATCCGGGCAGAGCTTCACCTTCCTTCCCGTAAGTTATGCTGCGGATTCCGGTTTCAACGGGAATGCGCTGGTCGGATTTACTGGTGCCGCTCCGCAGCTCTGCTACACTTTCGGGAATCTGCCGAATTCGCTTACCGCATCGTCGCAGCCGGGTCGCTACGATATCGCAATCGACGGGACGACCCAGGCGTGCCCGGTGACGGCATTTCCGACGAGTCCCGCACCGATCGTGTTCGAGTCCGTGGATACACTGCCCGGCCCAACGTTCTTTGGCGGAGCCGCCACTATCTCAGGCGTTGTGCTCTCCGACCCGAGCAACCCCTCGGGCACGATCGCGGCTGCCAGTAACGTGCTTGAGATCACGAGCGGCGCCAGTCCGAATCCAGTGAGCGTAGCCTTCAGCTACGCGATCGACAACACCGGTTGTCCAGGTTGCATCAACCAGCTCCAGGTGGGTTTGAACACCGACGCGACCCCACAAACCTACGCATACTGGGGCGGAGAGATCGGTTCCGGTTCCGCCAGCCTCAACCTCAACGTGCCCAACCTGCCGGGCCGATACTATATCGCAATCGATTTCGCCGAGGATTACGGCTTCCTGTATTCCTCGCCCTATTGGTGGAACGGGCAGCCGACCCCCACGCGATACATCGGCGTGGTCGACGTCTGGTAGTGAGGGAGTGGAAAAGAGTCTAGCGAACGAGTGTCCTAGCGAACCGGGCTTCCGCTTGCTTCGAGCGAGCGGAGGCGCTTCTTTGCGTCGCTAGCCAGAGGATCGTCGGCGCTGTTTTCGCGGGCCTTGAGGTAATTCTGGTAGGCTTCGGCCGCACCCGGACTCTGCAAGCCTTCGCGCGCCCGCCCCAGATAATACTCAACCGGCGCAAAATAACGCCAGCTCGGTTCGTCATCCAGAAACACCGACGCTGCCTCGCCGCGCCGCTTCACGCAAGCATCAAACTCGGTCTCCGCGTCAGGAAACGCCCCCGCTTCCAAATACGCACGTCCCAGCCCGAGGCGTCCGAGCCAGGTATCGGCGATCTTCTGCGCATCTTGAAAAGTGCGGACGGCGTCACGATAATCCTTGTGCTTCATCTGCACTTCCGCTTCGATGAGCTTGCCATACGCGCCGGGATCGGGCTCCAGGCGCTGGCTTAACTTTTGGCTTAGCTCCATCGCCTTGTCGCTGTTGCCCGCTTCGAGAAAGACCATCGCAGCCGGATAGAGCAGGCTTTCGTCGCTGCTTCCGCCGGAAGCGCTCTCGGCGGCGGCGATCGCTTTCGCCTTCTGTCCCTTCATGAGCCATGCCTGGGCCTGCATTACATCCTTGGCGGCGGCTCGCGAAGCATCTTTCGCTGCCAGATCCGCTTTCACCGCCGGGCCTAGGATCGCAAGCGCGTCATCCGGACGCCCTCGGTACAAGGCCATATCCGCAAGCCCGACGGCTGAGGCAGAAGCTCCCCAGGCGCTGAGCGGCGCCGCTTTCTTATAAGCGTCGGAGGCAGCCGTTTCGTCTCCTCGAGCAAGCTCGGAAATCCCCAGGCAGAGATACGCCTTCTCAAATCCGGGATTGAGCTCCAGCAGGCGCCCGGACTCGCGAATCGCCGTGTCGAAGTCGCCGGCATACATCGCGAACAGACCATAGTTATTGAGGTAAAGGACGTTGTCGGGATAAATCGCGACCACGCGGCGCTCGTCCTCGACCGCGCCCGTCATGTTCCTGGCGTAGAACTCGGCGAGCGCCAGGTTGCCGATGCCGGCCGAATCCGCCGGAAACTGGTTCTCGAGCGCCTTGAACTGCTCAATGGCCTTGTCGTAGTCGCGTTCCATCAAGTAGTAGGCGCCGCGTGTCCGGTATTTCTCGCGATCGGTCATGCGATCGATTTTCGACAGCGCCAGCTTGAAATCTTTCTCCGCATCCTGCTTCCTGCCCATATTGGCGAGGATCACCGCCATACCGGCATAGGCGCGCCCCAGCCCGGGATCCAACTCCGTGCTGCGCTCGTAAGCCTGCAGCGCCCCATCCCACTTGCCCTGCCATTGCAACTCCTGAGCGAGCGCATACTGCTGCGAAGCCTCGAGCGACTGCGAGGAAAAAGTCTCGGCCGCGGCGAGCTGCGACGATTTCGGAGTTGCGTCGCCGAGCGCCTTCCGGAAGCCGGCAGCAATCCGGGCAACCGCATAGTTCAAATCGTTCGGCGTAGATGCAGTGGCACTCGCGCTGTCAATCACCTTATTGGTTCGGGCGTCGATCGCCTGGGCCGAAACCGCATACTTGCTTCCGTCCCGAAGGATCGAACCGGAGACCACCACTCCTACGCCTTCGCGTTGCGCGATCAGGCGCGCCGAGTTTTCATCGAGTTTCGTCGAGCCCGAAAGCTTGGCAAGCGTTTTGCGTGCGTTGCCGCGATTGTACGTGGTGATGAAGGAAGCACCTTCGAGCGCAGTGCTCATTGCCGGCTCGAGCGTACCGTCGAGCAGTCGGTTGCCCGTCTGGTTTGTGAAATCGGAAATCAGAATCTTCACCGGAGCGTGCGCCCCGGCAGAAGCTTTAGGATGAAGTCGGGTGTAAATCAGCCCTCCGGCGAGCAGCACGATCAATGCCGCCGGAGCCGAAAGCATTTTCCAGTTGCTGGCATGGGGTTTCCTGATGCCCAGCCAGGTTTCCAGATCCCCGATCAGCGCGCCAATCGATTGGTAGCGATCGGCCGGGCTCAGTTGAATGCAGCGGGTAATAATGTCGTTCAGAGCGCGAGGTATCTGGGAATCGGCCTCGATCGGAGACGGTATCTGCTTTGCGCCGCGCTCCCGCAGCAGTTCTGGCAACCCTTCTTGCCGTCTCGGCATTTTGCCGACTGTGAGCTCGTAGAGAATCAGCCCGACCGTAAACAAATCCGAGCGAAGATCGATTTTTTCGGCTCGCGCCTGCTCCGGCGACATGTATCGCGGTGTCCCCAGCAGCGACCCGACTCGCGTAAGAACAGCGGATTGTTCGACGTCGGAGGGCGGGGCGTTGGACGGAGATGGCGCGGCTTGCTTAAGAAGTGCCGCCGTTTCCATGGAGCCGGCCAACCCAAAATCCATCACTGCCACGCGGCCCTGCTTGTCGATCATGATGTTCTGCGGCTTGAGGTCGCGATGAACAATGCCCTGCCTATGAGCTGCTGCCAATCCATAACAGACCTGCAGCATGATTTCCGCAGCCTCTTTGGGGGGCAACTTGCCGCGTTGATCGAGGACGTCGCGGAGTTCCTGGCCATCGATGTACTCCATGCTGATGAAACGCACGCCATCGGCGACTGCGAGATCATAAATCCGGACCGCGTTGCGGTGCGTGATCTGCTGCGCGAGCACGAGCTCCTGGCGGAAGCGTTGCAGGATTTCCGCACTCCCCGCCAGTTCCGGGCGAATCACTTTCAGGGCTACGATGCGATCCACCTCATTGTCGTGCGCTTGAAACACGGAGCCCATTCCGCCCTCGCCGAGCGTTTTCAAAATTTCGTAGCGGCCCCCGAGAACCGAGCCGGGCGCCAGCGAGACCCTTTGGTACGCGATTGAATCGGAGGGGGTAAAGGGCTTCGACCAGCCCCGAGGCTCGGGGGTCGCCTGCGTGAGATCGGCACTGCCCTCGGCGAAATTCTCCTCCACGAACATCTGGGTTTCATCGGCATCGACGGGAGTGGCTGTGCCGCAGGCCGGGCATTGATATGCCGACCCAGGGACCGGGGTTTTACATGCCGGGCAGAGCATGAATGAGCCTAGTTGACGAATGATTGAACAGGCGGAGTGCGCCTGTGTCGAGCGTCAATGTATCTTATCCTATCGCCTCGCAACCAACCCCGGTATTGACGCCCGGCATTTTCTGACGGCGCAGACGCTTGCGGCCCTACCGCGTGGAGCCAGTCGTCACCGGCCTTCGCTCGCCGCACCGGGAGGATGCGCCCCTCGGTTTAGGTGGGCACGCCATCCAGAAACTGCCGCAACACGGGCCCCACCACGTCGGGGCGCTCCCATGGCGCGTAGTGCCCGGCTTTCGGGACCACCAGGAACTGGCTACCGGAGATATTCTGGCGCATCAGTTCGCCGTCGGCTACGGTCGAGAGAACGTCTTGTTCTCCGATGGCAATCAGCGTGGGCACATTGACCGTTTTCAGGTCGGCGACCGCGTCGGCACGTTCGGCCATGCCTCGCTGCACGAGGTTAACGTCTTCGGGAGACATTTTGCGCATCATGACGCGCGCGCCATCGACCAGGTCAGGACGCGTGTCGAGCGTGGTGCGTCCCATGAGTTTCGGAATCATGGCCTCGAGAAACGGCTCGGTTCCCTGCTCGAGTACGGTGGCTGCGGCCTGCAGCCGATGGGAGCGGGCTTCGGCGGTATCGGGCTGGGGACGCGTGTCGATGAAGGCAAGCGCGCTTACCCGGGCGCGAAAGCGCCGCCAGAATTCGAACAAAATGTATCCGCCGATCGAGCAACCGACAAAGCAAGCCTTGCCGATGCCCGAGGCATCGAGCACCCGCGCCATGTCGTTTGCGTGCTTGTGCATGAACGCTGGACCTTCGCCGACATCGGAGGCGCCGTGACCGCGCAGATCGGGCAGAATCAGGCGATAGCGCGACTCCAGCACCGGGGCCAGCGGGTACCAGAATTGGTGGTCGCACGGAAAAGGATGGAGAAAAACGACGGGCGAACCCTGGCCGCGGATTTCATAGCAGATTTCGGCGTCGTCACTGCGCAATCGTTCCATGCGAGGAGATTATAAGGCGAGGCCCGGATCGATGGGCGACGATGGCGGCCGCTCGACCTTAGCTGGTTACGGGCTGTTGCGAGGAGGCCGCCACCGGCAACAGCAGCGGCTCTTCGGGAATGATGATCCATGCGAGCACGTAGGCGACGACTCCGGGGAAAATGCCGCAGGCGAGGGTGATAAAGAACCACAGGATGCGGACCAGCGATATGTCGAGTTGGAGATACTGCGCCAAGCCAGCACAGACGCCGCCAATCTTCCGGTCGGTGCGCGAGCGCATCAGTCTCTTCGGGACCTGAGCGATGCCGACCACGTTGCCGCAGTGGGAGCAAAAACGTCCGTCCTCAGCAAGGGCTTTGCCGCATGCGTTGCAGTACATAACTTTTCTCCTGTCCTAGAATACGACGAGCGCGGGAAAAATGTTCCCGACGCTCGCTCGCAGCCGGCTGGGCTTGCCCCTTACTCCCGGTACGCGTCTTTCATCCTCCGGCGCGCCTTGTCGGCCTCGGCATTGTCGGAGTTGGTCGCAACCACCGCTGCATATTTCTTCACCGCCAGGTCCCGCTTCTGGAGCAGGTCATACATTTCGCCAGCTCCCAGGTTGGCCTTCTGAAGGAACTCGGCATCGGCCGCCGGGACTTCACTCACCAATTCGTAGGCAGCGGCGGCGGCCGGATATTTCTTCTCGCTGCGCAGCAGATCGCCGAGCGCCAGCGCGGCGATTTCGTAGTGCAGATTGCCGTACTTGCCGTCGCGTCCGTTCTGCCAGACACGGCGATACTGCTGCTCGGCCTCGCCATCTTTGCCCGACGCCCGCAGCAGGTTCGCTTCCTCGAGCGGCAGCAGGCAATTGCGGGGAAACCTCAGACCCATCGCTCGTGCGATCGGCAGGGCCTCGGCATAGCGATGTTCGCGCCGCAGGAAAACCATCAAAACCACCCCGGCGTCGACGCTGGTTTCACCATTCGACCGGTAATCTTCGTCCAGGTACTGCAGTCCCTTATCCTTGTCGCCGCTCAAGCCGGCGAGGGCGACGGCCATTTTGATGGCAAACGTCAGGCTTCCCATCACGTAGTTATGGGCGCCGACGACCAGCTTGGCGTCGGTATAGTTCGGATCCAGTTCGAGTACCCGTTCGTGGTCATGGCGGGCTCCGACGGCGTTGCGCAGGGACGAAAACCAGGCCCTTTCGATCAGTGCCGTGTAGAGGGCAAACTGACCGCGGGTGACGCCGCGGGCGTAGAGCATGTCCACGTTGTTGGGATGACGGAGCAGTTCGGCGTCTTCCAATTGCTCGGCCTGCTGCACCAGACGCTTGATGCGTTCCTTCTCCACCGGGTCGGCGGGGCGGTGGGCCTGTCCAATAAAACTATCGTTGGCGTATTCGCCGGTATTCATGGCGCCCATGCGATACAACTCGCGCACTTGGATGGCGGAAAGCAGGTGATTGGTGGCGAATGGATCGTTCGGGTGACGTGCCAGGATGCGCTCGAAATCCTGAATCGCCGCATCGTAGTCGAGGTTGTAATAGTGTTCGAAGGCGGCCTGGTTCAGCGGGTCGGAGGGACGGAAAGAGGACGAAGGCGCGGTCTCCGCCGCCGGACAGAGGCGGGCGGAAACCAACAACACGATGGCGATCAGAACAGGGCGACGCCGGAAGAAGGAAGCAAGCACGCTGTGGTTAGTCTAACAGTTCCCAATTCCTGGTTGTGAACCGCGCCGAACCAAAACTGCTACCTTCGCGCTCCACCGAGTTCGTGCACAATGGAAATTCAGGGCTGGAGAACGTAATTCTTGCCTTCCCCAAACGCTGCCCTCCCCCGCAGCCGCCCATAACTACCGCAGTTGCAATACCATTCTTTGGTGATTCGCGTGCGTTCTGAAACAGAAAGGGTCGGAAAGATCAAGGGTCGGAAGAAGAGTTCCCTATGGCAGAAGCAGCAGAGGCAGTTGATCGGGCGCAGCACGAATTCTGGCGACCACCGGCGGCGGCCTCCGAAGCCGCAGCCACTCACGGACGAAGTTCGACTTGCCGTTGCGGAACCGAGTTCCTTGTCAGCTCACTTTTCTGCCATGCCTGTGGCGTCAGTCGTCCCGACCTGAACGGTCCGCGCATTCTCGAAATCCCCGGATTGGCCGAAGTCAGGTCGCTCGGTGACCGACTCGGGCTGACCACACCTTCGGTCATCGCATTTCTCGCCGGCCTGTTCTGCCTGGTCGGAGCTCTCGGCGTAAGCGTGTTTTTCAGCGTTCGGACGGCGCTTGACTGGCAGGCCATCCAGCTGTGGCGCATCGAGTGGCTGCTGGCTGCCGTGGCTGCGTTTGCGGCCGGACTCCTGCTGAAGAAGTAAAGCCCGGCTTCCCCGCAAATCCCGACTCCAGATTTCCTCCCGCCGGCGGGGGGGCCTCCGCTTGCCACCGCATCTGCGGCCGAGCTGGCGCGCGCCGGGTTCACGAATTCAATTTCGCGAGTGGGTGGGTTCTCGCTCGGACACGACGGTGCTTGGCCGCCGCTGCTGATTCATACGGTAAAGGTGATGCAGTGGCCCAACCCCTTTGCCCAGGGGATGGGCATTCACTATGGCCGCCGACACATAGACCTTGGAGAGAAGAACCGCCTCCGGGATTCCCCGCCCATGCGCCAGATGGCAGGCCAACGCCGTGGCGAACGCGCATCCGGTGCCGTGGGTGGAGCTCGACTGCAGACGCTCGGCCTTGAAGACCTCCTGCTCGGTCCTCAGAGCGGCGCTTCGGCCTGTGCCGCGGACGGTGGTGAAACTAAGCAGGTCGATCGCCTTGTCCAGGTGACCTCCGGTTATAACCACATTCGCGGCTCCCAGGGAATGGAGACTGGTCACCGCTTCGCGCATCTGCTCAAGGTTGCTGACGGGTTTGCCCGTCAGCTGGCTGGCTTCGTCGAGGTTCGGCGTAATCAGCTCGGCGAGGGGAAATAACCTTTCGATCAGCAGCCGGGTACCTGCGGCATCGAGCAGATCGGCTCCGGAGCTTGATTTCAGGATTGGGTCGAGCACCACATGCGGCGGGCCGGTTTTTGCCGGAAACGACTTCTCCAGAAAATCGGCGACCACGGCCACTACCCGCTCGTTTGCCAGCATGCCGATGTGGATGGCCTCAATGATGACGTCGGAAGCAAGTTCTTCGAGAGTGTCGGCAATCAATTTCGGGTCCACGGCCTCGACCCGACATACTCCCTGGGTCGATTGAACCGTCAAGGCTGTGATGCAGGAGACGCCAAAGCATTCGTGGGCCGCCATCGTCTTAATGTCGGCGGTGACCCCGGCGCCGGAGGAGGGATCGAAGCCGGCAATCGTCAACACGACCGGTGGGGTTACAGCCATACCGCCACTGTAAACCGAAAGTCAAAATAGGGGAACGTCACTTCCGTATTAGCCGGCTCGAGGCAAGAGCCCTCTCTCCCGCGTTCGGGTGTAAAGCGACTCCTGCCGCACGGTGTTCTCTGAAATTATCCGAACAACGATGGCTTAGGGAACCGAGTGCTCGCTCAGGGCTCAACTTGACCACCCTTCTCTGGCAAGAGCGACTTTTCCGATCGCGACCGAATACCTCGGTCGAGGCGAACAAACCGAGCCCCCGATTGCAGTCCGCCGGGGCCGGTCTCAAGTAAGGGCAGAAATACTCCGCCCCCTGACCCGGACAATAAACCGAATCGTCCCGACCGAAGGCGAGGCCGTCAGGAAAACCGAATCGTCCCGACCGAAGGCGAGGCCGTCAGGGTGAGGGCAAGCTCGGAGTTCGGCAGCGCCGACGCCAGCCCGGTTGAAGACCGGAGCAAGGCGTCCGGGCGCTCGATCCATGAACCGCAGCCCTAGCGAAGACTTACGACCGCGAGTTCTCCTGTGTTGCCGGCCCGTCGCTTGATGGCAACCTGCGGGAGGCGGGGGGAACGCCACGCAGCCCGACCGAGAACTGCGGGACAACCGCCCCGGTTTCGGCCCTTGCGCAAACTCACCCCCCGGCGAAATCGGTGGTTCTTATGATTACCAGTAGGTACACAATCAGCTTGCTATCGCATTTATTACAATACAGTTAACTGATACATACATGTAAGCTTAACATTCGGTGTGGGTTGCCGGAATTTGGCGGGACACAGCCTGACGTAGTAACTATTAAGTAATCATGTCTTATCATATAGTTTCAATGACATACGAATGTACATCCATATATTTCATGGGGCTAAGTCATTGATTATGTACTATATAGTAATTTTACCCCTACAGTTTTTCATTGACACACTCCTCCCGCCTCGATAGCATCACAGGATTGTTCGTCTGACCAAAGGAGCATACGACCAGAAAACGACTTTCCACGATTGAGAGGTAATCGAATGCGACGACGTCTAGCCGAAAGTCTGGCCGTACTATTAGCTGTGGCCAGTCTGGGGGCCGGAGCCGCATCCGGGCCAAGCAGCCTGGAAGCCGCCAAGGTCACACAGCCGCCGGTGATGGAGACCGGAGGGCACAATCAACGAAAGACCGGCAGCCCGAAGGCGAAGGCCTACCAAGTAGGCACCGCATCCTGGTATGGAGAGCAGTTTGAAGGTAAACAGACTGCCAGCGGAGAACCCTTCGAAATGCGCGATTTTACCGCCGCTCACCCCAGCCTGCCGCTGGGCTCGCTCGTCAGGGTGACGAACCTGAAGAACGGGAAGGCGGTAGTGGTGCGAATCAACGATCGGGGTCCTTTTGTGGACGACCGGATCATTGACGTTTCCTATAATGCCGCGCGCGCGCTGGGCTTCAAGGAGCGCGGATTGCAGAGGGTCCGCCTGGACCTCTACCCGACCACGGGGCGCCAGCCTACGACCGTGGCAATGCTGCAACCCGTAGCCAAGCTGAACTAAACCCTATACACTCGGCAACGATGGACTCGCGAAAGCGCCTCATCGTTGCCTTGGATGTATCGACGGCCGAGGCCGCCCGGAAGATCGTGGCGGCCGTCGGCGACTCTGCTTATACCTACAAAGTTGGCTTGCAACTCTATACCGCCGCGGGGCCTTCGATCGTTCGCGAACTGGTCGGCTCGGGCCGCCGCATCTTTCTGGACCTCAAGTATCACGACATCCCGAACACTACCGCAGCCGCCGTGCGCGAGGCCGCGCAGTTGGGCGTGGCTATGCTGACAGTGCATGCCTCCGGGGGCGGCAAAATGCTGCGAGCCGCAGTCGAGGCCGCGCAGGCAGCCAATCCCGAGTTGCTGGTCCTGGCCGTGACGGTTCTGACCAGCCTGGACGATGTGGAGTTGGGCATGATTGGCATGCGGGGAGGAGTGCTCGAGCAGGTTCGGAGGCTGGCCGCCTTGGGGCTTTCGAACGGGTGTAAGGGAGTGGTCGCTTCCGCGCAGGAAGCCGGCTCCTTGCGCGCGGAGTTTGGGCGAGAGTTCGCCATCGTTACCCCGGGTGTGCGGCTTGCCGGCACCGGCCCCCACGACCAGGCGCGCGTCGTGACCCCGTCAGAAGCGATTGCCGCGGGAGCTTCGCATATCGTGGTGGGGCGCCCGATCACCGACGCCTCGGATCCGGCAACCGAAGCGCGGGCGATTCTCGGGGAAATGGGGTAAACGAGGGTTCGGCCGCGAGCGACCGGACTCGGAAAAAAAAGCAATGGGCGCCTCGACCGGCACGCCCCGCTGCTTTGTTTTGGTGGTGGGCTTCCGGCTGAGGAAAACCGGCAACCGAGAACTGGTTCTTACAGCTTTTCGAAAAACTCGCAGCCCGAGCACGAGATATAGATTCCGCCCGGTACACCGCGCTCGCGATCCTTCATCCGCTTCACGATGCGCGTTTCTTTGCCGCATTTCGGACATGCGGTCGATTTCGTGGTATCCATGACCTTTTTACGGTCAGCGGTCTTTGCAATCTTCGCCATTCATTTTCTCCTGACAGGAATGTGCCAGCGGCCGAAGGGCCGCGGTTCTACCTGTGATTCGGGGAGTATCGTTTTTTCGGGAGCGCCAGAACGCCGGACTGTCGATAGAGCCCGGCAACATCAAACCACAATCCATTCCCGGAGAACCGCCCAGAAAGCGGTACACCATTACTCGCCATAAGAATCTTACACGAATTGCCGACGCAAGCGGTGTGGTTGCGAGCTTTTGCGAGCCCGCAGAGCGCCGGCAAAACGACGGGGGCCTCGGCGCTGCCCCCCGTGGAGTTATGCCGTTCGATCGCTGTTCGGTTACTTGCCGATTCCGCTCAATGGCACCTGCTGCGGACTGTTCGAAGCGTTGTCGGTAAAGGTCACGTCACCGGTACGCGTTCTGCTTTGGGTCGGAGTGAAGGCGACCTTGATCGTGCAGCTGGCGCCAGCAGCCACCGTACTCCCATTGCTGCAGGGAGTAACCGCTTTGGTCGCTTTGAACGCCACCAGCCGGAAGTCCCCGCTGGCCGCAATGCTGCTGATGTCCAGCGTGGCCGAACCCGTGTTGGTGAGAACAACTGCTTTGGTCGCGCTGGTCGTGCCCACCGCGATCGGGTTGTTCCACTTTAACGAAGCCGGCGAGAGGCTGACGGCGGGTCCGCTGCCGCTTGGGGTCACCGTAAGGCTCACCGTCGTCGTAGCGCTCAGGCTGCCCGAAGTGCCGGAGATGGTCACCGTCGCCGTGCCGGTGGTGGCCGAGGCGCTGGCCGTAAGGGTCAGTGTGCTGGTGGTGGTTGTGGGATTAGGGCTGAATCCTGCCGTGACGCCGTTCGGCAGACCGGTCGCGTTCAGGGTAACGCTTCCCGTGAACCCGTCCAGCGCATTCACCGAAATGGTGCTGGTGCCGCTAGCGCCCTCGACCACTGATAGCGAACCGGGCGTGGCGCTCAGAGTGAAGCCTGGTCCCGCCGGTGAAGTCAGGGCGTTGATCAATCCGTCAGTGTTCGGACTGCCCCAGCCGGTCGCCAGATCGTAGCCGGTGAGTGCCGGAAAACCATTGTTGCCGGTGATGATGTCATGGAAATCGGAGCCATAGCCTGTCCCCAGACCCAGCGGATAGATGGTTGGATTGATGAAGCCGGGAGCCGGATCTCCATTGGCCGCCGCCTGCTGATTGGTCAGAGCCAGATAGCCGGCCCACATGGGTGCGGCAAAGCTGGTCCCGCCCCAGTTGTTCGCCGTGCAGGTCAGTTGTTGGTTGGCGCAGACGTAGAAACTCCAGTAGGCGTTGGCCGAAACATCCGGCACGTTCCGATAGGTCGTCGAGCCGTCGTTGGTTTTCGTGATCACTCCGGTCAGTTGCTGCCAGGTGGGAATCAAAACATTGCTTCCCCAGCCGCCGCCACCATCGACCCACGTGGTCTCCGAACTCCAGGGGCCGGCTGCACTCTCGGTAAATAATTGCGTGCCGCCCACCGTGGTTACATAGGCAGCATTCGCCGGCCACGGAGCAGACTCGGTATAGGCTCCGCTGTCACCGGCCGCCTGGAAGTAGCTCTGTCCCTGCGAGGCCATTTTCTCGAAGTAAGGGTCATCAGCGGTGGGGTCTGCCGGGCCCCAGGTCCAGGAAGAACTCAGTTGCAAGGGCAAAGGAACGTCAGTCGACATGGCACTGAGCATGGCGGTATCGCTGGTATTACTGACGTAGAGGTAGACCGTGGTTACGCCCGGGGCCATGCCGAGCGACTGCGTGATGTCGATAGTCTGTTCCAGATCGTTGCACGGCGAGGTGCAGTTCAGGCTGCTGCCATCGGTCGAAATACCAGTGACCGCGGCAGTTCTGGTTTGCCCGGCGTTCTTGTAGTAGGTGTTGACGTCGGCGATATCAAATCCCAGGAACTCCAGCAACCCGATATTCTGGCCGGAACCGGTGAGAGCGGTGCCCTGGTAGTAGGCTGCCCGCATGTCGCTGCCGCAGAACGAAGCCCCAGGACAAGAGCCGGTGGTGGCATCGGGATTGATTTTTATGTCTCTTTTGACAAGTGCCGGACGCGGGAGCGAATAGTTATCGAGCCCGGTTACGTGCCACAGCTGGAACGGCAGATTGACCGTGGGCTCGCGGTCCGGAGAATAGAACGTCCGGTTTTCCGTGGGGTGGCTGTAGACGTTCATCTTGACATGGAAGGCCTTCTCGATCGTCGCCACCGGGGCCGTGAAACGTACGTCAAAGGCGTCGCGGGAGCCACCGACAATGGTGAAGCCATTGCTTTTCGCAAAAGCAATCAGGGCGTCATAATCTTCCTGGCTGGGACCAAAGCGGGCGGTGAACTCCTGCGGGGTCAGGAAACGCCGGTAGGAGGAACTGGACGGTTCATAAAGCTGTTGCAAGAAATTTTCCAATTCGGGCTGGTGGCGCAATGCCAACACGATGTCAAAATGCATGGATTGCCCGCCCGGGAGACGCCCGATGGCGGGCGCCTGGCCGTCGAGAACCGCCTCGCGCACATGATGGGTCAGCAGCAACTGCGGTTGGGCCTGGGAAACGATGGAAACCAACGACATCATCGCAAACACAGCGAGCAGGAATGTACTCGGTTTTCGAATCACGATTTCTCCTAGTGGGCTAAACACGTTCGGGGAAAGACTCTTTCCGGTATTGGCGAGGCACCAGACATGACCGGTCGCCAGCTGGTCTCCTGCTCTGGTCTCGGATGCCGAAGATCAAGCCACGACCCATTTGTTCGAAACAGCGCTCAGTCTAACGCATAGGCCGGACGAGCGATAGTCTGAAACTTTTTTCACATGACAGAGCGAAATCGTCTGTCGGTCACCTGCCAGCTTGGTAGCAGAACCACAGATTCAAAGCCGTCGAATGGAGATGATCTACTAGGCAAGATAGTTTTCACGTGAATTGCTTCCCGGAAAATTTGCGATTTCACCGGCATCGTTTGGTTGATATGCGCATTGCGGTTCCGACTGCAGCACATCCAAAATCGGGGGCTGCGACGCAGCCCCCGCGGAGTGAAGTGTTCCAGAGTTGGGTTCGGCTATTTGCCCGTTCCCGTCAAAGGCACCTGCTGCGGACTATTGCCGGCATTGTCGGAAATAGTGACGTCCCCGGTACGTGTTCCGGTCTCGGTTGGAGTGAAGGTGACTTTGATCTTGCAGCTCTTGCCCGCCGCCAGAGTCGCGCCGCAAGGCTTCGAACTGGAGATCAAAGCGAAGTCACCGCTGGCCACGATGCTGCTGATGTTCAGCGTCGCCGAACCGGTGTTGGACATGCTAACGACTTTGCCGGCAGTGGTTACCCCGACCTTCGTCTTACCCCACGTCAGCGACGTCGGTGTCAGCGTGACCACCGGACTGCTCGAACCTGTCACCGTCAGGCTCACGGTCGTACTGGCGGTCAGGCTGCCGGACGTGCCCGTGATGGTTACCGTTGAGGTGCCGGTCGAAGCAGAGGCACTCGCCGTCAGGGTCAAGGTGCTGGTGGTGGTTGTGGGATTCGGGTTGAAGGCGGCGGTCACGCCCGACGGCAGACCAGTTGCAGCCAGAGTGACGCTCCCAGTGAAACCATTGAGTGGAGCCACCGTGATGGTGCTGGTGCCAGTGCTGCCCTCGGCAACGCTCACGCTCTCAGGCGAAGCGGAAAGCGTGAATCCGGCGCTTCCCGAACAACCGGGGAAAATGAACGACGTAATGCCCGTGCTCCAGTCGAAGCTGCCGGTGACCGCCTGGTACTGGTCCACATACCAGAACGTGCAGTCGTCGGCTGGGTCAACCTGCATGGCGGTGTAGTCGCCCCAGCGCGAGATACTGCCGGTTTGTGATCCAGCACCTGTCAAAATGGGGGCTTCAGACTCCATCGTGCCCAGCGGATCGCTGGGTACTCGACCGGTGAAGCGAATACCCGGATGGAGCGTGCTGCTCGACGAGCTGTAGCCGAGCCCGATATCCGCGTTCTTATCTTCCGCCAGACTCGCCATCCAGCGGTAGGTGGCATCGGGGGCATAGGTTCCCTGCTGATTGAGGGTCACGGTGCCGGCCGGGTCATAGAGCTCATACCAGCGGACCCCCACCGAAGCCCCGTTGGCAACGGAGTGATTCACCACCGCTCGATCATGATCGGCGAAGTGGCGGATGGCAAAACGGTACATCATACGGTCGCCCAAGGTGTCGAGCGTCTGCGTGGTCCCGGCCTGCGGGACGCAAGTACCGCCCGAACCGCTGCAGGTCAGGGTGTCGTTTGCCACGCTGATGGTGGTGGCCGCCGAGAGAGTCGCGGTGCCCGCGGCAAAATCCAGCGCGAGTTTCCGCAGATACAGCTGGCCGGGATTGTTGTTCTGCCAGGTGATGAAAAGTCCGGGTGTGCCATCCACTGGCGGAGTCGGTCCATCCATGTCGGAAGGAAGATAACCAAACTCGTCGCTGGGCGTCATCTTGCAAAGCTGCGCCGCCGTCGAATCGCCCACCAGCATCTTGGTGCGATCGAAACCGCACAGGTCGGCGCCAATGAAAGTCTGGAAATTCTGGAAGATGTTGTAGGTGGCCAGATACGCGCTGTTGCTGGCCGTCGCCCAGGTACTCAGTTTGTCATAGTCGTTCAGATTCGCGCCAAAAGAGTAGCCGTAAAGGTAGTAGGAACCGGTGGGGTCGCCCGTGGTGGATACGGCCACGCATTCCGCCGCGTCGCTGCCATTGGGGCTGCCGATCATGGTGATGACCCAGCGGTTGGCGGCGCGATCGTAAAGCGCGATGGGATCACCGAAGGTCTCTCCGCAGACGCCGCCGAGCGGAGCGAATAATGACAGGATATTGGTGGGTCCCGCAAGCGTCGCGCCGCTCTTGTTGTAGACGGCGAACTGTACGTTCACGACTTCAACGATCTCGCTCGGACCGACGGCCAGATTGGAATCCGAAGGCACGTAGCCCGGCGAAGGGATGCCACTGAACTCAACCCCTTCCGTGGCCGAAACCATGGGTCGCACTTCTTTCTGCAGAACCGGATCTTCCTGCAGCCAGGGACCGGCGTCTTTCTTCGACCGCAGCGGCCCCGGCCCCGGCTCGTGGATCTGTTGCCCGGAGACGAGCGGCATATCGATGGGCAGATCTGACACGCGCCCTGAGACCGCGAAACCAGACGGATAGGTGACCACGGTTTTGCTCTGGTTATTTTTTGCCAAGGCCAGCGTCGTCGCTAGACCACACAGAATAAGACACCGAACGACCGTTCCTATACGAACCATGGGTTCTCCTGGTAATGCTTGCTTAGGGAAATGATCAAAAGCGACAGAGTCCGGACGTCGTTCCCCCCTCGAAACAAGGCCGGTATTTCCTCCCTCGCCGATTGGCGACGCAAACTCTGCTGGTGGTGAATTAATCGGGTTTAATGTCTTTCCCGGGACACCGTTTTAATCAACGCTTTCGCAGCTTGTGGTGCGTGTCACAGACCGCTACCGCGTGCCCGTCGGAACCCGCTGCGGCATGGCCGCGGCCCTCGGGGGAGCAAATACTAGCGCGAGTAGTTGTATACGGTAATCACGCAAAGGTAAAGGGAAATCGGTTCCGCGGCGGCCATGGGTATGCGGTTTGCCGTAATGTGGAATTTGTTTTCCCTTCCGGGCCCGCCTCCGACCCCGGAAGTGGCTGCGGGAATCGATCTGCAGTCGCCGAGTCAGTCCGCGAGCGGGGGCGCCTGCCACGCTTCGCGCTCCGCTTCCAGTTTCGCAGCCACCGCCAGGACGATTTCTTCTTCCCAGGGACGTCCGACAATCTGCACGCCAATCGGCAAACCGTCTTTCGCGTGGCCCATGGGCACGACCGCGGCGGGAAAACCGAGCAGATTGAACCACTCGCAATAACTCCAGGCATCGAGGTACTTGACGGTCTGGCCTTCCACCTGCCACTGGCGCTCGCCATGACGAAATGCGGGAATGGCCGCGACGGGACAGACCAGTACCGGATATTTTCTCATCTGGCGGAGAAATTTCTCGCGCAGGGCATCGCGTTCGAGCCAGGTGGCGAGCAGAGACTCGCCGGTGGGCGCGGGTGCGGACTGCGTCCACCCGCGAAACTCGCCTAGAATCGGGCTCAGCTGATGCTCGTGGCCGCGCAGCTCCGGCTCGAGGATCATCCCGCCGGCCACGCCAAACCATTCCCACCACCGCTGGCGCGCTTGTTCGAGCCCCTCGGGACGGAAGGCATCGACACGAAATCCGCAGCTCATCAAAATCAGCGCCGCCTGCCGCACCGCCTCCCTGGTCTCTGGCGTCACCGGAGTGCGGGCATCGTCCTCGAAAAATCCAATGCCGGTGCGAAGCAGTTGCCGATCCCCCACCTCGCGTACCTCGACCGGGGCGGCGCACGGATCGCCGTCGTCGGCTCCCGCCATCGCGCGAAAAAGAATTTGCAAGTCGGCAACGGTGCGCGCCATCGGACCCACCACGCCGAGCAGCGCAAAGGGCCCGCCCGATTTCGGATAGTGCCCGGTCGTCGGAATCCGGCCCGGAGTCGGCTTCAATCCACAGATGCCGCAGAAGTGCGCCGGCTCCCGGATCGAGCCGCCGCCATCGCTGCCCACGCCACCGGCCGAAAGCCCGGCGGCAATGGCAGAGGCTTCTCCGCCGCTGGACCCGCCCGCGGTGCGGCTCAGGTCCCAAGGGTTGTTGGTGCGGCCATAAAGAACATTGTCGGTCTCCCACGCCATCAGCAGTTCGGGAGTGTTGGTGACGCCCAGAATCACGGCGCCGGCTGCGCGCAGACGCCTCACGAGGGGCGCATCTTGCCGGGCGATGTGCCCGGCTCGCAAACGCGAGCCGGCTTCCCAGCGATGAAGCGCAACCGCGATCGACGACTTGATCGAAACCGGCACGCCATGCAGCGGGCCCAGTTCGTCCCCGCGTTCGATGGCATTGTCGGCCTCGCGGGCCTGGGCAAGCACCGCTTCCGGTTGGCAATCGACGAAGGCGTTCAGCCTGGGATTGAGGCGTTCGATGCGATCAAGGTGAGCGCGCGCCGCTTCCACCGGAGAAATCGCCCGGCGGCGAATCTGGGCTGCGAGTTCGCCGGCGGAGAGAAGATGAGAAAGTGGTGGCATGCGGCTGGAGAACTTTAAGGTTGCGAAATTCAGGATACCAGCGCCGGGAGCGGTTCGCTGAAACTGGCTGCCCGCAGTGGGCGAAAAGCTCTCCGACCGGCACGACAAATCCCGCGCCCGGCGCGGATGGCAGGCGTCGGCGAAAAAGCTCATGCCGACGGCCCCGGCCGATACCATTACAATCAGAGCGCGGAGAATTGTGCCATGTCCAGCCCCATCAGGAACCTGACGCCCGAGCTAGTGGCCAGGCTGGCGCCGCACAGAACGCACGAAGCCAGCTGGTTGCAGAGTCTGCTTTGCAGTTTCGGTTTGCATCGCTGGTACCGCCTGCACCTGGGCGGGCGCATCGGGTCGGTCGACGTCCGCCTTTGCCGCTGGTGCGAGAAGGTCAGGATTCGGGAGACAGTCGATGGCATGGATCGTTAGGACCGGGTAACGCCGTCCGCGGGCATTCCGGCCGGATCCCGGTGAGCACGTGCGCTCGACAGCCGAGATCGGTTTTTTTCAGTACAGTTAGGAAGTTATCAACATCATCCCCGATGAACCATTGAGGACCAGCCTGAGCGTGAGGATCCGGGTAGCAGCCTGTGTTTTGCTTTTAACCGTCCCGGTCTGGGCGGGATCGCGCAGAGGTCCCGCCCAGCAGGAAACCCCTTTGGACCCCGGTTACGCGCTCGCTCTCGAAGCCGCGAACCACTTCTTGCACGCGTGGCAGACCGGAGACGTCGAAAACGGCATGGTGCTGCTCAGCGACAACGTCCGCCGCTCGCAGAATGCGGAACAGGTGGAACAGTTTTTTTCCATTGCCAAAGACAACAATCGCGCCTTCGAAATTTCTCGCGGCCGTGGACATCGGGGCCGCTACAGTTTTCCGATCGTGCTGGTCGCTTTGCGAGGCCCGCGCGTTACGCGCAAATTTTCCGAAGTGGTTCTGGTCGAGACTGGCAAGAATGACTGGGTCGTGGATAAACTTCCGTAGAACATTTTCTGATTGCAGGAGCTGCATTTATGAAGCGCATCCATAAAGTTGCTGTTCTCGGCGCGGGCACCATGGGCGCTCGCATCGCCGCCCACTTCGCCAACGCCGGAGTACCTTCCCTGCTTCTGGATATCGTTCCGCCCGACGCCGACGGGCCGGCGCGCAACAAGATCGCGGCCGCCGGACTCGAGGGCGCCCGCAAATCGAAGCCGGCTGCATTTTTCGAACCGTCGCTGTCGCGACTCGTCACCGTCGGCAATTTTGCCGACGACCTGAAACGCTTGTCCGAGGTCGACTGGATCATCGAGGCCGTAATCGAGAATCTCGACCTTAAACGCGCGCTGCTCAAGAACGTGGAACTGGTCCGCAAGCCCGGCACCATCATCACTACCAACACCAGCGGGCTTCCCGTGGCCAAGATCGCCGAGGGATTTTCTGACGATTTTCGCCGTTCGTGGTTCGGCACCCATTTCTTCAATCCGCCGCGCTATATGCGGCTGCTCGAGTTGATCCCCACGCCCGACGCGGACCCGGCGCTGATCGCCGCCGTGGCGCACTTCTCCGATACCCGGCTCGGCAAGGGCGTCGTACGGGCAAAAGATACTCCCAACTTCATCGGGAATCGCATCGGCACGTTTTCCGTGCTCAACGTCATGCGGCTGATGCAGGAGATGGACCTGAGCGTCGAAGAAATCGACGCCCTGACCGGACCGGTGGTGGGCTGGCCGCGCTCGGCCACCTTCCGCACCATCGATCTGGTCGGACTGGACGTCCTCGGGCACGTCGTTTCGAACATGACCGAAAACGTCAAGGACGAGCGCAGTGAATTGCAAATCCCGTCGTTCTTTCGCCAAATGATCGAACGCAAGTGGCTGGGGGACAAAACCAGGGGCGGATTCTACAAAAAGGCCAACGACGGCCAGGGCAAAGACGATCGACTGGCGCTCGACTGGAAGACCTTGGACTATCACCCACGCCAGAAACCGAAGTTCGCCGCGCTCGAGATGGCAAAGAATGTGGAACATCCCGGCCCGCGCCTTCGCCTGTTGCTCGGCCTGGACGGCGGCGCGCCGCAGAAACCCGACAAGGCCAACTCTTTCCTGTGGACCGCCCTCTCCGACCTGTGGACCTATTCCGCCAATCGCATTCCAGAGATTTCCGATTCTGTCCTGGAGATCGATCAAGCCCTGCGCGCCGGCTTCGCCTGGGAACTCGGTCCGTTTGAACTCTGGGACGCGGCGGGCGTCGCGGTGACGGTGGAGCGCATGAAAAAGGAAGGACGGCCGGTCGCAGCCAACGTGGAAAAGCTGCTCGCCCGCGGCAGTAAATCCTGGTATGGGGACGATCCGCAATCACCGTCCGGCCGGAAATATTGGGATCTGGAGAGCGCCGACTGGCGACCGGCCACGGTTCCGGCAGGGGTCTGGTCGGTCGAAGCGGCAAAAAAATCGAAGGGCGTGGTCAAGAAAAACTCGGGAGCTTCGCTCGTCGACCTGGGCGATGGCATCGGCTGCATCGAGTTTCACTCCAAAATGAATGCCCTCGGCGCCGACATCATTTCGCTGATCCTGCAGACCCTGAAACCGGGCGGGCCTGGCGACGGCTTCGACGGTTTTGTCATCAGCAACGACGCGCAGAATTTTTCTGTCGGCGCGAATCTGATGCTGCTGCTCATGTCGGTGCAGGAGGAAGAGTGGGACGACGTCGACCTGGCGATCCGTCAGTTCCAGGGCATGACCCAGGCCGTGAAGTTTTCCCCCAAGCCGGTCGTGAGCGCACCGTTCGGGCTTGCGCTCGGGGGCGGTTGCGAGATTTCCCTGCACGCCGCTGCGCGCCAACCACACGCCGAGCTCTACATGGGTCTGGTCGAGGTCGGCGTCGGCCTTCTTCCCGGAGGGGGGGGCTGCAAGGAAATGTTGCTGCGCGCCGTCGACAGCGCCACCTCGATTCGTGGCGATGGACGCGGCGAATCGGTCGAACTTCTGGAAGCGATGAAAAAGGCTTTCGAGACCATCGCCACGGCCAAAGTCGGCACTTCCGCGCAGGAGGCCCGCAGCCTCGGTTTTCTGTCCGCTTCCGACCGCATCACCATGAACCGGGAGCGGGTTCTGAGCGACGCGAAAACCCGCGCCCTCGAAATGGTACGCGCCGGCTACGAGCCTCCCGTCATGCGCACCGACATTCCCGCTCCCGGCGAGAACCTCCTTGCCACCCTGAAACTGGGAGTCCACCTCATGCGGGAAAGCGAGTTCATCAGCGAACACGAAAAGAAACTGGGCACAAAAATCGCCGAAGTCCTTTGCGGCGGCAGCCTCACGCCGGGCACGCCGATCAGCGAACAGTATGTGTTGGACCTGGAGCGCGAGGCATTCAAGTCCCTATGCGGCGAGAAGAAGACGCAGGAGAGAATCCAGTTCACGCTGAAAACGGGCAAGACGCTGAGGAATTGAAAATGCGTTCCACTCTCGCCGGGCGACAGCGGCCGACGGGGGCGAAGCACGGCCGGCGGGAGGGATCGCTGACCGGTCCGGACCGAACCCGAAGCGCTCCCCCATGGTCCCGGCCCTCGCCTGGCAGCGTATAATTTCTAAACTAGACCCTTCACAAGGACGGAGCCAACAAAAATGTCCGCAGGCAACGGTACCAAAGGCGCGAACGGCAATGATTTGGACGCGGTTCTCAAGCCGCGCTCCGAGTGGCTGGCGAAACGGAAGGCCGAGAACCATGACGGCAACTTCTCGCAGATGCACTATGCCCGCCAAGGTGTGATCACCGGTGAGATGCAATACATCGCCCGCCGCGAGAAGATCGCGCCCGAACTGGTGCGCGCGGAAGTCGCCCGCGGACGCATGATTATCCCTGCCAACATCAACCACCCCGAACTGGAGCCCATGGCAATTGGTGTGGAGTCGCTCTGCAAGATCAACGCCAATATCGGCAACTCTGCCGTCACTTCGAACGTCGAAGAAGAGCTCAAGAAACTGCACACCGCCGTCCACTACGGCGCCGACACCGTCATGGATCTTTCCACCGGCGGCGACATTCCTACCATTCGGGAAGCCATCCTCCGCCACTCCCCCGTGCCGATCGGCACGGTACCGATCTACGAAGCCATCTCGCGCGTGAAGCGGGTCGAAGATCTCACCGCGAACGTGATGTTGGAGGTCATCGAAGAGCAAGCGCAGCAGGGCGTGGACTACATGACCATCCACGCGGGTGTGCTCATTCAATATGTGCCCATGGTTGCCAAGCGTATCACCGGCATTGTCAGCCGGGGGGGAGCGATCCTTGCGCAATGGATGACGCACCACCACAAACAGAATTTCCTCTACGATTGCTTTGAGGACATCTGCAAGATTTTTACCAAGTACGACGTCAGTTTCTCGCTGGGAGACGGATTGCGTCCCGGCTGCCTGGCCGACGCGAGCGATGAAGCTCAGTTTGCGGAACTGAAAACCCTGGGCGAACTCACGCGCATCGCCTGGAAGCACGACGTGCAAGTCATGATCGAAGGCCCCGGCCACATTCCGATGCACAAGATCAAGGAGCAAGTCGAAAAAGAAAACGAGTGGTGCGACCAGGCACCGTTCTACACGCTCGGCCCCCTGGTCACCGACATCGCCCCCGGATACGACCACATCACCTCCGCCATCGGAGCGGCGATGATTGGCTGGTATGGCGCGTCCATGCTTTGCTACGTCACGCCCAAAGAGCATCTCGGCCTGCCCAACGAAAAAGACGTGAAAGACGGAATCATCGCCTACAAAATCGCTGCCCATGCTGCCGACCTGGCGCGCGAGCGTCCCGGTGCCCGCGACCGTGACGATGCTCTCAGCTACGCCCGCTACAAGTTCGATTGGGAAAAGCAGTTTGAGCTTTCGCTCGATCCGGAGACGGCGCGCTCCATGCACGACGAGACGCTGCCGCAAGAGCAATACAAATCAGCCGCCTTCTGCTCGATGTGCGGCCCGAAGTTCTGCTCGATGAATTACTCCAACAAGGTGGACGAATATAACAAGCAGGTTCATGGGCTGGAGAAAAGGGACTACTCGGAGTTAGTGGACAAGCTCGTAACCATCAAGTAAGCGGGGTTGCCGACGAAAGCGGGCCGCGTTCGGACCTCATCGGTACCTGGTTCCGTGTCGCCGGCCGAGGGCGCAGTCATCGCGCAAAAACGCAGCCGGTGGGGTGGCGGCACGAGTTATGGAGCAGGATTCAACCGCAGCCGAAAGCGAAGCGCGGATCCCCGTTCCGCGCTTCGCCACCGAGAACCGGGAGACTCAGTTCACGGTGATCCTGTCGCAGCGCAGTGCGCGCTTGCTTTTCGATCTCCGGAGCGCATTTCAGTCCGCGCTCCGGAGTGATCGTCAGGGCGTACCTCCATTTACCGGTTCCAGTGAGGGAAAATGCCTTGGCCGGGCTGAACCTGCGATCGCCCCTGCCCGGGTAAACGTGGACCGCAAGCGTGTCGCCCGCCACCACTGTCAGTCCGCCGGCGTTCACCAGTCGATCGTGCGGCGTAGAAATCACTCGCCGCACGGCGGGTACTTTCCCCCAAATAAGAGCGCCGGTCAATGCTCCACGCCTAATTTCTGGTTGCAACGTAGTTGACGAGCTAAGGTTCATGTTTTCAAAGAAATACGCAGAGTTCTCGTCCGGAAAGATCAGGGCCAAGTTTTTCCGCCTCCGCCGGTTCTCCAGTGATAAACTAGATTCTTCCCCCCTGGAAGATTTGTCCTATGGGCCCCGGTCACGCGTTGCACAGCGCGTCGGATCTTTCGCCTGATGTAGTTCGTTTCGGTGTATTCGAGGATGACTTTCGCTCCGGTGAACTTCGCAAGAACGGGGTGAAGGTGAGAATTCAGGATCTCCCTTTTCGTGCTCTGAAACTTCTCCTCAGCCGCCCCAACCAGGTCATCGCCCGCGACGAGTTTCGCCATGCCCTGTGGCCGGACGACGTTTTTGTCGATTTTGACAGCGGCATCAGCAGCGCCATCAAGCGCCTGCGCGATGCGCTCGGCGACTCCGCCGAAAACCCCATATTTATCGAGACCGTCGACCGCCGCGGCTATCGCTGGATCGCCCCCGTCGAACGCACCCGTCCCGCCGAACAGAGTACGCAATCGCACGCACCCTCCAGCCCGAGTTCCCCAGTTCCATGGCAGGCGAAGTCCGGCGCCTGGCCGCAGCTCGCCCCAGGCGGCAACTGGCCGAGCTCGAAGCTCGCCTTCGTGCTCCCCGCGATGGCTCTGCTGTTTGTCCTCTGGACCTGGGGCGCAAGCTATCGCTCGCAGACCGTGGAATCGAAAACCGAATCCGCTTCGCCGAATGCCGCCGAACCGCGTCACGGCGCCAATTCCGAAGCCGAGCAGTTCTACCTCAAAGGCCGCTACTACTGGGAGAAGCGCACGCCGGAAAGCCTCAATAAAGCCGTCGACTCATTCACCCAGGCCATCGTCCATGATCCCGGTTACGCATCCGCCTATGTAGGACTCGCCGATACCTACAACCTGCTGCGCGAATTCACCGTGATGCCTTCTTCCGAGGCCTACCCCCGTGCGCTCGCGGCTGCAAAAAAGGCCGTCGAACTCGACCCGCAGTCCTCTGAGGCGCACGCCTCTTTTGCCTTCGTCTCCTTTTTCGGGATGTGGGATGCCGCCACCGGCGACCGGGAATTCCGGCGCGCACTGCAACTGAATCCGGGCAATGCCCGCGCCCATCACTGGTATGCCACTTACCTTGCGTGCCTTCGCCGTTTCCCGGAATCGTTGGCAGAAATCGATCGCGCCCAGGCCCTCGATCCGGCGTCAAAATCGGTCCTGGCCGATAAGGGTTCCATTCTTTTCGACGCCGGGCGGGAGCAGGACGCGCTCGCCCTGCTCAGGCAGCTGGAACAAAGCGAGCCTGATTTCATTTCTCCCCACCGCTACTTGAAAGTCATTTACCTGGAGACGGCCGACTACCCCCATTACTTGGCCGAAGCAAAAAGCGAAGGGCGCCTGATGCATGACCACTCCGTCCTGAACCTTGCCTTGGCCAGCGAAAAGGCCTTTGCGCTCCGAGGCGGCAAAGGCCTGCTCGGCTCCCTCCGCCAGGAACAAACCAAGCTCTACGAGCGCGGCCTCGCCTCGCCGTACTTCCTGGCAGAAACCTGCTCGCTGCAGGGCGACCGGAAAGAAGCGCTGCACTACCTGAGAGCCGCCTACGCGCAACACGCCGAAAATATGCCCGGCATGGCGACCGACCATGCCTTCTACACCCTGCACAACGACCCGGCCTTTCAACAGTTACTTGCCGACACCGGTCTGCCCCCGATCTCCTGACCTTCGCAGGATTCAGCCTCGGAAGTCTGCCGCCCCGTTCCACACCAATTGCACTGCGATCGCGAGAATAAGAAATCCGAAGATGCGGTTGATCGCGCCCATCGCGCTCGGCCCCAGCCGCTTCACGAAGGGACCTCCCAGACACAGGAACAGATAGCAAGTCAGACCGAGTGCGACAATTCCAATCACCATGCCCAGGTAAGAAAGAAAGTGATCCGCATGCGCGGCGAGCCCCATGACGACTCCGATCGAGCCCGGGCCGGAAAGCATCGGCATGGCCATGGGCGTAAGCGAAATGTCCTCTTTCGTCAGCGCCTCACTGCTTTCTGCCATCGTCATCCGGCTGGAGCCCGTCACCATTCCCCAGGCCGTATTGGCCACGATCAGGCCGCCGGCGATTTTCAATACCGGCAACGAAATGCCGAAGAAGTGAAGCACGAACCGGCCAAACAGCATGAACACGATCAGGATGGCGATGACATAGAGGCCGGTCTTCAATGCCGTGCGGCGACGCTCGGGTTGGGAAAGATCGGCGGTGAGACTGAAAAACATCGGAATGCCGCCCAGCGGATTGACGATAGGAAAAAGCGCGAGGAACGTGGCTGTCGCCGCGTTGGGCAGGTCGTGCAATACATGGCCAATAGCCAACTGTGCGTTCATGGTCGCATGACAAACGGGAACCTCGAGTATACCTGTCGGATTGCAGCCATGATGAGACTGACCTGATCTGGAATCAACTGCTTAGGTGAATTTTGTTGCGGGTTGTTGAGACTGGGTGAGCGGAGTTCTGGAGACGATTTAGCATTTTGTGCGGACTTATGGAGACCGTTTTCAATCGAGGCGAAGACGCGGCCGAAGAACCGCTCGATTTTACCCGCAGCATACACCTCATCGATGCTCCCCAGACCGAATTCATTCAGAAATCCTTCTCTCGTCCGCCAGCACCTGCTTTCGCCCCGTGGGCCGGGTCAATGGCACCGGAACTTACATCGATGACGTCGATGCCGGGTGGCGGGAAAACACACTCGCTGCCGCGGAATTGCCCTGGCTTATCTCATTCCTCTCCTCCGTCGTGTCACTCGCCACCTCGCGCTGCATCATGGGTGCGACGGCAGGAATGGTAGTCATGATCGAGGAGCTGGCGGTGAATAACCTGTCGATCGACGACCTCGAGATCACCTGCCAAGACGAGCTCAGCAGGGCGAGGAGCAGCACTCAACGCGATGAAAAGAAAATGCGGGCGAGCGTTCAGTCCATCGCGGACCATGCGCAACATGTCGCCAGTGCCAGCGAGGAATTCTCCGCTACCAGTCTGCAGATTCCACTGTCCTCAGTCGCCACATCTCCGCCACTACGCAGGCCATCCTGATGCAGGCCACGGCTATCGCCGCCGGCCACTTGACCCATGATGATCTGAAGGTCCGCAGCCAAGACGAACTGGGTAACCTAACCGTGGCGATCAATCTCGAAGCGCGCCCTCAATTTTATTTATTGTGACACGCGCCGACTCGAGGCCGGGCGCGCAACTCCTGGGCGTCAAACGGTAGGTATCAGGCTCGCGCCGCGAGGCTCGCAATTTCTTAAGGTTTGAATCCCGTCCAACCCCGTATCATCCAGTCCAGAATCGCCACCGACGAAGCATCCCGTTTCAGCAGTTCGCGCAGTGCGAGCCATTGTGCACCGTCTCGGCCTGGTACCCCCACTTGGTCAACGGGCTGCCCGGCAGCTTGCAGGATATGCGATCGTCATCGGCGATCAGGACTCTGGTCATGTTTCCCGCCCCAATGCACGGAACGCGTTTCGGTCGCGTCCTTCTCTTTTTTCGATTGTTCCAGGGCCCTTTCGGCCTCCCTTACGGCCGTGTCCGTTTCCAGGCCGTTTTTGACGGTGCTGACACCAACGCTGACGGTTACCGTGCCGTTAAACTGACCGATCGCCAACTTGTCCTTCGCAACGGTCAGACCTAGCCGATCGGCAACCGCCATGGCATGGCTGAGGCTGCAATTTGGGGCTACCACAAGAAACTGTTCCCCGCCATAACGCCCAACCGAGTCGTGCGGCCGTAAATCCGAGCCCATTTTCGGGGCGAGCTGTTTGATGATCTGGTCACCCACCATGCGCCCATGTGTGTCGTTGATGTTTTTGAAGTGATCGACCTCCGCAATCAGCACGCTCACCTTCTGGCCCGTTCGATCGCAACGCGAAGCCTCCCGCTTCAGAACTTCGATGATGCCTGTCCGGTTATAGAGTCCGGTCAGAGGATCATGGGTCGCCCGGTACTCCGGCGTCTCCATCGCACAGGCCAACCGGCGTTCCAGACCAAGTATGCGGGCACCGACTCGAAGCCGGGCGCGCAACTCCTGGGCGTCAAATGGCTTTTTCAGGTAGTCGTCTGCCCCCGCATCCAGACCCTGCAGAAGGTCCTCTTTCTGTCCTTTGGACGTCAGCAGCAATACGTAGGTATAAGACTCGCGCTGCGCGGCTCGCAATTTCTTGAGGACTTGAATCCCGTCCAAACCCGGCATCATCCAGTCCAAAATCGCCAACGACGAGCCATCCCGTTTCAGCAGTTCGCGCAGTGCGTCGTCGCCATTGTGCACGATCTCGGCCTGGTACCCCCACTTGGTCAACAGGCTGCCCAGCAGCGTGCAGGATATGCGATCGTCATCGGCGATCAGGACTGTGAACATGTTTCCTGCCTCAATCTTCCCAACGCTTTTTCGAGTGCCTCCACCTGTTTTTTAAGCTGCATAAGGACTTCTCGAGCGTTGCGTAAATCCCGGTCGCGACCCATCATCTCCAACACCAGGGCCGTTTGCATGGCTGCTTGGTTGCCGAAGATGCTCACGGTGCTCTTTAGTTTGTGCGCGGCGCGTTCCAGGTCGGCCGCATCCTGCCTGGTTACCGCCTCCGCGACTTGCTGGAGCAGGGAACCGGAGTCGACCAGAAAAACCTCGATCAGCTCCCGCAGAAGTTGCTCGTCCCCTTCCACCCGGCTAAGCAGTTCGGACTTATTCAACACTTCGCTGGCCATGACCTGGTCTGCAGTGATCTCGCGGGCATGGTTTTGTTCTGGGCGGTGTTCGGGCCGGTCCGCGACTCCTTTCGGGTTGTACCGAGATAGCACCGCCAGCAGTTCCTGGTGGCGAACAGGCTTCGATAAATAGTCATCCATCCCAGCCCGCAAACAGCGTTCACGATCCCCAGACATGGCGCGCGCGGTCATGGCTACAACGGGCACATGGCTCCCGGTCGTTTGCTCGCGCTGGCGAATTTGTCGCGTCGCCTCGAGACCGTCGAGTTCGGGCATCTGGACGTCCATCAGAATCAAGTCGATATCGCCATCCGACCACCGGGTCACAGCTTCCACCCCGGTTAAGGCCAGGGACACCCGATGGCCGGCCTTCTCGAGCAGCGCCGTGGCCAGCTTCTGATTCACCACGTTGTCCTCAGCCAGCAATATGTGGAGCGGATAGGCGGTGTCGCTCTCGCGGGTGGGCGGCGCTGGCCCACCCCTCTCCCCTTTTGGCCTGCCCAGAGCCTTGCGAACCGACAGCAGCAGATCCGATGGCTTTACCGGCTTCACCAGGCACGTTCCCACGCCCAGCTCTCGGCATTGCGGTATAGCGGAGCTCTGGTCGGCGGAGGTCAGCATGATGATGGCCGCGTCTTTCAATTCGGCCTGCGCACCGATCCGGCGGATGACCTCGAAGCCGTCCATTTCGGGCATCTGCTGGTCCAGTAGAACGAGGCGATACGGGCGACCGGAAGCAAAGGACTCTTCCAACTTCCTTAGTCCCTCCGCACCGGAATCGGCCTCTACTGGCTGCATTTGCCATCGCTCGGTGATCTTGCGGAGAATGCACCGGTTGGTGGCATTGTCGTCGATGATGAGCAATGGCAATCCCCGCAGGTCTTCGAAGGCAGCGGGCTCGACTGGGCTTTCGCCATGTTCAAGCGTTCTGCCGAAATTCATCGTGAAATGGAACAACGAACCCAACCCCGGTGTGCTTTCCAGCCAGATTCTGCCACCCATCAACTCCACGATCTGCTTCGAGATTGCCAGCCCCAACCCAGTGCCTCCGAACTGTCGAGTCGTCGAGGAGTCCCCCTGCTCAAAGGCATGAAACAGTTTGGTTTGAATTTCTACTGGAATTCCTATCCCGGTGTCCCGGATCGCGAAGTGTAGCATCGGATCTTTCCCGGCGGTCTTTTCCAGGCTGGCGCTCACCACCACTTCCCCTTGCTTCGTGAACTTAATCGCATTGCCCACGAGGTTCAGCAGTACTTGGCGCAAGCGCAGGGAATCGCCGACGATTTCGAGCGGCACCTCGGGCTGCAAGCAGAAGGCTAACTCCAGGTTCTTCTTGTGGGCGACGATCGCCATGCTATGCATCGCTTCACCAACCAGCTCCGCAACATCAAAGGGCCGTGGATCCAGCACGATCTTTCTCGCTTCGATCTTCGAATAGTCCAGGATGTCGTTGATCAGGGCGAGCAGATTGGCGGCCGAGGTTTTGACCATTTCCAGGTAACCGCGTTGTTCCTCTGTCAACTCAGTATCGAGCGCGAGGTCGGTCATCCCGAGGATGCCGTTCATCGGAGTGCGGATTTCGTGGCTCATGTTGGCCAGGAATTCACTCTTGGCGCGGTTGGCATCGTCGGCTGCGTTGCGGAGCTTGGCCGCTTCTTGAAGTTGCTGCCAAATGGTTTGGGTCTGCTGCTGGACTCGTTTCCGCAGGACAAACCCCCAGGCAAAAACCATCAGTGTGATCACAGCCGCGACGCCCAGGACAGAGATGGCATGCTTGGAAGTCCACCAGGAAGGACTTTTGATAACCAGAACATCCTGCGGTGAGCGCAGCAAGACTCGGAACGACATGGGCAGCGCGGCGCCTTCTCGCTGCGCCGACAGATACTTGTCCACTTGCACCGAGCAAACTCCGGTGAGTCGGAGTTCACTGCCCACCCGCCACGACGCAATGTCCTCCGCTCGCGTTCCGCTCGGAAGGACCCCGAAGAAAAGCATTCCTCCGGATGACATGACCAACGTGGGATACTCGGTGGTTACATCCTGATTCACCAGTTGGCCGTCAATTTGAATGAGCTTGGCGTCATAATCGCCCTTCATCGCGTCCTGCACAGTGATGGATGTGGCAGGGATCGCCCGGCCGGTGCCTCGTGGCTTGAAAGCGGCGTCCTCAAGCATCAGGGAGTACTCGCCCATAGCGGGGAAGCCCACCAGATCCACTACATCGCCCAACTGGAGGGGACTTGTCTGGACGGTCGGAACGAAGATTCCCTGAGAGCCGTCCTGAATGTAGAGCCACCGTCCGGGCCATTGCAATGTGACTTGCCCCCGCACATGAACACGATGATGGTAGGTAACGCCCGGCTCGAACCGCAATAAGGTGTTGATGGGACGCGTTGGCAAGGAGAAAGCATCGACCGGGGCTGACTCCTCTATTCTCACTTGCGCGACGGACGGGAAGAGCAAGCGCGCCCCCACCATCTGACCGTTCTTGGTCCAGACAGGGGCCGCATTACCGTGAACCAGCACACGAGCATCGACCAAGCGATCATAGTCGACGCCTGCTTCCAGTGTCGTGATGCCGCGGATCAAGCCGTCTCCCATGGCAAGCGCGATCGTGACGTGGGGGCCCGAGCGCACAACCGAACGGACGACTCCCTCGACCTCTACCCACTGCCCGTCGTCCGCTCCGGTCATCAATTGCGCCAGACTCCTTCGCGGAGGATTCGCCGGTAGGGGAGATTGCCCTACGACTTGTACTTCAGATCCAATGACTATGGGCGCGTAATTTCCCGGTTCGCTCGCACCCTTTAGATCAACGAGGGTACCCGCGTGGATAGGAAGAATGGGCCGTGACGGAACTAAGACAACTATGCAACCGGTTGAATCGCAAACAAAGAAAGCGCCGGTTCGGGGATCAGTATCGGGGTCGTAAAGGGTGACGGTTGCCAGCAAATGGACGGGGTAGCCTCGCTTGGCTTCATCAGCGGGCAAGCTGTGCGCAGCGCGGGCCGTGGTCAAGGTGGGCAACGCTGCCTGCGGCGCGCTTGAATGCTGTCCAAAGGCGCTCGCTACAACAAAAGTTACGACGAGCGTGACTGCCAGTGGCCACTGGTCGCGAAGTAACAGCGGTTGTGGCCGGCGCTCCTGTGCGCCTGTCGGCCCTCTTTTCTTGATTGCATGACCCCGCATCTGTCCCCTGGCTCCCAAGAGTGGCCGGTCGGAGAACTTGAAGTCGCCACTAGCGCATCCTCGCCGGACCGCCTTCCTTACGAACCCCCTGCCACCTCAGTTTTCCGGCCGTTGCATATTGTCTGGCTCAGATCTCCCGTTAGTCAGATCGGTCCTGACGTGTCCATCGGCATGCTTCGACCGGAAGTTCAGTTCTGACGGTTACCTTTGGCTGGCGAGAGGACATATTGAGAGCGCAACGCTGCCTCTCAGCGATCGACCACCGGTCCCTAAGAAAATCCTGTGCTTCGCATTGCCGGGTGCCGTTGCTCGAGGAAACCTTGAACCTCACGGGCGGTTGGGTCACGTATTCGAGCTCGTGTGTCTTTTTCACCGAGTAGCCAGGCCCCATTACTGGGACCCGGCCCTCTCAGAACCGCACGTGAGACTTTCGTACTCATCCGGCTCAAGCCCTTCGAACACCCCTGTCAGGGAGACGCGGTTTTCGATACGGAAAGACGTTGGCGCTGAACCCGGCGTGGCACTCTGGATGAAGCAAAACGCGGTTATCTGCCCTCGTGGAACCACCCGACGCTAGAAGAACGCAGTAGTGAAGGGCCTCGGCCGCCTGGCGAGTACTCTCGATATGCGTGATGCCCTGGCGGTTCAGGGTAGTCGCAGTGGCGAGAGTTGTCCATCAATACTTAGGATCGTGGGTTGCGTCCCGCAGGTTTGGTGTCAGTCCTGTTAGGCCCAGAAATAAAGGAGCAATATGGCGGCTGTAAAGGTTTTCCGTCACGTTCCTCGCAATCACAGCTTCATTGAGTTCGAGCAGGTCCAGATAGCGGGCCCCCATCCTGGCTGCGATTTTGAAGCCAACATGCAGCACCTGGCGAAAACTGCTGTTGTAGGAAGCTGCTCCGGGAACGTGACGGAGAGCCGAAACGTATTGCTCGGAAGACCAACCGCGAACCTCGTTCGGAGACGGAAGCTTCGCCGGGTCAACGTCGATCACGGCGGCGTAAGGCGCAGAAAGTTCATCGCTGCGCGCGAAGGCTTCGGAATAAATCTCCTTGGCCAGCGCCAGACCGTTGCCACCGGCTTCTGCCAGGCCGATCAGCTCTTCCAGCCACGTGGTTCCGGCGGTTTTGAGGTGCACACCTGTCTTGAACCGTTGCATCGTGGCATGAATGGCAGGGTAGATCGAAAACTTATCACTGCCCGAGTGGACGCTCAATTTGAGATTTTCGGGCAGGCGATATTGCTGGACTGCATATGCGATGGCCGCAACGTCGAGCACCAACTCTCTTTCGAACTGCGCCACGTCGCCTACGTACTCCACACCTTTGTTGAAACGGCCGCTGAACTTCGGAGCGATGGTCTGGAGGGGAATACCTTCATCCGCGATTGCCGCAAGGATGATCAGCAGGTCTGTCGGGCTCTGCGCGCGATCGGTCTCGTCCAGGGAGATTTCCAGAATGAAGTTGCCTGCGCCCATGGCATTCTCGATCTTGCGATAGACCTTCCCCGCGTTCTTTACGGCAGCGAGAAATTTCTGCACCGCCTGGGCTATTTGCTCCCGCGAGATCTCGAAATCCTCGCCTACGCCTTCCAGTGGGACCCGTCCCGACAACTCCGGATGCCTACCGATGAAGTTTCCCACGTCGCCCGCCGTCGCCATCTGGCCGATGGAGTCGGTTACGTCGATGGTGTAGAAGTCGCACGACGAAAGGAAGCGATCGACGGTCTGCAGCGTGATATGGTCGGCATCGCAGAAATATGGTTTGTTCCAATGCAGGGCCCGCACGGCGGTATCAGCGGCTAGGCGCACTGACGACGGCTCTGAGCCAATGATCGTGTGCTCGCGGTTCGACTTGTTCCATACCGGGATCACTTCGATACCATGCCGCAAAGCCTGCACACAGGCCTCCAATTGCGCTTTGGCTTGGCGTGCGAACCGGTCCCCTGTACCGATCGAATATTTGCTTAGTGTCAAGCCATTACTTGCCATTTGTAACCTCACCTTGCAATTTAGCGTGGTGCGCCCACAGCCCCAATCCTGGGTTTGCAATGAAAAATACCTCTTCGCCGTCAATCCGATTGCCGCCATGCTGGAGCTTCTGCGAGTCGTAGTGCCTGAGCATGGCCTTCAGATCGCCATACTTAAAACCAACACCCTCAATCTCTTCGATGCTGAGATGCCCGGAGCACCACCGAATCGTGAAGCGCCGTTCGGGAGATCCGTGGATGAGATGCGCGGCGGTGCTCAGATCGTTGGCAAGATCGGCATTGGCGCTCACCGCATGGAGCTGTGCGGTAGTTTCACGATAGTCGTATCTGCAGATCAGCCCGTCGATCAACTTGTCTTCGCCAAACTCTTTCACCGCCGGCGCGAGGATAATCAGTTCGGCACCATCGGCGAGTACCATGCGTGTACGGTGGACAGCCTTGTTGTCCAGCCCGATGCTGTGAAACTCATGCGGGTCGAGGTAAACGACGGCTTTGCGGATCGGTGCGCCCAGCGTCTGGATATTTACTCTCCAGCTCAGTGCGGCGACCCCCTGAAGGCACTCGGCGTCATCGCCGACGAAAAGGCGGCAAACAACAAGGGTGAGCACGTGCACGATGGGTAGATGATCGCACGCGTAAATATGACGATTGCGCCCATGTTTCGCAGCGCGGCCCCTGATGCGCTCCATCCCATACGCCGCACCCAGATAATGGCTGCGATTGATCCCGTTGCGGCCTCCGGTACCGACGAGAATGTTCTTGTTGTGATCGGCCACGCCAATGACTTCATGGGGCACGACTTGTCCGATGGAGAGGATGAGGTCAAAGCCACCACGTGCAATGCGCCGGTTCGCCCGTGCCGGCCACGCAAAGTTCCACTTGCCTTCCGACTGCATGTCAATGAACGCAGAGGGACCTTCGCCACTGGTCTCGACATCGGTTCGCCAATTGTGAACGCGGAAGAGCTCTTGCGGCATAACCCCAACCATGCCCGCGGTCTGCTCTGGCTGCATCGCAGTGTGTGTGCCGAGCGCTGGCAAAACTGCTTGCATCTTTTCGCCGAAGGATTCCCGAGCGTACCGCGTGAGCTCGCCGGTGCGGGAATGCGGGCGACTTTGGTCAGGCGGCACGGCGAGCACGCGATTCCGTTCTCCGGGTTTCGCAAGGCTATCGGCGAGCAGATTTTTCAACCGCGGTGACAAATCGGCTTCGACATTGCCCGCGGGGCAGTACAGGCTCATCCGGCGAACTCCACTCTTTTCAGTCCGGGAGCCAGTAGGTACAAAATGAGTAGTGCCAACAGATACGCGCTCCCCGCGATGCCGAAGAGGCTGGCATAACTATGCGTCAGTTGCAAAATGTGTCCTGCGAAAAAAGCAAAAAGTGCTCCGCCAACCGATCCTGCCATGCCACCGATGCCCACCACCGCGCCCACCGCGCTGCGCGGAAACATGTCCGACGATGTGGTGAAGAGATTGGCCGACCATCCCTGATGTGCGCCGGCTGCCACGCTGAGCAGCCCGATGGCCGCCCATTCCGAATTCAGGCTCGTGACCGCAAAAATGGGAGCGACCAGGCAGGCGCAGAAAAGCATTGCCGCCAGGCGGGCATTGTTTGACGAGAGTCCCAGTCGCCGGAAGGGCGCAGGCAGCCAACCCCCGCCAATACCTCCCAAAGCCGAAACGTTGTAGACGATAATGAGCGGCAGCCCAAGGTGCGAAAGATTCAGATTAAACTTCGAACTGAAGTAAGAAGGCAACCAGAAGAGATAGAACCACCAGATCGGATCCGTAAGAAACTTTGCGATTGAAAACGCCCAGGTTTGGCGGTAGCCGAGCAGTCGGCGCCACGGCAAGCTGGAGCCCATCTCAATCGCTGGCTCCTGGTAGATGTGCTGAAGTTCGGCGTTCGTAAGAGTAAGGTGTTCCGAGGGCCGGCGGTAATTGCGGAACCACCACACAATCCACAGCGCGCTGAGCAGGCCAGTGGGCAGAAACGCCGCGTGCCAGCCATAGCGCAGCGTTACCCAGGGCACCATCATCGGAGCCAGAATCGCGCCGACATTCGCTCCCGAGTTGAAAATGCCGGTGGCCAATGAGCGTTCGTTCTGCGGGAACCACTCGGCCACGGTTTTAATCGCGGCGGGAAAGTTGCCTGATTCGCCGAGTCCGAGCAAGACGCGGGCAAAACCGAACTCGAGCGCCGAACTGGCCAGCGCGTGGCCCATCGCGGAAAGGCTCCAGCCGGCCATCACCAACATGTAGCCGATGCGCGTTCCCAGCCTGTCGATCAACCTCCCCGCTGCCAGCAAGCCAAGCGCGTAAGCCACCTGAAATGCATCCACAATGTAACCGTACCCCAACTCCGTCAAGCCGATGCTGTGCTGGAGAGTGGGTTTAAGGATAGCGATGACCTGTCGGTCCATGTAATTGATCGACGTGGCCACGAATAGCATGGCGCAGATCGTCCAGCGCACGCGTCCAAGACGCATGCGGGATAACCCGGGCCACGCACCGTTTTCCGCTCCGTTGTCGAACCCTGTCCTATTCGCCATTTCGGCTCGGTACAACTTATAGACTTATAGACCTGTTTCACCAACCTGGAGGCGGGGTCTATGCCACTTCCCTAAGCCTCGTCTTCCTCCAGCCGGTGTTCGGCGACCCGCCACCATGCCGACCGCGTGAGTCCGTGAGGGCTGATGATAGGCAACGTCCGCACACGGCCATAGGATGTCTTGGCTATCTTGCGAGTGCCGGCTTCGGAAGGGAATAAACATTTTTGATCGATCAGCATGTCTGCCCCTTATTCTCTTCGCATTGCAAGCGGTGCGGAAGCTCAGAACAGACTACCATCGCAGAAGTTTCTTGCGAGCGCGGCCAATCGCGTTTTTCGCGCGGCTTTGGCAAAAACCGTCAATCCCTTTGGACAATCGGGCCCCGCGCCCTGGAAATGGCGCACCTGCTTCCGGAGCGGACCACGCCGGAGTTACACTTCCTGGAAACCAAAGGGGCTTCGCTGATGAGCTCTGGGATGACGACGCAGTTACTGGAAGACGTGCTGCCCACGGATGATGCGCTGAATGCCTTTCACCATTCGCAGTCACCTCTTGGGGGATGCAGCCGAGTCAGCAAGTGGAGTTTCTCTCCGACGGGGTGAGGACGTGCGCCAGGTACAGCTGGATCTGATCCCAACCCTTTGGTTCTGCCATGGCCAGATTTCGTGTTTACGAGCGACAATCTTGTTAATCAAGGACAGTGATTAGGACATCGTTATGCAACCATTCGACTCGGCAAGAAGAGAACTCCTCAAACTCAGCGGAGCAAGATTCGCTGCTGCCGCCGTACCGGGCTTTGTGGAAAGTCCTGAACCATCGGCCCACCCGGCAAAATCCTCTGTCATTTCTGATGTCCGTGCTTATGGAGCCACAGGCGACGGCAAGACCATCGACACGCCCGCCATCAACCGCGCGATCGAGGCAACCGCGGCAGCAGGCGGCGGCACTGTTGTCTTTCCCTCTGGAACATATCTCTGTTTTTCGATCCATCTGGAGAGCCATATAAATCTCTACCTTTCGCAGGGAGCGACGATTCGCGCGGCGGATTCGCCTCGACTAGGAGAAGAAACCGGTTACAACAGCGGAAGGTATGATGCAGCCGAACCCAACGCGCCATGGGAGAAATATCAGGATTTCGGCCACAACCATTGGCACAACTCTCTGATATGGGGCGAGTCGATCAGCGATTTGAGCATCACAGGCCCAGGACTTATTGACGGCAGTGGGCTGTCACAGGGCCGTGACTGGATCCCCTCCGAGTATGAATTCATAGCGGAACAGTCCGGGGTCGGTAACAAGACCATTGCCCTCAAGAACTGCCATAATGTCGTGCTTCGCGATTTTTCCGTTTTGAAGGGCGGGCACTTCGCGCTGCTGCTAACGGGGGTGGACAATCTGACGATTGATAACCTGAAGATTGATACCAATCGGGATGGGATTGACATCGATTGCTGCAAGAACGTTCGCGTATCGAACTGCACGGTGAACTCGCCATGGGACGATGCGATCTGCCCGAAGAGCAGCTTTGCGCTCGGCTATGCCCGCGCCACAGAGAATGTCACAATCACGAACTGCCTGGTCACTGGATGTTATGAAGTGGGAGGTGTGCTGAATGGGGCCTTCAAGAGACTGCCGCCCAACTCGCGCGTTCCCCGAACGGGGCGCATCAAGTGCGGTACCGAATCCAATGGCGGGTTCAAAAACATCACGATTTCAAACTGCGTGTTCGAGGGCTGCGACGGGCTTGCGCTGGAGAGTGTCGACGGCGCTTTGCTCGAAGACATTGTCATCTCCAACGTGACCATGCGCGACCTTACCACCTGTCCAATTTTCATGCGACTCGGTGCCCGCCTGCGTGGTCCCAAAGAGAGCACCCAAGTGGGTACCGTGCGGCGGGTACTCATTAACAATCTGGTCTGCTACAACTCCGCATCCAAGTTGTCTTCTGTCCTCAGCGGGATTCCTGGCTTTAGGATAGAGGACGTGAAGCTGTTGAACATCTACATACAGCACCAGGGAAATGCCACCCCCGATATGATCAACATGGCGCCGCCCGAGTATGAGAACAGATACCCCGACCCTGGGATGTTTGGACCGATGCCGGCGCATGGCTTTTTCGTCCGGCATCTAAACAACCTGGAGATGAGCCACGTCGAAATCCAACCCATGCAACCGGATCCCCGGCCTGCGTTCTACCTCGAAGATGTCAGTCGTGCCGACTTCGTCTGCGTGAATGCCCCGACCGAGCCGCCGGCATTTTACTTTAAGCAAGCTACTGATCTGCGAATTTTCCTGAGCCGCGCCGCAAAGGATACACAGTTACAGTTCGCCGCGGACCAGAGCCGTTAGCCTTATCCGGTGTCCGGCTCAGGTGAATTGACCAGTTGGAGCGCTCGCGTTGGCACTAGCTGGAGTTCGTCGCGGAGTGCGAAATTCGAGAAGTTTTGATGTGGGAGGCTGGACAAGTCTCGTCTTGGCAATCGCAAGTTTAGAAAACGGGATACTTTGAGCAGCACCGAGGTAGAAGTTGGGTTTTCTTCGGGGAGTGGTGTGACAACGAGGGCAAGCCGCACAAAATGCACTACTCCTCGCCAGTAGCACGCCCATTCAAAGGCTTGTCAAGGTCAAGAGTGCGGCTAATCCCTACGATCCCGTTGATGAAACCTACTCGAAAAACGTCGCGCCGCAGTTGAGACAGCTGCTCGAAGCGGATGAACATCTCTATCGAGTCAGCGCGCTGCGCAAGGAACCTAAGGACTTCAGCTACAAGGAACTCTCTGGATTCAGCGCTCGTCCGAGCATTTCGTGGATGCGGTCCCCCTCACCGCTTATGACCCGGCCGACCATATCCTGCAACGATTTGTAGGCGGGAGCCACAATGCGCTGTGTGCTCAAATGCTGCCGCATCTCGCGCAGAACAAAGACCGGTTGGGCGGACAACCGGACGCTGCGCTGCACCTTGCGCTCCCGTTCTTTCTGGGCGGCATCGTCGCAGAAGCGGTAGCGTGTCAACTTAAGAATGATCTGCTGCTAAGTGCGGCGGGACGATTTTGAAAGCATCGTTGACTGGGCCAGCGCTCTGTCCGGGAAATACCGCTCGACGATATGGCGCAAATCATCGAATACAGCTCCCGGTTCGTAGACAAAGAACTGCTGCTTCGCTTTGAGGTAGCCGAGTTGCAGCACGAAATGCGCCGCCACCCGAAAGTTGAAGGCCATGCTCAGTGCCTGTTCAACCGGGCTCAAGTCGAAATAGCGCTGTCGGTCTTCTTCGGTGAAGCGAGGTAATCCAAACAGATCGTCGATGTCGCTGGCGGGTAACGATCTCCAAGCGCCGGGAGCGGTTGCCATCTTCTGACCTCTACTCACGATAGCAGTCAACCCCTCACAAATGGCAAAAAGGAAGCCGTATAACCTGTAGATTCAAAGACCTACAGATAATCAGCCCTTTTTGGGCGTTGTGTAAGAATAGCCAGATTCGGGCCCGCAAGTTCTCCGGATTCGCACCCGTGTCCTCGATTCGGACCTCAACCCACTCCAGGCAACTCCGCATAGCGCGATTCTCTCAGGTCACCAACCAGCAACCCTGAGAGTTGCGACACATCTGACGTGCCTCTGGATCGATCCCTATTTTCCATGTATCCTCGGGCTCGGCGAGTTTTTTTCAGCCCCATTGAGGGACAGTTGCCAGCCCGGATTTAGCCTAAGAACTCGCCACCGCTCCGTCATTTATCTCCGCCCAGCCGTATCTGGCTGTCTGGGGGAACGCCAGTCAGGAGGCGCTGATGCAACTGAATGAAGCCAAGAGATTCCGCGCCCGCGTCGCCTTACTCTGGGCGACGATGACGTTGGGTTTATCCTCGTTCCTCGTATTCGCGCAAGCCCCGTCGGCTGCGCCGGGGGCGTCGCAGCCCACAATCCTCTACGGCGCTGCCTACTATAACGAGTACATGCCGGCGGATCTCCAGCCGGGACGACTGGAAAAAGATGTGGCCCTCATGAAAGCCACCGGCATCACCGTCGTTCGCATGGGCGAGTCCACCTGGAGCCTGTGGGAACCCTCCGACGGCCGCTTCGAGTACGAATGGATGGATCGTGTCGTCGATGCCCTGGGCAGCGCGGGCATCAAGGTCATCATGGGCACGCCCACGTACTCCATCCCCGCATGGATGGCGCACGCGTATCCTGAGATACTAGCCCGACCACTTGGCGGTGCCTCCGTCGGCTACGGCATGCGGCAGAACATGGATTTCGACAATCCAAGGTTCCGCTTCTATGCCGAGCGGGTAATCACCAATCTTGTGCGTCACTACAAAGATAACCCCACTGTGATCGGGTGGCAGATCGATAATGAGACCGGAGCCTATGGCGCCTCCAATCTTGACGTTTTCGCCGGCTTCGTGGATCATCTCAGGCAAAAATTCAACACCACTGATGCCCTCAACAAAGCGTGGTTCCTCAACTACTGGGGCGAGGACGTCAACGAGTGGGCTGACATGCCTACCCGCGACAATGCCACCAGCACCAGTTACAAACTCGAATGGTCCCGCTGGCAGCAGATCCGTGTCACGAATTATCTCTCGTGGCAAGCCGCCCTTGTTCGAAAATATCGCCGCCCCAACCAGTTCGTCACGCAAGATTTTGGCAGCATGATGAAGTCCGACGTTAACGAGCCCGAGGTAGTCGCTTCTCTCGACGTGGTCGCCAACAACCCCTATCACGGCACCCAGGATCACCTCGACGGGGCGTGGCAGGCTCTCCAGGGTGACTTCTCACGCTCCCTCAAGCACACAAATTTTCTAGTCACCGAGACGAACGCGCAGACACTCGGCTGGGACTCTGCTGGACAGTTTCCACCGTATGACGGCCAGCTGCGCCTTGATGTCTATACTGATGTCTCCAGCGGCGCCAATATGGTTGAGTACTGGCACTGGCACTCCATCCATGCCGGGCAGGAGACCTACTGGAAAGGTGTGCTTAGCCATGACCTCGAGCCCAACCGTGCTTACGACGAGGTCACTCGCATCGGACACGAACTTCAGAGAATCGGCCCCGATCTAGCCGATATGACCATTCGGAACCGTGTCGCAATTCTCTACAGCATCGACTCCTCGAACGCTATCAGCTTCATGCCCTTCGAGCGCCAGGAAAGTTCTGGCTGGGTGCCTGGCAAAGCGTCGGGAAGTTACAACTCCGTTCTTAGCCAACTTCACCACTCCCTGTATTTGTCTAATATCGGCGCAGATTTCGTCTTCCCCAACGTGACAGCAGCGGAGCTCTCGCAGTACAAGCTCCTAATCGTTCCTATGCTCTACGTTGCGGACGACGCTCTTTTGAAGAGAATCTCCGATTACGTCCACAACGGCGGGCACGTCTTGATGACCTTCAAGAGCGGCTTCGCGAACGAGAACTCCGCCGTTCGCTGGGAGCGTGCTCCCGGACCACTGCGTCAGGCCGCCGGCTTCACCTACCAGGAGTTCTCCAATCTCGATCATCCCCTCGCGCTGAAAGGCGACCCCTTTCACGTGGGCGAAGAAAACAGCGTCAGTACCTGGGCGGAGTTCCTCCAGGTTGAGACGGCTCGGCCGCTCGCCTTCTACGACCACCCTTTCTTCGGCCGCTGGCCCGCCATCACTTCGAACCACTTTGGCTCGGGAACCCTCACTTATGAGGGCACCGTCGTCTCCGACAGGCTCCAGCAGGCGATCGTCTTGGACGCTCTCCGTGACGCCGGTCTCACCGGCCCCGATCAGCAGCTTCCGCCAAGCGTCCGCGTCAAGCACGGTATCGGTCGAGATGGGCGGAGCCTCCACTACTATCTCAACTATTCCAGCTTGCCCGCCACGCTAACCTATTCCTATACGACAGGTACCGATCTCCTTACCGGCCACTCGCTCACGCAAGGCCAGCAGGCCACGCTTGCGCCTTGGGATCTCATCATCATGAAAGAGAAAACCCCAATTCAGTGAGCAGTATGGTCGCAGCGCTCTGCCGTGGTTCGGATGGTCGAAGTTAACGAGAGCGGGGCTTCCGCACAACGGAAGACCGAGGAAACTCCTCCAGCATTTGGCATGAGAACTTGGGCTTCTGGTTTCCTCGGTTCGAGATGAGGAACGATCTCGATGCTGGTCTCAGGCGCAGGACGCCGGTGTCCTTTTTGGCGACGTCCCGCTAGCGATCGCTCGAGGCGTTCGGTCAGCCACTGCTCGAATGGTCGGCGGTCGACCTCGGGGATGTAGCGGTAATGGATCCCGATCTCTCCGTCGGAGTTTGTCCAGGCTACGACGCCACTGCCCATGGATCAGTTGGGTGGTTTCGGGCAGCAGGAAATTCAATTCCACTGTCGTTATTCCTTAACTTAGACATTTCTCATTAGGCGTTCTTGGTTCTTCCTACCATTCGCCGCGCCTGATTTTCTGCTCGAACGCCTTGTCGCAAAGAACGCGACCTTCGGCTGCGAGGCGGAGCTACCAGAGGGCGGGGTTTCGGTACCACTCAAGCCGATTCGAAGACCCGATCAACGAGCTCCGAGAGCAGTCGAGCGGTCGGCCGTGGTGCTCGCACGCACCCAACCCAGAGCGGAGGCGTGCCCTGGGCGAGATCGATTCAGGAATAAACCTGAGCGAGCGCCGCGGAATTCTCGCGGCTAATGATTGCTTGCCAAATCCGGTTTTACCGCCTTCGGAGCCGTCTTCTCAAGATAGGTTACGCTGTCGGCCGCGACCACCTCGCCACTGTGCTTGCGGGAACGCGGATGCCGGTGAGCAAGCTGTTTCGCGGGCTTGCTTTGCACCTTCGCCCCCGACGCAACCGTCTTGTCGAGATACGCCACGGTCTTGCCGGTTACCACGTCGCCCGGGCGGCGGCGCGGGATCGGGGTGCGGACGGTCAGCGGCCGGGCCGGCGGCGCCGCGGCGGCGGTGTTCGAGTTGGCTTGCGATTCCAAACTTTGCAACTGGGCGGCGGAAGAGGAGCTTTCCGAGTTTTGTGTCATCGTCAATTCGGAATTTGGCATCGCCGCGGCTGCGGAATTTTCTGCCGCCTTCCCGGCTCCCCGCAAGCCGAATCCGAGAATCGCAGCCAGCACCAGGACCCCGGCAAAGGTCAATCCAGCCCGCCAGCGCCATCCCGCAAAATGATCGCGCCGCCGCAATCGCCTCGATCGAATAGCGACAGACTGGATTCGGGGCTGTACAGGCTTGGACTCGGCAGGAGCCGGAACGTCCGGGACGGCAAAATAAGTCGGGATCTCGACGGGCGGAGCGAGCGGTTGCGAACTCTCAGGCGGTTCGATCGGTCGCGCGCTCGCTTCCGAATCGAGCGCCGCGGCGGTCGAGCCGAACGCAGGTTCGATCAGCGGCATGCGCCCGACCTCTTCGATCTCCGGCTCGCCTTTGACGAGGACCATCGGTTCGGGAATGGGAGCCGCTTCCGGTTCTTGCACCGGCCGGCGGATGAAGTCCATCATCGGCGCTCGCAAGTGATGCACAAAATCAAGCGACGTCCTGTGGGCGCCATCGCTTGCGGTCACGCTGGCAACCAATTGATTTCCCGGCTCCTCTTCGACCCGCAACTCGAGATCGGCCAGGCTGTCGGGAACCGCATTGGGAGAGACGATTTCGACCGCGTAGCCGCGGGCGAGCAGATCGAGCGCCAGCTCTCGCGAACAGGCCAGAGAACTTGAGATGATTCTTGCCAGTGCCATAACTCGTGTCGCCTCGGCGCTCCTGGCGCCGCACGGTTCAGCAGCAGTCCCCAAACAGTTTAGCGGGCTTGCTCAAGAACCAGCGCTGCCCGGTTCAAAGCGGCTGCCAAAACTGCGATTTGTTGTTCGGTCCGGCGAAGATCCCCACGATCGATCGCCTCGTTCACTCCCGGAATCACCACCGCCGCGTAGCCGGTATATTGTCCCGGCGCGTAAATGGCATGGCGAAACCACGGACGGTTGGGTAGTCCCTCGGGAATCAACAGCGCCCGCTCTGCGCTCCTGAGTGTAGCATTCATCAGATCCGGCGCTCCACGTGCCTTTCGCTGCTTTTGCAGAATCTTGGCTCCCGCTTGCTGCAGGTGGCGGGCCCCATCGAAGGCGCTCGCAAAATCAGGCCCCTTCTCTCCGAAGCGGTCATTACTTTTGTTTTTGGCAGCCTCGAGATAGGCGAGCACTTCCTTCCCGTAGTTTTCGTAGTCGTAGGGCAGGATATCGGCGCTCGACATGCGCAACATTTCGAGTCCATACACGCGCGCCATCTGCTGCTCATAGCGGAAATCGGGATCTCCGAATTTCTTGAACCAGGCGAAGTTATCGAACACCGAATGATACACGCCATAATCGCCGCTCGAACTAATGTCAGTCGACGGCACACCCAGATGCTGCAGAAATACCGTGTAGTCGGAACCGCTGCCCAGATCGCCCACCGGCACATCCCGCTGCATGGCGTTTGGCGGAGGACGGTACGTGCTGGTTTCCTGCGGCCGGTTGCTCTCGGCCGCGGACTCACTCGATTTTTTCCACACCTCGTACACGGTGCCCCCTTGCGGCGAAGGCACGGCCTTGGCAATCTCGCGGATGAACTCTTTCAAGCTCGGCACTCCGGAAGCTCCGAACTTCTTGCCCGCAACGCCCACGTCCATGTTGAAATAGGCGTCCGCACTCGCCAGGTCCCGCGCATGATCTTCGCCCCACTCGGTCGAACCAATCAGTCCTTCTTCTTCCGCGTCCCAGCTGGCGAACACCATCGTCCGCTTCGGTTTCCATCCCGACTTCAGCAACTCGCCAAATCCGTGCACGGACTCGAGCATCGCTGCCGTACCGCTGTTCGGATCGACCGCTCCATAGACCCACGCATCGCGATGATTGCCCGCCACCACCCACTCGTCGGGGGAAGCGGCACCGCGCACCTTGCCAATTACATCCCAAATCGTACGGAACTGGTAGTCCTGCTTAAGGTGCATCCTCACTTTCGCCGGTCCCGGACCGACGTGGTAGGTAAACGGCAAGGCCCCCTGCCATTCCCGCGGCGATGCCGGGCCGCCAAGGTGCCCGAGAATGGGCGAGGCATCGGCATACGAAAGGGGGGTAACGGGAATCTTCGGCAGCTGTTCGGAATCGGCGGGAGAAACGCGTTGCGAATCCGGCAAAGCAGGGACGGAGGCAATGCCCGGGGTCGTTGGGTCGCCGGGAAACTGGAACATGAAGCCGACCGAGCCGCGCTGTACGCCGCTCGCCGGACGCCACGGCCCTTTCGGGTAAGCGTCGCCGCGATAATACCCATCATCTTTCGGGTCGGAATAAATGATGACTCCGGCCGCGCCCCGTTCCTGCGCCACGAATTCTTTCACACCGCGAAAATTCTCGCCGTAACGGACGACCACAATCTTGCCGCGAACGTCGACATCCAGCCGCTTCAGCTTGTCAAAGTCGGCCGGCGAGCCGTAATTGGCATACACGACCTCGGCCTCGGCATCGCCCGAAGGCGACATCCCGTTGTAGGCAGGAACGACGCGCGGATCGTCCTGATAGGGGTCGTCGTCCACCTGCTCGCGCCGCGGTCCATGCATCTCGACGCCGGCAGGAGCCGTGAGATCCACGCTGATCTCCGCCGGGTAATTGAGCCACACTTTGTATTCGACGATCGCGGTCTCGAGTCCGGCCTCACGAAATTTCTGGGCCACGTATTCGGCGGTCGTTCTGTCCTCCGGGGAGCCGGCGATGTGGGGTGCCTTCGTCAGAATGCGGAGATGCTCTTCCGCCAACCGGGGATCGGGTACGGCCATAAACTTCTTTTCCAGTTCCAGTTCGCCGGAGACGTCGCGAAAACCACTGATGACCCAGCTGCCCGGCTGGTCTTTGACCGGGCCAGCATCGTCAAAGGCCTGCAGGTTCGAACCGACCAGCGCGAAAAACAGGACGGCACCCGAAAGAAGTTTCATGAAGCTCCTTGGAGACGGTTTTCGAGAAGACGAGGATTGATGCCTCGGCGCACCACTGCCGCAAAACAAAGATTGTACAGCGCGGACTAAGGCCTGCCGGAACGCGTTACACTTAAAAAGTGATGACGAAGTCGGCAACCACCCGTTTCTCGGACCGGGTGGAGAACTACGTTCGCTATCGCCCGGGCTATCCGCCGGAGGTTCTCGACCTGCTGCGCTCTCGATGCGGATTGCGCACCAGTCACATCGTCGCCGACGTCGCCTCGGGCACCGGCGTGTTCACTCGCCTGGTTCTCGAAGGCGGAAATCAGGTTTTCGCCGTCGAACCCAACCCGCAAATGCGGGAGGCGGGTACGCGTCTGCTTGCAGGATATGAGCGGATGGTATCGGTGGAGGGAACGGCCGAACAGACCAGCTTGCGCTCCGCCTCGGTTGATTTCGTCACCGCGGCCCAGGCCGCACACTGGTTTGATCTGCCTCGCGCGCGGGCCGAATTCGTCCGCATTCTGAGGCCGGGCGGATGGTGCGTGTTGATTTGGAATGAACGGCTCACCGCGAGCACGGCCTTCCTGCGCGACTACGAGCAGCTTCTCCTCACCTACGGCACCGACTATAAGGAGGTACGTCACGAGCGGACCACGGCAATCATTCACGATTTTTTTGCCCCCGCGCCGTTCGAGGAACGCGTGTTCGGTCTCCGTCAGCAGTTCGACTACGAAGGGGTTGCCGGGCGGTTGTTGTCTTCTTCCTATGCGCCGCTCCAGGGTCAAGCCGGCCATGCCCCGATGATGCGGGAACTGCAGAGGATTTTTCGCGTCCACGCCCGCAACAACGCCGTGGAATTCGCCTACAACACGCGTGTGTTCTACGGGCATTTGTAGTGCGTGATCCGTAATCCCAAGGGCCCATCGCCAGTTCCAAAACTTATGTCTGAAGCCAAGTCCTTTCACATGTCTCCCGACGAGTTCCGACGCCAAGGCTACGCCGTGGTGGACTGGATCGCCGACTACCATAGCCGCGTTGCCAGCTTGCCCGTGCTGTCCCGCGTCGAGCCGGGAGAAATTCGCGCCCAGCTGCCCGCCCACGCCCCGGAACAGGGTGAGGCTTTTGAGCAGATTCTCGGCGACCTGGAGCGCATCATTGTTCCCGGCATCACCCACTGGCAGTCGCCTAACTTCTATGCCTATTTTCCGGCGAACGCATCGGGACCGGCCATTCTCGGAGATCTGGTGTCCTCCGGACTCGGCGTGCAGGGAATGCTCTGGTCGACCAGTCCGGCATGCACCGAGCTTGAAACGCACGTGCTCGACTGGCTGGTTCCGATGCTCGGCCTGCCGGAAAAATTTCTTTCCACCGGCGCCGGAGGCGGCGTGATTCAGGATACGGCGTCGAGCGCCTCGCTCTGCGCCCTGCTCGCCGCCCGCGAGCGCGCCACCCGGTTCGCCAGCAATCGGCAAGGATCGACGGGAGGGCTGACCGCCTATTGCTCCACGCAAACCCATTCCTCCATCGAAAAGGCGATGAAGATCGCCGGTATGGGCTCGGACAACCTGCGCCACATCGAGGTGGACGAGAATTTCGCCATGCGGCCCACGGCGCTGGCGCAGGCCATCGAATCGGATCAAAAGGCGGGACGGATTCCCTGCTTGGTCTGCGCCACGGTGGGAACGACTTCTTCGAATGCCATCGATCCGGTTCGGGAAATTGCCCGCATCGTTCGCGAATCCCATCTCTGGCTGCACGTGGATTCGGCCATGAGCGGCACGGCGGCCCTGTGTCCGGAATTCCGCTTCATCAACGACGGCGTCGAGTTCGCCGACAGTTACACCTTCAACCCCCACAAGTGGATGTTCACCAACTTCGACTGCAACGTCTTTTATGTGGCAGATCGGAAGCATCTGATCGAGACGCTCTCGATTCTGCCGGAGTATTTGCGCAACCAGGCGACCGAATCGGGCGCCGTGATCGATTATCGCGACTGGCATATTCAGCTGGGACGCCGTTTTCGCTCGCTCAAGCTGTGGTTTGTTATCCGTCATTACGGCAGAGAAGGGCTGCAGCACCATATTCGCGAACACGTGCGCCTGGCGCAGCAATTCGCCGCCTGGGTGCGGGAAGATTCGCGTTTCGATCTGGCAGCGCCCGCCCAGCTCAATCTGGTTTGTTTCCGACTGCGCGCCGGCGATCAAGCCAATCAGCTGCTGATGGATCGGCTCAACCGCAGCGGCGATCTCTATCTCACGCACACGAAGCTCGATGGCAAACTCACTCTTCGCCTCTGCGTCGGCCAGACCAACACTCGATCCGAGCATGTGGAGCGCGCCTGGCAGAGAATTCAGCAGGAGACGGAGCGGCTCACGCCCGCTCCTGCTCCTAGTCAGGCGAGGTAACGACCTGTGCCACGGGAGATTTCAGCAGGCGGCGTCGTACTGCGGCAGATTTCTGAAGTCTGGCACGTCGCCCTGATTGAGCCACAGAAAGGCGAACCGCAAAAGGCATCTCCGCCTCGAAAAGCCGCGCGCCCGCGGGCCACATTGGCTTTGCCGAAGGGCCTGATCGATCCGGGAGAAAAACCGCTTGCAGCTGCCGTGCGGGAGGTGCGGGAAGAAACCGGGATCGTAGCCGAACCGGTCACCCACCTGACGGACAACAAATATGTTTACGTCCGTAGCTGGGGCGACGGCCAACGGGTTTTTAAAGTTGTCAGTTTTTACTTGATGCGCTATGTGTCGGGAGAAATCGACGATCTGACCGCCGATATGCGGGTCGAGGTCCGGCGCGCTCTCTGGGTGCCTCTAGCCGAGGCTGGCCGTCAGCTTGCCTACAGCAACGAGCGCGGGGTGGTTCGCCAGGCCGAGGAGTATCTGAAAAAAGAGGATGCCTCCGGCTCCCTGTTCGCTCCCCGCGGACGATCGCGAAGCTAGCAATACCGGGCTAGTGAGCGCTCAGCAAAGCGTGATCGATCGCCTGTTTCTCTTCCGCCGTCAAGTGCCGCGTCGAGCCCTTCGCCAGACCGCCCAGCTCGAGCGGCCCGATCGAGACGCGCACCAGCCGCAGAACGTGGACTGCCAAGGCCTCGAGCAACCGCCGGATTTGCCGGTTCCGGCCTTCGTCGAGCGTAATCTCCAGCCAGCTGTTCCGCTCCCCCTGGCGCAGAAGGCGAGCCGATTTGGCCCGCAAGGCAACGCCCGATTTGTCCCCGGAGGAGTTCCCCTCGCGCGAACCGACCGCGCCACCACGAGTGATTCTCGCCAGCAGTTCAACGTCGGCGATGCAGTCCACCTGCACGTGATATTTCTTGTCGAGATGGCTGGACGGTGCGGTGATTTTCGCGGCCCACAACGAATCATTGGTCAGCAGCAGCAGCCCTTCACTGGCCTTATCCAAACGGCCGACCGGGCCCACCCACGGCAGAGCCGGTTCCAGCAGATCGTAAACCGTCTTACGACCCTTCTCGTCGGAGGCGGTGGTCACCACGCCGCGCGGCTTGTTCATGACCAGGTAGATGTCCCGAGTTTTTTCGAGCCGCGCGCCGTCGACCCGAATGCGATCCCAGGCCGATTCAGCGATCAGCCCAGGAACCCGCGCCGGAGTTTCCGGATCGGTTGCGATCCGTCCATTCAGCGTAACCCGTCCGGCGCAAATCAGCGCCGCTGCCTGGGAACGCGAGCAATAGCCCATTTTCGAGAGCGCGCGGGCCAGTCCGATTCGTTTTTGTTTGGGCACAGATTCATGCTAAATCAGCGGCCAGACGACGGAACGCCGGGCGTGATCCCGGACCAGCGCGGGGTAGCGCGCACTCGGGGAGTCTACTTCCGCCGTCGACAAGACCCGGCGCGCGCGGACTAATCCTCTGCGGCCGGGCAACGGGGTGGGGGCGACGCCCTGGGGGGATGCGGAGAGTCAGGCGTCTCAGCCACGGCCCCGGACTTTCCAGTCTTTTTCAGTTCAGTTCAGTTCAGTTCTGTTCTTCAGTTGTTTTCCTGCGGCAGCATCTTTCCGCTCCGCAGATAGCGATTGTGCCAACCGAGCGATTCGGTGAGCAGGTGGGGCGTATGTTTGCCATACGACAGCCGTTCGGCGCGGTTGAGATAATCGAGCAGCACCGGCTTGTATTCCGGGCTGGAGCACTTCTCGATGATGAGATGGGCGCGCTGACGCGGCGAGAGTCCCCGCAGATCGGCGAGTCCGTGCTCGGTGACGATGACCTGCACGTCATGTTCGGTGTGGTCGACGTGCGACACCATGGGAACGATGGTCGAGATGGTTCCCTTCTGCGCCGTCGACGGAGCCATGAAGATCGACAGATATCCATTGCGGGCAAAGTCACCCGAGCCACCGATGCCATTCTGGATGCGCGAACCCATGACGTGGGTGGAGTTGACGTTGCCGTAAATGTCGGCTTCGATCATTCCGTTCATGGCGATGACACCCAGGCGGCGAATGATTTCGGGGTGATTGGAGATTTCCTGCGGGCGCAATACGATGCGATCGCGATAGCTGGCCATCTCGGCATTCACTTCGTCCAGCATGCCGGGACTCATGGAGAACGCGGTGGCCGAAACCGAAGTCAATTTGCCCGACTTCAGCAGACGAATCATGCCGTCCTGAATGACTTCCGTGTAAGAAGTAAGCCCTTCGAAGGATCCTTCCTCGAGGCCAAACAGAACCGCATTCGCGATGTTGCCGACGCCCGACTGCAGGGGGAACAGGTTGGCCGGCATGCGGCCCTTTTTGACCTCCCAGCCGAGGAATTCGAGGATGTGACCGGCAATGCGCCGCGACGCTTCATCCGGCGCCTTGAAGGCGCTATTGCGGTCGGGAGCATCGGTGAGCACAATGGCGACGACCTTCTCGGGAGGAAGTTCCAGGTAAGGCGTTCCGATGCGCTGGCCGGTATGCACGAGTGGAATCGGCCCGCGATTGGGGGGCGGCTGCAGACCATAGTAAATGTCGTGCATGCCCTCGAGCGCTGACGGCTGCCAGGAGTTAACCTCGAGGATGACGCGCTCGGCCTGGTCGATCCAGGTCTTGTTATTGCCGATCGATGAACTGGGCACCACCCGGCCGTCCTCGAGAACCGCGGTGACTTCGATCAGCGCGACATCGAGCTTGCCGAGGAATCCATATTCCACGAACTGCGCCACGTGGCTGAGGTGAATGTCCATGTATTCCATTTCGCCGGCGTTGATCCGTTTGCGCGTTTCCGGATCCGACTGATAGGGAAGGCGAAGGTGGATGCCGCCGGCCATGGCCAGGGCTCCGTCGAGTTCGGGGCCGGTCGAAGCGCCGGTAAAGACGCTGACCTGAAATTTCTGTCCGCGGAAATTTGCTTCCGCAATGCGCCGCGCCAGCTGAATGGGAACGGCCTTCGGATATCCCGACCCGGTGAAACCGCTCATGCCGACCTGGTCGCCCGATTTTATGAGAGCCGCGGCATCATCGGCGCTCATGATCTTTTGCGCCAGATGAGAATTCAAAACACGCGAAGTAGTAGTTGGGGCGACGATCGAAGCCATGCACGAAGTCCTTCACTCGAGAATGAATGATGCGCTCCAACTTTAACGGCGCCATCATCCGGCGTCTGTGAGCTAGATCACGCGTGAGGATGTTGCACGGGCGAGACGGGGAGCAAGGCCCGACGTCGGCCAGTCCAACCCTGTAAGCATCAAGCCTTTCGAAATCAGGGGATTGAGAGTGATCTCACAGGCCACGCGTGGCTCGGGCCGAGCTGTCGTCGGCCGAGGTCGAAGGAGGTTCCGAAACGCCCCGCCGGGTCGGCGCGCCGGCGGCTCAGCAGGCCGCAGGGCTGAAAAAATGATGGAGTTTGCAGCCGCTGCCCGCTCACAACGATCGGTCAGGGGATCGCATAATGACCGGAAGACCCGCAACGGGAGGATTCGCACCGGAGGAGGAAACTAGCCCCCTCCGGGCTGGCGACGGCACGCGATTTGCACCGAAAATTCGTCACAGAATACGTTTTCCCAAAACCTCCGCCGCGGAGCAAAATCGCGGCCGAGCTATGCTAAAGTGGTAGCCGCTGTCTCGGCTATTCCTCCGACACCAATGGACATTCGCGAAATCGCGCGGCGGGCGGAGGTGTCCACGGCCACGGCGTCGAGAGCAATCAATCGCCTGCCCACGGTCGACCCTCAACTGGCCGGGCGGGTATGGAAGGTCGTTGACGAACTCGGAGACTACCCGAACACGCAGGCTCGAGCTTTGGTTTCGGGCCGGAGTCGCATTTTCGGACTGATCGTTTCTGAGATCACCAATCCCTTTTTCCCGGAAATTGTGCAGACCTTCGAGAATCTGGCGTTGGAGAACAATTACGAGATCCTGCTGACCTCGACCGTGCATGAACCGAAGCGCATGGAGTCTTCTGTACGGCGGATGATCGAGCGCCGGTTTGATGGAGTCGCCATTCTGACCTTTGGCATGGAACATACGCTGCTCGACCATCTGCGTTTCCGCAAGGTCCCCCTGGTGTTCGTCGATGTGGGACCGAACGCGCCGGGCATCATGAATATACGCATCAACTATCTGAACGGTATTCGCCAGGCGGTGCAGCATCTGGCCGCCCTCTGCCACACCCGCATCGCGTTTGTTGCCCGTCCCGCGCATTTGAAATCGGCGTTGCCGAGAAGGGTCGCCTTTCAGACGTCGATGACCGAGATTGGGCGCTCGCCGGACCTGGTGGTGGAGAGGAATCACCGCATGGAGGGGGGAATGCGCGCGCTGGTCGAGTTTTTGCGATTCAGTAATCGGCCGACCCCCGTGCTCTGCTCCAATGACATGACGGCGATCGGGGTAATGCGGGAGGCCTACGACCGGAACATTAAGATCCCGGATGATATTTCTGCGATCGGGTTCGACGACATCCGGCTGGCTGAATTCACCATTCCACTGCTGACCACGGTGCACTGTCGCAAACGGAACTGGCCAGGACTGCCTTCCAGGCCCTGTGAACCGAAGTGCAACGCGAATCGCCGTCGCCGAGCGCTGCGAATACGAACGGACTACGAACCTGGTACTGCGGCGCTCCTCGGCTCTGGCGCGATCAGGAAAGCAGTGGGCGAAATCATACTCGGAGGGCGCCGAACCGCGAGTTCGTCAAGCAGGAATCTGAATGATCGTCCAGGCACCCCGCGGAAACCAGGCATGGTCTCCGCGGTCTGGACGGGCAAGAGCGGGCCCGGGCAAGCGTTTACTGAAAGCGCCGAAAATCGACCCCACCGCTTTGCCTAGACTTTGCCTGAACTACGGACTGCTGCCGGACAGGACGCAGCCATCTGCAAAGACGCTTTTGCCCGGCGATGGAGTATCACAATGGATTCGACTCCCTTATCGCTCGTTGCTGCGCTCTATCGCCGCCTCGGTCAGGCCCCGGCGCGCTCGCTCTCCCTGATTGTTCTCGCGGTTCTGATGGCTCCACTCGGTCGGCCGCAACCGGCTTCCGAGAGCACCACCATCCGGGTGCGGGTCGATCAGCCGGCGGGGCCGATGCCCTCCATGTGGAGCTACTTCGGCTATGACGAACCCAACTACACCTACGCTGCCAACGGAAAAAAACTGCTTCGCGAGCTCGCCGCGCTGAGCCCCTCGCCGGTGTACGTGCGGCTGCACAATCTGCTGACCTCCGGGGACGGTCGAGCGTCGCTCAAGTGGGGATCGACCAATGTGTACTCCGAAGACGCCTCGGGCCATGCTGTTTACAGCTGGGTGATTCTCGACCAGATTTTCGATACGTTTCAAGCCGCGGGCATCAAGCCTCTTGTCGAAATCGGATTCATGCCCCAGCCGCTTTCCACCCATCCGGACCCCTATCGCCACGACTTTCCCCGCGATCGCAACATTTACACGGGATGGGCCTACCCACCCAAGGATTATCCCAAATGGTCCGAAATCGTTTTTCAGTTCGTGGACCACCTGCGCCGGCGTTATGGCGATCGCGAGGTGAAGACCTGGTTGTGGGAAGTTTGGAATGAACCCGACATCGGGTATTGGAAAGGCACACGCGAAGAATACTTCAAGCTCTATGACTTTACCGTCGCGGCGGTCTTGCGATCGCTTCCCGAGGCGCAAATCGGGGGGCCGGACAGCACCGGGCCGGCCAATCCGAACGCGGCTGATTTTCTCACCGCATTTCTCGACCATTGCGCCCATCGAACCAATTATGCGACCGGCACGACCGGATCGCGTCTGGATTTCATCAGCTTTCACCCCAAGGGATCTCCCAGCTGGCAACTCGATCACGTGCAGATGGGGATCGCGCGCCAACTCGCTGCCATTGAGCAAGGGTTTACGATCGCCGCATCCTTCCCGGAGTTTCAACGGACCCCGATCATCCTGGGAGAGTCGGACCCCGAGGGTTGCGCAGCCTGCTCGGCGGAGAAGAACCCGCAGAACCTGTATCGCAACGGACCTTTATACGGTGCCTATACGGTTGAGGTACTGAGCAATATTCTGAACTTGGCGGGCGCGCAGCATGTCAACTTTCGGGGAGCTGTAACCTGGGCGTTTGAATTTGAGGACCAACCACCCTTCGCCGGTTTTCGGGAATTGGCGACAAGCGGCGTCGACAAGCCGATCCTGAACGCCTTTCGCATGCTGGGGCTGTTGGGGAGCGAACGAGTGCAGGCAAGCAGTTCTGGAGCTTTGCCGGGCGACCAGATTGTACGGGCCGGGGTCCGGGGGCAATCTGACATCGCTGCCATCGCCACACGCAACGGCAGCCGAGGCCGGGAAACGGAGATTCTGATCTGGAACTACAATGATGACGACGAGGTTTCCGCTCCCCCGGCCTCGATCGATCTGGTCGTTAGCGGCTTGCCCGCGGACGCCGGTCGGGCGCTGGTGGAACATTTCCGCGTGGACTCCACCCACAGCAACGCCTTCGCCGTCTGGAAGGAGATGGGCGCGCCACCCTCACTCTCTGAACGCCAGTACCAGCGACTGCAGAGCGCGGGCCAGCTCGAACTGCTGGAGTCGCCGGCGTGGACAACCGTGGAGGGGGGTACCGCGCGAGTTCAGTTCATCCTGCCTCGGCAAGGTCTTTCCCTTTTGCGCTTCTCGTGGTAAGTCTCGCCGAAGGCGGTCAAGTCCCCAGCAACCCACGCGCGCTCGCGACCTTTTTCGCCTGGACCTCGCTAGCGGGCTCCAGGGGTCATGCCGCTCGAACCGGCGCTTTTCGAACGAATCAACTGCTCGGTGACGCGGAACTGTTCCTTGGCCACCTCGCTGTGTTTCCGGAACGCTGATAGATCCGAGCCAGCAGGTGATGATCGGAACTATCGTCGGGGTCCGAACGGACCGCCTTTTCCGCCTCCTGTCTTGCATTCTCGAAATGACCGAGATCAAAATGGCTCTTGCCCAGCTGATAGTGCGCTCTTCTCGAGTTGGGAGCGAACTTGGCTGCACGCGTGAGCCAGGTGATTCGGTGTTTGCCGATGTCAACAACGACGGCAAAGTCGGTTGGCATCGGCGACACCCGCCTTTTCGCTCACATCGGTGAAGGTGCCGTCGTCCGTTGTTGTGAAAAAGATGGTCCGGTTCGCCCTTTACTCCGCGCGGGCCACACATCACTTTGAGGCCGCGAAATTCGCAGGTCGAAAACGCGACCGCGGGCGAACCCGGCAGCGGCGGATGATCGAGATCGTAATGCACGTAGCCGGGCACAAGCAGGTCCAGCCGGCCATCGCCGTCGTAGTCGCCAAAGGTCGTGCCCGTCGACCAGTTGCCCAGCGTTACACCGCTTTTTCGGCCACATCGGTGAAGGTCCCGTCGTGATTATTGTGGTAAAGGCGATTCTTGCCAAAATTGGTTACGTACAGATCCGGCCAGCCGTCGTTGTCGTAGTCGCCCACGGCCACGCCAAAACCCGAGCGATCGTTGGTCACGCCGGCTTGCGCGGCCACGTCGGTAGAGGTGCCGTTATGATTGTTGTGAAACAGGGCGGCATGGGGAGGCGAGGCCTTCCCTGCCATGGCACCATAGGTCGAACCATTGACCAGATCGATATCGAGCCAACCGTCGTTGTCGTAGTCAATCAGAGCGACTCCCGAACCCACGGTCTCGAGAATGAAACGCGGCTCATCGCTGCCCATCATGTGCCGCCATCTGGTCAGGCCAGCCTTCTCGCCTACCTCCGCGAAAACGACCGGACCTGCGTCCACGAATCCGCCGGCCGTGATCGGGCGTTTCTCGTTATCGAGTGTCGCCGCGTGCGCACCGCCCTCCGAGACCGCTGTTGCAGCCGCGGGTGGCGCGGTCGGCGCTTGCGCCTGCGAAAAGGCCCCCGAGCCCGCACAGCAAACCGGCGACCGAGGCGAGCACCCGAAAAGCTGTAGTCCTAAAAAATTGATCTCTACTGCTCTACCGGGCGGTTCGATCCGCGGCGGTGAAGTGGCGGATCAAATCGGTTTCTTTCGCATCGTAGGGCGCGCCGTCAGCGCGAAAAATATCGTGGAACCAAATCGACGGCTCGGCGTCGTACGATTTTTCCCATGAATCCCAGGGATAAATCGTCTGCGACTTTCCGTTCACAAAGCCCCAGTTGTAGGCTCCGACATGTTCGCTCTTCAGCAACGGCAGGATCGCGGCGAACGTGCTGCCGAGCGGCCGCGCCATGTATTCGGTGCACACCATGGGACGATGGAAGCGCCCGAGAGAATCGATCCGGCGCTTGGTCACGTCGGGCGGATCATAACTGTGAAACGTGATCACATCCGAGTTTTGCAACTGGAAACGTGCCATCTCGCTGAGCGCCGAATCGCTCGACCAGTCCCCTTTCCACACCCCACTGGTCAGGGGTTGTTTCGGAGCCACGCCGCGGGCCCACTTCCATTCTTCCTGCAACAGGGCTAAGGCCCGGACGCCCTTATCGGGAAGTTCCACGGCCTTGTATGCGGGATTGTCATTGTCGGGCTCATTCATCAGGTCCCACATCAGGACGCGCGGGTCGCGCCGAAAGCGATGGAGGACTCCCACTACGTACGGCCTCAACTCTCGATTCCAGCGAGACTGGTCTTTCAAAAGATCGGCTCCCGGAGCTTGCACCCAACCGGAGTTGTGCACATGCGGCCGAGGGCTGGGTTGCATCCCCACGTGGGGATGCGGATCCCAAACCGAATCGAGCAGAACAAAAGTGATTCGAATATGGTGCTGGTCGGCAACCTTCAAGAACCGATCCATGCGCTCGAGAAATCCCTGCGCGTCCTGCTCCCACAAAAGATTGTGGAGAAACACCCGCATGGTATTCATGCCCAGGGCTTGCGCCCAGCCAAGTTCACGATCGATGGTTGCCAGATCAAAGGTGTCAGGCTGCCACATTTCAAGCTCATTGATGGCGGTGCTCGGAATGTAGTTGCTGCCCACCAGCCAGGGCTGTCGAACATACCATTGGTTGGCGCGATCGGGCGTCCATGGTTGGTGGCCGCCTGCCAAAGCGCCGGGCGACCAGCAAACGACGGCCAAGAAGGCGAGCATCCACAACTTCGCTCGTTGTCGGTAATGTGCGCGCATGCCTATCCTGTTCGGTCGACTGCGGCTTCCGCGATCCCAGCTTCCCAGTCTTCGCCATCGGCGTCAAGGTGGAAAACAAATGACCAGCGTCGAGCGGGCATCGCCCGTTCCCCGCTCCGAGCCCCGCCGGGCAAGCGAGAGGCTCGGCGGCCTCGGTTTGGGACCACGGCTCCCCGGACCCCGGCCGCGCCGATTCCTTTTCGCCTTCCAAAACCCGCCGGTCGCCAACCATCGTCCCGCTTGCGGCTAGGACAGACTCAACGTCAACCTGGTCACCGAGGCGGGTGGAAATGTGTAGTGGAGAGTGCGGCCCGGAATTTCCAGGGTTTTGGTCTGCGGCACCACCACTTGTCTCTGCTCGAAGGTATTGTGAGCATGAATATCGGCGTGCGTGAGTTCGGTAGCGAATCCGGATTTGGGCGCTCCGCCCCGAACCGAAATTTCCGCTTGCCGTGAATCGCTCACGTGCGGGTTGACAACCGTCAGGGTCAGTTCCTTGTCGCGCAACGAAGCCGAGCCCTTGAGCCCCCAGAACGAGCCTGGTTTCCCGTCGCGGTCATAGCTGATGGTCGGCGCCGAGAAAATTGTCCGCAGTCCCTGGCCCTCCTGATGCGCGGCATACATCGCGAACACATGTCCCACCGGCGTGACCACAAACTTGTCTTCGTGTGCCAGATACAGGCTGTTCAGGCAATTGATCAACTGCGCGCAATTGGCCATCGCGATTTTTTCCGGATGGCGATTGAACAGGTCGAGCGTCATGGCGCTGAAGACGGCGTCGCGCAGCGTCGGCATCTGCTCCAGTTGATCTCCCGCCGTGGCTTCGCTGCCGGGACCGTACCACGGGCCCCACTCGTCGACCACCAGTTTGACCGAATGCTCCGGATCCTCCTCGCCCATGACCTGCCAGTGGCCGTTGATCAAGCCCTCCATGCGATCCCCTTCGCGCAACAACTCGTACCAGTCCACGCTGTCAAACTTCAGGGCATCGCCTTTTCCCTGAACCCAATCGCGGGTGCGGCCGCGGCTCAAGTTCCAGGCGTAGTGATGCAGCGCCCAGCCATACACATTGCGCAGTTGCCAGCGGCCCTTCTTGGCGATCTCCTCGAAGAAACCCCTCGTCCAGGACCAGTCATCCACATTGGGGCCGGACCCGATAAACGATAGTTCATTTTCCTTACCGAACCGCGGGACCCAGGTCGTGAAGCGCCGGAACTCAACCGCGTATTCCTGCGCCGTAAAATTCCCGCCACACCCCCACGATTCGTTTCCCACCCCCCAGAAACGAACGTTGAACGGATCCTTGAAACCGGCAGCGGCGCGCTGCTCGGCAAGCGTCGTGCTTCCCGCCGGAGAATTGCAGTACTCAACCCACTGGTAGAACTGTTCGGCGGCAAGACTGCGTAGATTTGCCGCCAGATAGGGCTGCGCACCGATGCGCCTGCAGAAATCGACGAACTCATTGGTGCCGAATTGATTGGGATCGTAGCGGTGGCTGGCGGGCGCGTCGTCGGCTTCTCCGGAGTTCCAGAAGTTGGTGCGACGGGGCCTCTGGGCGGACGGACCGATGCCGTCGCGCCAGTCGTAGCTGTCGGCAAAACAGCCGCCCGGAAAGCGCACCACGGCGGGTTTGATCTTACGCATTTCCTCAATCAGTTCTTTGCGAATGCCATCGACATTCGGCACCTTGGAGTGGGGGCCGACCCAGATGCCGTCATAGATGACGCCACTCAGATTCTCGGTAAAGTGACCGTAGAGGTTCGGGGAAATCGTTCCCAGAGGCTCGCCCGCCAGCACCTCGATCCGCGAGTCGGTGGCATCGGAGGTGGACTCGGCCCGGGCAAAAGGTCGCAAAGCTTCGGCCGCGATTGCATAACCGGCGCCGGCTAGACTCTGGCGGAGAAACTCTCGACGTCGCAACATGGCGCCCTCCCCTAGGGCAAGAATGCCACTCGGGATAGTAAACGTTTTCCAGGAACCGTGCTACAGTTTTCCTGGGCTCGCCTTGCCCTGACGCAGGCTTGACCCGTAACATCACGGAATCGTGGCCCCGCCGGGGGGTCGAGGACCCATCGGCACGTACAGCATCCCCAGCTGACGCGGGCGCTGGCGAAGTCGGGCTTCAGTTCGATGGCTAGAAGAGTTTTTCCGCCTCGGCTTCGCGCTGCCGCTGCGCCCTCACCACACCCATCAGGTTGAGCGCGCGAGAATCATCCGGTGCTGTCCCGCGGCAATCGACTGCGCAGCATCCTTGATCAGAGACAAGTTCCCCGTCGCCGGTTTCGCCTGGCTCTGCGCCATACCGGCGAGGGCAACCAGGAACCACAAAATGCTCCCACCGCGAGCGCCTTTCGGAATCGCCGTATCATCCAGGCCCGAGTACGATCAAACGCCGCGCTGCAACAAACGCGAGTGTCGACCGGTTCGGGTTGGAATGGCATCGGCCACCTTCGTTTGCCTACCTTCGCGGGCCGGCGGCCGGCACATCGTAGAACGCGATCTGCTCGCCCGAGAGCACGGCAAGTTGATTGCCGTCGGGCGAGAGCACAAAGGATTGCACCGCCGTCACGGGAGAGGGGACGCTAATGGCCAGCATCCGCTCCCCGTTGTCGCTGCGGTAGACCGAGATCCTCTCGCTCTCCAGATCGGAGGCAGAAAAGGCAGACTCCGCGGCAATCGATTTGGCGGCCTTTGCCAAGCCAATCGCAAAGGCATTGCCCGTGGCCAGTCCACTCGCCCTCTGTTCCAATTCGGCCTTGGAAGAGGAGCCCTTGAGGACCGGCTTTCCGTTGGGCCGAAGCACGCGGTACCATTTATCCGTGTTCTGGCGTTCGCAACCCACGATGAATAGAAAGTCCGGAGACAAAGACGTCGTTTCTGGCCTGCAACCGGAGTTGACCGCGGCTAACACCTGCGACTGTGTGCCCCAAGACTGCTCGACGATCCGCCATCGGCTCTTGCCGGCGCTTACCACCTGAATTTCTCCGTTGTCTGACAACACCGGGGGTGAAGCTCGCGAAGAGCGCACCGCCGTCGCCAGGGGGTGAAAGCTGACGTCCAGAACCCTGACTTCAATGTCCTCTTCGGGCTCCTGCTCTTCGGCGTCCACCAATTGTCGGTGCACGGCGTTCGAATGACGCTCCTGAACCACGCCGACCGCAAAATACTTCGCAGACGGGGACGTGCGTACAAACGCCAGCGGACCACTGAGCGAAAGGTGTTGCTCCAATCGCAGGCCCGGACCGTAGAGTCTCAACTCCCGGCCGACGTGCACCAGGACGCGGTCCCGACCAATCGACCAAAGATATTGATTGGCATCGGGAACCTTCCAGTCGACGGTCTTTTCCACCTTCTTGTCCTCGACGTCGATCAAGACAGCGCGAATGATGTGCAGTTTCGCGAATTCCGCTTCCCTGCCCGTGCGCAGAACCAGCGTATGCGGATTGAAAGTAAACAGCAGCTTTTTGGCGCCCAGGTAAGAGATCGCCGAGCCATAATTAAACCTATACATTGCATGATCCGGCCGGACCCGGGCATACCCCAAATCCTTGACCGACAAGGTCGATACGGCCGTCGCGGAATGAGCTTCCGCTTCGTTCGAGGCGAGAGCAATGCTGCATTGCGGCGGCGAACAGACTTCGGTCTCGTCCGTGGTTGCGATCTCCTCCGCCACGGTTGCTGCAGGCGAAGGCACGGTCGCGGCTGCGGCCGGCGATGCGGGCACGCTCGGCGCCACCGCAGCGGTGGCGTTCAGATTCGGCGTGAGAAGAAGCTGGGCCCCCGATTCGATGTGCACATTGTGCCCGGAAGTGGAAAGCACCGAACTTCCCGCGGGCCCACTTCCCACGCTCAGTTTCAGGCCCCTGATGCCGACGACCTGCCCGGGCAGCACCGTGGTGGGACCCCGGTAGCGAGGCGGTGAGGCATAAACGGTCGCGGCTGCCGTCATGACACTCCGCCCGCCACTCGAAGCCGGCCCGCCACTGCGACCGTTATCGTTGCCGATGCCGAGCCCGGCGGCTTCGCTTAGCGGCTGGTTTACATAGTTGCTCGGGTCTCGGCTGGGATCGGCCGCCAGCACGGCCGCCACCGTCATAGGCAACGGCTTCATGTCGGGCCCATTGCATTCGCCGCTTTCGAACAGCAGCGCAATGGAGGAAGTCTTTTCAGTTTTTGAATGAACAGTCTGGGCCACAATGCGGCCCTTCACGATCGCGCCTTGCCGGAGCATGCATTGCGGGCCTTGCCACTTCACCCCAACCTTGGCGAGCACGGGATCGTCCAGCTTGAGCTTTCCCGCCTCCACTGCCCCCACCAGCTCGACTTGCAGGGGAACCCGCTCTTGGTCGCTGGCACAGCGGAGTGCGGAGACCATCACGCACCCGCATCCGAGCCAGACTTGGAAAATTCTGGGTATACGTTTACTCATCACGCCACCCGGCGCCCACAAACTCTACCGCCCGTTCGGCCCTCCCCGGCTGCCCGCGGCGAGCCGAGGACGGAAACTGGGAACGTAGGCATCGAGGGCTAATTTTAAACTCAAATTCTGCCCTTTCAGCGAACCAATATCTATCTTTGCCTTTCCCCCACATTTTTTCATCCGGTATCTCGATGCGGCGGACCGCCACGGGAGGGATCATCGCCAGCGGAAAGCTCGATCAAATACGAAGCTCACTCGCAAGCTACCCATCCTTCAAAGAACAACTGGACCAAATCTCAGCAAGCAACCGCGAATTACGGCGACGGAAGCGGGCGCGGAAGCGAGAAAACAATGGAGTCCGCGGGCCCAGCACAGGTGTGCGAAATTCCGGCCCAGCACTACCGTTTACATTTCAAGTTCGTTTGTGCACACGGTATGCTTTCTCTCCCCATTCGGGATTCGCGCTTTCCATGACTAAGCAGGAATGGCTCGTTTGCGCGACCCCTCGCGCCCGGCCCGTACCGCCAGATCTCGCGCCGCACGCAACGCGAGCACCGGATCGCCGCTAGGATGAAACTCCATCGCAACCATCCCCTTGTAATTCAGCTCCCCTAGTTTGCGAAAGATATTTTCGTAGTTGATCTCCCCGGTTCCGGGCTCGTGACGGCCCGGAACGTCGGCAATGTGGACGAGTCCCAGATGCGGGAGGCTCTTCGCAAGCTTCTCGATGAGATTCCCGGCGGCAATCTGCTCATGGTAGAAATCGTAGAGCAACTGAACTTGCGGGTGATCGACTGCCTGCACGATTTCCAAAGCTTCGGTGATTTCGGTCAAGAAGCATTGCGGATTTTCCTCCGGGTCAATGGTTTCCAGCAGCAAACGGACTGGCTCGCCATGGACGGATTCACCCTGCACGAATTCTGCGGCTGCTTTCAGCGAATCGACGCAGCACCGATGCTGGACCTCGCGAGGCATCCCCGTGACCCGATTGCCGGACAGCAGAATCAGGTTCGGACAAGCGATCTGTTCCATGATCGGCAGCGCGCGACGCAGCTCGTCGAGCAACGGTTGCCGGTGATCTGGGACGCTTACACCGTGCTTTAGTCCGGCGGTACAGTCGAACCTGATGCCGAGCTCTTTGCGTTTGGCATTCGCACGACGGAAATCGGCTTCCGTCCATTTGTCATACTCGCCCACCAATTCCACGTTCTTGTACCCGGCTTCAGCGATCTTTTGCAAACGCTGCTCGAAAGGCAAATCGGTGAAAACTGTCCAGAGCATCACGGACAACTGAAAAGGCGTTCCTTCGGACTCACTGTTGGCCAACGTCGACTCTTCACCGAAGAGGCCGAAACTGTGACTCCGTCCCCACGTTCCCGCCACGGCTCCCATCACGGATTGAACAAAAGCTCGTCGCTTCATCGCTCGCATCGATCGAACGCACGGAGAATGCCATCGCACTCGACGTGACAGGGTGACGTTATCACAACTTGTGGTCGGGCGGGAACCGAGCGGAGAGACAAAATAGTCCGACGAATGACGGATGGAGGCGCAGTGACCTCGAATTTAGACGCAGGTGTTTGTGATTTACGATTGTGCAGGGCCACTTCAACCACTACGCGGTACCCGGAAACCTCGACAGTCTCGGCGTATTCCGGGATCGGTTAATTGGGCTGTGGTGGCATACTCTTCGCCGCCGCAGCCAGAAAATCCCGATCTCCTGGACACGCGCTCTTGCCTTGGCAGACCGATGGTTGCCCCAACAACGAGTGCTCCATCCTTACCCCGCGACTCGCCTTGCCGCCAGTCATCCGCGATAAGAACCGGATGCGCTAATAGCGCCCGTCCGGGTCCGAGGAGGGGGTCGCGAGTAATCGCGATCCCTACTCCGATCTCAAAACCCGGCTGACGGGCGAACAAATGGCGCACCCTTATCAGAATGCCTGATTTCGTCAATTTGCGAAGAAAGTTTGCGTCACGAAGCCCTACAGACGACTTTCTCGATGCCTATAGACATTTTCTATCCCCCGAATTTCGGTCATTTTGCGAAAAACGGACTTTTTCAACACCTACGCCTGGTTTCGTAAACTTAGAATAGCGCGAGGAGTGGAACACTGAACTTGCGGTCACTCAGATTCTGAATCCGGTTTGGCAGCGGCATGGCCTTTCCCTGCGGTTGGACCTTTAGGTCTATTGGCGACAACACCGGCTTCCTCGGCGCCAGAATCGCCAGAATGAGGAACCTCCTCATAGTGGGCAAAGTTCATCGAATAACTGGCGCGCCCATGGGTGCTCGAACGTACGTGCGTCGCATAGCCGATCAATTCAATTAGAGGGACGAGGGCGCTGATAACCGGCGAACCGGCACGAATCTCCATGCCTTCAATCCGGCCGCGACGGAAACTCAGCTCTCCCATGATGACGCCTGCAAAGTCCTCAGGCGTGACCACCTCAATCGACATGAGCGGTTCCAAAATGACCGGGCTTGCCTTGCGGGCGGCTTCCTTGAAGGCCATAGCAGAAGCTATCCTGAAAGCCATTTCGTTCGAGTCCTCTGCATGGTAGCTTCCGTCGTAGAAAATAGCGCGCACGTCAACCATCTCGCAGCCAGCTAGAACCCCACCTTTCATGCCTTGTTGAATACCGGAATTAATGGCGTCGAGGAATTTCCTTGGAAAAGCACCCTCGGAACTTTCGTCGATGAATTGATAGTCACTTCCCGCTTCTAGAGGCTCCAGCCTGAGCTTCACGTGGCCGTATATGCAATGGCCGGAAACAGCACGAACATATTTCCCCTCGGCTTCGGCCTGTTTGCGAATGGTTTCCAAGTAGATCACCTTGGGCTTTCCAATCTCGATCTGGATTTTGTATTCACGGACGATGCGGTCGCAGATTACTTCCAAGTTCAACTCGTCCATGCCGCTGATAATGGTCTGCTTGTCTGGAGATCCCGTCTCGATCTTGACGGTGGGGTGTTGTTGAGCAAGTTCGCTGAGTGCTCGTTGAAGACTCTGATGGTCATCGTCAATCTTCGGCTTGATAACCACACGGATTATGGGCCTCTTGTGGGTGCTCGCTTCGCTCATGGCGCGGGCGTCTTTTTGATCGCGTCTCGGTAGTGTAACTCCCCCGTAGCTTTCAACCAACGGACTTGGCAGTCAATTGCCGTTAAATCGATTTCACTCAAAATCCCCATCCCGAATCGCGGAGGGGGCGAACAGACGGCGCAAAGTTGTGAGAATGCCTGTTTCAGCAATTGGGATTTCAACAATTGGGAATGCTTGCGACGGCAGCGCCTTTCGGGGTACTTGAGAACTCGAGTAAGGCACCCCGCGTAAGGCCTCTGGCCATTTTGCTGACGGATTGCCTCCTGGAACGTCAGATATAGCAATGAGCAGCATCAAGTTAGCGATAATTGTGATGGTGCTATCAGGAGCGGTTCTCGGCAGGCCAATCGAACTCTGCGCCGAAAGACCCCAGCCTGACGCTCCCGAACTAGCCCTGAGTCGCATTCGAGCTGACATCAAGTCCCTTTTGGCAACACCGCAGCCAGAGCTCTTTCAGAAGCATTTGCGATCGGTGCTCGCACTCTGCGAAGACAGCGTTTTGAAGCTGCAATTCGCCGGAGCTGATCGTGATGCCCAAGCAAAAGAGCTGGTAGGTTACTTGGAAACTGTCGAGTCCAGCCTCAGGAATGGGAATGTGCGGAGGTCCGAAACCTATCTCGTGGAGGGTCGGCGGTCACTGGACCTCGCTCGATTGTCTCGCAGCGACGGCACGCTACAGTTTTACACCTTGAGTCTTCCGGCGCGCTGGAATGCAAGCCAAGCCTATCCTCTGCACGTATACCTGCACGGCAGGGAGTCCGATCTGCCCCTCTCATTAGTTGCTTCTACATTCGCACCTGAACCTAACGGTGGGCAGCTGAATGACAAAGCGATCGTCGTCGTGCCCTGGTTGCGCGGCAATGGGGAGTGGCGCAACGAAAACGGATCGGAGCCGGACGTCTGGGAAGTGATTGAGGATGTAAAGACTTTCGCAAAGATAGATCCTGATCGCCTTTATATTTCGGGCCACTCCTGGGGCGGTGATGATGTGTGGGCAATCGTTCTGCGTACTCCTGATTTGTGGGCCGCCGCTGGAATCATGGCAGGCAGCGCAGCGAGTGTTCCTGCGCAGCTAAATCTGGTTGCTAATGCAAAATACGTTCCGTTCTATTTGTGGAAAGGTGATCAGGACCCAGTTCCTAACCGCCAGGCGAACTTGCAGTACTTTCGCGATTCACTTACGCAAGTTGGCGATCCCCCTAAAGTCGTCGTCGCAGAAGGCGTTGCGCACAATCCCCGTCCTGAAGATCGCGCAGCAATGCAGACATGGTTGTTCAAACATGTCCGCCAGAGACCAAATCATTTCTCATTTGTAATTGACACACCTCAACACCGAGGTATTTGGGGCATCTCCATCCCGCAGAAGTATCCGGATGCATATTTGAACGTCGAACCGCAAGTCAGTTTCGAATGCTGGATCAAAGACTCGACCGTACAGATTACGACCGCGAACAGCAGCCGTCTCGATGTTGATTTCGGTCAGGGCGGACTGAATTTGACGGGCACAGTGAAGCTGATCGTGAACGGCAAACAAATATTCGACGGGTCAGTTCCGTCGAGGGCGCTTTCCCTCAGCTGGTAATTGTGGGCACGGGCAGCGAGCGGATTGTCAACTGACGAAATATCGGAGATAAGCGGCCAATAAGCTGGAGCCATGCCATCGAGGCTGGCTGTAAGAAGCTATATTCTCTTTCAGTTGAGTTTTTTTCTTCAGGAGGGAGGAGCTTCGCAGCCGGCTGCGATCTTGGCGGGTCAACGTCGGCGGCGAAGCCCCCTTGCAGTAACGATCCTCTTTGTCCCAGTCTCGGCCGGGCGGGAGCAGCTTGCTGCCAGCTGGGCCGAAGACTGCAACAAGATCATCTTACGCCATTGTCCGATTTGTAAACGCGATTCGATTGTTGGCCACGGCCGTCGCCGCAAGCAAGCGCACGACGAGCATCACAGCTGGATCGGGATCCGTCGTGGACGCTGTCCAGATTGCGAGACGACGTTCACATTCCTTCCGCTGTTTTCTCTTCCGTACACTCACTTCAGTTTGTTGGCCCGCTGTCAGGCGCTGTGGCAGCGCTTCAGTGAGCACTGTTCCTGGGAAAAGGCGGTGCCCAGGCTGAAGGACGCTGATCGCTCGCCCGATGCTTCTACGGTTCGCCGCTGGGCGCGGGGGCTGGACGGTTCGGAGCCACTCAAGCGAGAGCTGCCGTTGCTGGAGTATCTGCGGCAGCAGAACTGGACGGGCCAGCAGGCGGGCCGTTTCGAATATGTCGGACTGTGTCCGTTGCACCAGGAAACCCGGCCGTCGTTCGATGTCAACACGCGCAAAGATGTCTTCTACTGCCACGGGTGCGGGCAGGGTGGAGATTTGATTCGCTTCGTCCAACGATCACGGCAGTTATCTTTCCGTCAGAGCCTGGACTATCTGGATCCGCAGGCTGTTCAAGAACAGGAATCGACCGCGTTGCTCGAGCAGACGGCCGCGTTCTATCAGCAGCAACTGGATCACTATCCCGAGGCCCTCAGCTATCTGCATCGACGCGGGATTCATGAACCCGCTCTGATCCGGGAGTTGCGCATCGGCTATGCGCCCGGCGGAAATCTGCGCCGGTATCTCACGCGGCAAGGGTATTCCTTCGCCGTGTTGCGAAGAGCCGGCCTGATC
>Ga0187847_10000024_pt1 | contig 172602 bp, 142 predicted proteins | sample June2016WEW_4_10_FD_132458 | JGI IMG/M metagenome (GOLD analysis project Ga0187847, IMG submission 132458) | Peatland microbial communities from SPRUCE experiment site at the Marcell Experimental Forest, Minnesota, USA - June2016WEW_4_10 | ecosystem: Environmental > Terrestrial > Soil >...
CTTCTCTGTCATCCCGGCGTCGCTGACTCTTCGCGAAAGCTGCATGCAGCAAACCTGCACGTGCAGTTTGAGCGGCGGACGGAGGCCAGCGCGTAAGCGCGCCTCCTCCGACCCGACTGCAATAGGATTGAGCCGGAGACTCGGTGCCAAACTTCAGCACGAAGAGCGCCTAACGAGTGCTTAGATACTCTCCCTCGAACCCGAGCATCGCACGAACCGATTTGGCCACCACCGAGGCATGGCGATCAACGCCGATACCGTCTTCCAATACAAGGTGACCGCGATCTATGCAGACCTGGATGCCATAGCCAAAGAGCGTGAGGACACCGTGGCCGTTTGTTAGAGAGTGGATTATCCTTATCCATCCCAACTCGCGTCAAATCAGTTGCCTACTCCATGGCAAGATGGCACTTTAAGGAATCGTTGCCACTACCCCCCCGCGTTTGACCCTTCTTTTCACGCCCTTGTAAGATCAAGGATTCCCTCCTTCTACCGGAATCTGCCGAGCTTTCCAGGGCCGAGCGGTCGAAGGCGGTCGTCCCTACGAAAGTGCTGGGAGCTGGACTCTCAAGATGCCGCACGAATTGCCTAAAGCTTACGAACCCGGTGCGATTGAAGCGCGTTGGGCCGAGTATTGGGTCCGAGAAAGCCTGTTCCATGTCGAAACGCCGGCCGAGGGAGATTCGCGCCCGGTCTTCACCCTGTTGCTGCCGCCGCCGAACGTCACCGGGCGGCTCCACATGGGCCACATGCTCAACCAGACACAGATGGATATCATCGTGCGCTGGCACCGCATGCGCGGCGAGGTTTCGCTCTGGTTGCCGGGCACCGACCACGCTGGCATCGCGACGCAGATGATGGTCGAGCGCCAGCTGGCCAAGGAAGGCAAGAAGCGGCGCGAGATGGGACGCGAGAGATTTATCGCGCGCGTCTGGGAGTGGCGGGGCGAGTACGGGGGCGCCATTCTCGACCAGATGAAGCGGCTGGGCGCTTCGGTCGATTGGGGTCGCGAATATTTCACCATGGACGACAAGCTGTCGCGCGCGGTGAAAGAAGTCTTCGTGCGCCTCTATGAAGAGGGGCTGATTTACCGCGGAAAGTACATCGTAAACTGGTGTTCCGACTGCGGCACCGCGATCTCGGACCTGGAAGTGAAGCACGAAGACGTCGCGGGCAAGCTGTACGAGATCCGTTATCCGGTGGTGGGCAGTGACGAGTCGATCACGGTTGCGACGACGCGCCCCGAGACGATGTTGGGCGATACGGCGGTCGCGGTCAATCCGAGGGACGTGCGCTACACCCATCTGCACGGCAAGCATGTGCTGCTGCCGTTGATGAACCGCGAGATCCCCATCATTGCCGACGAACTGGCGCAGCCGGAGTTTGGCACCGGCGCGGTCAAGGTGACGCCGGCGCACGATCCTAACGACTTCGAGGCCGGATTGCGTCATAACCTGCCGCAGATCGAAGTCATTGACGAGCACGCCAACATGAATGCCAATGCCGGCGCGTACGCAGGACTGGATCGTTTTGCCGCTCGCGCGCATGTGATCGAAGACCTTTCCGAGCGGGGGTTTCTGGTGGGCACCAAAGACTACACGGTCGCTCTTGGCAAGTGCGATCGCTCGGGGACGATCGTCGAGCCACGGCTTTCGACGCAGTGGTTCATCAAGATTGCGCCGCTGGCCAAACGCGCGATCGAAGTCGTGGAGAAGGGATACATCCGGTTCACGCCAGAAAACTACGGGCAGATCTATTTGAACTGGATGCACAACATCCACGACTGGTGTATCTCGCGCCAGTTGTGGTGGGGACACCGGATTCCCGCGTGGTATTGCGGCGGGTGCAAGGAAGTCGTGGTTTCGCGTGAAGCTCCTTCCGTGTGCCGATGCGGCAGCACGCAGCTCGAGCAGGATACGGACGTCCTCGACACCTGGTTTTCCTCAGGCCTGCTGCCGTTTACGACGCTCGGCTGGCCGGAGGCTACGCGGGACCAAGAGGTGTTTTATCCGAATTCGCTGATGATCACCGGCTTTGACATCCTCTTTTTCTGGGTAGCGCGCATGATCATGCTCGGCTGCTGGTTCATGGCACCGCGGTCGACGGCGAGTGAAAAAGCAGGATTGCAGGAAATCTCTGACGCCGCGCTGCGTACGAGTGTTCCCTTTCGAGAGGTTTACATCCATGCCCTGGTGCGCGATGCCGAGCGGCAGAAAATGTCGAAGACCAAGGGCAATGTGCTCGATCCCATCGAGGTCATTGGCCAGTACGGGACCGATGCTACCCGGTTTACGCTCGCGGCGATGGCTGCGCCCGGAACCGATATTGCCTTCAGCGAGAGCCGCACGGCTGGCTATCGGAATTTTGCCAACAAAATATGGAATGCGGCGCGCCTGATGTTCATGAACCTGGACCGCATCGACCCGGCCTTGCGTCCGGGCGACGCTCCGGTCGCGCCAGGGCCCCGTCACCATCGAGGGCTGGCCGGATTCCACGCCGACACGCTCGAAGACCGATGGATTCTCTCGCGCTTCAATCGCGCCGCCAAGGACGTCAACGAGTCGCTCGAAGTCTATCGCTTCGATGAGGCCGCGACGCGCATCTACGACTTTTTCTGGGGCGAGTTCTGCGACTGGTATCTGGAGCGGATCAAACCGCGGCTGAACTTTGAAGAAGGTGCTGACCGGACAGAAGCGCGGGTCGCTTGCGCGAACCTGGTCCAACTGTTCGAGGCGTCGCTCCGGCTGCTGCATCCGGTGATGCCGTTTATCACCGAGGAAATCTGGCACGCCCTCTACGATGGCAAGCCCCCGCTCCGCTCGATCGCGCTGGCGGCGTATCCGGCGGCGGACGAAGCGCAGATCGATGGCGACGCGGAGACGGAGATGGCCATCCTGCAGGACCTGATTGTCAGTGTGCGCAACCTGCGGGCGGAATTGAAGGTCGAGCCGAAGGTCAAGGTCGCGATCGAAGTCTTTGCCCACGAGCCGGCGATTCGCGCGATGATCGAACGGAATCTGGGCGCGGTTTTGCTCGATCGTCCTGCGAACGTGGAGCAGGTCAGGTTTGCCGACGGCGCGCTCGCGAACTTACCCGACGCCCGCAGCACCTCGCGCTTTGATGTGCACGCGATCTACGAAAAAAAGGTTGACGTTGCGGCCGAGCGCGAGCGGCTAAGGAAGGAATTGGAGAAACTTGACAAGCCGCTGGCCGGTTCGCAAGCGCGCCTGGGCGACGCGCAGTTCTTGAGCAAAGCTCCCGCGCACGTAATCGACGGATTGCGCAAGCAGGTAGACGAGCTGACGATTCTAAAACAGAAGCTCCTCGCCAAGTTGAGGGAGTTGGGAGAGGCAGAACCCGCGTAGGGGACACCCTTCGTGTCCTGCTACGAACAGCGATCGCATCCATGGACTGGAATTCACGCCGCATCACCGCGATTCTCGAAAACGCGCTCGCCGAAGATCGGGCGACGCGCGATGCCACCAGCTATGCCTGCATCGATCCCAATCTGAGCGCTGCGGCGACGATTATCGCGAAACAGGAATGCATCCTTGCCGGCCTCGGCTGCGTGCCGCGGATTCTCGACGTTTACGCCGCCCTCGACGGAGCCGTAACTTCGCACTACGACGTGACCAGCCACCCATCGATTTTTGACGGTATCCGCGTGAAACCGGAGCAGCCGATCGCGGTCATCCGCCACAATGCGCGGGTGATCCTGTCCTGCGAGCGCGTGATCCTGAATTTCCTGCAGCGTATGGCCGGAATTGCGACCACCACGCGCAAGTTTGTGGATGCGGTCGAGGGCACGCGCGTGCGAATTCTCGATACCCGCAAGACTGCGCCCGGGCTGCGCCTGCTGGACAAGCATGCGGTGCGCTGCGGCGGCGGCCAGAACCACCGCCTCGATCTCTCCGACGGCGTGCTGATCAAAAACAACCACATTACGCTCGCCGGAGGCACGGTTCCGGCGCTCGAGCGCGCCATCCGCAACCGGCGTGGGCGCCAGCCGATCGAGATTGAAGTCCGGTCACTCGAACAGTTGCAGCAGGCGCTCGCACACGGAGCGGAGGCAATCCTGCTCGATCATGTAAGCGTGGAGGAGGTGCGGCAAGCGGTCGGGATCTGTGCGCGCCAGCCCCGGCCGATCCCGCTCGAGTGCGCCGGGGGAATCACGCTCGAAAACGTGCGCTCCTATGCGGAGACCGGCGTCGACTTTATTTCCGTGGGAGCGCTAACCCATCCCTCGACCGCAATCGATATGGGTATGCGGGTATCACCCGCATAGGATTGAATCGGTTGGCCGTTTCGTCGCCCGTTTTTCGCCGGGCGAGACGAGTTCGTCTCCGGGGCTCCTCCACGGAGTTGATTCTGCCAGCCACCAACCACCCGTGACTGTTTATAATTCCCTCCATCTCCGCGTTCCGCAAAACTCGCAGCCTGCCGTCGGCCCACAAGGCGACCGACGTTCGCCTGGGGCGGATCGTCCGTCTGCTCATCGGCCACGCGACGGTCGTCGCCAGCGGCACCAAGATTGCCGAGGAGCTTGGGACCAGCCGCTCGGAAGTGTGGCGGCTCGTCCAGCAACTGCGAGCGCTGGGCGTCGATGTTGCGGGACATCCGGCAACGGGCTACCAGCTGCGCTCCGTCCCCGACCTGTTGCTGCCGGAGATGCTGGCAACCTCGTTGAAGGGCACCATTTTCGGGGCCAATTCGGGCAAGCAGATTCATCACTATTACCGAATCGGCTCCACCAATTCCGAGGCCATGCGACTGGCCGCCGAAGGCGCGGCCGAGGGCAGTGTTTTTCTCGCCGAAGAGCAGCTTGCCGGCCGGGGACGAGGCGAGCACAGCTGGCATTCGGCGCGCTCGTCGGGCATCTACTGTTCGGTGATCCTGCGCCCGGCCATTTCACCCTCGGATGCGCTGATTGTTTCCCTGGCTGCAGGCTTGGCAGTCCACGCTGCGATAGCCGAGATTGCGCCGCAGCTGGAGGCGGATCTGAAATGGCCGAACGATCTCCTCGCTGGCGGCAAGAAATTCTGTGGCATTCTTATCGAGATGAACGCCGAGGCGACCAGAGTGCGCCATCTGGTGGTGGGCATCGGTATCAATGTCAACCAGACGAAGTTTCCAGCGGAGTTGCGCGAACTGGCGACTTCACTGCGCATGGAAACCGGCAGCGAATGGTCGCGAGTGACTCTCTGCGCAGCTTTGCTAAAATCGCTGGACCGCGAATATCGCTGCCTGCTTCAGGATGCGGGAGCGCGAGAACGCGTCCTTCGCCGGTTCGAGGAGCGTTCCTCGTCGGTGCGCGGCAGAAAAGTGAGCATTGACGAAGACGACACCCTGAAAGGCGTAACCGAAGGTCTGGATGAGCGGGGATTTTTGCAAGTGAGAACGGCAGAAGGTCTGCGCAAGGTGTTGAGCGGAACAGTTCGGACGATTGCTAATTTGTAATTTGAGCGGTGCACTTTTCCCACTCCAATTCCCAATCAGCAATTACGAATTCTCCTATGCTGCTAGTGATCGATGTCGGCAATACCAACACGGTGCTGGGCATTTTTGAGCGAGTACCCCACCGTCCCGGCGAGGACGTAACCAGCGAAGCGCCCCGTTACGAGCATCTCGTCGCCAACTGGCGCGTCAGCTCGCATCTGAGCCGCACCGTCGACGAGTACGGCGTCATCTTCCGCAACCTTTTCTCCATGGAAAACCTGCAGGTGTCGAGCGTGCACGGCATCGTGGTTTCCTCGGTGGTGCCGCCCCTCGATCCGGTGCTGCGCCAGGTCTGTGAGCGCTACTTCAACAGCAAGCCGCTGTTCATCGAGCCCGGTGTGAAAACCGGCGTGCCGGTGCTCTATGACAATCCGGCGGAAGTGGGCGCCGATCGCATCGTGAATGCGGTGGCTGCCTTTGAAAAATATGGCGGCCCCTGCGTGATTGTCGATTTTGGCACGGCGACGACGTTCGACTGTGTTTCGAAGAAGGGCGAGTACATGGGGGGCGTGATTTGTCCGGGCATCGGCATTTCGGCGGATGCGCTTTTTCAGCGCACCGCGCGCCTGCCGCGAGTGGAAATTCGCAAGCCGGCGCGGGTCATTGGAACCAATACGGTCGGAAGTTTGCAGTCCGGTCTGTATTACGGATATCTCGGTTTGGTCGACGGCATCCTCGAGCGACTGATGGATGAACTGGGCTCGGAAACGCAGGTGCTGGCGACCGGGGGGCTGGGATCACTGATTGGCACCGCCTCCCGCTTCATCAAGCATGTGGACGAGTTTCTAACCCTCGACGGGCTGCGCATCATCTGGGACCGGAACCAGTTCTTTCGCCGCGAAGCTGTGCCGAAGGCGGCCAAGGTTGCGCCGGCCAAGCCTCCGGATGCAGACGCAAAACCATGGCCCTCGCCGAGATCTCCGAAATCGCGCTGAATCCGCGTCAACCATCGTGGAAAATTACTACCATTACTTCACCGAAATCGAAGAGCACTATCTGCGGCGGCGCGGAACTCACCTGCTGCTTTCGACGCTCGATTGGGCCCTGATTGAGACTTGGAAAAGTGCGGGCGTGCCGCTCGAGGCCGTTCTCCGCGGAATCGATGACGCTTTCGACAAGTACGACCGGCGTCGCTCGCAATCGAAAAAAGTCAACAGCCTGACTTACTGTTCGCAGGCGGTCATGGCCGCGGCGGAGGACATGAAAGAAGCCTCCGTGGGGGCCAACACCGAAGCAAGAACCCGGCGCGATCCTGGATTTGAGACGGCGCAGATTGCGGCATTCTTGCGCGCCAACGCCGATCGGCTCGAAAAAGCAAAACTGCCGGAGAGCTTGGGGTTCGGCGCAGGGAAGCTGGCGCGAGAACAGGCCGCTTCGTTGCGCGAGATCGCGCATTCGATCGAGAGCAGCGGCAAACTCCCGCGCCTGGAGGATCTGGAACGTCGGCTGACCGTGCTGGAGGAAAAACTGTTCGCACTGCTGATGGCGGCCACTTCCGACGAAATTCTGGTTGAGGTCCGCGGGGAAGCAGAACGAGACATCGCTCCTTACCGGCGAAACATGACCACGGCGCAAGTTGAGCAGTTACACAAGCAGTATGTGCAAAAACGCCTGCTCGAGCGCGGCGGCGTGCCGCGGCTCAGCTTGTTCTATATGCATTGATCCAGAATTTCAGCGCTATCGGCCCGGCGCTGCGGCATCGATGTCTGCTTGATCGCTTGCTCGATGCCGAGCCCAATGGCCCGGAAAGAGCGCCCGAGACGCAGATGGCTGCCAAACCGACTCACCCCTCCAGGAATTGATGGTTCGAGTTATATGCGCACCCATTGCGCTAAATGGGAATCGCCCAGGCGGCGCTTTCATCTCACCGCTTGGTTGACCCTTTCCGTCGCTGCCCTGGTTCGTTCTCGATTTCCAGGCGACGTCGCTGCCACGATATAGGTAAACTGCAGCGTGCTTCTCTCCATCGAAAAACTGATCTACGGTGGTGACGGCTTGGCGCGCACGGCTGCCGGGGTCGATGGCCGTTCCATGGCTGTGTTTGTTCCCTTTGTTCTGCCGGGAGAAATCGTGGATGCCACGATCGGGCAGGGGAAGGCAGGCTTCGCGCGCGGCCGGGTGACGCGGCTGATCGAAGCTTCGCCCCATCGGATCGCAGCCGGTTGTCCCTACTTCGGGCAATGCGGCGGATGCCACTACCAGCATATTCCCTACGCGCAGCAACTGCAGTTCAAAGCGGCCATCCTGCGTGAGACGCTTCAGCGCATCGCGAAGGTCGACCTGAAATCCGAAATTCGCCTGCATGCTTCGCCTCCCTGGAACTATCGCAACCGCACTCGGCTACGGCTGAAAACGGCGCCAGAGTTTGCGCTGGGATACTTCCGTATGGGCTCGCATGATTTTCTTCCGGTGCGCGAATGTCCCATCAGCTCTCCGCTGATCAATCGAATGATGGCGCGGCTGCTCGATTGCGCGGGATTGAACTGCCCGGCGAGCGTGCTCGAGATCGAACTGTTTGCCAACGCCTCCGATGAGCGGCTGCTGGCGTGGGCGTTCTGTCGACCGGAAGCCGACAAGCAGGATTTACTGCGCTGGGCCGAAGCGCTCGCGCGCGAGTGGCCGGAAATCGGCGGCATGACCTTTTTCTCCTCGCGGCGACAGCCTTCCGAGCGCGCAGCTTCGGAGCGACAAATGCAAGAGGACTCACTCGAGGAGGGGAAGCTGCTCGCGCAAGCGGGCGCGAAAGCCGTTCGCTACCAAACGCAGAACCACCAATACCAAGTGAGCGCGGGAGCTTTCTTCCAGGTCAACCGTCATCTTATCGACCAACTCATTTCGGTCGTGACCGGCAATGTCCAGGGTGACTTTGCGATCGACCTGTATGCCGGGGTGGGCCTGTTTTCCGCGGCGCTGGCGAACAACTTTCGTCACATTCTGGCGGTGGAGGCGTCACAGACATCGCACGGCGATCTTAGGCAGAATGCTCCTGCGAACGTGAAAGCGGTCGGCGCGCGAACTGAGGACTACCTGAGCGGCCAGCCGGTGCGAAAACGTCCCGACTTGGTCGTCCTGGACCCTCCCCGCACTGGTCTCGGCAAGACGGTGACCAGGTCTCTGGTGGAACTTCAAGCGCCCCGCCTCCGGTACGTTTCGTGTGATCCGGCGACGCTGGCCCGGGACCTCCCCCCCCTGCTGGCGGCCGGTTACGGTATCGAGGAAGTGCACTTGTTTGATCTCTTCCCCGAAACCTTTCACATTGAGTCGGCGATGTTGCTGATGCGCTGACCGCTTTCACTCCGCCTAGGTTCCTCCTGGAAGACGGGTGGGTGCTTGAGGGAGCTCCGGCGCGGAGCGAGACCGCGCCGGAGCCCACTCGTTGTCTCGGGCTGGCACCGGAAGCGCTCGACTCTCTGGTCCGTAACCCGTACCTGTGGTCCAAGCCACCTCGAGCGGCTCGGCTGCAAAAGGACGCTTCACCTCAGCCTCTGGCGGCGCCACCACGTCTGCGGAGATCCAGTGATCGGCTCGAGCGGTGCAGGAAGCCGGCGGCAACCGCGACTCTAGCGACAAGCAGAGCACCGGTCAGGTTTGTTCGGGTGGGCAAGCCCGTGACCGCGGGCTCGCGCTGCCAACCAAACTCCCGGGTCGCGGCAGCCTAGCCGGCAATATCGGCAGTCTCGTCGTCGAGCGGCGGCAGCTTTCGGTAGGCATCGATAATTTTTTCCGCCTCTGGCGCGTCCGCTTCGCGCACAAGAATGACGGTTCCGCCCACACCCGGGAACGCGTCCTGTACCGCATCAATCGATTTCAAATCCGACTCGATGCCAGCAGATTCCAGAAGGCCCTGCACGACGATGGCTTCGTTTTCCTGCTCGGTATCGAAAATCTTGACGAGCTTTTCGTTGGGCTCGGGTTGAGGCGTGGGGATCGTGGGTTCTGGCATGCGTCCTCCCTAGGAATTGTCTATCACAGATTACGGCAGTCACTATACGCCTGTCTTGCGGGGTCACAAAGGTGCCGGAACCAGGGGGCGGCTTGCCCGGCGAGCGAATCTGTCACAATGGGCGCATGCGGCGCAACGCCGCGACCGGGTCCGACATCCAATACGAGACGGGGGCAGCATGGAAGTGCAGCGGGCCGAACCACCAAATGGAGATAGTAGCGACCCTAGCGAAGAAGCCCGAAGGCTCCGCCGTCTCCAGGTAATGATGAGCATGGTGATGTCGGTCATCAGCCAGGATCCGAACCTCACCCTGGAAGAGGCCGCCGAAATGAGCGCCAACGCTCGTCGCGCTGCTCTCAGCATGTTTCCCGACAAAGAACTCGCCTACGACATCCTCTACCGCCCGCGCCTGCAGCGACTGATCAACGAGCGTTTCCGGCTGCAATAAGACCTTCGAAGCCCAGCCAGCTCCCCGCTCTTGCCGGCCCAAACTTTCGTTTGGCTGATTAGCAGTTTCTTATAGAGATGATTTATTAGAACGCGCTAATGTCTATGCGGTGTAGGGATCCACACCCGTTGGGAGCATCCGATGTGCAAACTAATCTATCCATCCCGGTTGAGCAGACTGTTCTGGGTCTCATTGCTGGTCCTGTTGATCTCGATCGTGGCATCCGCTCAGGACCCCACCAAGGTCGAGCCCAGGCACTACAAGCTGGCTTTTGAGAACGAACATGTGCAAGTGGTCAGCGTCCACTACGGACCGCATGAGAAATCGAGCCTGCACGCGCATCCGGGAGGCGTGGTCGTAGTTCTCACGGCCGGCCATCTCCGCTTCACAGACGAAAATGGAAAGACCCAAGAGGTGTTTGCCAAGCCGGGCGAGTCGCGCTGGTTCCCGGCCTTCAAGCATCGTGTCGAAAATCTCGGGGACACGACCTACAATGCCGTCTATATCGGTATCAAATCCAAACGCTCGGATAACGAAGTCAGCCTGAAAGGTGGCTCAGGGCAGATGGACGACGAGACCAAGAAGCTCGTGGCCGAAGCGCTTCTGGCTGCGGCGAAGTAAGACCGTCGGCAACCATCGTCCGCAAAAATGCGGCCGCCGAAGCAGAAAATAGGGCTGATCCCTGGCTCGAGTCAACATTTCGTGCCCCCTCCGCAGCCAGGTTCTTGCCCCCCTTTCATTCGACGTTCACCGTGAACAAAACCGGATCAATCCCGGCAACCGATGCTGTAACGGTCACTGCGCCGCTTTGCGCCGGAGTCTTGTAGCGCGTTCCCGCGATTCCTTTCGCGTTCGTTGCCGCCGGATCAGGCGAAAAACTGCCGCCGGCACCGTTGTCACTGTAGGCGACTGAAATCCCGGGTACCGGATTGCCGAACTGGTCTTCGACCATCACCTGCAAGAGCTTCGGCGCCGCCGTCCCCGCCTTCACCGTTTGATTGTTACCGGCATAAATCTCCAGCTCGTTTGCCGGTCCAGCCAGAACCGTTTCTTTGAAACCCACCGGAGTCAGTCCCGTTGCCTCCGCACTAATTTCTACGACCCCGGACTTGGTACCGGTGGTGTAGGAACTGCTCGCATAGCCGGAAGAATCCGTGGTCGCGGTCGGGGAGGAGAACGCGCCGCCCGCGCCCCCGTCGGAGAAGTTCACCTGGATTCCGGCAACGCCGTTGCCCTTGGCGTCGGTTGCCCGGACTTTCAGCGCAACAGGCAACAGCGAGGTCACGGGCCCGTTCTGATAGTTTCCCGCCGAGATCGCCAACTTCGTCGCCACGCCCCCGATGGCTGTCACCACGAACGTCGCGCTCACATATCCCAAGCTGGACGCGGTGATGGTGTAGGTACCGGGTTTTGAGGGCAGCGTGTAGGACGTTACGGCTGTCCCCGTGTTGTCGGTAACGGCGTTGGGGTTCGAAAACGAGCCACCCTTGCCGTTCGCGCTGAAATCGATAGGAATGCCCGGGGTCTGCATCGGTTCGCCGCTGTAGGGGTCCTGAAGGGCCGCTTGCAAGGGAAGGGGCAGGGTTGTCCCCACGGTTCCGGATTGGTTGTTACCGCCCGCGGGGGTAATGATCGGCAACAGACCAAAGACCGTCAGTTCGGTTTGGCCATTGACGTAGACCCTGCCATCGGCCACGATCGGCATCTCGAAGTGGACCGCCGGACCGAACGCATCGCGCTTACCGGCCATCGAGTTGTCGTAAAACTCGATCGCAAGATTGGTGGCGTCCAAGCCGAAAAGCTTGCTGGTCGGAAAAGTGACGTACCAGAAGATCCCGTCACTGGTGCCATTGGAGGAGACAATCCCGCCCTGCGGATTCGCATACACGGTCGGCGACTGCGAGGTTGGGGTCAAGGAAATCTCACCATTGGCGAACGAGTACGCCATCACGGGCGTCGTATAGGCCTCGACATAGACGTTGTTATTCCAATAGGTAAGTCCGGCGTGCACCTCGCCGAGCACGGGAACATCCAGCTCCTGCGGAATCTGCGTGTCGCCGATCGGGTTGTATTGGCCGAGATCGCTCTGATTGACCAAGTACAAGGTTCCGTTCTTGTCCACCGCCAGCGCAAAACTGCCTTCGGGCACCGCGGGCAACAGCAGAACCTGACCGGAGCTAAGGTCGAGGTCGTTGGTCTGGAAATACTTCTGATTGTAGGGAGTGAAGTAGTCCACCAGGTTGAGCACGCCATCACCTTGGTTGAGCTTGAGAAGGGTGTCTCCATAATGGCTTCCACCGTTGTTCGCATCGAACAGGCCGTCGCCACTGGTGGCATACACGTTTCCCGCTCCATCTCCTGCCAGACCGGCGCCCGACTGCCAGATCGCGGAAGCATCAACCCCGGGGGATACGTCGAATACGCCGACCTGCTGCAGGGTGGCTGCATCGTAGGCCATGACCCAGCCGTTTTCGGTTTTGATGTTGCAACCGGGACCGCCAAAGCCGATGTAGATGATGCCGCCTTGCAGTAACAGTCCGGAACGTTGTTGCTGGTAGTGGTCGATGAAAGAGTACAGCTGGTTGTCGACGATGATCGAGGCGGTAATGACGACCGGCCCGCCGAACAGTTCCTCGCCCGTACCCAGATCCAAGGCATGGAGCCGGTGGACATAGGCGCCATTTTCCTTGGTCATCGCCAGCAGATAGATGGCATTCTGGCCGGTGTCGATGACCGGAGTGCCCTGGATGCCGAATTCTGAGTATCCGGCTATATTGCACCCCTCATCTCCCACCGGAACCGTGGTGACGCCATTGGCAGGGTCGAGAAAATTTACCTGCCAAAGGGGAAGCGCGTTGCCGCCCTGGTTATTGTCGGCGTCGAACGCGTAAACGCTGTCGTGCATGGTAACCACATAAACGACGTTGTGCGTCGTGTTCGACGATGGAATGAAAACCTGGGGAACATAGAGTGGCTGTGCAGCCTCCGCTCCATCCAGACTTTGCGTGAAGAGCTTGCCGAATTGCGCAGGATTGACGTTGGAGGGTGTGAGGGCTGTCTCGGTGGTGTTTTGTCCGGTGCGGGCATTATCGTAATGCTGGGTCAAGACGGCGGTCTGCGCGAAGGCCGGGGAAACCGAAAGCAGGAAGATGGAAGTTGCCAGGATGCAATCGCAGACGCTCGTCGCTCGTAGGAAGCGCGAACCGGACGGTCTCGGAAACCTGGCGAGACGAGGACGGCGAAAAGTCCCACTGAGAGTCATGTCAGTTCCCCTGCTTGATTTGGAAATGCTCTGGACTTTCGGGGAGCCCGCTACCAGCTGGCGTGGAGGCTAAATTTACAATGGAACGGCCGGGAAGGCAATCGATATGACGCGGTCCTGGTAAAGACTTGTAAACCAAGGACTTTCATTCCCCGCGGAGGCGGCAAGACGCCCCGAGCGGGCTCATTTATCGATTCTCTGCAGGCGGAACAACAACGTTCCCCATCCCAGTTTGACGCGCATCTGCACCGGCGTGTGACTTGCGTCCTCGGAATACCATGCCCACACCTTGCCCTTCGATTGAAGGGGGCCAGAGGTCGCCTCGACCGTTACCAGCACCGCCGGGTAGGTTCCCGCGGGCACTTTGATCTGCTCGCGCTTTTCGACCACGGCGTGGACGATTGTCGTTTTTCCATCGCTGATGGGGAACTCGTAACTCGCGCCCGGTTGCAGAGGCAGCGACTGCAAGTAATAGAAGCCGGTCATGACGTCAGTGGCACAGGCGGCCAGGTTGTTTTCGACGTGCTTGGTTTCTCCGGTCTTCAGATTCTTTTCATCGAGCGTGCTTTTTTGGTGCGGGTAATCGAAGTGGATAGAAGTCTCTCGCTTATGCGCGCCCTCTTCGCTATGTTTGAAAATGGAGAGAGAGCAGAATGTCCGCGGCTCGAAATGCGACTCGAAGCGGTCATGCACGGGGAACAGAACGTTCACCGCTCCCGAAGATTCGGCGGTAGCGGTGACCTTGCGCTCGCTGCCCGAGACATCCATTCTCACGACGCCGGTCCCGGCGTTGATCAAGTGCCACTCGGCAGAATAGACATAACTCCGTCCATCGGGAAAGGGATAGTTCGGGCGAGGAGGGGCGATCTGCACTGGAGCCGGCCCCATGGTTGCGGAGGGTGGCTTTGGCTGCGCCAGCAAGGTGACGGCGATCAGAGAGGCTATGCCGAGCAGCAAGGTGGAGGAGTACGACTTTAGTCGTCCCACAAGCACTGCTGAATCGATGGGCTTCTGCCCCCAGGCTGGACGGCTCATGCTCCCGGCAGACTACCACACCAGCTTGAGTATCAGCTTGGCGACCAGAACCGCCAGCACGACCACGCATCCGATGCTTGCCTGGTATTCGCGATGCTTCCAGTAGCGGGCCGAGGAGTATGCACTTCGCTCCCTGGCATAGGGCGTAAGCCTAGGCCACATGCGCGGAACGTGGCGGGCATACTCGTCGTAGTCGGCAAACGTCTGTCGCAGATAGCGCTCCTCTCCCGCAATGACGGGAACATAAATCACGGCGAACATGAGCAGCATGATGCCGACGATCCACCAGTTGCGCGCTGCGATGGCGAAGCCAGCTGCCATCATCAGCGAACCGAGGTACAAAGGGTTTCGAGTATAGGAATAAGGCCCGCTCGTGGTGAGCTGCTTGTCTTTCTGCACGTGGCCGGAAGCCAGCCCGCGCAAGACCAGACCGGGCAGCATGACCAGTGCACCCGCAATCAGCGAGGTCGGCGTAGGGTGTGCCAGCCAAATGAATACCGCTGCGAAAACAAATCCCAGGGGTACGCGGACACGGCGAGCCCATCGCGACCAGGTGGTGACGGCGGTCGGCGAGGGCTGCGGGGCGGACTGGGAAACATCATTCACCGGAATCTGGCGGCCGAGCTTTTGCCGTGCGAAAATCTGCCACGCTATCGGCTAGCAATTTCCGAGCCGCGGCGACCACTTCTCCGACCGTGATTTCAAGCAACCCTTGCTCCGGTTCATGGCGCCGGGTGTGATCGGTCCTGCTGGTCGGGCGGCGCAGCACAATCGATGGCGTCCCGTAGGGGCCGTTGCGTGCCGGACTTGTCGGACCAAAAATGGCCACCACGGGAATCTTCAAGCCGGCCGCCAAATGCATCGGTCCGGTATCGCCGCCCACGAAGAGTCGCGCCCGGCGGGTAAGGGCGATCAGTTCCGAAACCGAGCAGCAAACCCGGCGTGCGGCTCCGGCGCTCGTCGCTTCCACGGCCTCGGCGAGTTGTAGCTCTCCGGGGCCGTAGTTGACGAGCGAACCTAATCCCTCTTTTGCCAGTTCCCGGGCAAGCTGCCCGTAACGCTCGGCTGGCCATCGCTTCGCTCCCCATCCTGCACCGGGATTGAGAATGGCAAAGTTGCTCCCCGCAGAGACCAGACCGGCAACCTGACGCTCCGCATCCGGGTCCGATGGGAACTGGACATGAAGCGCAGTTCCCGCGGTTCTACTGCCGGACAACGGCGACAGCGCTCGCGTCAAGTTCAAGGTTTGTTCCACCACATGTACGCCTTCGGTCAGCACGGTCCGCGTGTAAAACATGCTGGCGGCGTTTTCACGCGGTTGTGCGCTGCCCCATACAATCGGGGCGCCCGACCAGCGGGCCAGCAGCGCAGAACGGACCGCGCCCTGGAAATCAATGACCGCGTCGTACTGAATCCCGCGAAGCTGGCTCAAGCCCACCGCCATCTGCTGCCAGGTATTGAACGAGAGCAGCGCGTGCCGCCATTCGGCGGTGTTCACGGTGTGGAGGCGGTCGACCAGTGGGCGCTGCCGAGAGCGCCGTCCCGATCGCGGATACCGCAGCGTGCACAACAATTCCGCCCACCGCTCCTCTACCAGCCATCCCAAGGTCGCTTGCGGAAAAGCCTGCCGCAGCAAGGCGGCGGCAGGCAAAGTGTGAATGATGTCGCCCATGGCGCTAAGACGCACCACGAGCAGTCGGTCGAAACTCACGATTTTCGCGGCCCCAGCCGCGAGCGGATGATCTCCGTAACCGAATGATTCTTGGCATCGCCGACGATCACCACTCGCCCTCCACAGGCTTCAACCTCGTCGCGCTCGGGGACGTTATCCACGGTGTAGTCCGTGCCCTTGGCCTGAAAATCAGGACGGATTTCACGAATGATGGCGCGCACGTCCTTGTCCGGAAAAATGACAACCGCGTCCACATCCGCGAGCGCGGCCAGAATTTCCGCACGTTCCTCGGCCGGCATGACCGGTCGGCCTTCGCCCTTCAGCGCGCGCACCGAAGGATCGGCATTGACCGCCACCACCAATTGGCCACCGAGCGCCCGCGCGGCACGCAGGTAGCGTACGTGACCGACATGCAGCAAATCGAAGCAGCCGTTGGCCAGCGTGACGCGCTCGCCGGCGCGCCGCCAATCCGCCACGCGCTGGCGCAGTTCATCACGCGATAAGACCTTGGGATGGAGTGTTGTGCTCAATGATCTCGAACTCGGATCTCAAGTTCGGTCTCGGGCACAGTTCATTCGTGCCGCTCAGACCTGCAAAGCAACTGCGACTTCTGAGGTGCGGGCTAGTGCTCGCGGGCAACCGCCGGCGCCTTATCGAGCGCGTCCAACAGTTCCTGCTGGCTCACGGTCGCCGTACCGCGCTTCATGACCACGATGCCGCCCGCATAGTTGGCCAACTGGCCGGCCTCTTCGGCACTGGCTCCCGCTGCCAGGGCAGCGGTAAACGTGGCGATCACGGTGTCGCCCGCCCCGGTTACGTCGGCAACCTCATCGCTGCCGTGGATCGGAATATCCACCGGCTTGTGGCGCCGCGGGAAGACCACCAGACCATCCTTGCCGCGCGTGATCAGCAGGGCTTCCAGATTCATCGCGCCCGCAATCTGATCGCCCGCGGCCACCAGTCGCTCCCAGTCGTCGCCGATGCGGATGCCGAGCACCTCTTCCACCTCAGATTCATTCGGAGTGGCGGCGGTGATGCCGGAAAACTCCAGCATGCGATGGCGTGAGTCGAGCGTCACGGGAACTTTATCGATGCCGCGCTTCTCCCGAATCAGGTTCAGCAGCGTTGGCGTGGCGGCGCCATATCCGTAATCGGAGACAAGAAGCGCATCCGAGGCGCGTGCATATTCGCGCGCGGAAAGTACCAGCTCGCGGCGCAGGTGTGCGTTGGGGCCTTCGGCCGGCTCGCGGTCCAGACGCACGACCTGTTGTCCGGCGGTGTGCGCGAATCCGGCCAGGATCCGCGTCTTGGTTACCGTGGTATAACTCTTGTCCTTGAAAACCCCGCTGACCGGGATGCGCTTGTGCCGAAACGACCGCAACAGCTGTTTTCCGGGCTCGTCATCGCCCACCACCCCGACCGGTAACACGTTCACTCCCAGGTCCGCGAGATTGTAGACGGCATTGGCGCCCCCGCCCGGCACCACTTTGCGGTCATGGTGCCGCAAAATCAGCACTGGCGCTTCTCGCGAGACGCGAGAAATCTCGCCAAATACAAACTCGTCGGCGACCAGATCGGCAAGAACGGTTACCGTGAGTTTGGGAAAGGACTCGACAATCTTGCGCAGGCGGTCGTTCTCTCTAATATGCTTTGTCATCAATCGTGTTGGCTCGGTGGTGCAATCAAGATTTTCTCACGAGCCGGGCTTTCCCTCCGGGATTCTGTTCAGGATGGCATCAACAAGGTCAGTGGGGTCGTCCAGTATGAGGCTCAGCCTGGCGACCGCAAGCGGCACGAGCTCGGCGGCGAGGGAACCCAGGTTGACCGAGTCTTTTTCCGTCGTCAGGAAAACACCGGCCCCGAGCCGGTCGCGGAGGGCTTTCAGCCGCCTGATATCGCTTCGGTTGTAGGCGTGGTGATCGCGGAACCCGATTTCCGCCGCCGGAACGATTCCCTTCGCCCGTACCTGGGCAAAGAACTGCTGCGGCCTGGCAATGCCGCAGAACACAATCGGCGCGGCCGACAAAACGGGCACGCTGATCTCCCGGCGCACGCGCCAGACAAACTTCCCCTGCTTTGCCAGGGCTGCGATTGTCCGGTCGGCTCCGGACCGGTTGTCCGCGGAAAAGTCCTGCGGCAATACGATTCCATCGGCACGCGCCAGTGCCGAAAGCGGCTCGCGCAGTCGCCCCGAGGGAAGCAGTCGGTCGTCGAAGTCGTGTTCGGTCAGCAACACGATATCGAAGTCGCGCTCGACAGAACGGTGCTGAAAGCCGTCGTCGAGGAGATGTAGTTGCGAGCGGAATGCCTGCTCGGCGATTCGGCCCGCCCGATAGCGACTCTCTCCGACAATCACCGGCACGCCCAGACGACGGGCGACGAGCAGTGGCTCATCGCCGAAGTCACGGGCACTGCCGTCGGCCTCTACCACCCGCACGCCGCGGGTCTTGCGGCCATATCCGCGGGAGAGCACATCGAAGCCGATGCCGCGCGCTTGCAGCAGTTCTCCGAGGGCGATCACAAAGGGAGTCTTGCCCGCGCCCCCGACCGACAGGTTTCCCACGCTTACCACCGGCTGTTGCAGCCGCCGCCGGGACAGTATGCCATGATCGAACAGGCTGTTTCGCACGGCGGTGACCGAACGGTAGAGGCCGGTAAGCGGATTCATCCGGAAGCGTCCATCAGTTTCCCCAGCTCCGCCACAGTCCGCTGGGTTGCACCCCGTTGCGATTCGAGCGCCTGGAGCGCATTGCGGCCCAGGGTCTCTCGCTCCTGGCGGTTTTCGATCAGCTCGAGAAAGACGAGCGGCAACTCCGCCAGCCCCACGATCCTGACCGCATTGCGACTGGAAAAAAAATTCACCACGTCACGAAAATTCTCGTAGTAGTTCCCGGTGACAATCGGAACGCCATAGAGCGCCGGCTCAAGAATGTTGTGTCCGCCGCGGGGCACCAGGCTGCCGCCCACGAATGCGATCGTGGCCAGCGAATAAAGCGCCGCCAGTTCTCCGATGCTATCGACCAGAAACACGCCCCCGGCGAGCGGTTCGCCGCTCCACAACGAACGCCGCCACATGCGGAAACCGAGCTTTTCCACCAGTTCGGCCACCTCGAGAAAACGCTCCGGATGGCGGGGCGCCAGTACCATCACCGCCTTCGGATGCGGGACAAGAATGTTGCGAAATGCTGAAAGCAAAGAGCCTTCTTCGTCCTCGAGCGTGCTGCCACAGAGCAGAATGGGGGCCGCTTGCGACCGGCCAAAGCTTTCGCCGAGACTGGCGACGATCTTGGGCAGCCTTGGCGGGGTGACATCGAACTTCAGATTGCCAACCACAGTGATCCTGGCCTCCGGCGCGCCTATTTCGAGGAGCCTTTGCCGGTCTTGTTCGCTTTGCGCGAGAAAAACATCGATGCTTTCCAGCGTCGAGCGAAGCAATCGCGGAAACCAGGTGCGGAATCGCCGATACCCGGGCAGCGAGCGGTCGGAAATGCGGCAGTTGATCACCGCAACGCGAGCCCCGCTGCTTCTGGCGAGCCGGAGAAAGTTTGGCCAGAATTCAGTCTCGGCGACGACGACCAGCTCCGGACCCAAAGCCGCGAGGTAGGGCCGAACGGCGAAGGCGAAGTCGAGGGGAAAGTAGAACACATTCTCGGCGCCGAATCTCTGGATGGCGAGTTTCTGCCCCGTGCTGGTCGTGGTCGAAATCAGAACCCGGTGCGAGGGAAATCTCAGTCGCAGGGCCTCGACGACGGCGCTCGAGGCCACAACCTCGCCGACCGAAACCGCGTGCAACCAGATCGTAGGCCTCGCGCTGCGACCGGCTAGGGCCGGCGGAACCGCCCCAAATCGTTGGCGCAATCCCGCCCGATACTTGCCGTGCCGCAACATCTGCAGCAGCCAATAGGGAAGGGTCAGCAGCAGGAACAACGCGAGCAGCGCACTGTAAAGCGGGTACATGAACAGAAGTCCATTCTAAACGGCGCGGCAAAATCTGCCGCGAGGGGCAGAAACCGGCGCGTTCGGGCGAACCCGCGTCCTATAATCCAGATATGCGGAATGCAGCTTGGCATGAGTCCGGTCGCGCCCACGCGCGGCTCTCCCCCCGATCCCGGGCCGTCGCTGGCTTTGTGCTTTTCGCCTGCCTGTGCGCACTTGCATCCAAGGAGTTTGTGATGCCCACGGCACAGCCGGCGCGCACCTACCCGGCGCGCGACGATCACCCTCTCGAAAAGGTGGCGGTGGCGGTCGATCCCTACGACCTCGAAGACAAGGCGTCGATCTTCAGTGTCAACTATCGCAACAACGGCTACCTGCCGATCTTCTTCATCATCAGCAACGACGGCGATCAGCCCGTCTCCCTGGTCGATATGAAGGCGCAGCTGAACACCAAGGATCGCAGCAAGCTGTTTCCGGCGACCACGGACGACCTGCTGCGGCGCCTCTCTCACCCCACGCGAAACGACCGGCAGAATACCCTGCCCATTCCCTTGCCCAAGAAAGAAGTCAAAGGCGGCGTGAGCCGCAAGACCTGGGATGAAATCGATCAGGCCCGGTTCGGCGCCAAAGCGGTCGAACCGCACTCCACGGTGCGCGGATTCCTCTTTTTCGATGTCACCGACATCTCCAACCCGCTGGCGGGCGCCAGTTTCTACCTCATGGGAGTCCACGACGCCAAGGGCAATGAGCTGATGTATTTCGAAATCCCGATGGAAAAATACCTGAGCGCGCCCCCGCCGAAGCGACCCTAGAGTCCGCCGAAGAGTCCGCCGAGCGAGCGCCGGGCCTTCTCGGGCGTGCGGCTATAATTCCTTCCTATGGCGACGACTCCAGCCGTTTCCCTCGATCTTCTCGCGAAATACGAGCCGGTCATCGGACTCGAAGTCCACGTTCAGCTGCTGACCGAGTCCAAGATCTTTTGCTCCTGCTCGACCCGTTTTGGCGGCCGTCCGAACACAAATGTGTGTCCGGTGTGTCTGGGACTGCCCGGCGCGCTACCCGTGTTGAACCGGAAGGCGGTGGAGTTTGCAGCCTTGGCGGCCATGGCATTGGAGTGCCGGGTCAATGATGTTTCCATTTTTGCGCGCAAGAATTATTTTTATCCCGATCTGCCGAAGGGGTACCAGATCTCGCAGTATGACAAGCCATTGGCCGAAGTTGGATTTATAGAAATCGATGTCCAAAACGGCAAGAAAAGAATCGGCATCACCCGCCTTCACCTGGAAGAAGACGCAGGCAAGAGTTTGCACGAGGGCTTCGCCGATTCCGCCCATAAAACCGCCATCGACCTGAACCGCACCGGCATGCCGCTGGCCGAAATCGTCAGCGAGCCGGATATGCGCTCTCCCGAGGAAGCCTACGAGTATCTGACTCGTCTGAAGGAAATTATCCTCTACACCGGCGTCAGCGACTGCAACATGGAAGAGGGCTCGCTGCGCTGCGACGCCAACATCAGCGTGCGCCCGCGCGGAGAAAAACAGTTCGGCACCAAAACCGAAGTCAAGAACGTCAACTCCTTCCGTTTCGTCAAGCAGGCGCTGGAGTATGAGATTCAGCGGCACATCGAACTGCTCGAATCCGGAGGCAAGGTTACGCAGGAATCGCGCCTCTACAACCCCAGTGAGGGCCGGACCTATGGCATGCGCTCGAAAGAGCAGGCGCATGACTACCGCTATTTTCCCGAACCGGATCTGCTTCCCCTGGTGGTGGACCAGACCTGGCAAGCGGCAATCCGCGCCCGCCTGCCCGAGCTTCCCGAAGCGCGCCGCCGGCGCATGAGGAACGAATATGGCATCACCGCCGGCGACGCTCACACGCTCACCCTGACGCGGGCGCTGGCCGATCAGTTCGAATCGGCGGCCCGCAGGGCGACAAATCCGAAGCGGGTCGCCAATCTGGTGCAGAGCGAATTACTCGGACGCCTCAAAGCGCAGGGCCTGGAGCTGGAGCAGTCGCCCATTTCGATGCCCGGGGTTACAGCCTCGGCCGACCTGGTCGAGGCAGGTGCGATCTCCGGCAAGATGCTAAAAGATCTTTACGATCTCTGCTTCGAGCGGCGACAGGACTTCCCCGCCGTTTACGAAGCAGAGGGTCGTCCGCAACAATCGCGCGACACCTCGGCGCTCGAACAACTTGCCGACGAATGCATGGCTGCCCATCCCAAGCAGGTCGAGCAATATCGGGCAGGCAAGAAAACCATGATCGGATTCTTCGTGGGACAGGTAATGAAAGCTTCCAAGGGGCAAGCCAATCCGCAGCTGGTAAACGAGGTCTTGACCAAGAAGCTGGAAGGCTAGCGCGGGCCGCCGCTATTTTGCCGCCCCCGCGTTCTTCAACACCTCTTCCGCATAATAGTTTTTGACCCGGGCGTCGTCGCGCAGGCTCTCGTAGTATGCCGCTTTCAGCAACTGCTCGCGACGATCGCGCAATTGCTGGCGGATGGCCTGCTGCACTCTCGGATCGTTCAAGTCGCGCTGCCCGGCCGGCTCTTTCGCAATCAGTTTCACGATCATGTAGGCGTACGGCTGATGATTGGTAGGATTCAGCAGCGGAATGACCGGCGAATACTGTCCCGGCTTCAGCTTCATGACCGCTGCGGCCACCTCGCGGGTGGTCGGGTCCGGGTTCTTGGTAAGCTGGGACTCCGGAACCATCCCCAAATCGCCGCCGTTGTTGCTGGTATCCGGGTCCTCGGAATAATTCATCGCCAGGGTGGCGAAGTCATCGCCACTGTCGAGGTGGTTGGCGATCATCTGGATCTTCTTTTGCGCCTCCGGCCCATTCTGCGCTTTGCTGTTCTGCAGGTTGTGCACCTTGGTGTCGACCACTCCGGAAACCACGATCTTGGCCAAGTGGTATTGCGCCTCAATCAGGTTGAATTCCGCTTTATGATCGTGGTAATAGCCGGAAACGTCTTGGTCGGTGATGTTGATATGCGAGGTAATTTCTTTATTGAGTACTTTTTCGCGGGTCAGCGAGCGCCGCAGGTCGCGCTTGAAGTCCTCAAGCGTGATCTTCTTGTCTTGCATGCGCTTGTTAAATTCCTCGGCGGTGTAGGGTGACTTGATCTCATTGAGTTTGCGGTCGACTTCTTCTTCCTGCGCCAACAATCCAAGTTTCTCCGCCCGCTGCATCAGGATTTCGGTCTCGACCAGTTCATTCAGGATGCTCAGACGCAGGCTTACGGCTTGCTCGCCGATCGGCTGCTGATCGGAGCCCGCCGTCTGGTTGGCGTAGTATTTGTCGACTTCGCTGCGATAAATCTTCCGCCCATTGACCGTCGCCATAACGTCGCCGCCGCTGCTGTCCCGGTTGCAGGCCGTTAATGCCATCAACAGAAACGCGCCAGCCATGATCAGGCCCGCTCGTCCAAAGTAGGTGCGATTTTTCAAGTTGCTCCCTCCGCCACCCTGGCGACTCACCCCACGCATATCAATCCCCGGAACGTCCGGAACCCGACGTTCGAAGGAGAGCCTCTCATTTGGTGGGTGCGGCCGGTGGCGTCCCAGTCTCCGTCGTCGAGACCTTGTGTTCCGGAGGCGCGACACCGGCATCCCGGAGCGCCTGGTCAAGCGCGATCCGTACCTCATCGGCAGGCACGGCTCCATCCAGCTTCTGACCGTTGACGAACATGGTCGGTGTTGCATCCACTCCCAAACCTTCTCCTTCATGGATGGAGGCGCGCACCGCCTTCTCATCCTGGGTCTTCAGACACGCCTGCAACTTGGCGACGTCCACCCCGTGCTTCTCGGCCTGCAGGGTCGCCAGTTTGTCGAGTTCCGGGTTCCAGCCTTCGCGGTTCTTCAAGGCACTAATCGCCGACTGATTGGCGTGCAGGTAATCGGCATAATCCCAGTAGGCATCTGGGCTTTGCGCCGCCAGGCAATTGGCGTCGACCGCGGCATGGACCGCCCAGGGGTGAATCTCTTCGAGCGGATAATCCTTGTAGATGAAACGAACGCGATCGCCATATTCCCTGAACAAACCGGGAAAAAGCGCCGCGTGCATGCGCGAGCAGTAGGGGCATTCGAAATCGTCGTAGTTGACGACGGTCACCTTGGCGTCCTTGTCGCCGCGCGTGGGACGCCCGCTGAGGTCGATTTTTTTCATGATGGCCGCATACGGGTCGGCGCTCAGGTCGAGCTTGGTCATTCGCAGCAACGATTTGTGGTCGTGCGAAAGCAGAAACTCGAAATCCTGTTTCTTGTCGGGTGCGGCAAAGGTGACCGTGAGCGCATCGTAGTTCGCAAACTCGCTCGAGTGCAGCGGCCCCAACACGACCTTGACGGCGGGCGGGAGGGAATAGTGGGCCCGTACCTGCCGCTCGATCGCGCGCGTGAGATCGGAAGGAGCCGACGGGGAAGCGGAGGAAACAGCGGGCGGCGATTGGGCCGAGCAGCCCAGGCAGATCAGCAAAAGAACCAGAAACGCGCGCCGCACGATCATCAATCGGAGCCACCTGAACATGAGCAAGCCGCTTGATTATCTCATGGCGGCGGAAATGGCTGCGTGGTCCGGATGGGTCGGAATCGGGCTCGTCTCCGGCGGGCGGCAAAGGGCGAGAGGCGGCAAGCCCGATTGCAGGCCGAACGTCTCAGCCGCGGCCGCGAAGCAGCTCCTCGGCGGTCAGCAGTTGATTCATCGAGCCGGAGCGGAACCCTTCCAGGTCGAGGGTGACAAATTTGAAGCCCAGCCCCTTGAACACCGTCGTCAACTCGCGCGCCATGGCGGCGGTCCAGGCACGATCCAGTTCTTCGCGCGCAAGCTCAATCCGCACCATGTCGCCATGGTGGCGAACGCGAAATTGCCGGAACCCCAAGGCCCGCAAAGCATCCTCTCCGTGCTCGATCACGCGCAACGCCTCCGGGGTAACCGCCCGTCCATATTCCAGGCGCGAAGACAGGCACGCCGAAGCCGGTTTGTCCCACACCCGCAGGCCCGCTTGCCGCGCCAGATCCCGGATGTCCGCCTTACTCAAGCCGGCATCAAGCAACGGAGCCAGAACCCGATGCTGCCGCGCCGCCTGCTGTCCGGGGCGAAAATCACCCTCGTCGTCGGCATTGACGCCGTAGGCGATGGCGTCAATGCCATGCGCTTCACAATAGCGTTCGAGGACGGTAAACAATTCATCCTTGCAGTGAAAACAGCGCATCGCATCGTTGCGCACGTAGGCGGGATTTTCCAGTTCGTAGGTCTCAACCACCTCCACCGGAATTCCGTATTCGCGAGCAAAGTCGAGCGCATCGCGCCGATGCGTCCGCGCCAGGCTGGCGGAGTCGGCAATCACGGCCTTCATCGCTGAGCCCAGCACACGGTGAGCCATCCAGGCAAGAAAAGCCGAATCGACGCCACCCGAGTAGGCGACGACCATGCGAGCGTGCCCGGCAAGCGCCTGGCACAAGCGCTCGGCTTTCTCCTCGAGCCTGGCAGCAGAGTGCACGCTATCATTATCCACGAAAACAGCCCTCCGGTAAGGGCGCGGGATCTTGCCCAAGAATCGGCAAGGGCAAAAGTCCCGGGCATGTCCAACATGTCGGAACCGCTAATACAACCGCTCCTGTCGCCGCAGGTTACCGAACGACCCGATGTTTGCCAGCGTAAACGAGAAACGATACTCGTTCTCGTTCCGCACCGATCCGAGCGCAAAGCGCCGGTATTCCAGATTGACCCCACAGCAGTCCCAGGTGTAACTGGTCTGCGCCGTCGCATATTGCAAAGATCCGTTGCCCGCGTCAAAACCGAAGCTGCTGGCGGCGCTCAGGCCGCGCTTGTTGAGCTGACCATAGCCAAACAGGACGCGGAACTGGTGGTACTCGGTGGCGGGCGCAGTGTCGATCGCGCGGAGAAAGGCATCGCCTCCGCCGATGGTAAAAGGTCCATAATGGTAGTTCACCAGTGCCATGCTGGAATTGATGCGGCCGGTCTGGAAATCATAATCCAGGTCCCATTCGGTGTTGGTGCGCGGGCTGGTTTCGACGCGCAAGCGGGAAATCAGTGGAGCGAAGCGCCGCTCGGAATCGAGAAACGCGGTGCCGGTGAAGTCGGCGGTGGTCGCAAATACGTTGCGCTGGCCCGTCACCAGCGCATTGCCGAATGTGGGGTCGAAGAAATATTTCTGTCCGATTTCCCAACTCAGGATCTCCCGCGGACCGGAAGCACAGATTTCGGCGTCCGGGTTCGGAGGCACTTCCCATGGCACCACGCCGACTTGCGGAGGAGCGCCAATGGTGAGCGTGCTCATGGTCAGCAGGTCACAGTCCTTGGCGTTCGCTTCGACGCGCTTGGCGTAGAGCCGGTTGACCACCGAGTACTCGACTTCGTTGGTGTTGGTCAGGATGTCCGTGGCGTCGAAACGCAAAATATCGGCGAAGTTATTGATACCCGTGACATAGTCGTACTTCATGCGCGGCTCGATCACATGTTTCCATTTGCGCCCGAGCCAGGGATGATCGAATATTCGCGACAATGCCGGGGGGCGTAATTCGACCGACGTTTCCAGGGACTTGCGGTTCAGAGCGTCGTTGTCCGCCTTGCCGGTCGCACCCGCCAAGGAGGCATCGAACTGCTCGGTGTAAAAGGTGTCCCGCAAAGTCAGCGCCGGGCGGAACGACCACCCTTGCCACTGCAGAGGCATGGACAGCGACGGCGCCAGGTCGAACCTCCCCACCAGAGCGGCGGTTCGCAGACCGAGCGGCGACAGCGATCCATCCGACCCCTCGCGCCGCTGCAACCCTTCGGCCGCGCTCTCAAACGACCAGTAGAGAGGCGTATTCCCCAACTGCCGCTCCTCGCCGGAGACAAAAAAGCTTGGCGTATGCAGAATCCGCACCAGTTCGGTCTGGGTAAGCGTGAGACAAGCCGTTTCGGTTCCCGGATTGCAGACTTCGAAGTTCTGGTAGCGCTCGGCCAGCGCATTGAAATGAAATCCGTTGGTGGTATTGGAGAGAAAGATCTGCGACCGCACTTCCGAATCGATCGCCGACGTGTACACGTCGGTGAAGGCGATGCGGAAAACGAACGAACTCAGATAATCGACGTTGGCAACGCCGCGGAAGCTCCCGAAAGGACGCTCGGCGATCAAACGTGCGTCCTCGCCACCTTGATCTTGCGGTGGATACCCTATGCCCCGGTCCGCGATCCCGACATAGTTGAAGAAAACGTAGGAGTTGTCACTGGGGCGAGCCCGCAATTCTCCGCGTTCGAACCATCCGCGCTTTGAATAGTAGTCGGCGCCCGCCAAAACGTCGGTGCTGCGATTGATGGCCCAGTAGAGGGATTCTCCGGCAATATATCCCTTGGTGGATGAACTTCCAAAGGTTGGAATCAACAACCCACTCTGCCGGTGCCGTTCGACGGGAAAGCTGACAAACGGAAAATAGAAGACCGGCAACCCGATCAGCTGAAAATCGCTGTTATAGATTTTTGCCGTGCCGTCCACATCCACGGAAATGCTCTTTCCGTTGAAGAGCCACTTGGGATGGGGAAGTTCGCAGGTGGTGACCGTGCCTTGCCTCACCAGATAGTGGTCGGGACCGTGTTTTTCGACGATTTTTCCGGTAAAGGCGAAGGGATTGGAGGTCGTCAGCGTGTAGCGGGATTTCTTCATCTGCAACCCCACCGTTCCGATGACGCTGTAGAAAATCCCGGTTTCGGTACGGATGTTGTAGGTACCGTGGCTTGCTTCCACGTGCTCGTCGTAAGGGCCGCCATCGAGCACGACGTGGCCCTCCAGTTCGCTGTCTCCGGTCTCGGAGTTGTAGGTGATTTGGTCGGCCCGAAGAACGTAGTTGCGATCCTCAATCTCCGCCTTGCCGCGCAAGTGGTACACCGGGCCATCCTTCTCCTGTTCGACCGCCGTGATCGTAACCGGCTCGGTCTGGCTGGCAGGGGCCGTCGGTAGTGCCGCGGCCTTTGCCGGAGTGTTCTCGGAAGCTTCGACCGTGGTGGCCACGGCAGGGGGCAGGGTCTGGCTGGTTACTATCTCGCGAGCGAGAAGCAGATGACAGACCAGGGCTGCCGTGATAAAGATTCGAGAGCGGGTGATCATGAATGGATGACCATTAGCGGGTGATCGCCAGCGCGCGTGCGCTCCGCCAGCCGGTCTGCCACCGGAACCACTGACCTTAGCATGGCGGCCGCAGGCGAAGCAAAACTCCGCCGTGTTGTGGTCTCCGGTGTCGCCCGGCCTCGCTCTGGCTGCTGACATTCTTCGTGACCCGCTGCCGTGTGGATCTGCGGCGGCCGGATTGCAATTCCGATCCGGCGAACTCTAATGACGACCGAAACCATGACCGAAGAAGCGAGCACGACCGGATCGGGCGCGACGGGAGTACCTACCCTTCTCGCCGCCGGCGATGCCACCCTGCCACCCATGTTTGCCGACGCCGGGCCAGTGTCGGACCCCGCGGCAGAAACCGCCCTGGTTCCGACCGTTGATCCGCCCCCGGATCCGGATTCGTGGCGAGCCGAGGTTGCGGCGCGCCTCGAGCACTATCGCACCCGCCGCAAACCTCGAACGCCCCGCTATCCCTCGCTGCTGTTACCCTTTGATGCGCCCGAGAGCTGGTCTCGTCCGGCCCCGCCGCCCGAGCGGGCGAGGATGGCTTCGACCGGACCCGCTTTCGGCGGACCCGGATTTGCCACGGTCGCCATCGTTCGTACCGAGCACGACCCGGCATTTGAAGCGGATCTTGACGATGTTCGCAGCTCCCCACAGGGTGCGGCTCAGCAGGATTTCTGTCCGGCGGAGCCCGCCAAGGTGATCGAATTCCCCCGTTCCGCCGCCATTCCGGTTTTTCGTGCCAGCGAACTGGCCGATCCGGTGTTTGACCGTCCGCGTATCGTGGAAGCACCGGAGATCTTTCTGCCGCCTCCCGCCTTGGGGGGGATGCTGATCGAACCCATTCCGGCCGAATCGGCCGAGAGAAACGCCGATGCCGCTACGCCGTCTTCATCCGCGTCGATCGGCCGCCGGCTACTGGCCGCGCTCGTCGATGGCAGCGTACTGGCGGCGTCGGTTGCAGCCTTTGTCACGATTTTTCTTCGGCTAAATCCCAGTCTCACCCCGAGCTTGAACGACCATGGCGGATTACTTGCCGAGTTGGGCGGCCTTGCCGTGGTCGCCGTCGTGTTCTCGGCAACCTATGAATTCCTGTTTGTGGTCTATACCGGTTCGACTCCCGGCTTGCGCGCCGCTCGGCTCCGACTGGAGTCATTCGACGGGGCATCGCTCAATCGTCGGGCGCGCCGCTGGCGCGTGTTGGCGTCCTATGTTTCGGCGTTCTCCGCCGGCCTTGGCTACCTCTGGTGCCTGCTCGACCAGGACCGATTCTGCTGGCATGACCGCATCACCCGCACCCACGTTCGGGCGGTAAGCAAAGCGGAATAGCGGCGGAGGATTTCGGAACCCGCAGGCTGTCCAGCCGCGCCCCGCCACGTTGGCGCGGAACCCCACTTCGCCCGCGCCGACGACGCGCGCACCCCGTCAGAATGCAATTGCTTTCTCCCGATCGCCATCGACTAACCGCGCAAGACGCCAACTTCACGGACGGCAAAACCGGGCGCTTTTTCAATGACCGGCCTGCTTCGTGGTGAGGCGAGCGGAGCGACCCGGCCGAGCCAGCAAAGAGCGTCCGAAAGTACTCGACGACATAATGGGCGGCGCGGCCTGATGCGCCGTGCGGCGAAGCTCCAGGCCCGGGCCAAGCTAGAGGCAATCCGACGGCGTGTGGGGGCGCCAAAAATGATCAGGCCGACCGGCACTGGGGCCGACGGCGCAGGCACTATCCCAGCAAATTTTCGAGCGCCGGCCGCAGTTCGACAAAGCGGAACGGGTATCCGGTCGTACTCAATTTCCCCGGCACAATCCGCTGGCTGGACAGCAACAATTCCTCCGCAGCCATGTTGCCAAAGGCCATTCGCAGGGCAAACTCCGGCAGGGGGACCAATGCCGGCCGCCGCAACACCGAGGCTAGCAGCCTGGCGAACTCGGCATTGCGCACCGGATTCGGAGCCACCAAATTGACCGGCCCGGACAGCGCTGGCGAAGCGATCGCGTGATGAATCGCCCCCACAACGTCATCGATATGAATCCAGCTCCACCACTGCTGCCCGGATCCAATTCGTCCGCCGAGGCCCAGTTGGAACGGAGTCCGCATCATCCCCAGCGCCCCACCTTGCGGACTCAGCACCAGTCCAAGGCGAACGTTCACCGTCCGAATCCCGGCCTCGGCGGCAACCCGGCTGGCGTCTTCCCACGGGCGGCAAACTTCCGGCAAAAATCCCTGGCCGCTCGCACTCTCCTCCCGCAACACCTCCTCGCCGCGATCGCCGTAAAAGCCAGTCGCCGATGCCGCCACCAGTACCTGCGGTTGGAGCTGGCTGTTGGCCAAAGCCATCGCCAGATTCGTCGTTCCCTTCACCCGGCTCTCGCGGATGACGCGCTTTTTCTTGGCCGTCCAGCGCCCCATCACCGTCGCGCCCGCCAGGTGGATGACGGCATCGAATCCGGAAACGAGAGGCGAGGACAGGGGAGCCGCAGGGTTCCAGGAAATTTCATCCGCACTTTTCGCAGGGCTGCGCACCAAGCGGACCACCTGTGCTCCGCGAGATCCGAGCGCCGCCAGCAACGCCCGGCCGATCGTTCCCGAAGCCCCACTCAGCAAAATTCTCAAGTCATGCCCTCCCGTGCCCTTGTGGTGCGGGCTCCGCCGCCCGCGTTGCCCGGCACCGAGGGCGCTTGGGCGAGCTCCGGCCATCTCCCGTACTCTATCAGCTCAATTTGCGTTTCCGGGCGAAGTTGCGGCCGGCGGACAAAATCGCTTTCGCCTGCGTTAGAATCGGTCATGGCGACGTTGCGGGAGCAAATCGCAACCAATGTGCTTACGGTGACCCGGTTCCGTGAGCTCATGAGGAAGCTCCGCCAGAACCGTCCGAACGACGACCTCAACCTGGTCAAGAAGGCCTACGAATTCTCCCAGAAGCACCATGCCGGACAATCCCGCGCCTCCGGCGAACCCTATCTCGTGCATCCGCTCGAAGTGGCCAACGTTCTTGCGGACATGAAGATGGATTCGGTCTCGGTCGCCTCCGGCCTGCTCCACGATTCTGTCGAAGACACCTCGGTCACCACCGTCGAAATCCGCCAGGAATTCGGCGAACAGGTTGCCCACATCGTCGAGGGCGTCACCAAAATCAGCAAGATCGATTTTTCCACCAAGGAAGAAGCGCAAGCCGAGAACCTGCGCAAAATGATGCTCGCCATGGTCGACGACATCCGCGTCGTCCTCATCAAACTCGCCGACCGCCTGCACAACATGCGCACGCTCGAGCATCTCAATCCCGAACGCCAGCAGAAAATTGCCCGCGAGACGCTCGAAATCTACGCCCCCATCGCGCATCGTCTCGGCATGGGCAAGATTCGCGGCGAACTGGAAGACCTCGGTTTTAAATATCTCGATCCCATTGGATTCGAACAGGTCCGCGTGGCCGTCGAGGCCCGCCGCAAAGAGGGCGAAGCTTTCATGGCGCGCGTCGAGGCCGTGCTCCGCGACGGCCTCAAAGAGGCGGGCATCACCGGACGCGTTGAAAGCCGGGTCAAGCGCCTGTACAGCATCCACAAGAAGTTGCAGCGCCAGCGCATCAGTGTCGACCAGGTTTATGACCTCTACGCCATGCGCGTAATCACCAACTCGGTACAGGACTGTTACGCCGTGCTCGGCATCATTCACAATCTGTGGCGCCCGGTGCCCGGCCGCATCAAGGATTTCATTGCCATGCCGCGACCCAACCTCTACCAGTCGTTGCACACGTCGGTCATTACCGAAACCGGCGAGACCTTTGAGATCCAGATCCGCACCGAAGAGATGCACAAGATGTGCGAGGAAGGCATTGCTGCCCACTGGAAATACAAGGACGGCGCCGTTTCTGCCGAGGACGAGCAGCGGCTCGCCTGGCTTCGGCAGGTGGTCGAGTGGCAGCGCGACGTAAGCGATCCCAACGAATTCCTCTCGACCCTGAAAGTCGATCTCTACCCGGAAGAGGTCTACACCTTCACCCCCAAGGGCAAGGTCCTGGTGTTGCCGCGTGAATCCACGCCCATCGACTTCGCCTACTCCATTCATACCGAGGTCGGACACAGCTGCACCGGCGCCAAGGTCAACGGACGCATGGTCCCGCTGCGCCACAAGCTTCATTCCGGCGACATCGTCGAAGTCATCACCCAACCCGGACACAAGCCCAGTCGCGACTGGCTGGCCATCGTCAAGTCCTCCCGCGCGCGCAATAAAATCAAGCACTGGCTCAATGTCCATCAGCGCGAGCGCGCCATTGAAATTGGAAAAAAGCTGATCGAAAAAGAAGCGCGCAAATATCGCATATCGCTCAAGGAAATCAAGGACGCCGATATGCAAAGAGCGGCCACCGAATACGGACTGGGCCGTCCCGACGATCTGCTGGCCGGCATCGGTTACGGCAAATATTCCGCCCGCCAGGTGCTCGCGAAATTCACGCCCACCGATGCCAAGCCGATTTCGGAGAACGAGGAACAGAGTGCGTCCCACGGCTTTACCAGCGCGGTGCGGCGAGTCTTCGGCGGAGATGGCAATGCCATCGTGGTGCGCGGCTCGGGTGACCTCCTCGTCTATCGCGCCCGCTGCTGCAATCCGATCCGCGGCGAATCCATCGTCGGCTACGTAACCCGCGGCAAAGGCGTGGCCGTCCACTCCGTCAATTGTCCGAACGTCACCAACCTTCTCTACGAGCCCGACCGCCGCATCGATGTTCTCTGGGCCGGAGACAAGGACGGCCAGCCCGTTTCCTATCCCGTAAAACTCACCCTTCTCTGTGACGACCGCTGGGGCATGCTCAAGCAGATCACTGCCGTGATCAGCGACACGAAAACCAACATCCGCAGCATGGAATCCCGCAGCCAGAACGGACAAGCCTGCGTCGATGTGGTCCTGGAAATCGCCGATCTGAAGCACCTGCAGAAAATCATGGACGGAGTACGACAAATTCCCGGTGTCCACGACGTGCAGCGCTTGCAGAAGATCTAATTCTGCCGGCTCGCCGTGATGGCGTTGAGACGCAACTGCGCCTCCTGGAATCCGGGCGCGAGGGCCATGGTTTTGCGGTAGGCGGCGGCCGCTTCCGGGAACTTGCGTTGTTGTTCGAGTGCCGAGCCCCATGCGTAGTAAGCCAGGGCATCGGGCGCGCTCTTCACCGCTTCTGCGTACTGCGCGATGGCCTCGTCGTAACGGCCTTGTCTTGCCAGCAGCCAGCCGAAGGCGACCCGGTGGCGACCCGCGGCAGGATCGAGGCTCACCGATTCCCGGAAATGCTTTTCCGCCTCGCCGAGCGACCCTTGTTGCATTTCGAGCAACGCCAGGTTGTTATCGATCTGCGCCCGGGTTCGCGCTTCGCCGGGATACTGCAATGCCTGCCGAAAGTAAAACGCGGCCTCTTCGAATTTTTTCTGCTGGAATTTGATGGTTCCAATTTCGAACAAGCCGGTATCGGTTGGCTGGATCTGTGCCGAGCGCGCCAGATGCTCCAGGGCCTCATCCGCGCGGCCTTGGGCATACAAAGCCTCCCCGAGCGCTCGCTCCATGATGCAGTTCGGCCCGGTGACCGCCAGAGCCCGTTCGGAAATGCTGACGCCGTCATGCCAGTAGGAAATGTCTCGCGCCGTCGTGGCCGCCAGTGCGACAACGGCGATGCCGGCCCCCGCCAGCAGCCCATAGCGCAGGGCGGGGAAACGCGTCGCCACCTCGGCAGCGCCCCAGACCATCGCGATCAAGACCCCGAGCAGCGGCACATACGTGTAGCGATCCGCATGGGCAATGTCTCCGACATGCACCAGCCCCACCACCGGTACGAGCGTACCGAGATACCATAACCACCCCAGCGCGAGGTAAGGGCGCTTTCGGAACTGGCAGGCGACCAAGGTGGTGATGGCGCCAATCAAAGCCAGCGAAACCAAGACCGGCAAGGAGAAAATTGCCCGATCACGATAGGGGTAGAAGATGGCGAGCTGCGAAGGCCACACCATCTGCCCCAGATAGACACCGTAGGAAAGCAAGGCGTTGGCGATGCGCGACGACAACGAAACCACCTTGATTTCGTGGTCGAGCGCCTGCGCCCTCATGGTGAGCAGCGAGGCTGCCGCCGAGAGCAGCAGGAGAGGCAATTTTTCCGCGCACCTCCATACCCAGATGGCTGCGGTCGGTTGCCCGCGACCGGAGGTTTCCGGAGCCAACCCCAGACGGCAGAGTGGCCAGTAGTCCAGCAGGAGCAAAGCCAGCGGCAAGGTGACCAGCATCGGCTTTGCGGCCAGTCCCAGAGCGAAGCCGATCACGACCAGCAGATAGCGGAGTCCTCCCGGTTTGCGCGCATAGGCAGCGTAGGCCCAGATGGTCAGCAGCAGGAACAGTGTGGAGAGTACGTTTTTCCGCTCCGCGATCCAGGCCACCGACTCCAGGGCCAGGGGATGCACGGCGAACAGGGCGGCGACCGCCGCGCTTTTCCGCCGCGCTCCGGTCAGGCGGTGCAGGCACAGGAAGAGCACAACCACGTTCAGGGTGTGGAGGAGCAGGCTGGTAAAGTGATGCCCCCGAGGGTCCATGCCGAACCCGGTGACATCCAGCATGTGGGAGAGCCAGGTCGCGGGATGCCAATTCGCCGCCTCGAGCGCCGTCAGCGCCCAGGCCGCGTTGTGCCACGTCAAGCCCTGCGCCACGTGATCATTATTCACCACGTAAACCTGGTCATCGATGTTGATGAATTGAAAGCCGACAACCGGAGCGAACAGCGCGAGCGTCATGCCCGCGAGCAAGACCACGACCCAGGCCGAGCGACGGTCAAAATGCGGAGGTCTTTCCATGTCTCAAGGAATCGTCTGGGTTCGAATCACTTCGACCGTGCGCGACGAAGGTTGTCTAGATTGTCGCTGGCGCCGCGCAATCCCAACAAATGACTACAGTAACGATGGCGGACGGTAGCCCGCCGGGGCCGGGGAGCGGGAGACTCGAAGTCGGCAATCCGGGCAGGAAGGGAGCGCCTTTCTTGCTTTGCCGAGCATCGAATCCGGTATCATAGCAATACATTCTTCCCGGAGGAGCAATGCCAGGTCCTGTTTCCCAGATGTGGACGGTTTCGACTTACGTACTGCGCCAGAAGCTGGCGGGACGCAAGCGCTATCCGCTGGTGCTCATGCTCGAGCCGCTGTTTCGCTGCAACCTGGCCTGCGCCGGATGCGGCAAGATCCAGTACCCGGCCCACATTCTGAAGCAGGATCTGTCGCCCGAAGATTGTTTCAAGGCGGTCGATGAGTGTGGCGCTCCCGTGGTTTCGATTCCGGGTGGTGAGCCCATGATGCACCCGCAAATTGACAAGATCGTCGCGGGGCTGGTGGCGCGAAAAAAATACATCTACCTGTGCACCAACGCGCTCCTGCTGAAAGAAAAGCTGCACCTGTTTCAGCCGAGCAAGTATCTGAGCTTCTCGGTGCACGTCGACGGACAGAAAGAGCACCACGATTTTTCCGTGTGTCGCGAAGGCGGTTATGACATCGCCATCGAGGGCATCCGTGAGGCCGTGAAGCGCGGTTTCCGGGTGACGACGAACACAACGTTGTTCGATGGCGCCGATCCGAAAAGTGTCCGCGCCTTCTTTGACGAGATGATGGACGCGGGGGTTGAGAGCATGATGCTCTCGCCCGGATATTCCTACGACAAGGCGCCCGATCAGAAGCACTTCATGGGACGAGCGCGTATTCGCCGCCTGTTCCGCGCCATGCTTTCTAATCGCAAGAAAGCCTGGCGTTTCAACCAGTCGCCGCTTTTCCTCGAATACCTGATGGGCAAACGCAACTACCGGTGCACGCCCTGGGGCATGCCGACCTACAATATTTTCGGATGGCAAAAACCCTGCTACCTGCTGCAGGACGGTTATGCCGAATCCTACAAAGAGCTGATGGAAACCACCGAATGGTCGGGCTATGGCACGGAGAGCGGAAATCCGCAGTGCGCCAACTGCATGGTGCACTGCGGCTACGAGCCTTCCGCGGTCGATGACACGTTCGGATCGCTGCGCGGATTCATCGACACGGTGAAGGCAACCTTCGCACTCTATCCCGACAAGGATGCGCGCGCCGATCTTGATCGCGATGTGCGCCCGGTGCATTCCTACAATCCGCTGGTGCAGATTGAGCCGCCAGCGGGCATGGCGAAGGCTGCTCCGAGTGGCCTGACGCCGGCCGAGGAAAGCCGGGTATGAGCGGCCGGGAACATGGGCACGATCTCGCCCCGCGCCCCAGTGCAGGGGCCCTCGCCGCGCCACGGTCCGACGACGAACTCGAAGTTGTTCCCGGGTTCGAGCGCGAGAATCTTCAGGGCTGGATCCCGCAATTGGCCACCGAAGACGACATCCGCGCCGTCATCGAAAAAGCCTTCGACTATCGCGGTGACGTAACCATTACCTTGAAGAGCAACAGAGGTCAGAATGATCGCGAGGGACAAGGTTCCGAGATCACCGGCTATCTGTTCGATCGCCGCCTTGGCTCGACCCTGGCTACGTCGGTGGTGCGCCTGATGGTAGCGGCCAGTCGCGAGCGCCCAACCGTCCCCTATTCCGAAATCGCCGCCATCGCGTTCAGCGGTCGCGACACCGCTGCGGGCAAGAGCTACGAAGCCTGGGTGAAAAAATATTGGGAAAAGCGCGCCGCGGGCGAGAAGAATATTTCGATCGAACCCGAGGCACTGGAGTAAAGGTTCTTTGCGTGGTGTCGGGAGACGCCGTGTCGCCGTCTACGCCAGGCGCAGCCGGTCTCCGGTCGCAGCCACCGACATTGGCTCGAGAATAATTCCATGCTCGTGCTAGCCTCTGCCTCACCCCGTCGCCAGGAACTGTTGCGCAACGCCGGGATCAGTTTCACGGTCCGGCCCGCCAACGTCGCCGAAGACCCGCAACCAGGGGAATTGGCCAAGGCCTGCGCGGAACGCCTGGCCCGCGCCAAGGCGCTGGCGGTGGCCGGTGAGCGTCCGCAGGATGCCGTCCTCGGAGCCGACACGGTGGTCGTCGTCGACGGCCTGCTTCTCGGCAAACCCTCCGACGCCTGCGATGCCGCGCGCATGTTGCACCTGCTCTCCGGGCGCAAGCACGAGGTGATCACCGGGGTCTGCCTGGTGGTCAAAGGGCAAACGACAGTCGCGAGCGAAGCGACGCTGGTTACCGTGAATGAACTCACCGATACCGAGATCGCCGACTACGTCGCCAGCGGCGAACCGATGGACAAAGCCGGAGCCTACGCAATTCAAGGCATTGCGTCCCGGTGGATTCCGGCTATCGAAGGGGATTACAGCAATGTGGTGGGACTGCCGGTAGCGCTCGTGTGGCGCATGTTGCGCAAGCACGCACGCGAGGCTCTGCATCCGGGAACCGGAACTGAAAACTCCTAAGTCGTGGGCGGCTTCGGCGGATCTTTCGGCTTCTCTTCCTGCTCTTTCATGGACGACTTGAAATTCCGAATACCCTCGCCCAGACCCTTGCCGAGATCGGCAAACTTGCTAGGTCCGAACAGCAACATGGCAATGCCGATGATCAACAGAATGTGCAGCGGCTGAAACAGTCCCTCACCCATAGATCCTCCGGGAACGCACTCCCTGGCAACGGAGCCAACAGCGACCCCAAATTCAATTCTAGGTTAGTCTAGACCCCCAGGTCAAAGGCCTGCGTGTTGGCCGTCACAGAAAACTGTGACTCAGGCCCAACTGCTTGGCGGAGAGCAGCTTAGATCAGGCCTGTTCGATCAACCCGGCAAGCAGCGCGGCGCGGCGCGGCAGTTCCGAGAGCAGAATGTGCTCGTGAGGGGCGTGGGCTCCGTCGCCCACCCCACCCAAACCGTCAAGGGTTGGAATCCCCAGACCGGCGGTGAAATTGCCGTCCGAACCTCCGCCGACCGAGGCTTCGCCGAGCCTCCATCCGAGTTCGCTCGCGATGGCCCGGGCCTGCGCATAGAGCGCGGCCACGCCCGCGGTCCGCTCCATGGGCGGACGATTGATGCCTCCGCTGATCTCAATTTTGCATTTCCGGTTGAATGGTCGCAAGCTGCGCATCTTTTTGTCGATTGCTTCGGCATCTTTCAGCCTGGCGATGCGGACGTCCACCTGTGCCGAGGCCTCGGCCGGCACCACATTGGTTCGCGACCCTCCGCTGACGATTCCGACGTTCACCGTCAAGCCTCGCTTGAGATCGGTGAAGCCAGACAGCCTTTCGGTCTGCCGCGCCAGTTCAACAATCGCGTTCACCCCTTTCTCAAAATCAAGTCCGGCATGCGCAGCCTTGCCCCTGGCCTTGACCAGGTAATCCCCCACTCCCTTCCGCGCCGTCTTGACCGCGCCCTGCCGTCCGTAGGACGGCTCGGCGACGAGCACCGAAGCCGCCCTTCTCGCCAGCGCCTCGGTGATTTTCCGAGAGCAATCGCTCCCCACCTCCTCGTCCGAGACCAGCAGGACGTTGATGGGACGCAGCAGTTCGCCACTGCTTTTCTGGCCGTACCACTGCTGCAAAGCCGCGATCGCATGCAGCATCAGGGCAATGCCCGACTTCATATCCAGTACGCCTGGCCCGGTCAGCCTGTTGCCCACCACCCGGCATGGCATGGAAGCAAGCGTTCCCAACGGGTAGACGGTATCGTAGTGCCCCAGCAGCAGCACCGGCTTGGCCGACTTGCCGCCGAAGTTCACTTGCAGGTGATCGCCGAAATCTTTCGCCCGGTGCAGGCGGATCTCGCCGCCGAGGCGAGAGAATTTTTCCGCGACCACCTCCGCCAGCCGATCCACGGCCGCCTTGTTGTCGCTCGGAGACTCGATCTCGACCAGTTCGCGGATGTCGGAAACGATCTGCTCTCGGCGTTCATTGAAGTATGCCAATCGCCGCCCGGCTTCGGCGTTGGAGCCCGTTGCTTTTGGAGAAACAGTGTTCACGGATTGCAGGTCCTCGGCAGAGCAGAAGCTCCCGCTAATTATGCGCCGTCGAGGGGAACTTAAGGGTTGCGCCGGGCGGCGGACGACGCCAACTGATCACCCCCGCTTGGGCTCTCGGCGTGCTATAATTCAAGAGTAAATCCGATCCGATAATGTCTGTCGATGCAAGCACTTAGCGACAATCGCGCGGAAAATAAGAGGGTGGAACCTCGCCCCCCGGGCGAATGCGGACGCATGCGGATTTCACTGAGAGCTGAGAGCTAATTTCATGGCTGACGATCAGAATCCTGAACTTCCTTTAACGCCTCCGTCGGGAGGCGACGGACAAGGTCCGGGCGCCCTCAACATGCAGCCCGTCAACATTGAAGAGGAGATGAAGAGGTCCTATCTCGACTACTCCCTCTCGGTCATTATCGGCCGCGCGCTGCCCGACGTCCGCGACGGACTGAAGCCGGTTCATCGCCGCATTCTCTATACCATGCAGCAGATGGGCCTGGCGCCCGGACGGGCCACGCGCAAGTGCGCCCGCATCGTCGGCGAGGTCATGGGTAAGTACCATCCCCACGGAAACCTCGCGGTTTACGACGCGTTGGTGCGCCTCGCGCAGCCCTTCGCCATGCGTGCGCCGCTCGTTGATGGGCAAGGAAACTTCGGCTCGGTCGATGGCGATCCTCCCGCGGCCGATCGTTATACCGAAGCTCGTCTGACGCGAGTCTCCACCGCGCTGCTAGAAGACCTCGACAAAGAGGCGGTCGACTTTTATCCGAATTATGACGGGACCGAAACCCAACCTGCGGTCCTGCCGGCGCGTTTTCCAAACCTGCTGGTCAACGGCTCCGACGGAATCGCCGTCGGCATGGCCACCAAGATTCCGCCGCACAATCTGACCGAGATCGTTGATGCCACGATCACGTTGGTCAATAACCCCAACGCGCAATTGCCCGAAATTCTGAAATTCGTGCAGGGTCCGGACTTTCCGACCGCAGCCATCATTCACGGCCGTGCCGGAATCTTTGAGGCCTACCGCACCGGTCGTGGTCGTTTCATGATGCGAGCCCGCGCCGCGATTGAGACCGTCACCAAAGAAAAGCAGGCGATCATCGTCACGGAAATTCCCTATCAGGTAAACAAAGCGCGCCTGATCGAGCGCATCGCCGACCTGGTCAATGACAAAACGATTGACGACATCTCGGACATCCGCGACGAAAGCGATCGTGACGGCATGCGCATCGTGATCGAACTCAAGCGCGGGGCCGAACCGCAGATTGTGCTCAACCAGCTCTTCAAGCACACCTCGATGCAAGAGGGCTTCAGCATGATTCTGCTGGCCGTGGTCAACGGACAGCCGAAAGAGATGGGCCTGATTCAGGCCATCAAACACTTCATCGACCATCGCGTCGATGTGGTGCGCCGTCGCACCTCGTATCTGCTGGCCAAGGCGCGCGACCGGGAGCACATTTTGGAAGGCTACCTGACCGCGCTCGATCACCTGGATAACGTGATCGCGATAATCCGCGGCAGCGCCAACCGCGCCGATGCCCGGGAAAACCTGGTCGCCTACTTCGGCGGCAAGAAGATCGACATCAACACCAGTGGACGGGCTCCCCGGCTGGATGCGGAAAAGCCCTTCACCGCCAAACAAGCCGACGCCATCCTCGAACTGCAACTCCACCGCCTGACCAAACTTTCGATTGATGAAATTTCGAACGAATTGAAGTCGGTGCGCGAGGCGATCGAAGAATACGAATCGATTCTTGCCTCCGAGGCGAAGCTGCGCAAAGTCATCATCAAGGAACTGGAAGAGGTCAAGAAACTCTACGGCGACGACCGCCGCACCGTCATCGAAGACGAAGCCGCGGAAATCATGCTCGAAGACCTGATCGCCGATGAGCAGGTCGCGGTTACGGTGAGCCATTCCGGCTACATGAAGCGCACCCCGATTTCCACCTACCGCATGCAGCGCCGCGGTGGAACCGGACGTACCGGCATGAAGACGCGCGACGAGGATTTCGTCGAGCATCTGTTCATCGCCTCCACCCACGCCTACATTCTCATCTTCACCAACACCGGCCGTGTTTACTGGCTCAAGGTCTATGAAATTCCCGACGTAAGCGCCGCCGGCAAGGGCAAGCACGTAGGCAATCTGGTCGCCCTGCAGCCCGGCGAAACCGTGCGCACCATGCTGGCCGTCCGCGATCTCGAAGAAGAACGCCGCTTCGTCTTCTTTGCCACGCACAACGGCACCGTGAAGAAAACCGAAGTCAAAGACTTCTCGCACGTGATGTCGCGCGGCATCATCGCCATCAACATCGAGCAAGGCGACGAACTGGTCGCCGCCTCGCTGACCGACGGCAACCAGATCGTCTTCCTCGCTTCGCATGACGGACAGGCGATTCGCTTCGACGAGAACGACGTCCGCCCCATGGGGAGAAACGCCACCGGCGTCCGCGGCATGAACCTTGCCGAAAAAGACTACATCGTGGGCATGGCCACCACCCTCAAGCCGGAGGCAAAGGCGATCGTTGAAATGAGCGCGCTCGAGGGCGACGTGGCTCCGGAGGTCGCCGACCTGATCCCGGAAAAAGGTTCGCTGATTCTTTCCGTAACCGAGAACGGATACGGGAAGCGCACTCCCGCCGACGAGTATCGCCTCACCAATCGCGGCGGCAAAGGCATAATCAACGTCAAGACCACCGAACGCAACGGCAAGGTGGTCGGCATTTCGCAGGTGTCGGAAAAATCCGAAGTGATGCTGATCAGCCAATACGGCAAAATCATCCGCATCGAATCCAAGTTCATCCGCGAATCGGGGCGCTCGGCGCAGGGCGTGAGACTGCTCAACGTCGAACCGGGAGACCGGGTGGCGGCAGCCGTCGTCATTCCACCCGAAGAGCCGAACGGGAATGGGACGCTGATTCAGTAACGCTCGCGTCGGGGGGCGGAGGCATGGTGTCCGTTCCCCCGGGGCGAATTTCACCCGTACGGAAAAGGCTTCTCACCGCGCCCGCCTTGCTCCGCGGATTTCCAGGGCCGGCAGCGACACGCCCCGAAGGGGGTCGGCATTACCCCAGTCACTCCCAAATCCCGGCGCTTTCCGTTACTGTTAACGATAGTGATACTGCCCCCGGTGGCTGCCCGCGCGGTTCGAGACCTGAGAGTGAGCGAGCCTTTGTGCACGAGATTGCGAAACCTGAACCCGCGTATCAGGAGCTTCTGAGTCGGCCGATTCGCGAGCTGGGGCTTAGGCTCGAAGGGTCGCCGGTGGAGCGCTTCGTCGAACAGCTCTATCGCGAGCTGGATGCCAAGGGCCTGATGAAATTCCGGCCGGCATTCTACTTGACCGACGAGTGGGGATGTCCGTCGGGCGAGCCGATCATCGGGATTCCGTTTTACCTGGCGCATGCGGCGCTGGCGCAGCTGGAAAAGGAGACGCATGGCCTCGAAGACGCGCGAGAAATCATGATGTACCTTCGCCACGAAGCCGGGCACGCTTTCACCTATGCCTACAAGCTGCACGCCAAGCCGGAGTGGAAGCAGGTCTTCGGTCCCTTCCGCCGTCCCTATCGCGACAACTACCGGCCGGCGCCGTTTTCGCGCGACTACGTGCGGCATTTGCCGGGATGGTATGCGCAGAAGCATCCCGACGAAGATTTTGCCGAGACCTTTGCCGTGTGGCTGACGCCGCGCTCCAACTGGCGCAAGCGCTATCGCGGCTGGGGAGCGATGGCCAAGCTGCAATACCTCAACCGCCTGGCCCCCCGCCTGGGAAGCAGCGACCCGCCCCGCCGCCGCGGTCAGGCCGACCTGACCGTCGATGACATGGAATCGACGGTGGCGGAGTTTTACCACCAGGCCGCTCGCGAAGAGGTCGCCGTTACCGAGCTCACGCCGGATACGGATTTGCGCGATCTGTTCCCGGTATCCAAGCGCCGCAAGACGGCGTTACCGGCGCAGGAATTTCTGCATCAGCACCGCAAGCCATTGATCGACAAGGTTGCACAGTGGACAGGCGCGCAGCGTCCGCTGATCCAGGCGCTGATCGATACCATCGAAAAGCGCACCGGAGAACTCGACTTGCGCGCCGACCGGGCGCGCAGCGCCGAGCATCTGGCGGAGGTGACGGCCTACGCGACGGCGCTGGTGATGACGTACGTGACGAAAGGAAAATTCATTCAGCCGTAGCGATGACGCTCGGCAATCGGCAACTGCCTGGGAGACACAATGATCGGAGCGAAACTGAAAATCGCATTGCTGTACGACGTCTGGAATGAAGATCCGGTCGCGGCGGCAGCGAAAGAAGAGACGGAGCCGCCGCGCAAACCGCACAAGAAAGTGAAGAAGGCCAAAAAAACCGACCGCGAAGAGATCTTCGAAGCCCTCGAGAAGCTCGGCCATGAGCCTTCCAATTTCCCGCTGGACGGCCGTCCGCAGTCGCTGCACTCCCTGTCGCGTTGCGATGCCGACCTCATCTTCAACCTCACCGAGTCGTTCGACGGAGACGACACCAAGGAAATGAACGTGGTCGCCTATATCGACCTGCTGGGTTTGCGCTACACCGGTGCTGGCCCGCATGCCATTTCCATGTCGCAAGACAAGGCGATCGCCAAAAAGATTTTCGCGTTCCACGGCATCAAGACCCCGTTCTTTGCGGCCTCTTATCGCGGACACATCGAGCACGCGCACAACATCTCTTTTCCGCTCATCGTCAAGCCGTCGTGGGAAGACGGATCGATCGGCATTGACGCTGGCGCCGTCGTGAACAACGTGAAAGAGTTGATGGAGCGGGTGCAATACATCCAGGACGAATTCGACTCTCCGGCGCTGATCGAGGAATTCATCGAGGGCCGCGAAATTTATGCTGCCATTCTCGGCAGCTACGAACGGGCGCAGGTTTTGCCGCTGGTCGAGCTTGACCTGTCACGCCTGCCCGAAGGCACTCCGAAAATCGCCAGTTACGATGTCAAGTTCGAGAAAAATACCGAAGCCTACAAGCTGACAAAATCCGCGATCGCCGAGAATCTGGACGAAGCCACGGTGAAACGTTTGCAAGATACGGCGCTAGCCGCCTACCGCGCGCTGAAACTTCGTGATTATGGGCGGATCGACATGCGGCTCGCTGCAAACGGCGACGTCTATGTCATCGAAGCCAATCCCAACCCCTGGCTGGCCAGTCGGCAGGAATTCGCCATGGCGGCGAGGGCTTCGGGACTCTCCTACACGGAAACGATTGAAGCGATTGTTGACTTGGCGATGAGCCGTTATCTGAACGCCAACCTCTCGAAAGCGGCAGCCATGCACTAAGGCGGCTTGGACGCAGGCTCCCCGGTCGATCCCCGGGGCAGGGCCCGGAACGAAGGAGCGGGAGACGGGAAAACCGCCTCCTCGGCGGGATCATCAAGCAACGATATTCCCCTCGCCTGCTCCCCTCACCGCGTCTTCACCGCGGGTTGCAGCCGCTCAAATGCCTCTTCGGCCCGGCGCAGGGCGTCCTGCACGTTGTCGCAAATGTTGTCCAGCCCCACCAGTTCCTCAAACTCCGTATTCTGGATCAGCCGCAACGGCTGTTCTCGAGCGCCGCAGAGAATCAGCTCGCGGCCGCTTTTCTTCAAAGTGCGGGCCACTTCTTCGAGCGCGAACAGCCCGGTGGCATCGAGGGCCGTCATATTTCGCAGCCGCAAGATCACGACCGGCGGCAGTTGCTGAAGATGTTCCGTAACCACGTCGATCTTGTCGGTCGCTCCGAACAAGAACGGCCCGTGAATGCGAAAGATGGTCGCGTAATAGGGGATGTCCTTATCCTGGAGGATGTGCACGCGTCCATCTTCGACGTAGTCGTCGGTCACTTTAGAAACGGTGGTGGTCGCCGCGACCCGGCTGATAAACAACAGCGCCGCCAAAATCATGCCCGCCTGCACGGCCACCGAAAGATCGGCGAACACGGTCAGAGCCAGGGTCACCAGCCACACGCTAATGTCGGTTTTCGTGAGCTTCAGCAGCGACGGAATTTCCCGCCACTCGCCCATGTTGTAGCTCACCACCATCAGGATCCCCGCCAGCACTGCCATGGGCACGAAACTCACCAGCCGCGCGGCAAACAGCAAAATTCCGAGCAGTGTCAGGGCATGAATCATGCCCGCGACCGGAGTTCTTGCGCCGGCGCGGATGTTGGTCGCGGTGCGCGCGATGGCGCCGGTGGCCGGCAGTCCGCCAAACATCGGCGACACCACATTGGCGATGCCTTGTGCCACCAGTTCGACGTTCGGATTGTGCCGGCCGCTGATGCTGGTGCTCGAGCTCATGCGGTCCGAGACCACCGCCGACATCAGCGACTCAATCGCGCCCAGCATGGCCACGGTCAATGCCGGGCCGAGCAGTCCGTGAATCAAATCGCTGCGAAAGGTGGGAATATGAAAGTGCGGCAGCCCGCTCGGAATTCCGTTAAAACGCGAGCCGATGGTGGCGACCGGCAACTTGAAAATCCAAACCGCCAGCGTCCCCAGCACCAGGGCCACGATCGCGCCGGGAATGCGATTGGAAAACGCGCGGCAGACAAGGATGACGGCGACGGCACCGGCGGCCAGTGCAGTCGCGGGCAGCGAGAGGGTATGAAAATTCTGTGCCAGGGCTTCCAGGCGCAGCCAGAACACGCCGGGAACTCTTTCCAGCTTCAGGCCAAAAAAATCCTTCACCTGGGTGCTGGCGATGAGGATCGCAATGCCATTGGTAAAGCCGATCACGATCGGCCGCGGAATATACTTCACCGCCGTACCCATGCCGGTCAGCCCCATGATGACGAGAATGACCCCCGCCATCACCGTGCACATGAATAGGCCATCGATACCATGAACGGCGACAATGCCAGAGACGACAACGACAAAAGCGCCGGTCGGGCCACCGATCTGGGTTGTCGATCCCCCCAGCGCGGAAATCAAAAAGCCGGTTACGATCGCACAATAGATTCCAGCTTGCGGTGTCAGCCCCGAGGCAATCGAAAACGCCATCGCCAGCGGCAGGGCGACCAGTCCCACGGTGATTCCGGCAACCAGATCGTGGAGGAATGTATTCCCATCGTAATCGCGCAGACAGAGGAAGGATTTCGGGAGCCAACGCTGTTCAAAAAGTGTGCGTTCCATGGGAAACTGCTATTATCGCAAGTCCGAGGCCAGGGTCCTAGTTCACGAAAGGGCAAGGCCTGGCCCGTGCCTTTGGAGCGCAAACCGGACTCCGGCGGTCTTCGGCCGCGAACCTGCATCGGGCTTTGCCTCAATCTGGTTTCGCCCCGCAGAAGGCAAATGCACGTTCGGATGCGTGTTGCTGTTGATGACGACGGTTGGATTTCCGCGCCGGGCACCGGGCTCGAAAGAAAAAGGCCACCCAGAGCAGCGGCGGCTTTTTCTGGAAGCGAGTGTCCGGCCTCGGGCGTTTAGAACTTATTCCAAAGATACTGGTTATACACGTCGTGGTGATACTGCACTTCAGGTGCCTTCACAAACGTACCCAGCAATCGTGGACAGCGATCGGCCGACGCCTCCTTGAGATCGGCGTAGCGTCCCTTGACGTCTTCGCCCATCAATTCCGAGGTCCAGTCGGCCTTGCGAAAGTCGGCGAGGGCTTTGTAGATATTGTCGGGCAGGTAGCGTTCTGCCTGCCGCAGATTCTTGATCTTCGCCGTGCTGCCTTCCAGTCCCGTCTTGAAGATCGAAAGCATGACCAGGTAAGGGTTCGCGTCCGGAGCTACCGACCTCACCTCCACCCGCATGCTGCGCTCGTTGCCGATCGGAATCCGGATCATTGATCCGCGATCCACGGCCGATGCCTTGAGCTGGTTCGGCGCCTCAAAGTGCGGATCGAGGCGGCGATAGGCGTTGACGCTCGGGTTCAGCAGCAGGCAGATGTCGTTGCCGTGCGTCAAAATACGGTCCAAAAATTCCCATCCCGCCTTGCTCAGTTTTTCCTCCCCCTTGGGATCCCAGAACAGGTTCTTGCCGCCCTTGCTGATCGAAACGTTGGTGTGCATGCCGCTGCCATTCACTCCGACCACCGGCTTCGGCAGGAACGAGGCGGTCAGGCCCATATTGCGCGCAACCTGACGGCAGATCAGCTTGTAGAGTTGAATGTGATCGGCCGCAGCCACCACTTCCGCATAGCCGTAATTGATCTCAAACTGCGAGGGCGCGACCTCGGGGTGATCTTTTTCGTTCTGAAACCCCATCGCTCGCTGCACTTCCGCCGTCGTATCGATGAACGTGCGCAACGCATCACCGGGTAGCGAATGATAATAGCCGCCCGTGTTCACGTATTCGAACTTGCCGGTTTCATGGTAGGTGCGCTCGGCGTCCGGCCCGGCGAAGAGAAAGCCTTCAATTTCATTGGCTGCGTTCAGGGTGTAGTCGTGCTTTTTGTAGAGCCCGGCGGCGAACGATTTGAGCACTCCGCGCATGTCGGCCGCGTAAGGCTCGCCGCCCTTGTCGATCACCTCGCCGAAGACCATCACTTTGCCGGGTCCAAAAACGTCGGCCGGTCCCCAGTAGAAGGCACTCCAGTCAATGCCCAAACGCAAATCACTCTCCCGCTGCGCCGTGAAGCCGCGAATCGACGAACCATCGAAGGTCAGGTTGTCGTAGCTCTTCACCAGGAACTTCTTGTCATAGTCCAGCATGTGCAGGCGGCCTTCAAGATCGCTGAACATCACCGTCACCGCCTTGATGCGCGACTCGTCGGCGAGGTACTTTAAACGCTCTTCTTGAATCTTGTGAGGAGCTACGCGGTCCAGGCGCTGCTTCTTCGCCTTCAAATTCATCTCTTCCAGTTCATCGTAGGGGATCGCTAGAAAATTCCGTAATTCAGTAGACATGCCTCTCCTTTTTTATTCGGGTGCTGCCCAGGATTCAAAGTCTAAACCGGGAATGACCCCATAGGCTATCCTGTCCGGCGCAGCCAGACAAATAGAATTCGGTTATACCGATGATTCGCTTTTCCGATTTGCATCAGGAACGGTGCAGCGGGAACAATGACGACGGGAAGGCCACGGCTTGATCGGAATCGCGCTTGGAGGGTCGCGGAAAATCGTGCCTCCGGCGGACGAATCTTACCGGGGCTGAAGGCGAAGAAAGTTCGGACCCTGGAGCGCGCCCGGCCATGAAATAATCAAGTTCGAGGATCTGACTTGAGTTGCCCGATCTGTAACGAACGAAAAGAAAAGCGTTTCTGCCCGGCTGTCCACGGAAGGATCTGTCCGCAGTGCTGCGGCGAGCAGCGCGAGGTCACTCTCGATTGCCCCAGTGACTGTCCCTATCTGCAGCAAGCCCGGGAGCACAGCTCGGCGCACTCTCACCGCGAAGCGGGCCGGGCCGAGGGCGAGCCACCATTTTCGGACATTGAAATCCCCGAGCAATTTCTCTACGAACGTGAGGAACTGATTCTCGGCCTCAGCTTCGCCCTCGCCAAGAGTGCCCGTTCCGATCGTGCGCTCATGGACCGTGACCTGCTCGCAGCCCTCAGTTCGCTCGCCAAGAGCTACCAGACGCTGGTGAACTCCAACCTCATTTATGAGCAGCCAACCGCCAACCTGGCGCACCAGAGCATCGCTCGCGAAATCGAGACCATGGTGCGGGAATTCCGTCAGGCGGAACAGGAACATGTCGGGCAAACGCGTCTGCGGGATTCCGAAGTGCTGAAAGCACTGGTTTTCCTTTTGCGTCTGGGTTGGGGACATACCTCCGGCCGCCCGAAGTCGCGGGCGTTCGTTGATTTTCTCGGGGCGCAATTCCCGGAAAAACAGTCCGCCATCGCGGGCCCGGAAGATGCTGCCAGCCGGATCGTTATCCCCTAAGCTCGGGCCCGTCGATCGGGGCCCCGGATTGATTCTGTCCTCCCTAGACAGAGGCTTTCCCCGAGCCAAGATATGGGGAGCAGTTTTTCAGAGCCGCCGGACCCTCTGGCCGTCCGGCAAGCCCGCCAGAAGCTCCTTCGCGGTCTTACCCAGACCGGGATGCCGCACTTCGGGAGCAATTTCCACCAGCGGCTCCAGAACAAACCGGCGCTCATGCATCGCCGGATGAGGGATCTTTAATCCCAGTTCGTCCACCACGCGATTCCCAAACAGCACCAGGTCAATATCGATGTTACGCGGGCCTTTCCGGTACGTTCGCATGCGCCCCATCTCCTTTTCGATCTGCAGGGCAATCTGCAGCAGTTCTCGTGGGGTCTTCTCGGTTTCAACGGCCGCCAAACAGTTCAAAAACCAAGGCTGCTCGGGCACATCAAGCGGTTGGGTTTCATACAAGGAGGAAACGGCCAGCTCGCGGCCGGCGACATGCAATTGTTTGACCGCCGCGCGCAGATTGGCCGTGCGATCTCCCAGATTCGACCCCAAGGACAGATAAGCGACTTCGCCCACGCCCCATAGTTTGGCGGCGATGAAGGCAAGAAGCCAGAAAAAACGCACCGGCACCGGCAGATTCTCGCCGGCGGCCAGTAACGGAAGAGCACTTTTCCCCGGTAATCGTACCCGGTACCAAAGGTCACTTCCTCACCTTCCCGGCTGCCGTTAGTATGGATAAGGTATGAATCTGGATTCTCTTCTCGTCAGCCGGGACGCCTCGTTGCTTGGCGTGCTTCGCCCAGCGCTCGAGAAGATCTCGGTCAGCGTCCAGGTTGCCCCGGAAACTCCCCGCGGCAAGGATCTGTTGGCGAGGCAAAAATTTGACGCCGTCATCATTGATTGCGACGACCTCGAGGACGGAGCTGACCTGCTGAAGGCTCTCCGCCAAACGCAAAGCAATGCCCGGTCGGTGGCCTTTGCCGTGGTCAATGGAAAAACGACCACCCAGGAAGCCTTTCAGTCCGGAGCCAATTTCGTTCTCCAGAAACCCGTCTCTCCGGTGCATGCTGCGCGCTGTCTTAACGCGGCGCTCAACTTCATGGTGCGGGAGAGGCGCCGGTATTTTCGCCAGCCCGTCGACATGCCGCTGCGCATCAGCCTTGCCGACTGTAAGGAACTAACCGCCACCGCCACCAACGTGAGCGAGGGGGGCATGGCCATTCGACTTCTTGGTCGCTTGCCGAAAGAGACAAAAGCCCAGTTTCGCTTCACGCTTCCGGCCAGCAATATCTCGCTTGAGCTGAAGGGCCAGGTCGCATGGGCCGATGGAACCGGCCATGTCGGCGTCCGCTTTGTCGACGTTCCGCAGAGCTCGCAGTATCAGTTGGAACAATGGCTGACGGATCGCTTGCAGGAAGAAATCCCGCCGCAACTCCAGGGCTACGCTGCGCTTCCCTGACCGATCGCTCGTCCCCGACCTCGACCCCGGCATCCAGCTTGCAACTTTGCCACGGCAGTCCCCTGTGGCACGGTAAAGACGGGGTGTGTCGGGTCCAAACCATGATCCCACTAGAAGAAAGAATTGCCCGAACCGAGAGGTTGCTGCGCCGTCTCAAGGACGACCGGCCCTACTTGCGCTTCCGATTGTCCGTGCTCGGCGCCGAGCACCGGCAGAATGCCAACGCTTTCGCTGACCGCCTCCGGATCGAAGCCGAAGCCGAACTCGAGCGCCTGCGGGCAGAGCGCCCCATGCCTTACGAGTGCAGCTTACCTCAGCCCGCCGACTGACCCCGGCCGAGCTCGGCCTGACTTGCATGGCTCCGCCGTCTCTGCCCGTCCGGGCTCACGAATTTTTCGCGACCGGAGGGGTTGTCGTGCTTGCGACTTCGAAGGTCAGTTTCCGATGCGCAGCGATTCCGGGTTCGGGTTGACTCATCCGCCCCCATACCGGTAGCTTGTATGCCTTCAGCCTGCCGCAAAGGAGAGTGAATGCACCGTCGTAGCCTGTCGAGCTTGTTGCCTGCGATTTTGCTCCTGCTTCTGCTCAGTCTCGCCGCCTCCACCGCACAAAGCCGGCCCGACCCGACGCCCGAGTTCAGCCTCAAGGAGCACTACACCAAGTACGAATACCGCATCCCCATGCGCGACGGCGTGCACCTGTTCACCTCGGTTTACCTGCCCAAAGACAGCGGGCAAAAGTACCCCTTCCTCATTGTCCGCACCCCCTACAGCATCAGCCCGTACGGTGTTGATGAGTATCCGAAGCGTCTCGGTCCCACAGCCGAGTTCGCCAAAGCCGGATACATCTTTGTTTTCCAGGACGTGCGCGGCCGTTACCTGTCAGAAGGTCAGTTCGTCGAAATGCAGCCCCACATCGACGACAAGAAATCGCCCCATGATGTTGATGACTCCAGCGATCTCTACGACACCATCGACTGGCTGCTCAAGAACGTGCCCAACAACAACGGTAACGCCGGTATCTGGGGCATATCCTATCCGGGCTTTTACACCTCGGCGAGCATCATCGATTCCCATCCCGCGTTGAAAGCCGCATCACCCCAGGCTCCCATGACCGACCTGTTTATGGGCGACGACGCCTATCACGGCGGAGCCTTCATGCTGGCGGCCAATTTCGGCTTCTACAGCTCGTTCCAGCCGCAACAGAACCCGCAGCTCCCTCCCAAGACTTACGTGCCCTTCGATTTCGGCACCAAAGATGGATACCAGTTCTATCTGAACATGGGCCCGATCGGAAACCTCTCCGGCCTTCTCAAAGGCAACGGCACGCTCTGGGAAGACCAACTGCGCCACGATACCTACGACGACTATTGGAAGGCGCGCAACCTGGCTCCCCACATGAAGAATATCCATTGCGCGGTGCTGACGGTCGGAGGATGGTTCGATGCCGAGGATCTCCAGGGCTCGTTTTCCACTTTCCACGCAATCGACAAAAATAACCCGGGAATCTTCAATGCTCTGGTGGTTGGCCCCTGGGTGCACGGCGGATGGGCCCGGCTCGACGGCGATCATTTGGGACGGGTGGAGTTCAACGCCAACACCGGCGACTACTACCGCGACAATATCCTGTTTCCCTTTTTCGAGCAGTATCTGAAAGGCAACGGCAAGGCCAAGCTGCCCAAAGCCTACGTCTTTGAAACCGGCACCAACGTTTGGAGAGAATACGCCTCCTGGCCGCCGAAACAAGCCGAGCGCAAGACCCTCTATTTCGAACCGAATGGCCTGCTCTCGTTCGATCCCCCGGCCGGTGGATCTGCAGGTGCCGAGTCCGCTTCCTACGACCAGTACACGAGCGATCCCGCCAAGCCCGTGCCTTTCGTGAACTACGTGGATGAAGAGGTTCCCCAGGAGTACATGGTGTCCGACCAGCGTTTCGCCGCCAGTCGCACCGACGTGCTCGTCTATCAAACGCCGGTCTTGCAAGAAGATGTGACCCTGGTCGGACCCATTTCGCCGCGTCTGTTCGTCTCGACGAGCGGAACCGACTCTGATTTCGACGTAAAACTGATCGACGTCTACCCGCCCGACTATCCCGACAGCAAACTGGATGCACGCCCCGGAGACAGCGGCCAGCCGATTACCGACATCCCGCCGCCGTCGTCCACCATGGCCGGATATCAGCAACTGGTGCGCGGCGAACCCTTCCGCGGCAAGTTCCGCCACAGTTTTGAAAAGCCCGAGCCCTTCACTCCCGGCAAAGTCGAGGAAATCTATACCACCTTCCCGGACGTGAACCACACCTTTCGCCGTGGCCATCGCATCATGGTGCAGCTGCAAAGCTCCTGGTTCCCGCTGACCGACCGCAACCCCCAAACCTTCGTCAACATCCCCGACGCCAAGCCTTCGGACTTCGTTCCCGCCACCGAGCGCCTGTATCACACCAGAGCGGAACCATCAGGAATTGCAGTGGGGGTGCTGGCCAGCCCGGAAACGGCGGAAGAACACAAATAGCAACCGCCAGGCGGTGCATGAGCTTCCTAGGGTGGAAAGGACGGACGCTAGACGCTGACCATGGCAGCCGAAGCCAGGGTCGGAGCCCGAAGTTCCTCGTCGAACGTTGTCTCTTCCCAATACGATCGATCCCGCAAAATGCGCGACACCAGCGCCGTATGCATCGCATGTCCGGCACGGTCGGCCACTACCGAACCCAATATCTGCTTGCCGATCAATGCCAGATCGCCAATCAGATCGAGCACCTTGTGCCGCACAAACTCGTCTGCAAAACGCAGCGGAGGATTCAGCATTTCCTCGCGGTTCAACACGATGGCATTGTCCATCGATGCTCCCCGAATCAGGCCCTGCTGCCGCATGGCGTCGGCCTCGTGCAGAAAGCCGAACGTGCGCGCCGGCGCAATTTCCTTCAAATAGCTTCCATTGGTCAGCCGCACGCAAAAACTCTGTTTGCCAATCAGGGGATGAGGAAAGTTGATGGAATAGGAAACCGAATAGACGTCCGATGGGTAAACGGCAATGAATTTGTCGCCCTCGCGCAGTTCGATTTCGCGCACAATCCGTAAATAAGTGCGAGCCTTTCGCTGCTTCCGAATCCCAGCCTCCTGGATCATTTCGACAAACGGGCGCGCGCTGCCATCCAGAATCGGCAACTCCAGGTTGTCCAACTCAACGATGGCATTGTCGATGCCGACTCCGGTAAACGCTGAAAGCAGATGCTCGGTAGTGGAGATGAGCACGCCCTTTTTCATCAGGCTGGTAGCGTAACTGACGCGCGCCACGTTGCGTCCGCTAGCTTCGATCGGGAACCCGTCAAGATCGGTGCGATGGAAAACGATTCCTGTTCCCGCGGGCGCGGGGAGAATTCGCAAGCTGACCGGAGCACCGCTGTGCAGTCCGATGCCGCTGCAGGTCACCGCCGCACGAATTGTTTGTTCGTGTCTCAAACGGGGGAAGACTTAAGTCGTTTGCTGTGTATCAGCTTACCGCTGTGGGCTATCTTCCGCCTGTGGCAAAACAACCACACACCGTGGCTCGTTCCCCCGACTCTCTGGCTAACCTGTTGAGTCAGTTGTAGATGTTTGCAGTGGCTCGAAAGGCACCTGCTCCAGTTTTTGAGCCCCAAAGTCCGGCTTTAACCCCCTAAGTACCCTGGAGTTTACCGTTTTTTCACTACCGCTTTAGGGTCATAAGTCACGGTCGCTTCAAACATCGAGTCCGGCAACTTCTGATTGTAGTTCGCCGTGGCGACGAAGCGCTGCTGCGAAGTCTCCCCGTTGTAATAGCGCGTAACCGAATGTGCTGTCCAGATTCCCTGCACCAGCTTGTAATTGTCGTAGTGCTCTTCTTCGAGGTTTTTCTGCTTGTCCTTGGGGTCGCGCCAGGAATAACTGATCTTCACCGGATAGTGCGTATTCTGATCGAGCGAAACGCTCACCGAATCGTTCTGGCTATTGAGCAGGGTCACGGTTTCTGATTCCTTCCCGTCCACCACCGTCTGCCCGTCATAAAACAGCGCCACATTCGGATCCCGGATCCACTTGCGAAACACCCATTCGAGCGAATGCTGACGCCTACGGAGATAGTTCTGCAGATCCTCCGGCTCCTGCGCCGCCGTGCCTTTGTACGAGGTCTCGTAGCCCTTGTCGCCGTTGTGAATCAGCACCAGCTCGATCTTGTTGGTCTTGACGTTCCCCACCGACCCCTCAATCAAAAAAATGTCCTTCAGGTGGATCACCTCAAACCGGTCCTTATCGGGATACTCAACGTAGTAGTTGTAAGGAATCCCGGTGCTGTTGGTCCGCCCGTGATACAGCGGATAGTAACGCCCGGTTTCTTCCTTGTTGACATAGGTAAGGTAAATGTCTCCCCCGAGAGCCTCGATCGCCTGATCAAGCACCGCCCGAGCCTTATGAGCATTTTCGGAATCATTCAGGTTGACCGCAGGCGCGGCGGCCGCCGGGGCGGGAGCAGGCGCAGGCGGAGCAGGGGTCTGAGCAGCGCCTAGCGCGCAAAACAGCCAGACGAAAGCAATCCGAAGGCGATTCATGATTCTCGTCAAGTTAGAAGCACCCAACCCTATTTTAGCTGTACTACTGCTCGCCGGCGACCGAGGCGTTTCTGTCCGGCAGGCAAATCCCGCGCCGCCCGCGGAAAAACCAGGGACCTTCTCTCCAGCAGCGTTTGGGGGGTAGCTTCGCGGGCTGCGAAAACTGCTGTCGAGACCAGAAGATTCTGCCCGTCTCAGACTGGCCATCAATGTGCGCCGTTGGTATTGCCTGAAGTGGTTACCGGTACGGCCGCGCCCTCGCCGACCGGGTGGGGGTTTTCGCGCGGCGAATTTTCCTCAGCGCCAGTCGGAGGTCATGATCCCGGGAGTCTAAAATTCACCACAATCTGCGTTTCAATTCTCACCGCCTCACCGTTCAGCAAGTACGGCATGTATTTCCATTGCCCGACCGCCGCGATGGCGGCCGGAGCCAGCAGGGGATGGCCGGACACTATGCTGAGTTGCTCGACGTCACCGTTTCTGCCGATCCAGGCCTGCAGAACAACCTGCCCCTGAATTCGCGCCCGTTTGGCGTGGTCAGGATATTGTGGTGGGACTTTGCTGATCAGCAATCCCGTCGAGACTTCCGACGCAACGCGCACGCGCATGGGAAACTCCGGACTGGACGGCGAGGCGCCCGGTGCAAAGCCAGGCGATCCGCCGACCGCATCCGCGTAGCCCGCCTTCCCGTTCATTCCGCACTTCGGATTTCGTTCATCGTCGCGGAACCGGAGATTGGCCAGCATGTTGGCCGACCGATCCAGATCTTCGAGCGAACGACCGCTCACGTCGCCTCCGATGAAGTATCCCCGGAACTTGGTGTAGACCAACGCCTGGTACAGCGAAATGTTCACATCGGCGCCTTTGGGCGATGCCTTGTAGTCGACGCGAGAGAAGCGCCTGCCTCCGTATTGAACCGCGTAGGTATCGCGAATCAGGGTTCGGCGTTCCGCAGAGACAGACTCGCTTTCGGGATGCACCCGGTGGGAAACAAATTCCTGAGCGGTCCTAGCGGAAGGAATGGCCGGGAACGCCCTGAGCAGGACTGCGCTTTTGGGACCACCGCCCTCTGTTTCTTGCCGGAGAGACAGCAGAACAAGCCGGTCTGCGGAAGTGTGTCTGGCGCTGACGTCACCGCCGGCGAACTCACCACTCAACAGCCAACCCTCGGCAATGGCGAGCGAAAAACCGAAGCATTCATTGCTATAGACATTGCTTGCCAGGTTGCCGCTCTCATAGGCCAGCGCAACCGTCGAGCCGGTGGCAGGGGGCTGTGCCCGGGCAAGGCCAGAGGCCACAACCACCAAAGCGATGAACGCGACCGGCACAGACCTCAAACCTTGCCCCCTGTCCGGCTGGCAGTCGATCGGCGAGGTTGCACTGTCGAGCTCACACGGTCCTTGCTAACGCGCCGGGTGCCGTGCTTTCGCTGGAGGCGCGGACGGCTTTCGCAAAGGAATCACGGCGGTCACGGTTGTGCCCGCAGCGGACGACACAACCTCAGCCTTTCCCCCAAACTGCTGAACTCTCTCTCGAATGCCCATAAGGCCGATACCCGGAACAACGGTTCCGTCGAGAAGGCGGGTGGAGGGTATCCCTTTGCCCTGGTCGCCTATGCCAAGCACAATACGGTCCGAATCCCGGCTCAGCCGAATCTGCGCGGTGGCACTCCCCGAGTGTCGGTGAATGTTGGTGAGACACTCTTGCGCTACGCGGAAAAGGGCAATCTCCATCTCATCCGAAAGGCGACCGAAGTCAGGGCCCAGGTCAAGTTCCACCTTAATGCCACTACGCTGTTCATAGCCCTCGGCGTACCATTTCAGCGCCGAAGGCAATCCTACCTCATCCAGAAGGGGCGGATGTAGAAGATACGACATGGTTCGAAGTTGCCGGCTCATTTCGTCATTGACCGTGGCTAGCTCCTGCACCATGGTGCTGATCTTTCGGCCTTTTCCTTCGGGCATCATCTGATCCAAGACCATTTTCGCAAGTGCCAAATTCTGCCCCGTGCTGTCATGCAGCTCCCGGGCAATTCGCCGCCTCTCTTCATCCTGCAATCTCAAGAGTCTTACGTTAAGTTGCCGAACCTCCTCGGCTTTATCCGACAGTTCTTTGGTTCGCTGATGGACGCGGAGCTCGAGTTCCTGGTGAGCTTGCTCAAGCTCCCGCCTGGCCTTTTCCGCCTCTGCCATCTGGAGCCGCGCCTCTCTTTCCGCTTGCTTTAGGCGCAGCAGGGCATGGACCGATGCCAGGAGCTCTTCCCGGGAGATGGGTTCAGTGAGGTATCCATCGGCGGACTCCAGCCCACGCAATCGAAACTCGGTGTCGGTGAAAGTGGCGGAAATGTGCAACACCGGTATATGACAGGTTCGAGGATTTGTCTTCAGGCGACGGCAAACTTCAAAGCCGTCCATGTCCGGGAGGTTTACGTCCAGAGTGATCAGATCGGGAGCGATCTCTGCCAACTGAAGGGCCTCCGATCCATTGCGTGCTTCCAGCACCTTATAGCCTCCGCCCTGCAAGGTTCTCAGTAAGGAATAGCGAAGTGCGTCATTGTCATCGACAGCCAGAATCGTAAAGGACGGGTTTTCAGCCATGAACACTCTCCCGGTACCTGTCTGTTGCTGGTTTCGGCCTCAGCGAGGAGCGGTTTCCGCAGCCTGAACCGCCGCCTGCAAACCCGCCCGGGCCAAAGCCTCGGTAAATCTTGTTTCCATCAATTCTCGGGATTTCATTTCCTTGGGCACGATGTCGACCGCCGACTGCAATCGCTCGCGTTCGGTGCTATCGAGCGTCTGCGACGTATAAATTACGACGGGGATATTCCGGGTTCCAGGATCGCTCTTCAGGATATTCAGGACCTCGAACCCGTTCAGGTCGGGCATCGAGAGATCTAAGATAATCAGATCTGGCCGGTTCTCTCCGGCGAATTTCACGGCTTCGTTGCCGCCACGCGCCTCAAGCAAACGATATCCTGTGCTGGCCAGCAAACCCCTCAGTAAGTAGCGCGAAATCTCGTCATCATCGACGATCAGAATTTGTCTTTGATTCCTCCCGAGAACCGCCTGCAACTGGTTCACAAGCCACGCCCGATCGATCGGCTTCGCATGGAAAGCGGTCGCGCCTAAGGCGAGCGCCTTGCTTTCGTTTTCGACCACCGTGACGACAAAGACCGGAATATCCCGGGTCGACGGATTCTCCCGCAGATTCTGTAACAGTTGCCAGGAATGTTCTCCCTGGAGAAGAACATCCAAAACGATGGCGATCGGTTTGAACTCGACCAGCGCGCGCCGCGCTTCCTGGAGATCCTGGGCAGGAACCACTTGAAACGGAGTTGCTTTCAGATACTTCTCGTAGATAAAGAGGGCTTCGCGATTGTCTTCAACCACCAGGACCGGAAGTTTGGAAGCATCCAGTTCGCGCTTTACGTCAGGAACATAAACCGCTTCGGTGGAACCGCCGTAGCGGATGGGAATAGCGGCAAAGAAGGTCGAGCCAATCCCCACCTCGCTCTTTACATAAACATCGCCCCCTAGCAGTTGTGTCAGCTTCTTCGATAACGGAAGTCCCAGACCGGTACCCTTGGCGGTCTTCTGGAATTTTCCCTCAACCTGTTCCCACTCCTTGAAAATTCGCTCCTGGTCCGCGGGCGTAATTCCGATCCCGGTATCCGCCACCGAGAATACGACGGTACTGTCGTGGCCGGTCCGAGCCGAGATTCTGACCTCGCCCCGTTCGGTGAACTTCAGCGCGTTGGAGATGAAGTTTCTGAGAACCTGCGAAACTTTCGCTTCGTCCGTGTGCAGTTCAGGAAGATCGCCGATGTCCTCGAAAATCAGAGATACCGAGGAGTTCTGTGCCAACAGAGGCCGCAACATGCCGCGCAAGGCTGCAAAGAGGCTCTCCACAGAAAACGTAGCCGGGCGAATGGTGACCTTCCCGGCTTCCACCTTCGCGAGATCAAGGAGGTCGTTCACCAAGTCGGTCAGATCCTGCGCAGACCGTCGGATAAACGTAACCTGCTTCTCCTGTTCGGGAGTCAAATCGCCGTCCATACGATCGATAAGGATCTGGCTGAGGGCGAGAATAGAATTCAGCGGGGTGCGGAATTCATGACTCATGTTCGACAGAAAATGGCTCTTTAGTTCTGAGGCCCGCTGCAGGAAGTCCGCCTTGTCGTTCAATTCTGCATAAAGCGCCACCACGCCACGATTGGTCTCATCCAGTTCGCGATTCAGTTGCGCCAATTCTGCCTGACGGGTGCGCAGTTCCTCCAGCGTCCGCATGAGTTCTTTGTTCTGCTGTTGCAGTTCCTCATAAGGGCTCTCCGAAGGCTTCCGCTCAATGCGCGCGAGCAGAGTCTGCAGTTCGCTATCGCTCAAACGCGTGAACTTCTGCGGAGTGAGCTTGCCCAGAGTTACCGTTGTTCCCGCCGCCTTCTTTGTCTCCACCTGAAAACGGTCGAGAAGGCGTTTGGCGCCAATCATGCCAAGCCCCATGCCAGTCTTCGAAACATACTTGCCACCCAGGATCTCATCCAGATTCGCGATCCCCGGCCCCTTGTCGCGAACGGAGATCAACATCATTTTTTCCCCGCCATTTTCGATCTCAAATTCCACCGATCCGCCAGCGGCATACTGGAAAGCATTGCGCACCACTTCGGACACGGCCGTGGCGATGCGCGTCTGCGCCTGGGTATCAAATTTCAAGGCGGCGGCGATGGTCCGGGCTCGCTGGCGAGCCAGCACCACGTCGTGCTCGTACCGGATCTCCATGTTTAGGAGCTTCAGTTTCACGTCGCCCTCGGTTCAGAACGGTTCTTGGCGATGAGAACTGTCACGTCGTCTCGTTCTCGGGAGAAATCGCGGTACAGCATGCCGGCAATCAACGCCGGATGTTTGTTCCATATGCCCGGGTACCGTTTCAGGTCCCACCCCGACTTAAGACCATCCGAGTGCATCACGAGAATGCTGTCGGCATGCCACGGAAACTTGAATTCTTGAATTCTATGGAGATGGTGTCCGACGGTCCCATTGTGCGAGGCCATGCCGCGGCTTGCCTCGGTTCCGACAATCGAGGTGCTGATGTTGCCCACACCCGCAAACGATCCGAGTTGCCGGTCGAGTTGCAGCGACAAAACCGCCATGGCGGCACCGCGCGTCTTCCGCAGTGAATCATGCGAGTCCTGCAGGATGGGGGTAGGCGAATCACTTCTCGCCAGGGCAAAGATCCGCTCCGCGTCTCGGGCCGCTTCGGCAGCCAGAATCCCATGTCCGAGACCGTCCACGACCATGAAAAGCACCGAATCCGCGGTCTTCTTCGCGCCCCATCCATCGCCGCAGATCTCCTCGCCCTTCACCGGGACAGAAACGACTCCCACATCGATGGGGGCAAGATGCTGCGAAATTTTCCTTCCCGGCCAGAACTCCGAAAGCACCGCCGTTCCTACACCGGGTGCCGTATAAATGTCGAAACCATGAGACAGGCGCTTCATCGCGCCCAGGCCATTGCCTGCCGTGCCGGCGGTGGAATTGCCATCCCGCAGAGCGCCACTGAGGTCGCGGATTCCTGGTCCTTTGTCTAGGGCTAGAACCCGGACCCCGGAGATTCCGTTTCCGGTGACCGCTTCCACCACCATCGTGCCGGCGCCGGCGTGCTTCACCAGATTGGTTGCCATTTCGGTCACAACGATGGCGAGCGACCCGCCTTCGGTTTCGCCCAGCTTCGTCTGATCGGCCAGATGGGCAGCGTGGCGTCGAGCTTGCCCGGCGTGCGTGGCGTCGGTCACGTGAATGATCATTGCTTCACCCCGCTCATTTCCAACGCGTGACCGCTACCCTCGTACCCTCGCCGACCTTCGAATCAATTTCAAACTCGTTCACCAAGCGCTTCGACCCACCCAATCCCAGGCCCAGTCCGGTTCCCGTCGTGTAGCCGTCGCGCAAGGCCAGGTCAATGTCCGAGATTCCTGGTCCCTGGTCGACAAAAACCAGGCGCACACCGGCGCGCGGACCGTTCAGCGATTCCAGTTGCAACGTCCCACCGCCGCCGTAGATCAGAGTGTTCCGAGCCAGTTCACTCGCGGCGGTGACCAGTTTCGTCTGGTCCACCAGCGAGAGTCCGACCTGACTGGCGACTTCCCGAACCCGTCGCCTCACGACGACCATATCGGGCTCGGAGGCCACCGGAATCGTCTCCCTATGGACGATGGACATGGTGTTTTGCCCGATGACCGTTTAACGATTCCTTTAATAGGTCCATGCCGGCATCGACGTTCAGTGCGGTGCGCACCCCAGGAAGGGACATTCCGAGCTCCACCAAGGTGATCGCAACCGCCGGCTGCATGCCAACCACGACGGTCTGTGCATCGAGCACTCTTGACATGGCTGCGATGTTGCCGAGCATCCTGCCAATGAAGGAATCCACGATCTCAAGACTGGAGATGTCGATGAGAACGCCGCGCGCAGCTGTCTCGCTGATGCGAGCCGTGAGATCCTCCTGCAGCGTCATTGCCAGGCGGTCGTGCATATCCACCTGGATGGTCACCAGCAGGAACTCTCCCATACGAAGTATCGGTATCTTTTCCACGGAGTCCTTATGCTTTGCTCAGAGAATCTTCGAGAGCCAGTCCGGTGCGCTGCAATGCCAGGGCGAACGCATCCGACAAGGTAGCCTTGGTGGTCACATCGAGAAGGTTGATTCCAAGATGCACGATGGTTTGCGCGATCTGTGGGCGGACGCCGCTGATGATGCAGTCCGCTCCCATCAAACGAGCCGCTGTAACCGTTTTCAGCAAATGCTGGGCGACGACGGTGTCAACCGTCGGGACGCCGGTAATATCAATAATCGCGACCCGCGAATTGGTCTTGACGATGTTCTCGAGCAACGTTTCCATCACAATCTGGGTCCGAGCGCTGTCTAAAGTCCCGATTATCGGAAGAGCCAGAATTCCATCCCAGAGCTTCACGACAGGGGTGGAGAGTTCCAGCATTTCTTCTTGTTGACGGCGAATCACCGCCTCGCGGGCCTTTAGGAAGGTTTCGGTGGTGAATAGGGCCAAGGCATCGATCAATTCCGTGGTCGTCCAGAGTTCCGATGCCAGAGTGTTTGCATCGCCACCCATGCGATCACGCAATCGGTCGAACAAAGCCTTCTTCACCGAAAGCACGAAGGTTGCCGTCTCCGTTGGAGTAAATCCTTGCTGGGCGCGGTTTTTCGAAATCTCAGCCAGTTGCTCGCGCAAAGGCTGCCAGGGCGCGGATTCAAGATTGAAATTCTCCGATTCAACGCCTTGGCGCAACAGCTGGACAAATCGTGAGCACTGCGCGCGCAGCTCGGAATCTTTCATGAGGTCAGCCCGTCGCGTGGCGACGCTCATCTCCCTGATCCATTGCTCTAAAATAGCCGCCTCGTGTTTGGCAAGAACATCGGGCAAACCGACGGACTTCGAAGTCTGTATTCCTTTGCTCATCTGTCGCTCCTCATGGGAATTAGGAAGGTGAGGCACCACTCCGTGCCAGTCACAGACCGCAATCAGCTGTTGGGCCGTAAGCCACTGGACAGAAAGTTAAAATTTAATGGCACACGCGAGCAAAGAATATACAGGATTCGCTGTAGGGTTTTGCGGGCCCTGTGCGCCTAGGAGGCTGTTTCCGACAAGTGCTGGCCTGTTCGTTCGAGGGCGAGGGCAAAGGCGTCCCGAAGCGTCGCTTTAGTGGTAACGTCGAGCAAATTGATGCCCAGGTGGACAATGGTGTGCGCGATCTGAGGGCGGAATCCGCTAAGAATGCAGTCGGCGCCCATTCGCCGCGCCGCGGGCACGGTTTTGAGAAGATGTTGAGCCACGACCGTATCGACCGTCGGCACGCCCGTGATGTCGATGATCGCGACTTTGGAGCTGGTAGCGACGATTGCTTCGAGCAGCGTTTCCACCACGATTTGGGTCCGATCGCTATCGAGCGTGCCCACCAGCGGCAAGGCAAGGATTCCCTTCCACAGCTTGACCACCGGCGTCGAAAGCTCAAGCATGTCCTCCTGTGCTCGTCGAATCAAGACTTCCCGCGCGCCGAGAAACACTTCCGTCGTGTACAAGCCGAGAGCGTCCAGCAGTTCCGAGGATTCCCAGATGTGGCCGGCGAGAAGTTGGGGATCACTCACATTTTGTTGCAGGCGACGAAACAGCGGTTCCTTGAAGGAGAAAACGAAAGTCGCCGTTTCGGTCGGCGTGAAGCCGCGGACCGCCTGACTCCTGGACATCTCAGCCAGGAACTCCTTCAATTCCTTCCACCCGGGATCCTGCGGACCGCTGCCGCCCGCTCTATCGAAAGCCGCGCGGAAGGAAACGAAGAACTTGAGACAATGCTGACGCAGATCGGTTTGAGATATCGATCCGTTACTTGGAGTGCGGGCATTGATATTCTGGATCCACTCCTCCAGAAAAGGCTGTTCCTCGCGGGCGAGAATCTCAGAGACCGGACTGCCGACACCAGTGATCGAAGCCACACATCCTCCTGCAACGCGGAAACAGAGAATCCCCCCGGGGGTTCCCTATCCAGGTTCAAGCAGTGAATCTGAGATTCTAAGGATGGCTCCGGTTTTGCACACACTATCCTAATCTCCGGCCGAGGCGCAATACGATCCGCATCCGATGAACAAGTCGGATGCAGCACCAAGCTCATTCCGGCCCCCGCATCTGCTATCCCGCCAGCACCGCTCCGCCATTCACGTTAAAAATCTCTCCTGTAATAAATCCCGCGTAAGGCGTGCAGAGAAACAGGATGGGTCCTGCAATCTCCTCCGGCGTTGCGACCCGGCCGAGGGGGATGCTACCCAACACTTTTGTCCGCATGGGCGGGTCGTTCAGCGCCGCCGCCGACATATCCGTATCCACCCATCCCGGTGCCACGCAATTCACCAAAATCCGGTCCCGCGCCAGTTCCGTCGAGAGCCCCTTGACCATGCTGATCAGCGCCCCTTTGGAAGCCGCATAATCGCAATGGAAGGACTCACCCCGCTGGGCCGCCGTCGAGCTGACCAGCACAATATGCCCGCCGCCCTGCGTCTTCATCTGCCGAACCGAGTGCTTCACCAGTGAAAACACGCTGTCCAGGTTCACCGCCATCGTCCGCTGCCATTGCTCATCAGGCATACGCTCAACCGGAGCATCGGCGGGTGGCCAGATGCCATGATTCGCCACCAGGATATCGAGACTTCCGAAGGCTTTGATGGCCGCTGCCACCAGCTTCGCCGCCCCCTCGAAAGTCGACAGATCGCTCTGCAGGGCGCAACACTTTCCGGCGCCGCACTCTCGCACCAAAGCCTCAGCCTGTGCCTGGGCTGACTGATAATTGAAAACGACCTTTGCGCCTGCCGCCACAAACAACCGCACCGCCGCCGCGCCAATCCCCCGCGATCCGCCGGTAATCAGGGCAACTTTCGAATGGAGAGTCAGATTCATAGCGACCACAAGTATCGCACGCTCCAACGGCAACGGGCGCACCGCGGGCGCAACCGCAAGACTGCTCAGTGCATCCGACCCATCTGCCGCAGAACGGAAACGGCATGACCATCATTGGTGAATACCTAGCGAATCCTCTAGCTCGCTGCTTTTCGATGCGCACGATCCGGTGGCCAAAAAGGAAGCACCGACCTCGACGGCGGAGCCTAAATTTCGCCACGCGGATCCGACCCCAGCGTCTGCCACGCGGTTCCTGGAACGGTCGCCGAATTTCTATGAAATGGCGGTGTGCTTTATGATCGAGCGCGAGCTGAAACATCAGATCTTGCCGCCCCCGTCCAATCCGAGTGAACGCGTGGAAACACCCGGGCCCACACCAAACCAGCGACCCTATGCGCGCTCTCTGCTCTCCATGGTTCTGGTGGCGCTTGCGATCCGCCTGGTCGTCATGGTGTTCCTGCTGCCCGAGCAACTCGACCCGCAGCGCGACCACTGGCATTTCGGATATGAAGCTGGCAGAATCGCCCGGTCCATCGTCGAGGGCCGCGGCTTTGGCAACCCCTTGTTTGCCGACACCGGGCCGACCGCCTGGATGACACCGGTCTACCCCTACCTGATGGCCGGCGTCTTCAAAGTCTTTGGCATATACACGGAATCCTCCGCCATCGTGCTGCTCACGCTGAACGCTTTGCTGTCGGCCCTGGTTTGCGTTCTCGTCTTCTTCATCGCCCGCATCAGCTTCGGCAATCGCGTCGCGAAGTGGTCCGGATGGGCCTGGGCGTTTTTTCCCTACGGGATTTATTTTCCCGAGGAACGCATCTGGGAAACCTGGCTGGCAACGCTGCTGCTATGCCTGGTCTTCCTGATCACGCTGAATCTCGAAAACGACAGCCGCTTTTCGATGTGGCTCGTCTTCGGTCTGCTTTGGGGGGTTGCGGCGCTGACCAGCCCGGTGCTGCTCGCCGTGCTGCCGTTTTTGGCCGGGTGGGTCATCGATCGCCGTCAGCGTAGCGGCCGGCGCTGGTTGGCCGTCAACCTCGTCGCCGCTACGGCCTTCCTGGCAGTCATCTCGCCCTGGTTCGTCCGCAACTACAAAATCTTCCATCGCGTGGTTCCTTTTCGCGACAACATGGGAATCGTCCTCGTCCTGGGCACGCGAGGCTCGAACGATCACTGGGGACACTACGAACTTGGCCCATGGCACAACCGGGAAGAATGGAATGAGTTCCAGCGGCGGGGAGAGCTGGGCTATTTTGACAGCAAAAAGCGGCAGGCCGTGGAGTTCATTCGCGCGAACCCCGGCTGGTACGCCTGGACCACGGTGCGGCGCGCCTTCTTCATATGGACCGGCTACTGGAGCCTGCGCCGCGACTATCTCAAAGAGGAACCGCTGGATCCGCCGAACATTCTGTTTTGCACCATGCTGACCGTTCTGGCGCTAATCGGCTTGTGGCGCGCCTGGCAAGCGGATTGGTCGGCCGCGTTGCCCTACGCGCTGGTGCTGTTCGCCTTCCCGCTGGTCTACTACATCACCAGCCCAGAAGCGTACTATCGACGCCCCATCGACCCGTTCTTTGTCATCCTGGCCGTGGCCGGGGTTCTCTCCAGCAAAAAACAAGGGTGGCCGGAATCGGCCACCCTTGGAGAATTGAAAACCGGAAACTGAGGACTGCTTTAGGCGGTCGCTGGCCGCTCGCCACTTTTTGCGGGAGCCCGTTCCGGCTTGAGCACTTGCTGCACTCCATCGTCGGTTTTTGCCGGGAGCGGCTTGATGGGAGGCAGGTCCTGCCCGTCGACCAGCAACTTAATCTCGGAAGCGTCCAGCACCTCGCGTTCGATCAGCGCCTTCGCGATCCGGATCAGCGTTTCGCGCTTTTCCGACAGGATGGCCTTTGCCGTCGAATAGCCGGTGCTCACCATCTTCCGTACTTCTTCGTCAATCTGGATTGCCGTCGCTTCACTGTAGTCGCGATGCTGCGCGATCTCGCGTCCCAGGAAAATCTGCTCTTCTTTTTTGCCGAAGGTCAGCGGCCCCAGGTCGCTCATACCCCACTCACAAACCATCTTGCGCGCCAGTTCCGTGGCCCGCTCAATGTCGTTGCCCGCTCCCGTCGACATCTGGTTCAGGAAAAGCTCTTCCGCAATGCGCCCGCCCATGAGAATGGCGATCTGCGTATCCAGATAGTTCTTGTAGTAATTATGGCGATCGTCGACGGGCAACTGCATGGTCAATCCAAGCGCCATGCCCCGCGGAATGATCGTGACCTTGTGCACCGGATCCGAATGCGGCAGCATCGCCGCCACCAGCGCATGTCCGGCCTCGTGATAGGCGGTATTCTTCTTTTCTTCATCGGAGAGCAGAAGTGACTTGCGTTCCACGCCCATCAGGACTTTATCTTTCGCCACTTCGAAGTCATACATCAGCACGGCCTTGCGGTTCTGCCGCGCCGCCGCCAACGCCGCCTCGTTCACCATGTTCGCCAAATCGGCGCCGGAAAATCCGGGAGTGCCGCGAGCCAGGACGTTCAACTCCACATCGTCGGCGAGCGGAATTTTCCGGGTGTGCACGCGCAGAATTTCTTCCCGCCCGCGAACGTCGGGACGGTTCACCACCACGCGCCGGTCGAAACGGCCCGGTCGCAGCAGCGCCGGATCGAGCACATCCGGACGGTTCGTGGCGGCCATCAGAATTACGCCATCATTCGATTCGAAACCGTCCATTTCAACCAGCAACTGATTCAAAGTCTGCTCACGCTCGTCGTGTCCACCGCCAAGTCCGGCTCCGCGATGACGTCCAACCGCATCAATCTCGTCAATGAAAATAATGCAGGGAGCATTTTTCTTTCCCTGTTCAAACAGATCGCGCACCCGGCTCGCACCCACCCCCACGAACATTTCGACGAAGTCCGAGCCGGAAATGGAGAAGAAAGGAACATTGGCTTCGCCCGCCACCGCGCGCGCCAGCAAGGTCTTGCCCGTTCCCGGAGGCCCCACCAGCAGCACGCCCTTCGGAATTCGTCCGCCCAGTTTCTGGAACTTCTGCGCCTCACGCAGGAACTCGATAATCTCGCGCAGCTCTTCCTTTGCCTCGTCCACGCCCGCCACGTCTTTAAACGTGATCTTTTTCTGCTGCATGGAAAGCAGTCGCGCCCGGCTCTTGCCAAACGACAAAGCCTTGTTCCCGCCGGTCTGCATTTGCCGGATCATGAAAAACCACAGCGCGCCCAGCAGAACCAGTGGCGCCAGATTCAGAATCCAACTCGGCCAGGTGCCGTTGCTGATGTCTTTAATGCTGTACGGCACACCCTTATCGCGCAGCGTCTTGTACATGTCGGGGTAATTCGCCGGCGCAGTCGTGTGAAACGGCGAGTCGGGATTCTTGAACTTCCCTTTTACTTCCTGACCGATAAAGGTGACGTCGTGGATATTGCCCGAGTCCACTTCCGACAGGAACTCAGAAAAACCGATCTCTTTTTCTTTCTGAGCATTGCTTCCGGTCTTCACCACCTGCCACAGCAGGAAGGCCGAGACCACGATAACGGCCCAGAAAAGCACTGTCTTAATCGTTGAATTCACCTAAAACTCCTCTGAGCGAAGCCCTTCTCAGCCAATAGAAAAAAGCCGCCTCTTCACGGCATTAGATGCCGGAGGCGGAAATTCGACTGGGAAAAGCCCGCAGCTCCATTCTAGACCTTTTCCCAGCAAAACGGGGGACTCACGAGCGGCGACCGAAACCATGCGCCAGGGGCAAGGCCAGGATCGCCGGTGAGCACGGCACCTCGATGATCGGTCCGGATTCCACGGGTCTCTTGGCTGTACCCGGCGGATCGCTGTCGGCTCTGCCGCAGCTCGGAACCCGGCCGTGCCCACCGATCGGTTGTGCTAGGTTGTCGCGGCAACAAAGGGCAGGTTCCGCCCCGTCTGCTCCGGGTTCCCCAGACCATAGCCGCAAAGGAACGCGTCATCGACCAGAAATCCGAAATAGTCCGGCTGCAGCGGCACCCGCCGCGCCGACTGCCGATCGAGCAGCGTCACCAGCTTCACCGAAGCCGCTCCCCGGCCGCGCAGATCGCTCATGAGGAATTCGCTCGTTACCCCCGAATGCACCAACCCCTCGACGAGCAGCACATGCTTGCTCTCGATCGCCAGCTCGTGGCTGAACAGAATCTCGAGCAGCGGAGAGTCGCCTCGCTTGCTCTGTTTGTAGGTGGGCTTGATAAAAGCGCAGATGATCGGAACCTCGACCGCCCGCACCAGGTCGGCCATGAACAGGAAGCTGTTTTCGAGGATCCCCAGCGCGACCACCGTCTGGCCGCGATAGTCGTCGGAAATCTGACGCCCCAGTTCCCGAACTCTCTTCTGAATCTGGTCGGCCGAAATCACCTGGCGCAACCCGGCATTCGGCGAAGCATTCATAGCGGAACCACCGCCTCCAGTTTTCGATCACCACATCGCATGGGCAATGCCAGCTGCGGTGTCCGGTCAGGGTAGCGCTGGCGAACCCAACGATTGGTCGGACCGGGACTTCGGTTGCGAGCCGGGCACGCCATGCGAATAACAAAATGCCTGACGATGGCATGTTATATCATGCCCGTAATCTCCCGAATCCAAATTGCTTGCCCAGCTCCGATCGGGGCACGGAAAGCCGCGGGGGCCGCAAAGCCCCGCAGCCAGACCAGCCCGCATCCCTCCGCGACCGCAACCGGCCAGAGTTTTTTCTCGGTTCCCGTGGCATGCCGATCGCTCAACAGCTCTTTCACCTTTTTGGCCGCCGAGGTATGCGCCGGCCAGAAGCGGTCTGCTGCCCTCCAGTTGCGGATCACAACCTTATTGGGCACCCGCCCGACTTCCAGCAACTGGCCGCGTTGCTCCGCTGGAACGTCCCTGGCATCCACGAGTTGCGCTTCAAAGCGAGCGCCCAGCTCGGGAACCTGCAACCCGCCGGGAATCGCCAAGGCATATTCGTAATCGGCCACCAGGCAAGAGCCCGAGCTCACCGGTTCGAGCCAGAGCGACGCCTGCGCCCGACCAAGGAAGTGGCCGCCCGGCAATTCCAGTTTCCCGCTCCCGGCCCCGCGAGCAAACTCGAGCGTCTCCTCAATCAGTCGAAACGAAATCGGCAAATTGGATGCATTCGCTTCCAGCCAGGCGCGCAAAAGTCGCCGCTGCGCCCCCAAGGGAAGCGCCAACAATTGCGGTACGTCAAGACTAGGCGAATGCGCGCCCGGCTCCGGCTTGGTTCCCGGCTCGGCGATTCCGGCCCGGGGACGCCCCAGTTCCCAACATAGTTCCTCGCCCCGCGCGATTTCCGCCAGCTCTGCCAGATGTGCGATTGCCGGCTCGCCCAGTTCCGCAACAATGAGCGGCAGCAAACGATGCCGCACCCGATTTCGCAGGAAGGCCAGCTCCCGATTCGATGAATCCTCCCGCCAGCTCTGACCGCGGTGGCGAAGAAATTCGAGCAAGGCTGCTCGCCGCAAGCTCAACAAGGGGCGCACAACCTCGCCCACGATGCGCCCCTGCTGTTCGAACAGGATTCGCGGATGAATTGCCGAAAGCCCCCGAATCCCGGTGCCGCGAAAAATGCGCAGCAGCACCGTCTCCGCCTGATCGTCGAGAGTGTGCGCCGTGGCAATCTTACCAACGAGACCGGCGCTGGCCAGTCGGCGAAAAAAACTGTAGCGTTGCTCCCGCGCCGCTGCCTCGATGCCCGAGTTCGGCCCGCTGCCCGCCACCGGCGCGACCAGAACATGCAGTTCCAGCCCATGCTGGTGCGCGCAGCGAGCGACAAATTCCTGATCCCCGTCGGATGCTTCGCCGCGCAGCTGGTGATTGACGTGCGCCACCGACAGCACAATTCCCAACTCCGAACGCAACTCCAACAGAAGACAAAGCAGTGCCACCGAGTCTGCGCCGCCGGAAACCGCGACCGCCAAGCGATCTCCCGCCCGAATCGATTCCTGCCTGCGAATGATCTTCAGCAACTGCTCCGAGAGTGCGTGCACCCAGGAATGGTACCGCAGTGGCCAGTGCCCGGTTGTCGTAAACCCGTTCCCGCGCCGCCGGCACCGGGTTCTGTTATGCTGCTGCGCAATGTGGGGCATTCAGCGCTGGGCTGCTAGATTTCTGCTGTTGGTCATGCTCGCTCCCGCTTTCGGGTCGATGGCCATGCCCTGCGCTGCCCTGCCAACCGAGACCCGCTCCATGCTCCACCCCAGCTCCGGGCGGCCGGAGCAGGGGCATCCTGCCATGTCCTGCCATCACGCGATGGCAGAGTCGAGGCGGCCGCAAATTCCGCCCGCCGAAACCTCGCTTCAGGCGGTCGAGAATTGCTGCGGGAATCATTGCTGCTGTGGCGCTACCACCTCGGAGTGGGCGCAGCCGGCATCCGGTCTGCTTGCATTGTTCAGCCTTCACATCGAGCCCTCCCCTCTGCCGGAGGGCGCGGCCGTTCAGGCCAGCGCGATTTCCCGCCAAGATTCTGCCCGCGCCCCTCCCCGCGGCTAGCCTTTCCTTGAGCACACTCGGCCGCGGGATACCAGATTCGGTCAGTGAACGGACGCTTGTCGTCTCAACGGCGGGAAGCGTTGGTTCCGCGACTGTCGGCCTGTTGAGCACAGAGTCAGGAACATAAAAAGGAAAAAAAGTATGGCTCGCCTCAAGCCGCCGGCATTGGCCGGCCTGCTGTTGTTGTTGCTTGCCACCCCGCCTGCGTTTGCCAACGACTACGGAGCCGTTCGCGGCGTGGTCCATGATCCCCAGCATCGCCCCATTCAGGACGCCATGGTGATGCCCCGAGCCAAGTCTTCAGAGTGGGCGAAGAGCGTCACGACCGACTCCGCCGGCCAGTTCCAACTCAATGCCGTACCGCGCGGCGAATACTGGATCAGCATTGCCAGTCAGGGCTTCCGGCAAACTGCACAACAAGTCATCGTGATCTCGGGATCGGTGCCGGTCGTCCACTTTCAATTGCAGGTCGCATCCGCAAATGAAAAGGTGTTTGTCTCCGACACTGCCGCTGCCGTCGCCACCGACAGTTTCACCCCCACCACTCTGGTCAGCCGCTTCGACATCGAACGCACTCCCGGCGCCGACGCCACCAACAGCATGTCGATGATCACCGACTATGTCCCCGGCGCCTATGTCACGCACGACATGCTTCACATGCGCGGCGGCCACCAGATCACTTGGCTGCTCGACGGCATTCCCGTTGTCAATACGGCCATCGCGCAAAATTTGGGGCCGCAGTTCGATCCCAAGGACCTGGATTACGTTGAAGTGAATCGGGGCAGCTATAGCTCCGAGTTCGGAGACCGCACCTATGGCGCCTTCAACGTTGTCCCGCGCAGCGGGTTCGAGCGCAACAATCAGGCCGAACTGACCGTCACCGCCGGCAACTTCTACCAGACCGATGATGCCCTCAGTTTCGGCAGCCACACCGACCGCTTTGCCTATTACGGCAGCGTCAACGCCAACCGCAGCAATCTCGGACTGCAGCCACCCGTTCCCCAAGTCGTGCACGACGCAGTTAACGGAGCCGGAGGTTTCGGGTCGTTCATCTTCAATGTGGATGGGTCCAATCAGCTTCGCCTGATGACCTCAGTCCGTCGCGACTACTACCAGATCCCTTATGATCCCAATCCCGATGATTTCGAAAACTCAAACCCCGCCGGCTACCCCAGCATCGGCCTTCGCGATGGCCAACGCGAGACCGATACGGGAGTCCTGTTCACCTGGCTGCACACCTTCGATTCCCATCTCCTGACCACGGTTTCTCCCTTCTTCCACGACAACCGGGGAGACTACGCGAGCAATCCCGGCGACGTTCCTGTCGCCACCACCGAGGACCGCGCCTCCACCTACGTCGGAGGTCAAGCCAGCTTCGCCGCCAACTACGGGAAAAACGATCTGCAGGTCGGCTTTCTCGGCTTCTATCAGCACGATCGGCAGCAGTTTGACGTAATTCCAGGATTGACCGTGCCCGACACGGAGAGCCCCACAGCCAATCTCGAGGCCTTCTACATCGATGACAAATTCAAACCCTTTTCCTGGCTGATGTTGTCGGCTGGCATGCGTCCCACGCGCTTCTCGGAGGGCAACTTTTCCGCCGACTCAATCGAGCCGCCCATTGCCGAGTCCGCCATCAGCCCCCGCTTCGGCGCCACCGTCACCATTCCCAAACTTGGCTGGACCTTCCGCGCCTTCTACGGACACTACTATCAGGCGCCGCCCATCGAAACCGTTTCCGGTCCGCTGATCACGCAGTGTCAGCCGCCCAACTGCGAATTTTTGCCGCTCCATGGCGAGCGCGACGAAGAACATCAATTCGGAGTTACCCTTCCTTATCGCGGATGGGTCCTCGACGCCGACACCTTCAAGACCGATGTGGCCAATTTTCTGGACCACAACAACATCGGCGCGTCCAATATCTTCTTTCCCCTCACCGATGCCCGAGCCCTGATTCGCGGATGGGAACTTACCGTGCGATCCCCTCCGATCGCCCATCGGGCCCAGCTTCACCTCGCTTACTCCAACCAGATTGCCGAGGGTGGCGGCGTCATCACCGGGGGCCTGAATAACACCGACGCTTGCCCGTCGAATCCGAACGGCACCGTTGCCTACCTCTGTCCGCTCGATCACGACCAGCGCAATACGCTCAACCTGGGCGGCAACATTACCCTCCCTCGGCGCTCCTATGCCTCCACCAATGTTTACTACGGCTCGGGCTTCACCAACGGACAGGAAGGAGTCCCCGGCTGGCCTTATCCGGGCGCCTATCTTCCCGGCCACACCACCTTCGACGTCTCGCTGGCAAAGATTTCGGCGAGCGCTTGAGCGCCTCGCTGAACGCCCTCAACGTCTCCAACCGCCGCGTGATCTTTGACGACAGCCTCACCTACGGAGGATTCCACTGGAACCTGCCACGCGCCCTTTATGTGCAGGTGCGTTACCGGTTCCGGTACTGAGGGCGGGGCCGAATGGGAGCATGCCGGGGTAACGTCCGGCACTATGGTCTTATAACCCAAGTAACCCCTTGTAATGGTTGCGAATAGGTATCATGAAGATGTGGAAATGGCGGTCTCCCCAACGCCTTCTTGCCGTAAACGAGGACTTATGGTTTGGAAGTGGTTGCTTGCGCCGATGCTCATCGTTCCGCTGGCCGGGCAGGTGTTGGGGCAGAACAACGACGACGGCGGCCCACCGCCTTCGCTCGGCGAGGTGGCAAAAAAAAATAAGGACACCTCCAGGAGCAAGGCCAAGCGGGTATTCACGGATGACGAAGTGTCTGTCCGCAAGAGTCCCATCCCGGCGATTGCACTCGAGGGACCGGATAATACTCAGGCCGTGCTGGACACGATCCACGAATTCAAGGCCACGCACGATGCGGCCGAAACCGAGCGCGTCGTGCATGAATGGTTCGACGAGCAATCCGAAGTTCTTGCCTCCGCCATCGAAGCCAATAACCGGATTGCCCAGCACAATCAGATCAAAATGGAAGCGGCGCAGGACGGCTACGGGGGCCCCTACGGAGGGGTGAGCGACGGCGACTACAACAAACTGCGCCAGCGCCAACTGAGCGAGATGTGGGCGCAACGCAGCGACGCACGCAGCAACCGCGACAACTGGCAAGTCGTCTCCCGGATTCAGGGGGCGTTTGGACGTGTGCGCTGCGATGCGATTTTGAACCGCGGCAAGGCGCCATACGATTGGTTCAGGATCCGCAACGCGAACGGCGTGGGCACCTACTGACCGAAACCGCCCCGGTGCGGGCCGAGTGCGACGGCCTGGCGTCTCTGCAGGCATCGATCCCGATCGTCTGAAATTGCCTGTCTGGCTCAGGGGGAGGAGTTTGCTGCTGCCAGCCGACGTCGGCGAGCGGCCAGACGGGTTTGACGCTGTTCCGGTATGCTCCGTATAATTCAAGCGTCCACACCCTGATCACCACGCTTGCATTCTGCGTGAAGACGGCCGGTGCGCCGTGCGCGCTGGTTGCGCCGCTTGCAGGTCTCAGGTCATGTTTCAGGTTTACGACTGATAGGCTCGGGTTGCGATCGGTTTCTCGTCGAGCCCAGCGAGCTGGAAGCTTCCAGCACTACCGAAAAATCCGAAGGAGTTCAAGGATCCAATGATTCGCATGTCAATGATCGGTAAGTTTGCGCGCTTCACAGTGGCCGCACTCGGCTGCTCCCTCTTCGCTCTGGCCCAGACTGACTCGGCTGCCGGCTCGGCTGCGGTTGCCCCCCCCAACGCTCCTTCCGCCGCCGCCGTGGCTGCGGCCAAGGCCACCGGGACCAAGGTCGGCACCATCAACATTGAACAGGCGATCTTCGCCTCCAACGAAGGCCGGCGCGATTTCGACACCCTGGCCAAGAAGTTCGAACCCAAGCAGAATGAACTGAAGGGGTTGGCCGACGAAATCGACGGTCTCAAGAAGCAGCTCAATGCCCAGCAGGACAAGCTGAACGACGAGTCTCGCGAAAAGCTGGTGAAGCAGATCGAGACCAAGCAAAAGAGTTTCGACCGCGCCACCCAGGACGCGCAGGAAGACTTCCAGAATCAGCAGGGCGAGATCGGAAATAAGATCCTCACGAAAATGGCGCCGATCATCCAGAAATATGTCGTCGATAACGGGTACGGCATCCTGCTCGACGTTTCTCAGCAGTGGCCGCGCAGCCCGGTGATCGTATCGATGCCGATCATGGACATCACGCAACCGATTGTCGAAGCTTACAATACGCAATCCGGCGTGCCCGCGCCTCCGGCGGGCAGCGCTGCCCCAAGACCGGCAACCAAACCGGCGGCTAAACCCGCGACACCCAGCACGCCGAAACAGTAGCCAGCGCGCTCGTTTCGTGACCATTCCCCAGTTGCTTCCAAAGACCGCGTCCCCACGCGGTCTTTCTGCGTCTTGCTGGGCTCGAGCAGAGCTGCCTCGCGCCTTCGCCCGGGCAGGCCGCAATATCCTCTAAGGTGCGTTTTCCCCTCCGTGCTCGGGATCCAATCTCCAGCCGCAGGTGTCTGTAGCGATAACGGGCCCGCACCGGAGGACACACACAACATGTTCCGCACACTCGAAAGCAACTGGGACCAGTCCGCCCGCAGGGGACGAGCCACGATCGCATCTTTTGCCATGCAGGTCCTGGTCGTGAGCTCGCTGCTTGCGATTTCGTTTCTCACCCTTCAGGGACCGCCCCCGCTGTCGTGGTTCGAAGCGTCGCCAATTCTGGTGCCGGCGCCGGCCTCGCACACCGGCAGGCCGCGGCCGATGCGTTCATCGAACTCCGGCAGTGAACGCCTGCAACAGCCGCCCACGATCCCGACTACCATTGGGCAGTTCGACAGACAGCCCGTCGCCGCTTCGCCGGACATTGACGGAATCGGCGTGGAGGCAAGTACGGGCAGTCGCGGGTTGGGTGCGTGGGACTCGACGGGCACCGCGATTGACGTTGCTCCCCAGGTGGCGACGCCGGCAGTCGCGGCCCGTCCCCTCAAGGTCTCGCACTGGGCGGAGGGTAACCTCATTTTTCGGGTGCAGCCGATCTACCCGCCGCTCGCTCGCCAGGCACGAGTGCAGGGTTCGGTCCTGTTGCGAGCCGTCGTGAGCAAGGCGGGAACGATCGAGAATCTGGTCGTCATGAGCGGCCACCCCATGCTGGTCAAGTCCGCGATGGAAGCGGTCCGGCAATGGCGTTACCGCCCCTATCGGCTGAACAACGATCCCGTCGAAGTGGAGACCGAAATCACGGTGAATTTCGTGCTTGCGGGCGGCTAAGGTCGGGAAAACTAACGTCACAAAGCCAGACTCGTGCAATGCCAGAGCGGTGCGGCGTGCTCGCTATAATCGGGGTAGGTGAACGCGCCACGCCTTAAATTGTCGACACTGCCAGAAATTCGGTCGCTGATTCTTGACGGCCGCACGTGGGCAGAAGTTTCTCTTCCCGCGCTGGGGGAAAACTTCCGCGCCGTGCAGCATCACGTCGGCCAGGGTGTCGCGATCTGTGCGGTGGTCAAGGCCGATGGCTATGGACACGGCGCGGTGGAGTGCGCCCGCGCGCTCGAATCCGAAGGTGCGGCCTGGCTGGGTGTGACCGATGCGGCGGAAGGCCTGGCCCTGCGCGGCGCCGGAGTCGAGGCGCGCATCCTGCTGATGACGGGAATCTGGAAGGGCGAAGAAGATGGCATCGTCGCCCACAACCTGACGCCTACGATCTGGGAACCCTGGCACATCGATTCGCTGGAACGGGCCGCGCAAAAACGGCATAGCGATTTGCCCGAACATCGCTTGTCGGTGCATTTGAAGCTCGACACGGGCATGAACCGCCTCGGAGCGGCGCCGGCCGCATTGCCGCATTTGTGCGAGAGGTTATTGGCTTGCAAGCACCTTCGTCTGGAAGGCGTAAGCACGCACTTCGCCTCGGCCGAAGTGCTCGATGCCGACGACGCCAAACGCCAGATGCAGCGCTTCGACGAGGGGCTCGCGTTCCTCGAAGGTCATGGCCTCCGTCCGCCGCTGGTTCACATGGGCAATTCCGCCGCCATGAGCGCGCGCCCGGACACATGGAAGACAATGGTGCGTCCCGGCATTGCGCTCTACGGCTACTCGCTGGCCTTCACCCGCGGCGGAACGCCCGCCGCCGTGCCTGCGCTGCCGCTCCGTCCCGTGCTCTCGTGGAAAACGCGAGTTCTCACCGTGAAGGACGTCGCCGCCGGGCAAGCGGTCGGCTACATGGGCACTTTCGTAACCCGGGCCCCGAGTCGCATCGCGGTGCTCCCGGTCGGTTACGCCGATGGTTATCCCCGCCTGCTTTCGAATCGCGCCCGAGTGATTGTGCGCGGCGAATTTGCGCCGGTCGTGGGTCGGGTCTCCATGGATCTGACGATCGCAGACGTAACCCGCATCCGCGGCGTTGCGGTGGGAGATGAAGTCATTCTCATTGGTCAAAACGCCGGCAAGAGCGTGGACGCCGTCGAACTGGCGCACCTGTGCGAGAGCGTTCCCTACGAAATTCTCTGCGGCTTGTCGCAAAGAGTTCCTCGGGTTTATCGCGGCTCCTGCGGCTCCTAGCGGCGGTCCGTTGGCCGGCGTTTGGGTGTAGAATCAGTGCCGCCATCGGCATCGCCTGTCCAAGACGAGCCACTTCTGCACGATTGTCAGCGCAAAACACTCGGACGACTCCCGGTGGCGACCCCTTCTGGCCGTATTTCAACTCGATATTCCCACTGATTGAGAAAGGAGAAACACATAATGTCGCGCAGAAATTCGTCCCCGTCGTTGGTTTCTCAAGGTCTCCTCCCTAGGGATGACGCGAACCGAATGTCACCGCGTATCGTGTGCGAAATGGCGATCATCGCCCTGGTTTTGGCAGTATGCCTGGCGCTCGTTCCGCCCGCCGGCGCCCAGCCAGGGCGCGGCCAACCCAACTTCGGCGCGAACGTTTACATCTTCAATCCTTCCATGCCTTTGAGCCAGATCCAGGCGGCCGTCGACGCGGTGGCGACCGCACAGGTCCCCAACCAGTTCGGCAGCGAGCGCTATGCGCTGTTATTTGAGCCCGGCACTTATGGATCGACCGCCACCCCCCTCAATTTCCAGGTCGGTTACTACACCAGCGTGGCGGGACTTGGCCAGTCTCCGGGCGACGTCGTCATCAATGGCTCGATCGATGTCTACAACCAGTGCTTCAGCGGCAGTTGCATCGCCAGCGATAACTTTTGGCGATCTTTGTCGAACCTCACCATCAACGTGACCAACCCGACCTTCGGCTGCTACAGCGGCGAGTTCTGGGCAGTATCCCAGGCCGCACCCATCCGCCGCGTTCTTGTCAACGGCGCCGCCACCCTCATGGACTACTGCACCGGCCCTTCGTATGCGAGCGGCGGCTTCATCGCCGATTCGCAATTCGCCGGCGGTTCCATCGTCAGCGGTTCCCAGCAGCAGTGGCTCACCCGAAACAGCAACCTGGATGGCTGGAGCAATGGTGTCTGGAACCAGGTCTTCTCAGGCGTGGTGGGAGCGCCGGCGCAATGTTTTCCCGTCGTCCCCTCCTGTGGCGGACCCTACACCACCCTCGCCACCAGTCCGGTGACACGAGAAGCACCCTACCTCTACCAAGACTCCCATGGGCAATACAACGTCTTCGTGCCGGCCGTGCAAACCAACTCCTCGGGCACGACGTGGGGTAGCGGCGCGACTCCCGGCTCATCGATCCCGATTCGTCAATTCTTCATCGCCCAGCCAAGCGACTCCGCCGAGACCCTCAATCTCGCCTTGCTTTTCGGCATGAATCTCATCCTGACTCCGGGTATTTACAATCTCGACCGCAGCCTTCAGGTCTGGCGTCCCGATACCGTGGTTCTCGGTCTCGGCTTCCCGACGCTGATCCCGGAATACGGAAACGCGTCTCTGATCGGCACCAACGCGCCCGGGATCTTGATCGCCGGGCTCATTTTCGACGCCGGCCCGAACAATTCCCCGGTGCTATTGCAACTCGGTAGTGCCTGTGACCGCGGCTACTGCCATCACCGCGATGACTATGGCAACTCTGACCCGTCGGGCATTTACGATGTCTCGTTCCGCATCGGCGGTGCCGAGCCGGGAAGCGCAACGAACAGTCTGGTGGTCAACAGCGACAATGTGATTCTCGATGACATCTGGGCGTGGCGCGCCGACCACGGCAGCGGCGTGGGCTGGACCGAGAACACAGCTAATACGGGCCTAATCGTCAACGGTGACAACGTCACCGCCTACGGCCTTTTCGTCGAACACTATCAGCAATACGAGGTGATCTGGAATGGCAACCGGGGCCGGGATATCTTCTTCCAAAACGAGATGCCCTACGACCCACCCAGTCAGGCGGCCTGGATGGAGGCCCCCGGCGTCGACGGCTGGGCGGCTTTCAAAGTCGGCGACGCCGTGACCAGCTTCAGCGGATACGGCATGGGCAGTTACAGTTTCTTCGATCAAGGCGTGAATCTCTACGCGGCGAACGCCTTTGAGGTCCCCAGCACGCTCCCGGCGGCCAGCATGAATGATCTGCTCACGATCTTTCTCAACACCAGCGGATCGGGCGGCATTCTGAACGTGATCGACAACACAGGAGGCTCTTCAACCATTGCGAATCCGGATACCCCGGTCACCGTCGTGAGCTACCCCTAACGAGCTCGGATCGAGTCGGGTCGCCCTTTGACCGGTCATGCGCCTCAAGCTCCGCCTCCTGGCGGGGTGGAGCTTGAGATGCCTTTCGCAGGGAAACATTCACCCTCCACACGGCTTCCCCTACCGTTGACTGCAGCCCGCAAGCCTTTCTCACGCGCTTTTGCTATAACCGTCCTTACCCATGGCCTCGCGCTACGCTCAATGGATGTACGACTGGGAGACGCGGCTAACGCGCGTCGACAACAACCGGGTCGTCCGTTCGCTCGACTGGGGCCTGGATTGGACGCGCTCCTGGCCCAAGCCGAACGGCGGACCTGCCGCCAGCCGACCCGGGGGCGATCTGGTGGAATATTTTTCCCGCTTCAACGACCAGATTATCGAAGACAGCGACAACTTCTACGCCTATCAGACGCCCAACGATTTCCGCCTTGAGCGCCGCCAGGTCCAGGTTTTCAGCACCCGCGAAGTCCCCGATCCGCGCCTCGAAAAAAAGGTTCGCGGCATCCGTGCCGATTTTCTCCGCTTCACCTCGCCGGTTGCCACGCCGTATCCGGAAAACAATCAGGTGAACGCGCGCTGGTTCCCCGCCCGCGGACGTCGCGCCGTCGTCGTTCTCCCGCACTGGAACTCCGATGCGCTTGCCTATAACAGCCTCTGCCAGGTGCTCAACTACATGGGTATAGCCGTGCTTCGGCTCAGCATGCCCTATCACGACATTCGCCGGCCCGCCGAAATCGATCGCGCCGATTACGCCGTTTCCGCCAACATAGGACGCACCCTGGATTCGGTCCGCCAGGGGGTCATCGACGCCCGCTGCTGTCTGGACTGGCTGCAAGCCCGGGGCTATAACCGCCTGGGCATCGTCGGCACCAGTTTGGGATCTTGCTATGCCTTCATCGCCACCGCCCACGATCCCCGCATCCAGGTAGCCGCCTTCAATCACGCCTCCACCTACTTTGCGGACGTGGTCTGGCACGGCCAATCCACCCGCCATATCCGCGAAGGCCTCGAAGCCGCTATCGACCTCAACCACCTCCGCCAGGTCTGGCGCGCGGTCAGTCCTATGGTCTACTTCGACAAATTCTCGCGCTGGCCGCGACGCTCGCTCGTCATCTATGCCAAGTACGACATGACATTCCTCCCCGAGTTTTCCGAGCAGGTGGTCGAGGAATTCGCGCGGCACGACCTGGATCACAAAGTCGTCGCGCTCCCCTGCGGCCATTACACGCTGGGAGAGGCTCCTTACAAGTATATGGATGGCTGGCAGCTGGTAAGTTTTCTGCGCACCGCCTTCGACTAGACGGCAACCGGCTGAAGGTTATCGGAGAAAGCCCACCCGGGCACGACTCGCAGCAAGCGAGCGGGAACGCCGCCCGTACTGGACCCGACCGGCGGTGGAGGCAAGCCGCCAATGGCGTCCGGGCAGGGTTTTGAGACAACGACAAACATCGTCCGTCAGGGGGCCGGCGCGGGAAAATACCACCCCCGGCCAGATCGGCTCGCCATCGCGTGGCAGGAGGATTACTGGGCGGCGGCTTTGGCGATGGACTTGGGGGCCGGGGCGGAACGGGAACGCAGGACTTCGCGGACTTTTTTTGCCAGACTCTGCAGGGTGAAAGGTTTCTGCAGGAATGCCGTGTTGGCCGCGAACTGGCCCTGCGCCACGACGGCGTCTTCGGTGTAGCCGGAGAGGTAAAGCACGGAGATGCCAGGCCGGAGCGCGAGCAGATTCTTGGCCAGTTCGCGGCCACCCATGCCGGGCATGACGACGTCGGTGATAAGGATGTCAATGTGTCCCTTATAATTCTCGGCCACGCGCAGGCCGCTTTCACCGTTTTCGGCTTCGAGGACCTTGTAGCCGCGGGAGACCAAGGTCACGCGTACCAGTTCCCGGACCGATTCCTCGTCCTCTACGAGCAGGGCCGTTTCGCAGCCGCCTGCTTCGTTGGTCTGGGAGCTTGCGGGGTCCAGTTCTGCCGCCGGATCCTCGACGCGCGGCAAGTAGACGTAAAAGGTTGTGCCCACACCGGGTTCGCTTTGGGCGAATACGTATCCATTGCTCTGTTTCACGATGCCATAGACGGTGGAGAGGCCGAGACCGGTGCCTTTCCCCTTTTCTTTGGTGGTAAAAAAGGGTTCAAAAATGCGGGATTGGGTTTCCTTGTCCATGCCATGACCGGTGTCGCCGACCGAGAGCACGGTATAGCGTCCGGGGTGGATGAAGCGGTGTTCGCTGAAGCTTTGGCGCACGGTCAGGTTGGAACTCTGCAGCGTGAGTTTGCCGCCTTCGGGCATGGCATCTTTGGCGTTGACGACCAGGTTCATGATGACCTGCTCGAGCTGGCCAGCGTCGGCGCGGGTGTGTCCGGCATCGGGCGCGAGGTGAGTGATCAGTTCGATATTTTCGCCGATAAGGGGCCGCAGCAGGCGCTCCATGTCTTCGATGACGGTGTTGACGTCGACAACCTTGAGTTCGAGGAGCTGTTTCCGGCTGAAAGCCAGCAATTGGCGGGTCAGAGTTGCGGCGCGATCGGCTGCCTGCTGGATGGACTGGACCTGGTTGTGCATGGCGTTGCCCTTGTCTAACTGGTCGAGCAACACCTCGGTATATCCGTTGATGACCATCAGCAGGTTGTTGAAATCGTGGGCGACGCCGCCGGCGAGACGGCCAACGGCATCCATTTTTTGCGCCTGGCGAAGTTGCTCTTCAAGCTGGCGGCGGTCGGTAATATCTTCGGCGATGAGCTCCAACACCTCTTCCGGTTCGTCAGAGCCGACAGCGGCGCAACCACTGAGGCGCACGACGATGATGCGGCCGTCCTTGCGCTTCCACTGAACTTCCACACCGTTCAGCGTTCCGGTCCGGCGGTAGTCTTCGGCGAGACGGTCGAGCACTTCGCGATGCACGAAGACCTCGCCTCCTACATTCAGCTTAAGAAGGTCTGCGGCCGATTCGTGGCCAAGCATGGCGATGAGGGCGGGATTCACGTCCAGAAATCTTCCGCCGAGGGTACAGCGGCAGATGCCGAAGGCAGCGCTCAGAATCAGCGAGCGGGAGCGGGCTTCGGAGCGGCGGAGCGCATCTTCGTAGCGCTTGTGCTCGATCGCTGCGGCCAATTGCCGTGAAACAAATTTCAAAATCTCGCGGTCGCGTTCTCCGTAGCGGACGTTTTCATGGTAGGTCTGGACCACCAACGCGCCAATGCAGGTGGAGCCGCTCTTCAGGGGAACCCCCAGCCAGTCGAGAGACGGAGCGCCGATCAGATCAACTTCACCGCGACGCACGAGCTCTTCAAAGACGGGCGGTGTAGCCAGCAGGGGCTCGCCGGTCCGCATGACGTATTCGGTAAGGCCACGGCCCAGACGCTTGGCGGCCGGGGTGAGGTCGTTTTCATCGACGAAGTAGGGAAAACTCAACCATTGCGACTGCGGATCGTAGAGGGCAATGTAGAGGTTGCGGGCATTCATCAACTGGCCGACGATGTTGTGAATGGCGGTGAAAAACTGGGGCAGATCTTCGGCCGACTGACTGCACGCCGCGATGGCGTATAAAGCGGCATTCAACTCCTCAGTCCGCTTCTGCTCGGTGATATCGCGGTAAGAGGCGTAGGAACCCACTTTTTCGCCGTTGACTGTCACCGGAGTGGTGGAGAGCAGTACCTCGACCAGCGATCCATCTTTTCGCTGGCGACGGGTCTCGAGAGAGATCTTGTTTTGCGTTTTAATGGTTTCTATGATCCAGTCGGTTTCCGCGTAACGGTCGGGGGGAACGATGAGCCGATCCAGCTGCTTTCCGACCGCTTCGGCCGAGGTAAAGCCGAACAGGCGTGTGAATTCCCCATTGATGCGCAAGATCGTCAGTTGATGATCGATAATACTGACTGCGTCGGGCGCGTTTTCAATGAGCTGTTCGAAAAAAGCCTTCTCTACGGTAAACGGGACGTCGGCGGTGTGGCCTTTGGCGGGCAAGCCGGCCAGGGCGGGGTCGGGGAGGCGGGTCGGGCTCGGCTGAGTTTCGTGCTCTAGAATCTCGCGCAGCGCCTTGACACGCAGAATTTCGGCAAAAGTTGCCGGGGTGGCTCTCTCCCCCATCCAGGTCCTCTCCCATGTGTTGCGGCTGGTGTGATCATAAGCGGGCGGGTTACGGCGCCGGTAGTTACTCTGGTAATGGAATTCGGAATCCGGGGAAAATCTGAGAGATTCAGCTGGCGTTGGCCAGGACGACGCAGACCTGCTTGAGGATCATCTTCTGCTCTTCGTTCAAAATCAGAAATTCGAACCCGCAACGCAGGCCGTCGTTGTAGCGGACCACGGCCCGCAATTTCATGATCTGGGGCGGAATCGGGACGGGAAACTCGAGAGAAACGACCTCGCTCGAATGCAACTCACCGCTGAGGGTCGCGCCGATGCCATCCTGGCCGAGTTCGTTGGTTCGGCCCCAGCAGGTCGTGGTTACCCCCTCTCGAAACACCGAAACCTGAATGCGCACATCAAAACGATAACGGGTAAAACGGCGCATTTGACGCTGCGCGGCGGCGTTTGCTTGTCCCTTGCTCAAGGCCGGCTCTCCATTTTCAGATGTTTCTTGGAACCCTGTTTTTCGGACCCGCCGTTTGCGGCGCGAGGGAAGGGGGTCGTTTGGGTCCGACCCTCCGATTGTGGGGGAGGGCAGGGGCGATGCTCAACGGCATCAAAGTGCATGTACCAATGAAATGAACGATCGGACAAGTGATTGGCCAGCGTTTTGCGGCCGACTGCCTATGGTTTGCCATCTCTGCGGCCTCGGCCCCGATCAGGGTGTGGACCAGAGGTTTACGCCGGCAAACGGCGAGGGCCTGCAAGCCCCCAGGGACTGTCCTCTGGCGCGTATTGCGGGTCAACGATGGGCTTGGCCATCGGCCTTGCCTAATCTCTGACTCGCATCTCTGCCTAGGGCGGCGGGTATGCCGGCCGGTTTTCGCAGCCTGTAAAGACCGGTAAAGGCGCGTGACAGCCTCGGTCGCAGCAACTAAGATAGAAAGAAGTTGCTCGATTGACCTGAAATCCTATGTCCTACCGCTCGAATGCCGCCGAAGCCTGGTATCCCGACCCGCAGTCTGCAGCGTCAGGGGGCCCGATACCCCTGGACTTGCTGCCACCGGCGAGTCTGACGCAGCCGCTGTGGAGGTCTTTGGCGGGCAATCTGCGCGATACTCTTGCTCCTGAGAAGCTCCCGCCCCTGGAGCTCACTTCCCGGCCGGTGCAGGTGGGGTTGGCGCTGGGGGAACGTCTGCTGATGCCTTGGTTCCGCACCGTCTTCACCAATATTGGCGACGTACTCTCGCCGGAGCTGTTGCCGCCGCTCGAACTGGAGTCGCGGCCGGTCGATGTGGGCGAGCTTATCACCGATCAGCTTAGCCACTTCTGGTGGGCATCGCTGCTGCGGAATCTGGCAGACCGGGTTTCGCCGGAAATCCAGCCGGCGCTGAATGTGACGGCCAAGCCGGTTTGGGACATTATTCCGAAGTCGTGGATTTTATTGCCCTTGTGGTCGGAAGTGGTGGATACGCCGAAGGTGTTCTATCCCGATAAGCCCAAACCGGTCGACGCGGTGCGGCCGGTTAATCTGCAACCAGTCCCACGGCCGGCGCAACCGCTCGAAGCCCCTGCCGCCGAGCCGACCGCTGCCGACTTGATGCGTGATATACGGAGGTCGCGGATTCGACAGCGCATCTGGATTGGGCTGGCGGCGGCGCAGATCCTTTATATGGTGGCGCTGGTGTTGGGGAAGGTCTGAGTTCGTTCCGGACTGGTCGTCATCGAACCGCCGGCGCTCGGCTCCGCCCGGCCCATCTTACTGTCTTAATCCCATCCAGCCTTCGGCAATCACCATGGAATTTCCCGGATTGCGCGAGTCGTACTTCACCGAAGTGTGGAGGCCGAGGCGGCAGGAATGCAGATTGATCCACTGGCGAAGATAGGTGACATCCTGCGAGGCTTCGTAGGAAACACCCGCCACGTCGTACTGATAAATCAGCATCGTGGCCGAGCGATTCTCGGGGGTCATGATTTCCTGGACATCAATCACCGTGCCATCGGTGATGCGCCCGGTGGAATTTAGCCACGTGCGGCGCTCGCATTCGATCTCGTCAGGGTTTTTCGGTTTGCGGCGCAGCAGGGCATAGCTGGCGAGGGCCACGCCAATTGTTCCCAGCGCCAGCGTGTAGAGACGAAGCGAAATCATCGGCAACCGAACCTGAGCCTTTCGGAGACTCCATCCAGAATAAGCTGGAACCTCTCGGACCGCCAAGGGCACGAAGGTGCGCGCAGGGACGGGGGCGGGGAGAGTGTTCGAAAACCATAATTATTTGACAAGAAAATGACAATTCTCTGACAACTTGGCGCGTGTCACCGTCTAAATTTTTCTTGGCCTGCGCCCGCCTGTAAGCGCGGGCCGGGTCCGCAGCCGAGATGCGTGATGCCTTCGAAGCTCGCATCCGACCGGGGCCACGATCTTGCCGTCAATGGCCCAGGAACTTTCAGGTTCCGCCCGCGACAAAAACCGGCTGCAGGAAGCGGCTTCAGCGATCTCAACGCGCTTTACGATGCCCAAGCTGTCGGCGACTGTACGGGGGCGAACGGTGTCGTAACGACGTGTGGAGTTCGTCGAACAGGGGCTGGTCCCACACCCGGCCCCTGATTTTTGCTACGAGCGGCGCCGGTAATAAATATTGAATTCGAATCCTGGACTGGGCGGAAAGATTTCCGCGATCTTGCGGAGGCGTTCGGCCATGGCCACCGGAGCCAGCAGCGGATAGTCTCGCTCCCGCAGATCGTAGTAATCGACATCCAGGTAGAGCGAGAGCAGGTAGATGGAAATCGCATCGGCGAAGCTGGCCGCCAGGTAGTCGTTTTTGTGTTTCTCGGCGTCGGGACCGTGGGCGGTGGCGAACTTGCGCGCTTCCCAGGCGTCGAGCGAGGTTTCACCGCGTACTCCAGCCTCCGCTTGCTGCCAGGCCAGATCGGCGAAATTCTGCGATACACCTGCACGTTCCACCAGGGCGTGGCCGACGTTGATATAGAACTCGAAGGCGACGGAAAATTTGTCGTCCATCAGACGGGTCGAGATAAAGACACATTGGGCATCGCCCAAGTTGAGGTTGCGGTGGCAGACCGCGTTGTCGCTGAGCGCCACGTCGTAGCGGTCGGCAATCACGGTCTGGTCTCCCTGAGTGACCGTGAGCGGCACGAAGTAGTACGCCTTGCGGCTGAGTGCAGCCGCAATCAGGACCGGCACCGCCGCGGTCATGCGCTCCAGATCGTTGTCGGCAATGGTGATCTCTCCCGAGCGGGCGTAGCAGATGCCATTCGGCGCCTGGGAAACTGGGCTGCTTTGTACGATCTCCGCCGGGCTGCGGATGATCGCGGAGGCGGTTTGCGACATGAGGGTATTGTAGCGTATGGCTGGGCAGACTCGGCTGGCGTGCCCGTCCCTGCCTGGCGCAGTCGCCGGTCGCGTGGCCTCAATCGATGGTGTAATTTAGAGGCATGGGCCAAACGAATCCGGACGGTCCGCGTTGGATCGGAATTCCGGCGCGCATATTGGCGATGACGTTTCTGTTTACGCTGCTGTCGTTTGCGGTTGCCCTCCTGCTCAGCATCATGGGGACGGTGGTGTACTCGCAGGTCAAGCACATCGCGCCGGACTTGGCGTTTGCCTACCGGCATATTGCCTTTCCTTTTGCGCTTAGCGTGGGCGTGATCGTGCTGATGCTTACGCTGGCGATCGAAATCCGGAACTACCGGCAGCGAAAAGCGCTGGAAGGAATTGAGCGGCTGAGTTGACCATGGAAGCTCCGCGAATTGCCATTCCCGTGCCGCATTCGGTCGATCGCGAGTACTCCGCCTTTGCGCTGCCGAAGTATGAGGACGCGGTGCGCCGGGTGGGTGGAGAGCCGGTGCGCATCGAACTGGACAGAACTCGGGCGCAGTTGATCGAGCAGATCGAGGCCTGCGACGCCTTGCTGTTGCCCGGAAGCCCTGCCGACGTCGATTCCCGGAAGTACAACGAGCAGAGCCACGAGAAGGCGGCACCGGCCGACCGTGCGCGCGAGATGGTCGACGAGTTGCTGCTGCAGGATGCTTACAAAACACACAAGCCGGTGCTCGGTATTTGCTATGGACTGCAGTCGCTGAATGTGCATCGGTCAGGATCGCTGGTGCAGCATATCGAGACGGCGGTCAATCACAATGCCGGGCCCAAGGTGGCCAACGCACACACGGTGGAAATCGTGCCGGAATCGCGGCTGGCGGAAATCATCGGGGCGCACAAGACGGTCGCGGTGAATTCCTCGCATCACCAGTCGGCCGGAACCTTGGGCGATGGGTTGCGGGTGGTCGCGCGTTCGAGCGACGACGGAATCATCGAGGCCTTGGAAGGAACCACTCCCCGACATTTCGTGTTGGCCGTGCAGTGGCATCCGGAGCGCAGCGTGAACGATGGGCCGGAACTGGCCGAGTCGGCGCACGCGATTTTCCGCGCCTTGATTAAGGCGGCGCGAAGCCGCCGGTTGGAGTTGGCAGGCACCGCTCGCTCGCCGCGGTTCGGTCCCATTTAAGAGATTCCAGCCTAGCCGCCCCCCCCGACGTCGGCGCGCTGCAGCAGAACGGTGACACTGGCAATCGCGGCATTTTCTGTGCCGATGCCTTCCGGCGTCTTGGCTTTGATGCCGATGCGGTCGGGAGCAATTCCGCACAATTCGGCGACACGTTTGCGAATCGCGGCGGTGTGCGGGCCGATTTTTGGCGTGGAGAGGATCAGAACCGAGTCCAGATTCACCAGTGCATAGCCCGCCCGCTTGACCCGTTGCAAGGCCTCGCGAAGAAATAGGGCGGAGTCGGCATTTTTCCACTGGGGTTCGGAGGGTGGAAACAGCGATCCAATGTCGGGGCCAGCAATGGCGCCGAGCAGCGCGTCGGTGAGGGCGTGGAGCAAGACATCTCCGTCGGAATGGCCGCTCAGGCCCCGCGGGTGCGGCAGGGTCACGCCGCCGATTTTGAGGGGAATGTCGAGCTGGAATTCGTGCGAGTCCCAGCCGTAGCCGATGCGCATTTCCGGTTGCAAGGTCTGTTTCCGTCCTCGGGGCCGGCCCTCAGGGGCTGAAGCCGCGTTTTGGTCCGCTGCGGGGGGCATGGCCGAAGCCGCTCCCATCCCGCAAACATCAAATGGTTCCGTTCTTCAGGTAGAACTCCGCCAGTTCCATGTCAGCCGGGGTCGTGATCTTAATGTTGCGCGGCGAGCCCATTACGACTTTCACGGGCAATCCGGCCCGCTCGATCAGCGAAGCCTCGTCGGTGCCGAGGAAACCGTCGGCGAGAGCGTCAACGAAGGCCTTTTTCAGGATGTCGTAGCGAAATCCCTGCGGAGTTTGCGCCATGACTATGCTGGCGCGGGGAATTGTGGTTTTGATGAGCGCCCCGTCGGCGGTTCGCTCGACCTGTTTTACCGTGTCCACGGCCGGCCAACCGGCGATGGCGGCGCCATACTGTTGGGCGGCCTCGATCACATGGGCAATGATTTCTGGCGTAACCAGCGGGCGAACCGCGTCGTGCACGAGCACGATATCTTTCGCCTCGGCCGTGGTGTGCTCGAGAGCGTTGGCCACCGAATTCTGGCGGTGCTCGCCGCCTTCGACCATCTGCAGACGTTTGCGCAGGATTTCCGGGAACTGCTTTTCGAGTTGAGCGCGGAACCCTGCCATCTCGTCGCGGCGCAGGGCGACGATGAGTTCATCGACGCCGTCGGTGGCGGCGAACTTGCGCAGCGTATGCACCAGGATCGGCACGCCGTCCAGTTCCTTGAACTGTTTGCTGGGCGCTTTCCTTCTCGAACTCATGGTCGAGGGCGGAGCCATGCGCGTGCCCAATCCAGCCGCGGGAACGATGACAAACACCTTCATAGGGGCGATCAGTATAGTACAGGAGTCAGAGCGCCTGCTGCGTCGAACGGAGACAGGGCAAGCCCCGCCGTCCGGGAAAATGCAGCATTTTCCGAGCCCTAGTCGGCGGACCGCTCGACCACCGTCGGCGTGGTTTTTTTGGCCGGGTCGGAAGCCGGCGCCGGGGTCGTTGCCGGCGGAGTTACGTTCGCCGGCGGCGGCGGCGACGAAGACCCGCGATGACCCGATCCACGTTCATCCCATTTGCCAAAAATCATCTTGCCCGCCGTAGTCTGCAAGACCGACGTCACCGAGATGTCAATGGTCTTGCCGATCATCTTGCGGGCGTTATCGATCACCACCATGGTGCCGTCATCGAGATAGGCGACGCCCTGGTTGTACTCCTTGCCTTCCTTCAAAATGAAGACCCGCATGATTTCGCCAGGCAGAACGATGGGCTTGAGCGAATTGGCAAGTTCGTTGATATTGAGCACCGCCACACCCTGCAACTGGGCGACCTTGTTGAGATTGAAATCGTTGGTCAGGATCTTGCCTTCATACACCTTGGCCAGTTCGATGAGCTTCATGTCGACTTCGCGGACGCTCGGAAAGTCGTCTTCGACGATCTGGATCTGGACCGAAGCCGTCTTCTGCAGACGCTGCAGGATGTCGAGGCCGCGCCGTCCGCGATTGCGTTTGAGCGAGTCGGCGGAATCGGCAACCAGTTGCAGCTCGCGCAGCACAAACTGCGGGATGACGATCAGACCGTCCAGAAACCCGGTCTCGGCGATGTCGGCGATGCGGCCATCGATGATGACGCTGGTGTCGAGGATCTTGTAACTCTTCTTGCCGGTTTTCTCGCCGCCGAAGATGCCCCCAAGAGCCGCAAGATTGAGCAGATCACCTTTGTTGGCACCGACTGCCAGTCCTACGTAGGCCATGACCATCATGACCATGATCTGCAGGAAACTCCGGGTCGGGCTGGCCGGGATACTGCTGCCGATGACGAGCGCGAAAAGGTAGGCGCCCACGATGCCGAGCACGCTGCCAATGGCGGCGCCAATCAGCCGTTTCAGGCTCATCGCGCGCAATCGCCACTCGAAGACTATGATGGCGGCGCCGATCAGCAACCCGACCAAGGCGGTCAAATTTGCGGGCAGGCTGAAGGGGCGAATCAGGAAGCAGATGATGCCGACGATGAGTATAAACAGCAGGCGTATCAGTAGGACGTCCACGAGTGAGACCTCTCTCGGGGAAAGTACCGCTCGTGCGATTCTCACCCCCCGCCGGTCTTTTGGGGCGAATGAAATTAGTCCCCCAGCGCCAGCGTTCTATCCACCAGGCGGCATGAATGATGAAAAATGTGCCCAGTGCCCGGTGGTAGCCGGGTTGGTACAAGAAAGTACCGAAGCAGTATATACCGGGTCGGGAACCGGAAGCCAGTGGAGCGATGCGACATATGCGACATGCGACGGATGCGGGTGGGCTCAGGAGATCGATCAAGACGAAGCCTGCGACAGCAGTGAGCTTGCCGGAAGGCGCTTGCTCGTGATGGGGGCGGTCGAGGGACCGATCGCGGCCCCTTCCCGCTAGCCGGTACATAACGGATCAGCTGGGTTACACTGTCGTGTTTATCGGGAGACATTCCTTTTATGAACTGGCCCGGACGAGTCGTCCTGCTCGTTGCCATCTGCGTTTCGCTGTTTCGGTTCTGTCGCAAGTTTGGCGCGGCGCTGCGTATCATCCGGGCATCGAAACCAGACGCCGACTTTCAGTTGCGGCCAATCCTCCCCCGCCTCCGCCGGGTGCTCTGGGAGGTAGCCGCGCAGGCCCTGGTGATTGCCCAAAGGCCCCTGCCGGGGCTCGCCCATGCCTTTGTCTTCTGGGGCTTCTGCGTTTTTGCCTTGGTGACCATCAACCATTTCGCCGAAGGATTGGGCGTGGGCTTCCTGTCGCATGGAGGATTCGCGCGGGCGTATTTCCCGATCGCCGCGGTATTCGCCGTGGCGGTCAGCATTTCGATCGCCGCGCTCGCCTTTCGCCGGTTCGTGCTGCGCCCGAAGTGGCTCGAACCCTTGTCGCCGGAATCGGGCCTGATCGCGTTCTTGATTTTCGCGTTGATGATCACCTACCTCGCCCGATTCTGGGTGCTCGAAGGCAGCGCCGGGGCTTGGGCGGTGTGGTGGATGCACACCGTGGTGCTGCTGGTTTTTCTGCCGCTCATTCCGGACACCAAGCACCTGCATCTTGTACTCAGCCCGGTGACCGTGTTTCTGGAGCGCGACGGTTTCAGCCGCATTCCGCCGCTGGTGGGCGACGAGGATTTCGGCCTCGATACCGGCAAGGACCTGACCCGGATCGCCAGCCTGCAGGCCTACAGCTGCGTCGAGTGCGGACGGTGCACCGAGCACTGTCCGGCGAACAACACCGGAAAGCTGCTGAATCCCAAAGAGATCATTTTGGGCACCCGACATTACCTGAATGAGTTCGGACCGCGGAGTAGCGAACCGCTGCTTGGCAATCATCTTTCGATGGCAGCGGCGTTCCAGTGCACCACCTGCGGGGCCTGCGAGTTCCAGTGCCCGGTCGGCATCCAGCACCTGCCGCTCATTGTAGGGTTGCGGCGCGGCGCGGTAAACACCGGCAAGTGGGACAACAGTCACGGCGGCGAACTCTTCGTGACCCTTGAGCGCTATGGCAATGCGCTCGGCTTTCCGCCTTCCGAACGGGAAAAGTTCATCGAGAAGAGCGGTCTGCCGTATTTCGATGGCAGCCAGCAATATTGTCTGTGGATGGGCTGTCTGGGCTCGTATGACCCGAATGGCCGGAAGATTCTGCTGGCGCTGGTCGAGGTGCTGCGTTACCTGGACATCAGTTTCGGCGTCTTGCGCCAGGAGAAATGCAATGGCGATCCTGTCCGGCGTCTGGGCAACGACTATCTGTTCGGCGAACTGGCGCAGGCAAACCTGGAACAGATTCGCCAGGGCGGAGTGCAGAAAATGGTTTCGATCTGCCCGCACTGCGTGCGCACGATGGGCGTGGATTGGAACGAGCACGGCGGCCAGGTGGCAATCGAACATCACACGGAATTGCTGGCCCGCTTCCGCGACCGGTTGCCGCTTGATCGAACGGCGCAGAAGGGCATGGTGTTTCACGATGCCTGTTACCTGGGGCGATATCGCGGCGTCTACGACGAACCGCGGGACGTGCTGGCCCGTTTTGGCCGGGTGGTCGATCCGCCGCGTGCTCGCGAACGCGGATTCTGCTGCGGCGGCGGCGGGGGGTTGATGTTCCTCGGAGAAGAGTCGGGCAAGCGCGTCAATCTGGAGCGGGCCGAGGAATTGGTGGCGACCGGCGCTCGCGTGGTGGCCGCGGCTTGCCCGTTCTGCAACTCGATGCTCCGCGATGGACTGGCTGCGGCCACGACGGAACCGCCGGAGCTGCTCGACGTGGCTCAGATCGCGGCGGCAGCGATTGCCAAGACCGCGCCCACCAAGGCTTAGGCGCGGTTCGGGCCGGGGTTCGCTACTTTGGATAGCGGAAGCACTCGACCGCGTGATCGTTGACCAATCCTGCGGCTTGCATAAAGGCGTAACAGATGGTGGAGCCGACGAAGTTGAAGCCGTGCTTTTTCAGGTCCTTGCTCATGGCGTCCGACGCGGGCGTGCGGGCGGGCAGACTCTTTCCCCGCCGGCGCGCGTTGACCCTCGGTCGACCGCCGACAAATTGCCAGATGTAGCGATCGAAGGAGCCGAACTCCCGTTGCACCGCAAGGAAGGCCCGGGCGTTCTGGATTGCGGAAGCGATTTTCAGGCGATTGCGGACGATGCCTTGATCGCCCAGCAGTTGCTGCGCCTTCCGGCGATCGTAGCGGGCGACCTTGGCCGGGTCGAAGCGGTCGAATGCGGCGCGATAGTTTTCGCGCTTCTGCAGGATTGTGTCCCAGCTCAGTCCGGCCTGGGCGCCTTCGAGAATCAGCAATTCAAACAGCGAGCGGTCGTCGTGCTGCGGGACGCCCCATTCGCGGTCGTGATAGAGCAGCGCCAGCGGGTTGCTCGGCCACGTGCAACGGACGATTGTTGCCGTCGTTTGCTTCTTCATGTCGCTCGCCTGCCGGCGAGCACGCCGTCGATTTTGCCCAACTCCTCGCTCGAGAATTTCAGGTTCTTGAGCGCGGCCACGTTGTCCTCCACTTGCGATACCTGGCTCGTGCCGACAAGTGCACTGGTCACGCGTGGATCGCGCAGCACCCATGCCACCGCCATTTCCGCCAGTGTTTGCCCCCGCTGCTGGGCAATTTCGTTGAGGGCGCGGATTCTGACGAGCTTGTCTTCTCCGATATCTTTCTTTTTCAGAAACAGGTCGCGGGCGGCGCGCGAGTCGCTGGGGATTCCACGGAGATAGCGATCCGACAGCAAACCCTGTGCCAGCGGGCTGAAGACGATCGATCCCACGCCTTCTTTGCCGAGCACGTCAAGCAAGCCCTGTTCGGGATCGCGCACGAACATCGAATACTTCGGCTGATGAATCAGGCAAGGTGTTCCAAGGTCGCGCAGGATCCGGATGGCTTCGCTGGTTTGTTTCGCGTCGTAGGCCGAGATGCCCGCGTAGAGCGCACGGCCGGAGCGCACCGCGGCGTCGAGCGCTCCGAGCGATTCCTCCATGGGTGTGTCGGGATCGGGACGGTGATGATAGAAAATGTCGACATACTTCAGACCCATGCGTTGCAAGCTCTGGTCGAGGCTGGCGAGCAGATATTTGCGCGAGCCCAGATTTCCATAAGGCCCCGGCCACATGTCCCATCCCGCCTTGGTCGAAATGATGAGCTCGTCGCGGTAGGGAAGGAAGTCCTTCTTAAGGATCTGCCCGAAAGTCTCTTCCGCCGATCCGTAGGGCGGGCCGTAATTGTTGGCCAAATCGAAATGAGTGATGCCCAGATCGAAAGCGCGTCGCAGCATAGCCCGCGAATTTTCGAACTGATCGCTGCCCCCGAAGTTGTGCCAGAGTCCGAGCGACACGGCGGGAAGTTGGATGCCGCTGCGTCCGGAGCGGCGAAATTGCATCGAGTCGTAGCGCTGCTTGTCGGCAACGTACACGGTCGTCCTCCTCGGCGCCCCAAAAAGGCGCACTTTCTGTGCCCAACTGCCCGGCGTGTCCGACGCCATGCCGGATACCAAGCGTTCTCGCCCGGCGACGGGCGCGGGCGCGGAATTCATTGTACGAGGTCCGCGGGCTGGAGATCAGTCGTATTTTTCGTAACGGATCGACGTTCGATCCCAGCCGAAACTCTTCAGCAGTTCGCGGTTGGCCTTGACCATCTTGTCGAGACCGCAGATGTAGGCGTGCATGTCGGTGCGCATGCCCACGACTTCCCCCAAATGTTGCTGGACGTATCCGCGCAGGCCCTTCCAGTCGGCGTTCGCACGGCTCAGCGTGGGAAGGAAATGGAAGTGGGTATGCTCGGCGGCGAGTCTTTCAAACTCTTCGCGATAGTAGATGTCCTGCTCGTAACGCGCGCCGAAGAGCAGCCGAAGCTGGCGGCCCTGATGACGATCGTTCTCGGCCAGCAGCCAGTGCAGCATGGCGCGGAACGGCGCGATCCCGGTGCCGGTGGCAATGAACACGGTGTCATGAAGTGGCGGACGGAGAATGAAATCGCCGAACGGGCCCTGCAGGCTGATTTTCGCGCCTTCATCGAGACTGCAGAGATAGTTCGACATGAATCCGTCTTGCACGCGATTCAGGCAGAAGGCGAAACGGCCGTTCTCGGCGGGCGGGGATGCGATCGAATACGCACGCGTGATCGCTTCGCCCTCGGGTGTATGCGCCTGGACCGAAAGCCATTGCCCCGGAACAAAGCCGAATTCGTCAGCGTCGGAGACCTCCAGTTCGAGGTGCTGGGTAAAGTCGGAGAGAGGAACCGAGCGAAGGACCTGCGCGTCGAAGGTCTTGAACCGGGCCATCAGCTAATCAGATGATCCCGGCAGGATTGCGGACTCGGCCTGGCTGCTAAAGCCAGGTCAACCTCTGGACGGAAACCGGGATGATGGCCCGGGATTCGAAGCGGAAAATTGACACCGGGCATCGGCCGGCTCTATCGTTTTGCCCAGGCTGGCAACGTGGGGAGAGTCGGTTTCACCTAAGTGTTCCGGGAGGAGAGACTCATGAGCGAGCGGCAAAAGGACATGTTTTCACGGCGTGGTTTTCTGGGAATGGGATCGGCGGCGCTCGCCGTCGCCGGGGCGATCCCGGCAGCGGCGATGGGCCAAGAACAGCGTTCGTACCCCACGAAAGATGACAGAAGCGCGAGCGCTCCGGGCCCAGGCAATCCCCCGCTCGATCAACAAAACCCGGATTCCTTTCTGCCGCCGCCTAGCGACGCCGGCGGGGTGCAGACATTCAAATATCCCTTCGGAATCGCGCACAAGCGCATGCAAGAAGGGGGATGGTCCCGCGAGGTCACGGTCCGGGAGCTCGCGGTTTCAAAGTCGATTGCCGGCGTGGATATGAGATTGACGGCTGGCGGTGTACGAGAGTTGCACTGGCATACGGCCGCCGAGTGGTCGATTATGCTGTACGGAAACGCGCGCATCACCGGACTTGATGCGGAGGGCAAAAGCTTTGTCACCGACGTGACGGAGGGAGATCTCTGGTACTTTCCGACGGGAATTCCACATTCCATTCAGGGGCTTAATCCAGACGGATGCGAGTTTTTGCTGGTGTTCGACGATGGCAACTTCTCGGAATATGAGACAGTGCTGCTCACCGATTGGATGGCGCATACGCCGCACGACGTGTTGGCCGCGAACTTCGGCGTGAGTCAGCAGGCAATGGAAAAAATGGTGCGGCGGGAGAAGTTCATCTTTCAGGCTGCGGTTCCGGGCCCGCTGGCCGAGGATCAAAGGATATCCGCAGGCGCGCTCGGCTTATCGTCGCAAGATTTTTCTTTTCGTACTTCGCAAATGCCGGTTACCAGGCGCACCAAGGGTGGCGAGGTGCGGATCATCGATTCGAGCAAGTTCAAAGTGTCCACGACGATTGCAGCGGCGATCGTTACCGTTCATCCGGGAGGCATACGCGAACTGCACTGGCATCCCAATGCCGACGAGTGGCAGTACTACATGGGCGGCACCGGAAGAATGACCGTGTTCGCCACCGGCAGCCGCGCTCGCACCATGGACTTTCAGGCCGGAGACGTGGGCTATATCCAGAAAACCCTGCCGCATTACGTGCAGAATACCGGCAACGGCGATCTGAAATTTCTGGAGATGTTCAAGAGCAGCCTCTATCAGGATCTGGCGCTCTCGGAATGGCTCACCCACACACCGCCGGAGTTAGTGATGGCCCATCTTGGCATTGATAAGGCTACGCTCGACGCCATGCCTAAGGATGAAGTCGTGGTGATGCCGAGATAGTTCCTCATGACAACGGAAGAACAGGCCCCGCCGGATCCTTCCGCAGAAAGAAAGGCGGGGTCGCCATGGCAGCACCTCTTGTGTGGGCATTTTGTGGTGGTGTTGGCCGTCATCGTTTTCGTTGGCGCGATCCGCTGTCGTCTGGCGGACATGCCTCTGGAGCGCGATGAGGGCGAGTACGCCTATGCCGGCCAACTTATTTTGCAGGACATTCCTCCCTACCAACTGGCTTATAACATGAAATTGCCGGGAACCTATGCTGCCTATGCGGCGATCCTCGCGGTGTTCGGGCAGACGGCTCGTGGAATTCATCTGGGGCTTCTGCTTGTCAACGCGGTCTCTGTCATTCTCCTCTACGTGGTCACGGCGCACCTCCTGGGTAGGCTCGCTGGAACCATTGCGGGATCGAGTTATGCCTTACTCTCCACCCATCAGGTGGTGCTTGGATTGGCGGCGCACGCCACGCACTTCGTCGTGCTGACGGCGCTCGTCGGGCTGGTCACACTGTTGCGAGCCGAAGAAACAAAACGCACAGTCTATTATTTCTGGACCGGCATCGCGTTCGGCGTCACTTTCCTGATGAAACAGCCCGGATTATTCCTGGCCGGGTTTGCGTTCTTCTACCTTGCCGTTCAGTCCTGGCCCGACAACAAATGCGAATGGGCGAGGGGGTAAAGAACATGGGCGTCTTTCTGCTCGCGGGAGTTCTGCCGTTTGCACTGACCTGCGTCGTACTCTACCGGGCCGGCGTCTTCGGGAATTTCTGGTTCTGGACCATCGAGTACGCACGACAGTACGCCATCAGCTTGCCGTTGCGCGAAAGCTGGAGCAAGTTGGCGCCCAAGCCGGCCATCTTACTGCGCTTGATGTTCTGCCTCTCGACAGTCGCGGTCGCGGGTATCGCTCGATCATTTTGGCATCCCAGCGTTCGTCGCCATATTGTCTTTGTCTTCGGATTGCTGGCGTTTTCTTGCGCGGCGGTGTGTCCCGGCCTTTATTTCAGACCACACTATTTCATTCTCATCCTGCCTGTGGTTGCCATTTTGATTGCGGTGGCAGTCACTTCTTCGGTCCGTTGGCTCACCCTGCAGTCGGCTTCTCGATGGCCGCGCAGCCTGCCCGTGATCGTGTTTGCCGCCGCCATGGCGCTTGCCATTTACAGTAACGCCGAGTTTTACTTCAAACTGACCCCGCTCCAGACCTGGCGCCTCTGCTATCCACTAAGCCCATTGGTGGAAGCGTCGCCGTTAGGCGTGTACCTGCGCCAGCACACCGTGCCCACTGATACCGTCGTTGTTTTCGGTTCTGAGCCGGAGATTTACTTTTACGCCCACCGCCATTCCGCCAGCGGCTATATCTACGTTTACAGCCTGATGGAAGACCAGGCTTACTGGCTGCCAATGCAGAAACAAATGATGCAGGAGGTCGAAGCCAACCGGCCGGCATACGCGGTCGTTGTCGATGTCTGGGACTCCTGGCTGCAGCGCCCCGGGTCCCCTCAACTGGTTGCCTTCAATAGTTGGATGAACGGTTACGTTTCCGACGGTTTCGACGAAGTCGGAATGGTCGAACTCGCTGACCAAGAATCGCGCTACTTCTGGGGCGATGAGGCCCGCGGCCATCATCAGCCGGGCCGCGAGATCCGCATCTTCAAGAGAAAGGACTAAGACGCTCGGAGCACAACTGCGATCGCCTATTCCACCGTCACCGACTTCGCCAGATTTCTTGGCTGGTCGACGTCGCAGCCGCGGCGGACAGCGATGTGATAGGCCAGCAGTTGCAGGGGGACGATCTCGAGAATCGCCGACAGTTCATCCGGCGCGGGTGGAACGAACAGGACGTGATCAGCTTCCCCGGAGATTTCCTTGTCCCCGGTGGTGGCAAGAGCGATGACGATTCCAGAACGCGCTTTTACTTCCTTCAGGTTCGACATCGTCTTCTCGTAGCGGACCATCGATTGTGGGCTGTTCTCGTCGCGCGTGGCGATAATGACTACCGGCAGGTTTTCGTCGATCAGCGCATTCGGGCCATGCTTCATCTCGCCCGCCGGATAGCCTTCGGCGTGAATATAGGAAATCTCCTTGAGTTTGAGCGCGCCTTCGAGAGCGATGGGATAGTGGATACCGCGGCCTAAGAAAAGGAAATCCTGCGCGCGCACATAGGTCTTGGCCAGTTCGTCGCAGGCTTTATCGTGAGTGAGAATCTGCTCCAGCTTGCCGGGGATGTGAGTTAGTTCCTGCACCGCTGCCTTCGCTTGCTCCGGCTTCATGACGCCGCGTGCCTGCGCCAGATACAGAGCGAATAAATAAAGAGCAGTGAGTTGTCCGGTGAACGCTTTCGTCGACGCCACACCAATTTCAGGGCCGGCATGCGTGTAGACCGTCCCCACGGCTTCGCGCGTGATCATGGAACCGACCACGTTGCAGATGGCCAGCGTCTTCGAGCCCTTGGCCTTAGCTTCACGCTGAGCGGCAATGGTGTCGGCGGTTTCGCCAGATTGCGAAATCAGCATCGTCATCGTGTCCGGCCCCAGGATCGGGTCGCGATAGCGCCATTCGCTGGCGTAATCGACCTCGACCGGAACGCGGGCCAGGTTTTCAATCATGAACTTGCCGGCCAGTCCGGCATGCCAACTGGTGCCGCAGGCGGCGATATTGATTTTGTTCAGCGCCCTGAATTCGGCTGCGCTGACCTGCATCTCGTCGAGGAAGATGGCGCCGGTGTCCTGCGAGACCCGGCCTAGCGTCGTTTCGCGGACGGTGCGGGGCTGCTCATAGATTTCTTTCAGCATGAAATGCTTGAAGCCGGCCTTCTCCGCCATAATCGGGTCCCAGGTAATGCGCTGGACTTTGCGCTCCATGGGATGACCCTCGAAATCGGTGACCCTGACTCCGTCTTCGGTGATGATGGCCAGGTCTCCATCGGCTAAAAAGAACAGATCGCGAGTATGATCGAGCAGCGCCGGGACGTCGGAAGCCACGAAGTATTCCTCTTTGCCCAGGCCGATGACGGCCGGGGGACCGTTGCGGGCGGCCACGATCTTGTTCGGTTCGTCGACGGCGATGACCACCAGCGCGAAGACGCCCGTAAGTTCCTTGACCGCTTTGCGCACCGCTTCTTCGAGAACGGGGCGCTTGCCGTTTTCCGTTTTGCCGTAGTACTTCTCGATGAGGTGGGCGATGATTTCCGTATCGGTCTCGGTGGTGAACTTGTGTCCTTCCTCGATCAGTTTGCGTTTCAGCGGGAGATAGTTCTCGACGATGCCGTTATGCACGACGACGATCTTGCCGCTGCAGTCGCGGTGGGGATGCGCGTTTTCCTCGGTGGGGCGGCCGTGTGTGGCCCAACGAGTATGGCCGATGCCGTAAGTGCCATCGAGAGGCTTTAGGCGAATGACTTCTTCGAGATTCCGAAGCTTGCCTTCGGCGCGGCGGATTTGCAGGCCTTGGCCGTTTCCGGCCACGGCGATTCCGGCCGAGTCATAGCCGCGATACTCCAGCTTTCTTAGGCCCTCGATAATGACGGAGACGACTGGCTTTTTACCCACATATCCGACAATGCCGCACATGGATGACTGCTCCTTGTCCAATCTATCGGTGGGGGACCGATGGCGACCCCTAAACAGGGCCTCCGATGTGATGTCCTGGGGGAGAGAAGCTCGATCGCTACACGTCCTCGAGGGAGAAACGAAACTCTTCAATCACCGGATTGGTGAGAACCTCGCGAGCCATCTTTTCCACTTCGGCTTGCGCCTCAACCCTGGAGATACCGCCGTTGAGAGTGATTTCGAAATACTTTCCTTGCCTCACGTCGTGCAGGCCTTTGTAGCCGATTTTCGTTAGCGCGCCGTGGATGGTCTTGCCCTGGGGATCCAAAACGCTCTTCTTCAATGAGACGTAAACGTAGGCTTTCATCGACTGCCCCGATTATACGTCAAAGGGTGGCGAACCGGACCGTGGTTTTCGTTATAGCCGCTATGCGCAAAGCGATGGCTACTGGGCGGCCATGGAGACGCCAACTCATTCGAGGGACGCGAGTTGGCCGTCGAGTTCTCTGACCGCCTGCTCGAGCATCTGGCGATGGCGTGGATTGCAGCTCACCTGCAGTTGCTGCGCCAGCCGTTGACGGGAAAGCAACAAGCCGTCACGCTTCCGGTTGCGTTGCTGCTCACCGGGCGAGAGCCGAGTTCGGAGGTTCTCGCCGGGTGATGAACGCTCCTCCTGTTGCTGTTCCACGGACTTACTCTCCCAGCCGCGCGCCATGACCGCATTTTACCTCAGGCGACCGGGCGCGCCCTGGGCGGGTCAGGCGCTTTCGGAACTTACCAGGCCGCCGCCGCGAGACGAGAATCGGGTCAGCCGAAACAGGGTTTCTGCCGACTGCTCATACTGATCGGCTAAGGACGGGAGCGAACGGCTCGGCACGCCCGGCAATAAAACTCCGGTGAGCAGGCGAAGGCCGGCTCCCATGGTCTGGAGGCGAAGTCGGAAAGCATTTTCTGCGAGCTGAACTCCGGACGCTGCGATCCTCGGGTCGGCACTTCTTTGCGCGGCCTGACCCACCAGGGCGAGCGCCGCGGCTGCCCGTCCTGCCTCTCGCGCATAGATCAATGCGGCCCAGGCGCGCTGCCGCTTGATCTCGCGAAATTTACCGGGCGGCAAGCGGTCGCGCAGAAACGCTTCCTCGGCGTCGTCGGTCAGGTTCCTGAAAGCCTCGATATCGAGCGAGCGAAAGGCTTCGACCGCTTGGTCTAAGTCGATTGGTCGGGTACGGCTGCGGGCGGCGACATAGACGAGAGTCGTGACCACGCAGCATCCGATTCCCACCAGAATCCAGGCTGCGATCATCGGCGGGGAGGCCAGCGCCGGGGAAATCAGTGCCGTAGCAAGTGCCGAAATTCCTTGTTCCATGTTTCCACCTCGTCATGCGGAATAACATCGTGGGGAATCACTGCTATCGATGCGGGTTCAGGTTCGGGCGCCAGGAAACCGCCGATCCAGATCGAAATACAGACGAAGTAAGTGCTCGTTCTCAGCAAGTCCAAATAAAGTCCCCACGCATTACTGCTGAGTCCCGCACGCACGGCGTAAATGGCGAGATCCACGCTGGTTAGTATCCCGAGACCCAGCGTGATTCCGAGTGCCGGACGGCGCCAGGACAAACCCAAGTAACGGGAGCTGAGCAACAGGCACAGGAGCAAACCGGACTGGATCATCGCCGCTCCCCGGTTGATGACCGACATACCCGCAACCCATCGAATGCTGTTATCCCCCGGGGCATAAACAGCCAGCACCACACCTATGGCGAGCAACAGGACGGTTATTAATTGCAGTGCGCGCCTGGCCGCCACCTTCAGAAACGGAGATTCACGGAACAGATGTCCGGCAACCTCGTCAATAACCCCAAAACGCAATGCGACGCTCACCATCAGGGTGGCGTAATAGGCGTACATGTATTGCTCGTCCGTTACGCGTTGGCGAGCAATAAGCAACACCGACAGCAGAATAAATTCTGCCATCTCATACAGCACGTACGCGAAAAAGCAGGGGAATTCTCGGTACAAGCGGCGCTTGTAAAATACGACCACCAGCACTCCGAGAAACGCGTGCGGCGCGGTCCACAGGAAAAGCGTCAGCAGCTGGTGCCAATTCAGGGGGAGCATCCTGAAAGCACTATAGCCCCGGCGATGGCGAGTTTTCAACTGGGAAACATCGCTGTTTGCGCTGCTACATAATAAGTGCAGCAGCGGCGACAGCCGCCGATCGTCCTCGCCTGGGGCCTTTTCGGAAATCGTAAATTTCAGAAGAGGAAAAGTCGACCCCTTCGCTTTTGCGGGTAATATCGCCGAGGTGGCGTCTTGGTCGCTCCGAGACTCGGGGCGTGGCTTTGATTGCATCACGGCAGGAAGAGTGCGCGGCGAGATTCCTCGGGAGGACAAATCCGGCGCCAGCGCTTTTCTTGGTCTCTCTGACCGCGGGGATTAACGAGCCTGCATCTTTACTTATTTGTCTCGAGAGTGCTATCGGCCACTGCCCGCGAATACGCGACCGATGCCGCGACCGCCGCCATGGAGTCCTTGCGTGTTACCGCTATCGGGGAGTGCGCCGGGAACGTAGTAACAAGCGAGAAAGAAAGAGAAAGCTAAAGTTTAGAGAGCAGCTAAAGATTAAAGCTAAAGAGAATAAAGAGAAGAGAGAAGAGAATAGAGATTAGAGATTAGAGATTAAACCTTCGGCAGTTATTACGAGGTTTGCAAGTTAGCGACCTGATCATCCTGCACGTCGGTGTCATGTCCGGCTCTGATGCGAGTTCTTGTCGGGAGAGCGAGGGTTGGATCGGGAGTATGCAGCGGGTCGGTGAGGGACCCGCCGCGAAAGTTTCTTGATTGCTTACTGCGGGCAGGCGAGGATACTGCAGCGGTTCTCGGGGTTGCCATCGGCCATACTGGGAAGCGCGGCGGTTGCAAGGAATAGGGCGATTGCGGCTACGGTTAGCACGATTCGTTTCACGGTCGTCTCCTGAGCGAAAGGGGTTCGCACCGTGATACCTTGCCTGTGGTGTCGGTTTTTCCGGAACTTAGTTAAGTTCTGATTTCTTTTTGGAAATCGTAAATTTCATGAGACTGAAATCGGCCAGGGAAGATTTTGAGCAGAACACGCTGGGAGCGGTTGCCGGGGTCTTACGGAGGCTATGGTATGTCGGCAAGCTGCACGATGGCAATGGCACTTACCGGCACTGGGGTTTGACCAAAGTCTATGGCGAAGATGCGGCGAAACGCGCCCTCGGTGCGGCGCATCGAGGGGCGCTATCCGAAGTCCTGAAAAAACCTTTGGCTATGCTGCTTTCTGACCTGCGAACCTCGAGCTCGGGGGAGCAATTGACCGAAGACGAGTTCCTCGACTCGCTGAAACATCCGCTTCCGAAACCCCTGTCGCCGGCGGCGGTTGCCCATCTCAAGTCAGTGCTGTGCGCACTTTCGGCGTTGGTAGAAAGCCGGAATACTGCCAATCCCCCAGGCGCATCGCCACCCCGACAACCTGGCCCAGGACCTCAGCCTCCTGGGGATGTCGAAGGACTCGCACCGCCGTCGGAGACAGGGGATGGGGTTGTAGCACGATGGAGTCGCCTTTTTTCGAACACCAGCAACAGGTAAAACCGTCGCGCATCTCCACGAAGTAGATGGGGCGCTCGAACTCGGAACGCCAAACACCCTCGCTGACTTTGTTTTTGGTTTCATCGACTTGCACGAAGCTTCCGGGCGGAAGAATGGGATGCATGGTGTAGTCTTCTGACCCGATATAGCCGTAAGTGTAGCGGTCATCGGCAAACCGTTCCAGATACGCCATCGGGACGGTCCCCCACTGCTCAATGATGCGCTTCAGGTCGGCCGTCTTTTGCAAGGAGAATCCCGGATCCAGTCGGGTGGGGATGCGCACTTCGCTAAGGTTGCAGGAGGCCTCGGTCAAGTGAGACTTCTGGGGATGCCCGGAGCCTAGGTCGGTTGAGATGCCGTCGAGTTCGAGGCCGTAGAAAGACAGCAATTCGCGATATTCGCGGCGATAAATGGCGGCAAACGAATAGAGTCGGAAAATACTGGGGACGATGCCCTTGGTTTCGATGTCCGACAACCGGCTTGGCGGGATCGCGTATTCGTCGTTTTCGAATCTCTGCGCGATCTGATTGCTCGCCAGTTCGACATCCCGCATGCGATAGCCGAGGGTTTCTCGCAGTGCGCGCAACTTCTGTCCGCCATTCAGTTGCACAACGGATGGTCTCCTGTCGACATTTTAGCATCGCTTCGGGCCCTGAAATGAAGACTTCCCAAGGAGGGTTTCCGGATTCCGGAATAGAAATAGGCGCGTGGTTGCTGTTCAGGTAGCGGCTTATCGATCGCGGCGATCCGTGCCCCTCACTTCGAGCCGAGGACTCCGAGAGCAGTTTGTTCGGTTTTCGTAACAGTAGATTGGCCGCCCTTGCCAGGCCTTGAGTTGAGAGTAAGAATCATTCTGGGAAAGAAACAAACTTGGAAAGTTGGCGGGTCCTGAGCGGCTCCCCCAAGCGTGGAGAACGAGATTGGTTCCGAAGTCACTAAGGAACCGACGCCCGCGGCGCGAGGTTGAACTGCAGTCCGGTAGCTCGGCAAGTTGCGACGACCGCCAGTTCCTGCTCAAACACAGACCGCCGACCGATTGCGCCTGGCAGGAGGAAAACTGCGTGTCAGACGACCATGTCGCGCCCGAGGGACCTACCTCGCCGGCACAGAAGCGATATCGACTGTTGCTCGAGGTCACCGACCTGGTGGCTCGATCCAAGAGTCTGCCCGAGGCATTCAAAGAGCTGGCGTCCCCGGTGCTCGCCCTCACCGGAAGCGAACTGCTGAACCTCTCTCTCCACGACCCGTCCCGCGATTGCATGATGTCAAAATATTGGACAAAGGACAAGGAGAGTGGAGAGTTCAGAGCCTCTCCGGTCGATGAGGCGGCAAGCGGCTGGGCGTGGAAACATCAGCAAACGCTGGCGATTCCTGATACCGAGAGGGAAAATCGCTTTCCCGGCTGCGTGCCCGTGTTGCTCGATCATGGCGTCAGGTCCTATACGGTCCTCCCCATGAGTACACCCTCCGCACATTTTGGCGCGGTCGGCCTCGGCAAGAACGTGGCCGAGGTGCTCAAAAGCGAAGACGTCGAATTTCTTTCCGGGATCGCGCTCATTGGAGCTTTGGCGCTCGAGAAGGAGCGGGCCAAGTGGGCCCTCGAGGAACGGCAGAGCTTGTTAGCCATCAGCCGGGAACTGAGTTCCAACCTCGAATTAGAGAAACTGTTGCCCGCCATTCTTTCCAGCCTGCGGAGCATTGAGCGGTACGACCGGACCGTCATGGCACTGCTCGACGAAGACGGGAAAAATGTGCGCCTTTTTGGCGAGGCTCTCGCATGGGAGTCTGCCGTCAACCACGGAACTCCGGTTCCGGTCGAACAAGCGCTCTCGGGACGCGCGATCGAGACGCGCGCCGTTGTTTTTTATACCGCGGACGATCTGCGCGCCTTGAACGCTCCCATGGCACAGAACATGTCCCTGGTTGAAGTGCGGTCGGTTTGCAGCGTTCCCCTCATCGCTGGCAACCGGGTTTGGGGAGCGCTCAATGCCAGCGGCCTCTCCGACAATGCTTTTGCTTCCCCGCAGGTCGAGTATCTGCAACAGGTTGCCAGCCAGATTGCAGCCGCACTCCACAATGCGCACGCCTATCGCGAGATCGCACAGCTCAAAGATCGTCTCATCCAGGAGAAGCGGTATTTGGAGAATGAAATCCGCAGCGTCCAGCAATCCGATGAAATCGTCGGCAACAGCCCGGGACTGAAGCGGGTGTTGGACTATGCGGCCATCGTTGCCGACACGGACTCGACCGTCCTCATTACGGGAGAGACCGGAACGGGCAAAGAGTGCATCGCACGTATGATTCACAGCCTGAGCCGACGTAAGGATCGCAGCTTCATCAAGCTGAACTGCGCGGCCATTCCGACGGGGCTGCTGGAAAGCGAGTTGTTCGGCCACGAAAAGGGAGCGTTTACCGGCGCAGTCAGTCAAAAGGTAGGACGACTGGAGCTGGCCGACAAGGGCACACTGCTGCTGGACGAGGTTGGAGACATTCCTTTGGAGTTGCAGCCCAAGCTGCTGCGGGTTCTGCAAGATCAGGAATTTGAACGGCTGGGAGGCACCAAGACCATCCGGGTGGATGCAAGGCTGATTGCGTCCACCAACCGCGATCTGGTTCGAGCGGTGGAAGAAAAGGAATTCCGCGAGGACTTGTTTTACCGGTTGCATGTGTTTCCCCTGCATCTGCCAGCCTTGCGGGAGAGGCGCGAGGACATTCCGAAGTTGATTCTGCACTTCGTGGAGAAATGCGCGGCACGAATGCACAAGCGAATCGACATCATTCCGGACGAAGCCGTCCAGGCGATGATGCGCTGGAGATGGCCGGGAAACATTCGCGAGCTGGAGAATTTTATCGAGCGCTCGGTGATCCTCTCCGAAAACAACCGGCTGAACCCGCCGCTCGGCGAGTTGCGCGACGACCCCTCACGGCCGGTGTCGGAATTCGATGGAACGCTGCGCGACAAAGAGCGCGAGCACATTGTTGAAATTCTGCGTCAAACGCGGGGCACGCTTTCCGGACCTTCGGGTGCGGCGGCGCGGCTCGGACTCAAGCGCACGACGCTCCAATACAAGATGCAGCGGCTGGGAATCTCCCGCGTGGACTACCTCAATTAGCCAAGGCGACAACCGCCAGTTGTGGGCGATCCGCCGCCTTCCCGCTTCGCCCCATGACGGGGAGCCCGGGATGTGCCGAAGGATCGGCGGCGCAGCCAGCGCTCCGGCTTCGCGCTCGCCCGGGGAGTTCTCGCCGACCAGCTTAAACAAAGCAGCTGCAGTTACTTAGTCTATTCCGGCGTGTGGCAGCCGGTGTGCAAGACTTTGCCATGGAGCATCTTCATCCCCCGGAAGACTATTCCGCCGGCCCGATTTTCCGACCAGTGAGGAATGTGTATGGGAACGCCGCGGCGTTTTGCGATTCTGAATGACTGTTTAGGCTGCACACTGAAGCGCCCCAATGACTTCTGCGACTTTGCCGAGCGGTTGCTGACCGAGTTCAACGCGATGGGGCACATGACCCTCTATCCGAGCAATGCTACGCTGCTGCGGGAGGGGCAGATACCGCGCGGAGTCTACATCGCCTGCTCCGGCCGTTCCAAGCTTTCGGTCCAGGCGCGGGACGGGAAAACCATCATTCTGAAAATCGGCGGCAATCGCCAAGTGCTCGGATTGAGCGCGGTGGTCTCGGGTACACCCTCTCCCATAACGGTAACGACCATCGAACTTTCTCAGATCAAGTTCGTGGAACGAGATAGCATCCTCCGGTTGATCGAGCATGACAGTGAGGCGGCGTTGGCCTGTGCCACGTTGCTGGCGCGCGAGGCGACGACCTCGTTTGACGATGTGCATGAACTGCTGCTGGCGCGCAGCTCCACCGAGAAGTTAGCCCGCCTGCTGCTTTCCTGGGTTTCGAATGAGCCGCGAAACCGGGATCTCCGCATCCCGACGGAATTCACGCATGAAGAAATTGCCCAGATGATCGGGTCGTCGCGAGAAACGGTGACTCGTCTGTTGAGTGAGATGAAACGCAAGGAATTGATCCGGCTCGAGGGCGCGATGCTGGTGATCCCCAATCGCATCGCCTTGCAAGCCATCGCTTCCTAACCGATCCCCTCCCCTGGGGCGGACGGAGCAGTCTCCGCGTCCGCCCTTTTTTTTAGAGGTCCGCCTTTTTTCTCAGAGATTGAACAGTTCTCGCAGGCGGCGGGTTTGGGCGCGGCTCACGGGAATCTCGGTTTGCTTCTTGTCGTCCATGCGCAACTGGTAGGAGCTCTTAAACCAGGGCACGACTTCCCGGATGTGATGGATATTGACCAGAAAAGAGCGGTGCGCCCGCCAGAACGACTGGGGATCGAGAGTCTCGAAAAGTTCTTCCAGCGTGCGGCAGTTGGACTGGCCTTCCATGCCGGCATGGCCGCTGGTGGCGACCGTGATCACGCCGTCCTCGATGGTCGCGTAGCAGATATCCTTCGGATCGGTCAGAAACAGCCTACCCGCTGCCTTGATCAGAATCTTCGCGGTCTGCGTCTTCTGCGCTTCGAGCATCCGCACCAGAGTTTCGAATTTCTCCTCCGGTCCGGCACCCGCCTCAATTTTGGCCCGCGCCTTGTCGATCGATAAGGCCACGCGTTTCTTATCAAAGGGCTTCAGAATATAGTCGACCGCATTTACTTCGAAGGCCTTGACCGCGTATTGATCGAAGGCCGTCGCGAAGACAATCTGCGGGAGAGCGACCTTGCGGTCCAGGAGCTTCTTGATGACACCGAAACCGTCGAGGCCCGGCATCTGGACGTCGAGAAATACCAGTTCGGGATTGTGCTCGCGGATCAGGCTGACGGCTTCGAGACCGTTCTTGCCTTGTGCCACGACCACCACATCGCTGACGTTCTTGAGCAGGTAGGCAAGTTCATCGCGCGCCAGTTGTTCGTCGTCGACAATGATGGCGGAAAGGGGCATCGGATTCCGACTCGAGGCGGGGAAGCCGGTATGTGCGGCGGCGATCGCCATAACCTTCCCTACGAGTATAGCGAGCCCCGTGGCCCCCCGCCAGTCGCGTGGTCGCGCGGTAAACTACTCGACGTGAACATTCTCTACGGAATCAACACGGTCACCGAGGCGCTCAAGGCTCGCGGGCGCAACTTCGAGTGGGTGGCTGTCGCCAAAGAACGCAACGATATCCGCCTCCGGCGGGCGATTGAGGAGTGCCGCAAGATCGGGGTTCCAGTGCGGGTGCTGTCGCGGATCGAACTCGACGAAATCGCCGGCAACGCAGCGCATCAGGGACTGGTGGCCGCGACTTCGGCAAAGCAGTACAGCGACCTGGAGGACCTGGTGGCGGCTCGGCGTGGCGAACACTCGCTGATCGTCGTTCTCGACGGCGTCGAGGATCCGCACAATCTGGGAGCGATCCTGCGCACGAGCGACGCCGCCGGAGCCGACGGTGTGGTCATTCCCGAACGCCGCTCCGCGGCCGTGACCGCCGCCGTGGCCAAGGTTTCGGCGGGCGCGAGCGAACATCTGCCGGTTGCCAAAGTCACGAATATATCGCGCGCGCTCGAAGAGCTGAAAGAAAAGGACCTGTGGGTCGTCGGTTTGGACGAACGCGGGGAGCAAACCTACGATACCGTCGACTACAACATGCATTGCGCCATCGTGCTCGGCGCCGAAGGCAAAGGAGTGCACGACCTGGTGCGCCGCCACTGCGATTTTCTGGTGTCGATTCCCATGTTGGGGAAGGTGCCGTCGCTGAATGTTTCGGTGGCTGCGGGCATCATGCTCTATGAAGTTGTGCGGCAAAGGCGGCTGGGCGCATCCAAGAAACCATGAAGCAGAAGCTCGGGATCATGACGCGGCTGGGGATCGCGTTGCGCAGTTGGCCTGCCTTGGTTCTCGCCCTGCTGTCGGCTGGCGTCGCCCCGGCGGCAGCCATTGACCGCGAAGCCTTCACCATCATCAAGTACGACTTGGAAATCCGCATTGAGCCCGAGCAGCAACGGCTCGGCGCGCGCGGCAAGATTACTTTGCGAAACGATTCTGCGCAGCCCCAGAAGATCGCCTCACTCCAGATCTCGTCCTCGCTCAATTGGCGATCGATTCGCGTGGACGGCAAGCCCGTGCAATACGTCTCGCAACCTTACATGTCGGACATCGACCACACGGGAGCGCTTTCCGAGGCGATGGTGACTCTGCCTGCGGAGATTGCGCCGAAGGATTCCGTGGAGGTCGACATCGGATACGAGGGCGTCATCCTGCTGGATGCGACGCGTCTGACCCGGGTGGGTGTGCCCGAGGGGATCGCGAAACACTCGAGCTGGGATCAGATCGCCCCATCGTTTACAGCCGTGCGCGGCGCGGGATATGTGGCTTGGTATCCGATTACGACCGAGTCGGCGGATTTCTCGGAGGGAAACAGTCTGTTTGAGGTTGTCGATCGGTGGAAAGCGCGGGCAGCGGGCGGCGAATTCAGAGCCAGCGTCGCACTGTCGGGCGAAAGCCGCGATGCTCGGTTACGGATGGTCTGCTCGCCCGGCAGCGAAAAGTCCCTGCAGCAAAGCGATCGCGCGCCGTGGCTTTCTGCGGGATGCTCGTGGACGAAGCTGGGCACAATCACGCCGACGTTCGCCATGGCCAATTATCAAGACCAGTCGAAACCTCCTTTATACGTGTTCAGTCTTTCCGGCCATGAGGAGGGGGCAGCGACCTATGCCAACGCGCTCGAACCGGCGATGAAGTTTGTAACCGGATGGTTTGGCCAGCCGCGAGCACCGGTGGCAGTTGCCGATTTGGCCGATCCGAATTCAGCCCCGTTCGAAAGCGGCACGTTGTTGCTGGCGTCGATGGCGGCCGAGGATTCGAAGCTTGCAGGAATCAACCTGGTCCACGAACTGGTGCATTCGGCGTTGCCCTCGTCAAGGCCCTGGGTGTACGAGGGTCTGGCGCACTTTGCCGAGGCCATGTATCGGCAAGAGCAGGGCGGACGACAAGCGGCGCTCGACTTTCTGGGGTTGCACCGGGCGGCATTTCTCGACTCGGAAAAGGAAGTAGCGGCCGCGCTGTCGAGTAACGCCGGGCCGAGCAACGCCGGCCAGCCGCTGGCCGGCACGTTCGATGAAACCTACTATCGCAGCAAGGCCGCGTATGTGTGGTGGATGTTGCGGGACATGGCGGGCGACGATGCGCTGAAACAGGCGATTCTCAACTACCGGCTTGAGGACGACAAGAATCCGAAATATGTCGAGCAGTTAATCGAAGCCGCCGCCAAACGCGATCTTGGCTGGTTCTTCGACGACTGGGTCTATCGGGATCGCGGGCTGCCGGATTTCCGCGTGCAATCGGTGCATCCCTGGCAAACCGACCAAGGGGTGCAGATGCTCACCGTGACGCTCGAGAACCTTGGCCAGGCCGGGGCGGAAGTTCCGTTTACCATCCTTTTTGCGGGCGGCGAAATCACCAAACGGATTGAGGTGCGTGCCCGGAGCACGGCGACCACGCGGGTTGAATTACCGCAGGCAGCGAGCGAGATCACGGTCAACGATGGCAGCGTTCCGGAGCTCGATCTGACCAATAACGGGTTCAAGATTCCCGCGCCGTAGCCGCGGGCAGAGGCTCGAGCGTGTTGCCGACGTAAAATCAAGAGTTCCAGTCTTCAACGGGGGAAAAGGTTGGCCTACATTCAGTTTCTCGGCGCTGCCGGGACCGTAACGGGCTCGAAGCACCTGATCAATACCAGCCACGATGGCAGTGGCACACCGGGATTGCAAGTCCTGATCGACTGCGGTCTTTTTCAGGGGCAAAAAGAATGGCGCGAGCGTAACTGGCAGGATACTCCGGTGCCAGCGAGGGAAATCGATGCCGTCATTCTGACGCATGCCCATCTCGACCACTGTGGCTGGATTCCGCGTCTGGTGAAAGAGGGCTTTCGTGGGCCGATCTATGCCACCGAGCCGACGATCGAGTTGTGTTCGGTCGTGTTGCCGGATTCCGGACACCTGCAGGAAGAAGATGCGGCGTTTTACAACAAGCGAAAGGTATCCAAGCACGACCCGGCTTTACCCCTCTATACGCTCGAAGAAGCGCAAGATTGCATGCAGTATTTCAAACCGGTCGGGGTCGGGCAGACGCTCGAACTCTCGCCGGCACTGGCATTCCGCCTGGTGCGGGCGGCGCACATTCTGGGTTCGTGCATGGTCGAGGTCACGCTGCAAGTCAGCGGGGGCCGGCGGAAGTTGCTTTTCACCGGCGACGTTGGCCGGGTCCGTGGCAGCGAGATCGCTCCCGGCAAGGTCGTGCACTCGGGCCCGCCGGAAGACGAGACCGCCGATGTGCTGGTTATGGAATCGACCTACGGCAATCGGCGGCATCCCGACACCGATCCTCGTCCGGAACTCGCCAGGCTGATTCGGGAGACCGCAGAGCGCGGCGGCAGCGTCATCGTTCCTGCGTTTGCCGTGGAACGAACGCAGAAGTTCCTTTTCATCTTGAAACGACTCATGGAGACGGGAAAAATTCCTCGCCTCCCGGTTTATTGCGACAGTCCCATGGCCATCAAGGCGGTCGAGATTTTCCTGAAGCACTCCGAGGAGTACACGCCCCAGGCGGCCGACCTGATCCACAAATACGGCTCGCCCATTGCGTGGCCCGGGTTCACGTTCGCGCTGACCGCCGAGCAGTCCAAGAAAATCAATGACAGCCACTATCCCTCGATCATCGTTTCTTCGAGCGGCATGGCGACCGGCGGGCGAATTCTGCATCACCTGGCGCAGCGCCTGCCCGACCCGAAGAACCTGGTGATTTTCATCGGCTTCCAGGCGCCGGGCACGCGTGGCGCCTTCATCAAGAACGGTGCGCCCGAGGTCAAGATCTACGGGCAGTACGTTCCGATCCGCGCCCAGGTCGCGGCGCTCGAACAGTTCAGCGATCATGCCGATCCGCCGGAAATGCTGGAGTGGCTCGGAACCTTTGCCGGAAAGCCGGCGGTGACCTATCTCGTGCATGGCGAACCGCAGGCAGCGTCACAATTGCGGGATGAAATGGAAAAAGAGTTGGGATGGAATGTGCAGGTGGCCGAGTACAGGCAAAGAGTCGAGGTGCGATAGGACGGTGCGCGGGTGCGGGAAATTCAGGGAGCCGCGCGCTCGGCCCCGCAGAAACAGGGGAGCGACTAGAGGGCCCGAGTGAAGGCCACGAGCGCCTGCAAGCTGGCAAGCGCCGCACCGGAATCGATGGCGCGCAAGGCCAGAGGAACGGCGTCGCGCAAATGATCGGCGCGTCCGGCCGCGACCAGTGCGGCGGCGGCGTTCAGCAGCACCACGTCGCGTCGGGCATCCTTTTTCCCGGCCAACATTTCGCGGATCAAACCGGCGTTGTGATGGGCGTCTCCACCTCCGATGTCCGCGAGCGCGGCCCTTGCGAAGCCGAACTCTTCGGGTGTGACTTCGTAGCTGTGCACCCGCCCCTCGCGTACTTCTCCCACGCGCGTGGGACCGGTGATGGTGATCTCGTCAAGGCCGTCGCTGCCGTGAACGACCAGCGCGCGATGCAGACCGAGCATGCTGAGGGCTTCGGCAAGCTTCTCGACCAGGTCTGCGGAATAGACGCCCACCACCTGGCAGGTGGCGCGCGCGGGATTGGTCAGTGGACCGAGCAGGTTGAAAACCGTGCGCAAATGTAAATCGCGGCGGGCGGCCTGCACGTGTTTCATCGCCGCATGCATGGCCGGGGCAAATAGGAATGCGATTCCCACCCGTTCCAGGCAGGTTGCCATCTGGGATGGCGGCAGGTTGATGTTCACGCCCAAGGCTTCCATGACGTCGGCCGAGCCGCACTTCGAGGTTACGCTGCGATTGCCGTGTTTCGCGACCCGTACGCCGGCGCCGGCGACCACGAAAGCGGTGGCGCTGGAAATGTTGAAGGTGCCGCCGGCGTCGCCGCCCGTGCCGCAGGTATCGACGAGCGCGTCGCGGCCGGTGCCGCTGGCATCGAGGACGGAGTTGGCGTGGAGTGCGAGAGGAATCGCGGCGGCGCGGATGGCTTCGGCAAATCCGACAATCTCCTCGACCGTCTCTCCTTTCATGTGCAGGGCCACCAGCAAGGCCGCAATTTGCGCGTCCGAGCACTTTCCCGTCAGGATCTCCGTCATCACCGCGTGCGCCTCATGGCGCGCCAGGGACTGGCGGTGATCGGCAATGCGATGAAGCGCGTCGAGGATCATGATTTTCAAACCAAGCGTAGCACCGATCCGGGGTGGTGGGGACGATTGGGTCCGGGCGTTTGCACCAATCGTTCTGTCTTCTATAAAATGAAGGGTTTGCTGCACGTTGTCGCAAACTGCAAGCAGAGTCCTCCCAGCAACGACGAATTTGGAATTATTATGAAAATTCACGAGTATCAGGCAAAGGGCATCCTAAAAAAATATGGCGTTGCCGTGCCGCGCGGAACGATGGCCGCGAATCGCGAGGAAGCCGAGACCTCGGCGAAGGACATCCTCAGTTCCGGTGCGACAGGTGTGGTCGTCAAGGCGCAGATCCATGCCGGCGGACGCGGCAAGGGCGGCGGTGTGAAGATCGCGAAATCGGTGGACGAGGCGGGCGAGTACGCGGGCAAGATGCTGGGCATGAAACTGGTGACGCATCAGACCGGGCCGGAGGGCCGCATCGTGCGCCGTTTGTTGGTCGAAGAAACGTTGCCGATTGAAAAGGAGCTTTATCTCGGCATTCTCGTCGATCGAAGCGAAGGCAAGCCGGTTTTTATGGCCTCGGCCGCGGGCGGCATGGATATCGAGCAAGTGGCGGCGGAGCGGCCGGAAGCAATCCTCAAGCAATATATCGATCCCGGCATGGGATTGGAGCCGTTCCAGGCGCGCAAGATCGCCTTTGCGTTGGGACTGAAGGCGGCGCAGATCAGTCCGGCGGTGCAGTTCCTGACCGGCCTGTATCGCGCGTTCCTCGACACCGATGCATCGCTGGTGGAAATCAATCCTTTCATCAGTTGCACGGACGGGCGTTTGTTCGCGCTCGACGCCAAATTGACCTTCGACGACAATGCGCTGTTCCGCCACCCGGACCTGCGTGAACTGCGCGACATCACGGAAGAGGATCCGCTCGAAGTGGAAGCCTCGAAATACAACCTCAACTACATCAAACTCGACGGCAGCGTGGGCTGCATGGTAAACGGCGCCGGTTTGGCGATGGCCACGATGGACATCATCAAGTACGCGGGTGGTATGCCGGCCAACTTCCTGGACGTGGGCGGCAGCGCCAGCGCGGACCAGGTGGCGCACGCATTTGAGATCCTGTTGAGCGACAAGAGCGTGCGCGCCGTGCTGATCAACATCTTTGGCGGCATTCTGCGCGTCGATATGCTCGCGACCGGCGTAGTCGAGGCGGCCCGGAAAACCCACATCCAGCTGCCGATCGTGCTGCGGCTGGAAGGAACCAATGTTCTGGAAGGCCGGAAGATCCTGCTGGAGTCGGGACTGAACTTTGTCGTTGCCGAGACGATGAAGGATGCAGCAGACAAGGTTGTGGCGGCGGCACGAGCGTAGAGCACAGACGCGGCTTGCCGCGTCTCCAGCGAAAGAGAAAGAGAAAGATAAAGATTAAAGAGAGCGACTCTATGGCCATTTTGGCGGATAAGAAAACTCGATTGGTGGTGCAAGGCTTGACCGGACGCGAAGGCACCTTCCATGCCAAGGCTTGCGCGGCGTACGGTACGCAGGTCGTGGGCGGCGTCACCCCCGGCAAGGGCGGGACGACCCATGAAGGCTGGCCGATCTTCAATTCCGTGCAGGAGGCTGCGGACAAGACGGGTGCCAATGCCACAGTGATTTTTGTCCCGCCACCCTATGCCGCGGACGCCATCATGGAAGCGGCAGATGCGGAGATCGACCTGATTGTCTGCATCACCGAGGGTATCCCGACGCTCGACATGGTTCGCGCGTGGGAATTTTTGCAGAACCGGCGTTCGCGGCTGATCGGGCCCAATTGTCCGGGAATCATCTCGCCCGGCAAATGCAAGATTGGCATCATGCCAGCTGCGATCCACAAAGAAGGCAATGTCGGAATCGTGTCGCGCTCCGGGACGCTGACCTACGAGGCGGTGCATCAGCTCACGCAGCGGGGGATCGGGCAATCGACGGCGATTGGTATTGGCGGCGACCCGATTATCGGCACCAATTTCATCGACGCCCTCGACTTGTTCAATCGCGATCCGCAGACCGACGCGGTGATCATGATCGGAGAAATCGGCGGCAATGCCGAGGAGACCGCCGCGGAGTTTGTCCGCACCCACATGAAGAAGCCGGTCGTCGGCTTCATCGCCGGACAGACTGCGCCTCCCGGACGCCGTATGGGACACGCCGGGGCCATCATTTCCGGCGGCAAGGGCACGGCAGCCGAAAAGATTGCGGCCATGGAAAAAGCCGGCCTGAAAGTGGCGAAATCGCCAGCCGATATCGGCGAAACCCTCGCTGCCGCACTGGGCGTGAAAGTCTAGGCGCGATCCGCGCTCACCCTTCCGCTTAGGGGGTGGGGCGCGGGCCTGGCGGACCGCGAAGACCCGACTTATGAAAACACTGCAACGCACCCTGACCATCGTCAAACCCGACGCCGTGAAGAAGAACGCCGTCGGAGATATCATCGAGCAGTTCGAGAAGAATGGCTTCCGCATTCTGGCCATGAAGATGCTGGAAATTTCCCAGCACCAGGCGGAGCAGTTCTATGCTGTCCATGCCAGCCGCCCGTTTTACAGTTCTCTGACCAAGTTCATGTCGAGTGGACCGATTGTGGTTTTGGCATTGGAAAAGGAAAATGCCATCGCCGATTTGCGCAAGCTGATGGGCGCCACCAATCCGGCCGTCGCAGAAGAAGGAACGATCCGCAAGAAGTGGGCGAGCAACATTGAGCACAACGCCATCCACGGATCGGACGCGGATGAGACGGCACGATTCGAGCTGAGCTTCTTCTTCGCCGGATACGAATTAGCCCGCTAGCAATTTCCCGGTTTCGGTTCGGGTCTCAGTCATGGTGATTCACTTCGCATGTTCCCTTTGGCCTCGGAACTGAGCCGGACGGATCTTTTCCGCGCGCTTGGCTCGCGTTCTTGTTTCTCAGTTCCGCCCCCGCCACGCCGGAAGCCTGTCGCCGATGCCCCGGCAGATGACCAAAGGGACCAGACCCTGCTAGCCTGAAATGTCCGGACGACATTCGGGATCGTTCTGATCCTCGAAAGTGATCTTCGAAAGTCAGGAGCCAATGCGATGCCACTCGTTCAAGTCACCATGCTCGAAGGCCGCACCGCCGATCAGAAGCGCAAGATTGCACTGCGCATCACCGACGCCATGGTGGAAGAAGCGGGCGCGCGGCGCGAAGCGATCGTGGTCGCCTTCCACGAAGTGTCCCGCGAGAGCTATGCCTCGGGCGGGGTGCTGATGGTGGACAAGTCGAACTGAGAGCGCCATCTCCGGCGACGAGCATTGGCCGTGGTTTCTTCGCTCCTTCTGCCGGTTGCCGTCATCCAAAAGATGTGAAAAAGTTCTAGCAGAGTGTCCAGCCGGCAAAATTCCGCCGCGGCCGAGGAAGCGGCCGCGAAACCCACTTCGGTTCCAAAGTGGGCCACCACTCTGCGCGCCCTGCGACACCGCAATTTTCAGCTTTTCTTTGGCGGACAGCTGATTTCGCTCATCGGGACCTGGATGCAAAGCGTCGCCCAGGCGTGGCTGGTCTACCGTTTGACGAAATCACCATTGCTGCTCGGTTCGGCGGGCTTTGCCAGTCAGATCCCGGTCTTCCTCTTTGCTCCCTTCGGCGGGATTACCGCGGACCGGACGAATCGCCAGCGACTGGTGATTGCCACCCAGGTCGCTTCCATGACTCTTGCCGGGATCCTCGCTTGGCTCACCCTGAGCGGGAGAATTCAGGTGTGGCACATTTTCGCACTGGCGGCCCTGCTCGGAGTGGTGAATGCATTCGATATTCCCGGCCGGCAGTCGTTCCTGGTCGACATGGTGGGCAAAGAAGACCTGATGAACGCCATCGCGCTCAACTCCTCGATGTTCAACGGTGCGCGCGTAATCGGTCCGGCCATTGCCGGGATCCTGGTGGCAAAAATCGGCGAGGGCTGGTGCTTTGCCGCCAATGCCATAAGCTATATCGCCGTTATTGTCGGCCTGCTCCTCATGAACGCGCGCTCGGTCGCACGCATCAGCCAGCGGTCGCCGGTAGAAGACATCGTCGAAGGCTTCCGCTGGGTCAACCGAACGAAGATTATTCGCGCGCTTCTGTTGCTGCTCGGCCTGGTGAGCCTGGTCGCCATGCCCTACACCGTGCTGATGCCGGTCTTCGCCGACAAGGTCCTGCACGGCGGAGCGCGCGGTCTCGGGATTCTCATGGGTGCGACCGGTGTCGGCGCGCTCTTCGGCGCATTGACACTTGCCGCCAAGACCGGAGTCAAGGGGCTGGGTCGTTGGGTAGCGTTCAGCTGTGCGGGCCTGGGGATCAGCCTGTGTTGCTTTTCCTTCTCCACGTCGTTCTGGCTGTCGGTGGCGCTGCTGCTGCCCGCCGGCTACAGCATGATGTTGCAGATGGCCTGCTCGAATACTCTGGTCCAGACGATGGTCCCGGATGAGTTGCGCGGGCGCGTGATGTCGGTTTACTCGATGATGTTCATGGGGATGGCTCCCTTCGGAGCTTTCTTTGGCGGCGCGTTGGCGCACCGCGTCGGCGCGCCGATTACGGTGGCAGTGGGAGGAGTCGCGTGCCTGTGTGGCGCGATCTGGTTTGGGCGCGCTCTGCCCGAACTGCGCATCGAAGCCCGCCGCCTGATCGTCGCCCAAGGCATGGCCGGAGGAGAGCCGGCGCAGGAACTGAACGCGCAGCCGGTCGAAAAGTAGGCGAATCTTTCTCGCCGGATCTGCATCCACTGGCTAGGAGAGAAGGGGGTCGCAATGACGAAGACAAGGGCCGCTTGCGCGCTCCGTATTTTGATCATGCCGGCGCTTTGCTTGTGCGCGGCTGCCTCCGATCTTCCCCGCAGCGATGCGCCTTCTCCCGTGCTTGTCGAGCTATTCACTTCAGAGGGCTGTTCGAGCTGTCCTCCCGCCGATCGCTTGCTCCAGAACCTGGATGCGTCGCAGCCGGTTCCGGGAGCGCAGGTGATCGTTCTCAGCGAACATGTGGACTACTGGAACCATGATGGCTGGAAAGACGTTTACTCTTCCGGCTTTTTTACCACTCGCCAGGAAGACTATGAGCGCCGTTTTGGACTGTCCACGGCCTACACGCCGCAAATGGTGATCGATGGAGCCGCGCAACTGAACGGCAGTGACGCCAGAGCCGTGGGCAGCGCGATTGACGTTGCCCGCCGCCATGCCAAGATTCCGGTGCGAATTTCCTCCGTTTCGGTGGCGGATGAGAGAACGCTTCGCGTTCACCTCGACGTGGAGGCTCTGCCGCCAGACTTCGAGTCGCACAAAGCCGACATCTTCGTGGCCATTGCTCTCGGTCATGCCGCCTCCCACGTTTCCGCGGGAGAGAACAAAGGGCTCGATCTACGCCATGTGGCCGTGGCCGAGAGCATCAGTAAGGTCGGGACGCTCGAAAAAGGCAGAGGCTTCGATCGCGAAGTTCTGGTGAAAGTCAAATCCACGGCCGATCCCGGGAATTTGCGGGTGATCGCTTTTGTTCAGCGAGCGGACGCCGGAGGCGTCGCCGGCGCTTCGGAACTGAGTGCTTCGGTGCCACGATAGCGGGGAAGCTTCCGCCCCAAGATGCAAAAGCGTGCATCTGCAAGGTTAATTGGTCACGCTTTGCCGTGAGATTGGTCACCGCTTTTTCTTACCGAAGTCACTAGACTTTCGCTGTCACCCTTTCCCCCTCGTTCTTCTCAAATTGCTTGCCGTCTCCGGTGCCTCCGCGTGATGGAGGTGCTCAACTTTAAGGTCCGACCATCGTGATCCCGGCGACCCATCCCCCACAGGGTTGTCCGTCCGGTCGCTAACTTCTGTGGAGGGAATGATGAGGCGAATTGCAGTAGTCGTGGGTCTCTGTGCACTACTTTTACCTATCGCGGCCTGGGGCGACGGGATCAATCTGGCAAATCAGTACGGCTCGATAACGGTCACCAACAGCGGGATCGTTTCCGCCGGCTCCGAACTGGTCAGTTTTGGCGGGATCAACGCGCCCGCCGGACACTCCCTGGGCTCGGTCAGCTTTTCGACCGGTGCATTCTCTGGCGCCAGCATCCTGAGCGGCGGGACATTCTCGAGCGTGGGCTCGAGCTTCGTGATCGCGGGAGTCGGCCACCACGGCCAACCGAAGGGCGTGATCTTCAGCGGAGCTTTCGTCGGGCCGATTTCCTGGACGATGGTCAGCCACACCGGCCGGTTCGATTATGTCTTCGCCCTCTCGGGCGAGATCGAGGGCACGACCTGGACCGGGCACGTGGTCACGGGAATGACCACGCAGACGATTACCTTGTATTCCAATCAATGGAACCAGGACCACAAGGGCGCCATCCATCTCGGTGCGACCCACCTGAATACGCCTGAGCCCGGAACCCTGGGACTGTTAGGCACGGGCCTGATCGCCATCGCCGCCGCTTTGCGCCGCAAGCTTTTGACATCGTAGCCTGTGGCGGTTCGGTCTCGAGGTGCGATTTCGGCTTCCCGCCCGGGAACGGAGTCGGATTCGGTGGGCTGCGGGTGGCTGGAACCCGCGCCCACCGGTATCATGCAGCCGCGATGCGGCGAATCAAATCCTGTTGCTCGCGCTGGTTTTCCGCGCCGATGGTGAAGGCGTCGAGCACGCCGAGCGAAAGCGCATAGCGAAGGGCGTCGTCCACGCGGCTGCGGAGATCCCCTTGTCCCAGGATCTTCATGCCGATGACGCCTTTGCCGGCCGCCTTCATCTCCCGCAGCACCCCGACCACTTCCTGGGGCGAGGCATCCATGTGCGAGCCGATGGGGTTGATGCGCGCCAGATCGACTTCGACCCAAGGTGATTTCGCCGCCGCCCGCAGCGCCTCGATGGAGTGACAAGAGCAGCCGTGGGCGCGGATGGCGCCCTTTTCCTTGGCTTCCGACAGCACGTCCATCACGCCTCGGAAGCGTTCGGTCCAGTCGCCTTCGGTCAGGCAGTGCATGAGGCAGACGTCAATGTAATCGACGCCCAACTCGCGGCGGAAACGATCGAGGTCCTCGCGCACAGAGCGGGGATCGCGCGAAAAGGTTTTGGTGAGGACCGTTACCCGGTCGCGGGGCACCCGCTTGAGCGCGTCGGCGACGTGGGGATGACTGCCATAAGCATCCGCCGCGTCGAAAAAACGCAATCCATGATCGTAGCCGTTGAGCAGGAGGTCGGACAAACCCTTCACCCCCAGTGCGGTCTGATTGGAATGGTGCCCGTACCCGACCGTTCCCGTGCCCATGGCGAGACGACTGGTGCGAATTCCGGTTCTGCCCAACTCCACCACGTCCGAGGCGGCAACTTTCTGCGGCAGAGGTGGTGGAGCCGCCCAGACCAGGCTGAGGGCCCGAACCTTGAGCCCTCCAGAGCGGAGCAGCTTCCCACCGACAAAAGCGCCCGCCACCCCCGCAGAACCGGCGAGCAGGAATTTTCTGCGATCCATATTGGACCTCCGTCCCCCACTACCCTACTGTTATAGACCGGTTCGGTCGCGATGGGGAAGGGCGGCGAAGCGCGCCGCAAAACCGATGCGCCGGCACCTGGCGCGCCTGCCGTGCGATACTAAAATCGATGGCGCTTCCTGATTTCACGCCGCGGGTGGGAAACGACCCCAAGTCGGTGATGATTCATTTGACGGCGGGTACGGGCATGGAGATTGACTGGAAAGATGGGCACCGGTCGGTCTACACCTTTCGCTTCCTGCGAGATGCCTGTCCCTGCGCGCTCTGCGAAGATGAGCGAACCAAGGCCCGACGCCTTCCGGGTGAAGCGCCGAAGCTGGCGCCCGCAGCTTTGCCCATGTTCAAACCGGCCGTGAAGGCGCTGGCGGCGGAAGCCGTGGGCAAGTACGCGCTGAAATTTTCCTGGAACGACAAACACGATCTCGGCATCTATTCCTGGTTTTATCTGCGGGAAGTTTGTCCTTGCGCTGCTTGCGAGTCGAGGCGAAGTGGCAAGCCCGGGTAGGGATGGGCTGCCCTCGGCCGTACGGGATTTGCTCGATGAACCTTCACATTCGACTGGCGGTACCCGGCGATGTTCCGTTGCTGCGCGCGCTGATTGAAGTTTCGGTGCGGGGGTTGCAAGCGGGAGATTACTCCGCCGCGCAGTTGGAGAACGCGCTGCGCACCGTCTACGGGGTGGACACGCAGCTGATCTCCGATGGCACTTATTTTGCCGCCGAAACGGCAGAGCCTGGCGAGGCGAAGTTTCCGCCGGTTCGACAGGTGGTGGGTTGTGGTGGATGGAGCAGGCGCAAGACGTTGTTTGGCGGCGATCAGTTTGCCGGGCGCGAAGATTCTTTGCTCGATCCGGCAACCGACGCGGCCAAGATTCGCGCTTTCTTCGTCCATCCGGAGTGGGCGCGGCGGGGAATTGGCGGGATGATTTTGCAGGCGTGCGAGAATGCGGCGCGAGAGGCTGGTTTTCGCCGGCTGGAGATGGGCGCGACGCTGACCGGAGTCCCTTTCTATCGAGCCAAGGGCTATGTGGAGCTGGAACCGGTCGAGGCGCCGCTCGGCGGCGGACTGACCCTGCCGATCGTCCGCATGGGCAAAGATATCAAGCGATAAGTGGCAGGCCCGGCCCAGCAGCGAGAGCAGCCCCCTCCAGGTCGGCGGAGAAATCTGGATCGCGCCCGAGCACAGACGAGCGTCCCTTGGCGACCCCGCGGACCGGGCGCACGGGTCGAAACGGATGCCCGTCGCTAAGTGGTGATGAAGGCCAGATATCGCTGCAGGAGTTGTTCTCCCTGACCCTCGAATTCCAGGAACATGATGCCGTTGCCGTACTCAGGATGGCGGGTGACGATCAGTCCCCGGAAGCCGACGGCGCTGTCGTCGAGCCAGAAAGTGCCGCGCACGCGGATGCCGACGGACAAGGGTATGGGGAGTTGGATATAGCAACCGCCACGGCTAAGGTCGGTGGTTTCCATGCGGATGGGAACCTCGCTGCCATCCGGGTGAACTTCGATTTGCACCTGGACGGTGTAGCGAGGGTGGCCGCGGCGATCAGGTTTCAGCTGCGCGACGGCAAGGGGCTGGCAGTGGGGCAAATTCATCAATCGGCTCCGGGAGTCCGGGGACAGGCGAGATCGGATGCCCGCAGAGCTCCTCATTCTGATCATCGGCATTCCATTCGAAGGAGTCTAGGTCGGGCGTCACATCGAGGTGGTTACGAAAGGTACCTCCCGGACGGCTAGGGCGTGATTCCCAGTTCGGAATACAGTTCAGCGGGCTGGTAGAGTACCCCGTCCTTAACCACCAGTACCGTGTTCCTGATGTCGCTGATGTTGTCGGCAGGATTGCCCCGGACGAGCACCAAGTCGGCCAGTTTTCCGACGGCAATCGAGCCCAGTTCCTTGTCCAGGCTCATGATTCGCGCGGCGTTCAAAGTAGCGTTTTGCAGAACCTGGCGGGCGGGAATGCCCGCCTGGACATCGAGTTCCAGTTCGCGGTGGAGAGCGAATCCAGCCATCGAATCGGTTCCCGCCTCGATGGGGATGCCGGAGCGATAAAGCAGCCCGGCCAGCTCCATCATTTTGGCAAACGACTTTCTATAGGTCCGGTCCATCCCTGCCGGAGGGGTCAGGCCGGTCGAGAGCAACCCGCGCCGCACCTGCGCCGGCAGACGGTTGGCGATCGACTGGAAACCGATGGGAATCTGGCCGGCTCGATTCAAATATTGATCTTCGAAGATGCTGAGCGTCAGATCGAGCTTGGTATGGTGGTCCGCGAGCAACTGGATGAACGCCTGTACCTGCGGCGCGTTGAGGTCGAGATCGGCGGCGCGTTTGGCGGGTTCAACCAGACGTGCGATGGTGTTCGTATTCTTGACGTCGGGGAAGAAATTCAGCACGAGAAAGTTGATGTGCTGGATTTCGTCAAAGCCCAGTTCGACGCACTGAGTGGCGGTCATGCCCGCCGGGATGTGTCCGCTAACGCGGAGACCGTTCTTATGGGCCTCGTCGATGATGGCCGGAACGATCTCCGGCGGCACGGAGCTGTAGATTTTGATCTGCACATAGCCCAGGCGCTTGTAGTTGTCGACGGCGGCACGCCCTTCGGCCTCGGTCGAGACCAGAACCTTGGTCGGACCCTGGTAGGGACCGCGACCGTCGATGATGCCCGCTATCACGATACGGGTGCCGATTTCCTTGCCATCGGCGATGCGCTGGCGACGGGCAAGAAGCGAGTCGGTGTCGTTGGCCAAGTCGCGGACCGTGGTGACCCCCGATGCCAGGTTGAGCAGTCCGTCGTTGTCCGTAACATGGGCGTGCATGTCCCAGAGGCCGGGAAGGAGGGTCTTGCCGCGGGCGTCGATGACTTGGATGGGAGGCCCGGAGGAAAACTCGCGCGCCAACTCGCTCCCCACTCGCGCGATGCGGTTTGCCGTGATGAGGACGTCCTGATCGGGGATGATTTTCGCCGACTCAGCATCGAAGAGGTTGGCATGAGTGAACAGAATTCCGCTGGCGTGATGGGCGAGCTTGTCCGCGAGATCGGCAGCCCGCGACTGTTTGATCCGGTTTTGGGCGACGAGCAAAACCGAAACCGAAGATTCCCATCCCTCGGGAACGACCGAGCTCCACTCGTCGACGGTGGCGAAGAATTTATCGGCCCCCTCGAGCCAGAGATAGGTGGGCGAGAAATCGAGCCCGCTTAGCGAGTAAAGGGCGACGCGCCGCTTGTGTTCGCCGGTTTCCAGGTCAAGTTCGGTCATGCGCTCAATCCGGGCCTCCCCTTCCGGGAGCAGCGCAATCTGGCCGCCGTTCTGCAGCGCGGCATGCGCCAGCCGGGCAAACTCCGAGGGTGCCGGGTTCAGCGGAATATAGTAAGCGGGGCCGGAGATTTTCTTATCCCCTTGTTCGTCCGGATTGTTCCAGCGCGCGGTACCCGAGTCGAGCGAATAGGCTTCGTGAACCGGCGATTTTAGATAATCGTTGCCGGTGATGACCTCCGAAACCGGGATGCCCTTCGCGTCGAGCTTGAGAACGCTGGTCGTTTTGGGACCACGGCCGCGATCGTTGAACTGGAAAAAATCATGCATCGCCCCGTCGGAGGCCATCCACACCGCTTCCTGCCCGGCGAGATTGCCGGTCAGCAAGCACGAATAGCGCTCGGCGGTCGCCGGAATGTCCGCCGGCAGCGCAGGAACGGCGCTCTGCGGCTGGGTGTCGTCGGCCGCTCGCTGCGGCCACAGACCTGAGGCGAGAACAACAACCAGCACAGGGAAAATGATCGCGTTACGCGAGGAAGACGGTGTCTTCATGGCGACCCTTCGGTTTCAATTGACATGTACGCTGGCCGGAACCTGCGCTACAGTATAATCTTCGCCTCGATCGAAACGCATGACAGACTTGATGCCAACCACCGAAGTGACGGCGCCCGACGCGGGGTCTCCGTCGAAAATGGCGATGGATATCGGCGACATCTTCAAGATCCTGCCCCATCGCTATCCCTTTCTCCTGATCGACCGGGTGCTTGAACTGGTACGGATGAAAAGCATCGTCGCCTTGAAAAATGTGACCATCACCGAGCCCTTCTTTCCCGGGCACTTTCCGGACAAGCCGATTATGCCGGGCGTGCTGATTGTGGAAGCCATCGCGCAGGCAGGTGGTCTGTTGCTGTTAACCGAGGTCCCGAACCGCGACGAGATGCTTATGGTCTTTACCGGGATCGAGAAGGCACGATTCCGGCGTCCGGTCGTTCCCGGAGACCAGCTGCGGATTGAAGTGGTGGTGAAGGCCTGGCGGATCACGGCGGCGCGACTGGAAGGCAGGGCGTACGTGGACGGCAAAGTCGCTTGCGAAGCTACGGTGACTTGCCGCCTGGTGCCCCGGAATCTGGGTGCGCCCGATCTGGCAGTCGAGGAAGCATAGGCTTGCGTCGGATTCGCCGAGGTTTTTCCCCTCCTGAAAACTCCCGGCGGGAGCGCAACATTGGGCGATTGAGCAGTGGCCAGCCGGCTCCCGGCGGCGCTCGCAAGGACAGCAGGAGAGCAATTTGACGATGTCGATCCACCCCACGGCGGTCATCGATTCGAACAGCAAGATCCATCCCTCGTGCCAGGTTGGTCCTTATTGCGTGATCGGAGCTCAGGTGGAACTTGGCGAGAGCTGCCATTTGTTGTCCCATGTCACGATCGAGGGTCCGACGAAAATCGGTACGCACAATCGGTTTTCCCCGTTCAGTTCCGTGGGGATGGCGCCGCAAGATATCACCTATGCAGGCGAGGCGACGCGGCTCGAAATCGGTGATCACAACCAGATTCGCGAGTTTGTTACCATCAATCGCGGCACGGTGAAGGGTGGCGGATGCACCCGCGTCGGTGACCACAATCTGATCATGGCCTACACGCATATCGCCCACGATTGCCAGATTGGCAATCACATCATCATGGCCAACGCTGCCACGCTGGGCGGCCACGTCATGGTGGGAGACTGGGCAACGGTCGGCGCGCTGTGCCCGGTCCATCATTTTGTGCGCATCGGTCCCCATGCCTTTATCGGAGGGGGTACAACCGTTACGCGCGATGTGCTGCCATTTTCGAAGACCTCCGCCGAGCGCGGCACGCATGCCTATGGACTGAACGCAGTGGGTCTGGAGCGGCGAGGATTCACCAAGGAGCGGATCCGGAAGCTTCACCATGCCTATCGCCTGCTGCTGGCGTCGAAGCTGAATACCTCGCAAGCCCTGGCGAAGCTCAAAGCGGAAGCCGACGGCGGGGGTGATGTCGAGCTGCTGATCGGCTTCATCGAGGCGTCAGAACGGGGAGTCATCAAGTAGCCGGCAGGGCGCCGCGGAGCGCGAACTTTACCCGGGGCTCGACCCACCGCTCAGAGACCCAAGGTCGGGGGCAAGGCCCGCCGCTTCGGCTCCGCCGGCCGGGCACGTCCGACCGCGTGCACCGGAATTTCGACTTGGTCCCGCGGTCGCGCTCATCGACGACCTTCCTGCAGGAATTGATCGGGTTCGGAAGCGCTCGGCAGAGCCACGCTCCGGTGGTCATTTACACTGTTTCCTGCGTTGCTCTCCCTATGAAACTTGGTCTTATCGCAGGCAATGGCAAGTTTCCCTTTCTCGTGCTGGAGGCGGCGCGGGCCCAGGGGTTCGAGGTTGTGGTGGCGGCGATTCGCGAAGAGGCTTTTCCCGAGATCGAAAGCAAAGGGGCCACTTCGGTCCACTGGCTCTCGCTCGGCCAACTCTCCGAGCTCATCTCTACCTTTCAGGCCGCGGGGGTGACCCGGGCCGTGATGGCGGGACAGGTGAAGCACAAGCAGATTTTTTCCGCCATCCGTCCGGACTGGCGGCTGGCGAAGCTGTTGCTTTCGCTGGGCACACGCAATACGGATTCCCTGCTGGGCGCAGTGGCCAAGGTGCTGGCCGAGGAGGGCATCCTGCTTGAGAACTCGACCGCCCTGCTCGAACCGCTGCTGGCGAAAAGGGGCGTGCTGACCCAGCGCGCTCCGACTGCCCAGGAACGCAAGAACATCGAATACGGACGGGCGGTGGCGCGGCAACTGGCCGACTACGACATCGGGCAAACGGTGGTCATCGCGGAAACGGCGTGCGTAGCGGTCGAGGCCATGGAGGGCACCGATGCCACGATCGAGCGCTCGGGGCAGCTGATGCGGTCGGTGCAGATCGAGGACGCGGGTGCGGCTTCGACGCTGAGCCGGGCCCTGACCGTGGTGAAGATCGCAAAGCCGAAGCAGGACCTGCGCTTTGATGTTCCGGTCATCGGCGTGACGACAATCGAGACGATGGCACGCGCCGGAGCAACCTGTCTTGCGATCGATGCCGGCCGATGTCTGCTGCTCGATGGCGAACGGACGACGCGGGTGGCCGACGACGTCGACATTGTGGTGTGTGCGGAATAGCATTTCTTGCGCTGGAGGCGTTCATGTCGGACCGGGCTCGATCGGAAGCATCTCGCATTGCCGACCAGCTTCGCCGCGCTTTTGCCGGCGAGGCCTGGCACGGTGATTCTCTGTGGGAAATTCTCGAGGGCGTCAGCGCGCTTCAGGCGGCGGCGCGTCCGATTGCGAGCGGCCACACCATCTGGGAGCTCACATTGCATATCGCGGCGTGGGATGACGCGGGCCTGCGACGCCTGAGCGGTGTCGCGGTCGAGCTTTCGGAGGAGGAGAATTTTCCCTCGGTCACCGACCCTGGCGAATCGGCATGGCGGCAGGCACTGCAGCAGGTTCGGCGCGGACATGAGCAATTGGTCGCGGCCGTTTCGGCACTGCCGGATTCGCGGCTCGCCGAGATCGTTCCCGGGAAGGTAGGCGCGCACTACACCTTCTACTACATGCTTCACGGCCTCGTGCAGCATGAGCTCTATCACGCCGGGCAGATCGCGCTGCTGAAGAAAATGTGAATGCGCGACGTGGTTGCCGATTGCAGGAGGAAGCAACCCGGCCTCGGGGAAGCCGTTTCTTTGGTTTTGCGCTTTCCTATCCAGGGCCGGAACTGCGACAATAGCCAGTTCATTCTTCTTTCCGGAGCACGGCTTCTGAGCAGCGAATATCCGATCAACATTGCGGTCATTGGCGTGGGCGCTTTCGGGCGCAATCACGCTCGCGTGTATCAGCAGCTGCAACAGGCGGGAGGGGTGCGCCTGGTGGGTGTCGTCGATCCCGATACGGCGCGGGCTGATATGGTGGCGCGCGAGTTCGGATGCAAGTCGTTCGGTTCGGTCGAGCAGATGCTGACCACGCACAGCGAAGTGCAAGCGGCATCGGTGGCCGTGCCCACGGTTCTCCATCGGAAAGTGGCTAGCATGCTGATGGAAGCCGGCGTGGATGTGCTGATCGAAAAGCCGCTGGCTGCCACGCTCGCTGAGGCCGATGAGCTGCTGCGGCTGGCAGCGGCACACAAACGCGTCGCGCAGGTCGGCCACCTGGAGCGCTTCAACCCTGCGGTGCGGGCGACACTGCCCCTGCTCAATCGGCCGATGTTTTTTGAAGTGCACCGGCTTAGCGTCTTTTCTCCGCGGGCGCTCGATGTCGACGTGGTGCTCGACCTGATGATTCACGACCTCGACGTGGTGCTGACCTTCGTGAAGTCCCGCGTACAGGAGATCCGCGCCGTGGGACTGCCGATTCTTTCCGGCAAAGTCGATATCGCGAATGTGCGTATCGAGTTTGAATCGGGCTGCGTGGCCAACTTCACGGCGAGCCGGGTTTCAACCGAGCGCGTGCGCAAGTTGCGGTTTTTTCAGGCGGGGCAATATGTTTCGATCGATTATGGACGGCAGGATGTGCTGGTTTTCTCGGTCGCGGGCGGCGCTGAAATCGCCCACGCCCTCGCCCAGAACGCGGATGACTCCCGCACGCGGCCGAGCCTGAATCCGCAGATTGCGATGGCCAAGCCGCCGATCACGGCCGAAGAGCCGCTGTTGGCCGAGATCAAGGCCTTCCTCCAGTCGGTTCGCGAACGGTCGCGTCCGGTAGTGTCGCTCGAGGATGGGCGACAGGCGCTCGAGCTGGGACTGGCGATTCTGGCCGAAATTGCTCGTCACGCAGGACGAATTGGCGTCGGAAACATCAAGCAGTCGTGATCCGCGCGGCTTTTGATCGCGATCGGTTTCCCGCAGCCCTGCCCGTGGCGCCGGTTTGAATTTTGCCCGCCCTGACAAGATTTCCTGGGTTCCCTTGCTCGCCGAAGCCGGCGCTTGGCGGAAAATCGCGGCACGGGGATGGGGGCGCGACCTGGCGCACGGTTTCGAGCCTCGAAAGATCGCGTCTCCAACCCGTCGTTCCGCTCTGCCGGTTTCGTTCGGTTATTGTTGAGGCGGGGGGGCCTGCTGGTCTCCGCCAGCCGGGGGGCCGTGGTGGTGATTCTGTCCCCACTGCTCACGCCTGGCCTGCATTTCGTCCCACTTCTTTTGCTGGTTCGAATCAAGCAACTCGCGGATTCCGCTGTCGCTGGTCTTGCGGATGTCCATCATCTTGCTGCGCCGATCTTGCTGGGACAGGGAACTGTCCTGGTGCAGGCTTTCCATCTGCGTGTGCTCGGATTGCAGGATATCTTGCACTTTCGTCTGCTGTTCGGAGCTGAGTTTGAGTTGTTTGGTCAGTTCCCGGGTGCGCTGGGCGGGATCGGGAGGGCCATGGTGATCGCGACCCATGCCCTGCGGGGGTTGCTGATCGTTATTGGGGTTATCCTGGGCCGCGGCGAAAGAGGCTGCGGTAATCAGAGCCGCGCCGAGAATAATGAGCAGACACTTGTTGCGCATAGAATCTCCTTGTGACGATGAGCTGTCAGTATCTTGGAACGGAATTATGCGCCGGAAGTTGCGCGATGAACAGCAATCGGACAAATCTTTGCTTAACTTTACAAATTGACCCCCGAGTGGGACCGGCGGATGCTTGCGGCCAGACCTCGGCTTGGACCGGCGCTGGCGATCATCCTCCCCCGGGAGTCGATCACGTCATTCGAGCCGCCCGCATGGGCAGTGGAATATGGGCCAGCGGGATGGGCCCGGGTTGCGATGGCAGCGCCCGCCGAGCGAGAGCTTCGATATCGCGTTCGAGAGTCTCAAATTGGCGGTTGTTCCAACCGAGATTCTGCTCATAGCGCTCGACCCGGCAATCGGCAAAGGAGACGGCGATGCCCGCGAGATCGCCGATACGGCTTTCGATAGCGCAGCGATAGCCATGGTCCAGGCTGAGGCGGTCGATGTCGATCACCAGATGGCAACCGGGCTCGCCGAGTTCGCGCGCCAGAAGCCACAGGAAATAAAAAATAAAGTAAAGCCGGCGCAAAACCGTTTCCTCGACAGCCTTGCCGCGGAAGGCTTCGCGCAGCCCCGAGGAGGCGAGCAGTGCGGGTAATTCAATGGCGGAAAGCAGTGGCGCAAAAGCCGGTTCTTGCAGGTTGTGGCGAAGGATCACCAGCCCGCGCTCGAGAAAATAGGGATTGCCCTGCACGGCTTGGCGCAACATGGACAGGAACTGGCGGCGGGGTTCGCGGCGAATAAAAACGTGCACGCCCGGCAATCGGTCGCGGAACCAGCCCACTCTGAGGTCGGTGCGCACGCAACCATAGACCGGACGACGCCCGAGCCGCGCGGCCAGCGCGGCCAGATCGGCCCAATACGCTTCCAGTTCGGGCAGAGAGTCGCTCTTGCCGGCGCAATATCGCCCGAACGTAAGATGAGCGGGAAAGCCCGGGATGCCGCCGTGGGGCGCGAGCAGGGGGCGGAACTCTTCGAGGTAAGGAGCGTCGAGCGTCGGGTGATTGGCGAAGGACCAAGGGACGAAGCGATCGACGACTTCGTTGGTCGCTGCCAGCAGGTATTCATTGAGCGGCTCGAAGTAACAGTAGGTGTCGGACCGCTGCCGGAATTTTGACCACACGTAGGTGCTCGACGCGCGCCAACTCGAATGCAGGAAGATCGCTTCCTCGGTCGGGACCTTGACCATCTTTCTTCCTCCGGCATCCTGCAAGACGAAAATCAACCGGGTCGGTTTCGGACAAGGCCCGGTTGAACGATTAAGCGATTACCGAGACGCTGTTCGATGTAGAGGCCGACGGCGTCTGTCCGGCATTCTGATTGTTTTGCTGTAAGTCCTGCTGCAAGGACGCAAACGTACCCTGCGCGCTTGAGAGATCCCCGGACTGCAGCTCGCTGCCGAGCTCGTCAAACAGCTGATTTACCTCACTCGATCCGCTGCCGCTCTCGCTGTGATGGTGGTGATGCCCGCGGGTGGTTGCTTGGCTCTGGAATGCCTGCTGAATCGTTGTGTAGTCCTGCTGGGCGGCCGACAGGTTGCCGGATTGCAGATCCTGCGAAAGCTGACTGAATGCCTGGGCGATAGGATTGTTGTTCTGCGACGATGAAGTCGAACCGCTCTGCGGCTGGAGCTGCTGCAAGGCGGTAAAATCCGACTGCGCCGCGGACAGGTTACCCGACTGCAGATCCTGGCCAAGTTGCTGGAACACCTGCTGCAGCTCCTGAGAGTTGTTCTGTACCGTCTGGCCACTATAGAAACTGCTAGAAATGCCCGACACCGACATGGTGACCTCCTAAAATGGGATCTAAGACTCCAGAGTCTTAATCGGCATCGTTCCGCTTGAACTTTAATGCCGCCAAGTCCTAACAGGGAAGCACGTACCTTGCCAAAGCCTGCCCGGCTTATGTCCGCCGTCAAGATGCAGAGTCGACAATACTTAGCCGATCCCAAGCGAGACAGCAGCAGTTACGCTGGGCAGAGTTTGCCGATGCCCAAGCCGGCAACCGCTGCCGGGCGAGCCTGCACGGCGTTCTGCGACCGGGGGGCCTGCGGGTTCACACACTCTCGGGAGCAGCCTTTCGTTCGCGCATCTAGGGAGCGGTCGCTCCCCGCGCCGTCAGCGGCTGCTTCAGTTGGGCGGCAAACTGCTGGGCCTGTTCATCGGAAAACCGAAGCTGACCTTCGAGGATGAAGGTCAACTGGTCGGCGCCGGCATCCTGAAATTGTATTTTCTGCAGGATCGCGGATTGTTCTGCGGCGGGCGGCAGAGTGGCCTTCAGGTCGGAGATTTTTTGCAGCGCGGACAGAAGCGACGCGGCGATTTCCTCGCGCAGGTTCTCGCCGAGGTCTCCGGATCGCAGCAGGTTGCGAAGAAATCCTTCGGCATTGACCCGGCTCATTTCCGAATCGACGCGCAGGCTGGCATTGGCTGGCGGAGGATTCGGTGAGCTCGGACTGGGCTGCAGCGAGGGCATGAGTTTGACCTCGATTTCGGCGTCCCCGGAAGTGACTTCCATGGGGCTTGAGCTGGCGCTTCCCGGCGTGCACACCCAACGCTCGTAGTGCAGGTTGGCCACCACCAAGCTGAAAGGAGCCAGAGGCGTAAGGGTCGCCTGTTGAAGCTCGATGCGCTCACCGCAGCGTGGCTCACGCGTGATGGCAGAGCGCAGAATGCGCGTGATGTTTTGCTGCAAGTCAGAAAGGTCCGCGACCAGCCGCAGGCCAAAAACATTATGCCCGTCCTCGGCCACGCTCCGCGACATGACGCCCGAGGTGGGGATGGCGAGCGTTTGGCCGGCAATGTTGATCGAGTTGGTGATCTTGGGGAGACCGACCGCGAGGCCCTGGCTCTCCGGGTCGAGGAGAATGCCCATCTCTTTGCCCAGATCAAGTTGCTCACTCTGGAAGCCTGCCAGTTCCTTGTCCAGGCTGGCGACAGAATTGGCGAGCCCTGCCCGGTCGGGCGCGGGCGTCTGCATGATCAGATCGAGGGCTTTCAGCTGTTTGTCGAGCTCGCCATCCCCTTTGGCCAACTTGGCGGTGATTTCCTTGAGTCCGGATTTTTGCGCGTCGGAAAATGAGCTGAGAAAATTTTGATTGCCGGCACGCACTCTTGCCAGGGCCTCATCGAGAGCGGCCTCGCCATCGGCCAACGCCGGGGTTTTCGGCAGAGACTCGCGAAAGGTTTTCAAGCGGTCGCTGGCCGCCTGCGTGTATTCCGAGATCTTGGCGAACGCAGCACGCTGTTCGGGAGTGGCTTGCACGGCCATGGAGCGGCGAAAGTTTTTGAGATCATCCTCGGAGTTGAGCCCGCCGTGTGGAGTGGGACAGTCGTGGAGGCAGATGACGGGCATGGTGTTGTGTCCCCCGCCGCCGCCCGCCCCGGGTGCACCGCCTCCGCCGCCGCCTCCCCCCCCGCGCTGGGCATAGAGGGTGCCCGGACCCGCGAGCAAGGCGATGCCAAACATCAGTGCGGTTAACCGCGGTGCAGCACCAGGAAAACTCGGCATAAAGCGTGAAGATACCCCGTTGCCAGATACGACCGGAAGGAGGTTCCTTGCGGAAGATCGGCCAGCTCTCCGGGTATTTTACTAGCAACCGACTCTGGAGTCATAAACAGAAATGCCGGTTCGAGGCGGCATCGGCGCGGCACCTCGGGGCGCAGACGCTGTCGGCTGCCCGGCGATTACCGCGGTACTCACTCGACAGGCGAAAAAAATGCGACAATAGACTTAAGTGATCGCGACTCCGTCATTTACGTAACTTTACGAAGCGATTTACGAAGGAAACAAGGCGCAGGCTTGCGCAACCCGCCAGCTCGCGCGTGTCTCTAAGTTGATAGTCTCTGCCTGATGCCGGTGACCCAAATTCCGTCTCGCGATCCGTTGTCCCGCGATCCCTCGCCTGGCCCGTCAACGGCTCCGCCGGACGAGCAACCCGAGCAGCGCGATCTGTTTGAAGCCGAACATTGGGAGACGGCGTATCGCAGCTTCAATCCCGACGATGTTCCGCATCTTCTGATTCAGTTGCAGGACGATCTGTCACGGGCGCGCAAACGTGAAGCGCTCTGGCTGTCGGTCATCCTTCACTTGATGGTCATTATCCTGCTTGTGAACAGCGAGAAACTGATGTCGCTTTTGCCGCACCGGACGCTGGATCTGGCGATCCGCACCGATGCGGACCGGTCGAAAGACGCGACCTTCCTCGAACTGCCTCCCGATGAGCAGAAGCTGACGCGGCGTCCTGAAGCCAAGGTGATGTCGGACAAAGACCGCATCGCCACCAGCAAGGCTCCGCAGATCAATCGTGAGGACTTGAAGAAGATTCTGCAAAGTACGCATCCCGGGCAGCCGGGCGCGAACGTGCAGGCGCCTCCGGCGCAAGGCCAGCCGGCGCAGGCGGCGCAGAATCCACCGCCCACGCCCGCCGATAATCAGCAGCCGGGACTGACTCCGCCGCAAACCAGCGATCAGACGGCGCAGTTACGGATGCCGCCGCAGAGCAATCGTCCGGTGCCGAATTTCAACACCAATACCTACGCCGGCTCGGCTCTGGATCAAGCGGAACGGGCGGCGGCCGAGAGCCGCGGACGCTACGGATCCGGGCAAGGAGGCGATTACGGCCTCAGTCGCGGCCGTGGCGGCTACAAAGCGCTCGGACCGGCGGAAATCCTCACCGACACCATGGGCGTGGATTTCGGGCCCTACATGACCCGGATCGTGCAAATCGTGAAGCAGAACTGGTACAGCATTATGCCGGAGTCGGTGGGCCCTCCGATCTTCAAGCAGGGCAAACTGGCCATTGAATTTGTCATCCTCAAGGATGGCAAAACGGCCAACATGATCGTTCGCGCCTCGTCGGGCGACACGCCGCTCGATCGCGCGGCGTGGGGAAGCATCACGATGTCTGCGCCCTTTCCGCCGCTGCCGAAAGAATTTCCCGGCCAACTCCTCGGGCTGCGGTTTTACTATTTTTACAACCTCGATCCCAATAGCTCGGAAATGAAATAACTTCGCCGCACGAGCTCTGAGCGCCGAACCACAAGGACCGGCGAATCGCTCGATGTCTCGGATTCGGTTGCGCGAGGGGAAAGACTTGCCAGCCAGATCCTCGGTCGGGCGCGAGGCGCACCCCTAAAGGACACGCGGAAGCAGTTTCCCGGTGCGTCTCTGATAGTCTTCGTACTCCGCGCCGAAACGAGCCGCCAGCAGGTGTTCTTCCTGCCGGATTCGATCGAAAATGAAAGCCGCGGCTAATGCCAGGATTGGTAAGGCAAGGATGCTGGCGAACACCAACGCGATTCCGGTGGGAGTGAGCAGCAGGCTTAGGTACAGCGGGTGGCGGATGCGGGCGTAGATACCGTGCTGCACCAGGCGATGGTCGGGCTGCAGAGTTACATAGGCGCTGAAGTTTCTGCCCAGTGTTTTCAGGCCCGCAATGCGGACCGTGACTCCGACGGTGAAAAGCAGCAGCCCCAAGCAGCGCCAGTAGCCGTGTTGGAGGGTCAGGATTCGGTTTCGATCGGCGAAAGGGAGAAACCAAAGCAGGGCCAGCGACAAAACCAGGAGAACCGCTAGCTGGATGGTTTGGTCGGTGACTGACTCTGCGCCCTTTCGGAGCGGGTGAAAGTCCAGTTTGAGAACCGCGGCGGCGAGGACAGTGGCGAGCGCCATGGCTGCCATTGCGGAGCGTACTGGATTTTCGAAAAACGCTGCCAGATTGTCCAAACCCCATCCCCACAGGACCAGCAAAGCCACGGATAGGAATGGACTGCCGAGGGTGAGGGTCGAGCGCAGCATGGGAAGCAGACAGCGGCAGGCCAGGAAGACCCATTCTATATAATTTTGTCGAACGGATTGGTTCCGGAAAGCGAGAAACCCATGCGCACGCGAATCCGAAACGGGCTGATTCCGATTCCGCAAAGCTGCCTGACGGCGCTGCTTATGCTTCCCGGGCGTTTGCTCGCTTTGCCGGTGATCTGGGTGCTTGTTCGATGCTGGCGTTTGCCTGAATAGAGGCGCGTCTTGCCGGGCTCGAACCCTCGCCTCAATCCCTTTGTTTCCAGGAAATAGGACGAGCCGGCTGCCGCGATTTTTCTGTCATTGCGGTTCGCTGGGGCGACCGGAGGTGCGCCCTCGATCGCGATCGCAGGCAGAGGGTTGGAGTGTCTTCTGGAGCAGACAATCGTGTGCCGCACTCTTGACCCCGAATCGATGTCACTCGGTCCGCCGCGGGGTTTCGATTTCGATGCGGAAAGTTATTACGGCGTGCGGGATCGTTCCGCTTGTCGGCCAGCCCCGCTGTGCACGTTTCTGTCACTGCGAGATGGTGTTTGCGGGGATATCGCAATCCGTAGAAACCTCACATTGAGGCGAATTCGGGGACTGGAGCGCGGATCGACCGGCAAGGCTCGGGCGTCGTGGCAAACGACTCAGGAGCCGGCTAGCAACCGCTGTTTTCATTGGTTTGCCGCGATCATTGGCGGTACGCCACTCTGGCGTCGAGGGTTGCGAGCCTTATTCGGCAAGCCCCGCATCTAAATTGCGAGCAGCTTAGGAAACGGAGATTACCCTGATTCTCAGCCGAGTTCTATTTTTTGCGATATTTCTTTTGGCGGTCTACGCCATCCAGCGCTTTTGGTTCTTGCGGGCGTGGTCGTGGATCGGTTCGTTTTCGAGCCTCAACTGGCGGTTTGGGCTGCAAGCGGGGCTGATTGCGCTGGCGGCTGCGCTGCTGGCTACGCTGCTGGATCCGCTATTGGGGCATGGGGTCTCGCGGGTTGGTTTGGGGAGTCTGAACCTTGGCAAATGGTTCAGCACGATTGCTCGCTTGTGGCTGGTGGCTTCGCTGTTTGGATTCCTGGCGGTGAAATCGGTGGGGGCGATTGAGAGGGTTACTGACCTCGCAGCTCGGCTCCTTTCCGGTTCCGGTGCCGAGGCTGGCGGGTTCAGTTCTTCGCGACGGACATTTTTCCAGTATGCGGCCGTAGTGGCGGGAGGATTTCCGTTTCTGGCGGCTACCTATGGGTTTGCCGCGGGACGATTGCGCTACACCATCGAACAGATCGACGTCCCTGTCGCGAACCTTCCTCCGCAGCTGGAGGGGCTGCGCATTGCCCAGCTCAGCGACATCCACATTGGGGATTACATGCCTCCCCGAGAAATTGCTCGCGCCGTAAATATGGCCAACTCTCTACGGCCCGACATTGCATTTATTACCGGAGACTTCGTCTCTGGCGAAGGCGATCCGCTGGAGGTTTGCATCGGCGAATTAAGCCGGCTGCGGGCCCCGCTGGGGGTGTGGGGATGCAATGGGAATCACGAAATCTATGCCGGCGTGGAAGACGAGGCCGAGCGGCTGTTTCGCGAAAAGGGCATGCAGCTGCTGCGAGCGGCGGCGGTGGTGATTGAGCATAACGGCGGGCGATTGAATCTGATGGGTGTCGATTATCAGCGCGATCGGATGACCGGCAGCGAGGGCGAACCTCGTCGCCCCATGCTGGCCGAGGTCGAGCATCTGGTTCGGCGCGATATGCCGAACCTTTTGTTGTCGCATAATCCGAATTCGTTTCCCCGGGCCTCCTCGTTGGGTATCGAGCTTAGTTTGGCCGGGCACACGCACGGCGGACAGGTGAAGGTTGAGATTGTGGATCATAGCGTAAGCCCGGCTCGGCTGATTTCTCCGTTTGTGGCCGGGCTGTATCGTCTGCCCATGCCCGCAAACGGCGGCGAGCCGGCCGACCGGCGTGGCTTGACGACGGCCGCTCTTTATGTGAATCGCGGGTTGGGGACGTTCGGGTTCCCGGTGCGGATTGGGGTGCCTCCCGAGATTACGCTGCTGACGTTGCGGAGAGGGTAGGCGTTTCGTTCGGACCGTCCATTCTCGTCGCCTCCCAGGTGCTGGGTTGGCCTTTCAGTTCCACGCCAAGGCAATAGAAAATCCGCCCTCCCCGATCTGCCCTTTCGGTCACCCTCGCAGAAGCCCTTGGCTAGGCAGAGGCCTTTCTTGTCCCAATGTCGCCGAGACTGGTTGCATCGTCAAAATAGGACGAGGCGGCAGAGGTGTGGTTCGCGTCTTTGAAGCAACTTTCGCGCCATTGGAGCAACTGAGGATCTATATTCAGGAGCCACCGCGCGACCAGACCTGGCGAGTGTGAGCGAGAAGCGCGGCGAAGGATGGGGCCGATCGACGCCCTAAGCGACGTCAGAGCCGAGTTTTTCCACAACCGGAAACGACTGGAGCTTGTCCAGGCTCTCCATCGTTCGTGCCAGGATTTCGTCGGGCGATCCCTGGGCAACTACCGGGAGCAGGAGACCCAGCTTCTTATAGAACTCGATGAGGGGTGCGGTGCTTCGTTCGTAGGCCTCCAGGCGCACGGTGACGGACTCGGGGCGATCATCTTCGCGCTGGAACAAGCATCCGCCGCAGCGATCGCAGACGCCCTGGCCTTGCGACGGTCTTTCAGTGACATGGTAAACGGCCTTGCATTTTTCGCACGTGCGACGGCCGCTCAGGCGCCGGACGATTGCCTCTACCGGCAGTTCGTAGTTGACGACCGCGCTGACCGAGAGCTTTTCACTTTCCATCAACCTTTTCAGACTCTCGGCCTGAGCGAGGGTGCGCGGAAAGCCGTCGAGGATGAAGCCGCCGCAGTTGAGCAGGCAGTGGCTGCGCTCGCGTACCATGGCCCAGACGGTGGAGTCGGGCACCAGTTCGCCGCGGCGCATATAGTCGAGTGCTTCCCTCATGGCCGGCGATTGCTCGCAGTCTTTTCGTTTCCCGGCCGCGCGAAAGACATCGCCGGTCGAGAGATGGCAGGCACCGAGGCGCTCGGTGAGAAGTTCGGCTTGCGTCCCCTTGCCGACGCCGGGCGCGCCCAGCAGGATCAGCCTCCAGGGGTTCCGGCGTTCGGCTGGCCGGAGCAGGCAATTTGTTGAGCCATCGGTCGACGGCCCTTGCAACCAAGCCAGGCGATCGTTCTTGATGGGTGCGCTCATGCTCAATGAATCTACGCTCGAGAGCGGTGCTTGCAGTGACGGTCGTCACATATGTAAGCCCGGATGATCAGCAAGCGGCAGTGGCCTCTATCGGCCGGCGGGTGCACCGGGTTGGACTCAGGCCGTTCCCCAGATCTCGCCGATTACGCGCTCGAAGTTTGCGCCCAGGACTTTCTCGATCACCGCTGCGGGCTGGCCGCGTTTGGCGAGCTCGCTGGCGATGACTTCCATGTGGTCGGGCCCGTTGAGATCGGGGACAAAAGGATAGCGATCTTCGCCGGGAGCGCCGATGCCCAGTTTCCTGCGGCGCGCGATGTCTTGCTCGAACGCGGCCTTCTGTTCGGAGGTCAGAACGGTTTTCTCGATTGAGCCATCAGATCCGATGCCGACGTGGTCGGCTCCGCAAACGTCGATGGCATGCACGATGTGGTCGAGCACGTGTTCGCGGGTGGGCACGGTGGGCGACGCGACGACATAGGGCATGAGGTAGACGCCGAAGTAGCCTCCGCGATCGGCCAGCGACCTCAGGATCTCGTCAGGCTTGCTGCGAGGATGGGAGTAAACGGCGGCGCATCCGGAGTGGGAGATGAGCACCGGTTTGTCCGATTGGGCGATGCCCTCGGCAGTGGTGCGATAGCCGCTGTGGCTCAGATCGAGGGCGATTCCCAGTTCGTTCATCTTTTTGACCGCGGCAATGCCGGCCTTGCTCAGACCGGCATTGCCGGGCTCGAGGCATCCATCGCCGAAAAGGCTGCGGTTGTTGTAGGTGAGCTGCATGATACGCACGCCCAGGCGGCGAAAGGTCTTGATGCGATCCGGATCCTGTTCGAGAAACTGCGTCTCCTGAAAGCCGGGCATGATTCCGATTTTGCTTTCGCGCTTGGCGCGGAGGATATCGGAATGGCAGCGGACGATGAGGAGGGTCTGGGGACAGTGGTCGACCAGATGGTGCAGGCTGGCGAGCCGGTTAATGGTGTCTTCGAAGGCGGGAGCAGAGACCGTCACGTTGACGGCAGTAATGCCGGATTGGCGGACTTCCGCGACGGTTTCGGCGTTCGGCAGCGCATCCATGGCGATGAACGGGTCGCAAAGGGAATCGACAACGATGGCGTTTTTGTAGAGCGCGGCGATCGAAGCCGTGGCAGTCGAGCCGCCAAACGGCATTTGCGCGAACCGGCGCGGGATGCCGACCGAGGCGGCCGCCATTTTCAGAATGCGGAGATGAAAGTCGCGACGATGCATGGGCTTCGCTCCGGCCGGATTTTAGAGAGCCGAGTACTTCGGAAACTTTTGTCAGTTCGCATCCCAGTTTCTTGGAACATTCACGTACGAACGATCGAGTTGGGCGACGGATGGACAGCCGAGCAGGCGCAGCGTGCGTCCGAGATCGGTGCGGAGAATTTCGATGGCACGATGAACTCCAGCTTCTCCGGCGGCGGCCAGGCCATAGGCGTAAGCGCGTCCGCAAAGCACGGCGCGGGCGCCGAGCGAGAGGGCCTTGACAATATCGGTGCCGCGGCGAACGCCCCCATCCATCAGGATTTCGGTTTGGCCGTGGACGGCCTGTACTACTTCGGGCAAAGCGCGCAGGGAAGCGGGCACGCAATCGAGCTGGCGTCCGCCGTGGTTGGAAACGGAGACGGCCGCGGCGCCTTCCTGAACGGCGCGGCGGGCGTCGTCGGCGGTCAAGATGCCCTTGACCACGATGGGGCCGCGCCAGACTTCGCGGATCCACTTGAGGTCGCTCCAGGTCACGGTGGATTCTGCGAGGGCAGCGGCCACGTCAATGAGCGGCAGGGGACCTTTGCCGGGAACGACGACGTTCGGCAGCGCGGGCAGGCCACCATCTCGCAGGAAGCCGGCGAGCCATCGCGGGCGGGAGAAGATTTGCGGCAGGTAAGGGAGTTTTTCGAAGGCGCTGCCGCTGATCAGTTCTTTCATTCCGTTGCGGTGATCACGTTCTCGGATTCCGCTGACGGCGGTGTCGATGGTGACCACGAGAGCGGAAAATCCAGCGCGCCGAGCGCGTTCGATCGTGCCCTCGGCGGCCGCGCGACCCCCCACAAGATAGAGCTGATAAAACACGGGGCCGGCGGAGGCAGCTTTGACGTCTTCCAGTTTGTGCCCGGAGATGGTGGAGAGAATGTAGGCAGTGCCGGCCTTGCCCGCGGCTCGCGCGGCGCCAACTTCACCTACGGGGTGGATAAGCCGGCTGTAGCCTACGGGCGCGAGCAGAAAAGGGAGTTCGAGATCGAAGCCGAGAACCTTGGTCGACAGGCTGCAATCAGCGAAGGCGACGGCGTGGCGAGGGCGGAAGGTGACATCGTCATAGACGCGGCAATTTTCGCGGAGTGTAACCTCACCTTCGGCGCCTCCATCGAGGTAGTCGAATACGGACCGGGGCACGCGCCGTTGGGCGATGGCGCGGAAATCGGAAATGCAAACGACGCGGGGAGAAGCGACCGAGCGTTCGGATCGAGTCATGGAGGGTCAGGCTCGAGAATTGGCAAAAGCAGGTTGATGGTATCACTGATCGGAGGCAGAGACGAGCCGAGCCCGGGTTGCACCGGGCCTCAGAGCGATCACTTCGGCGGTTGCGCACGCCGTCCGAGGGCGGCGAACAGGGGCGCGCCCCAGCCTCCGATGGCGAGCAGCGAACCGAACAGAATGATGGCGTCAAAGCTGGATCGTCCCTCGCGCACGAAGTAAACGTCTTTCAGGTTGAGCCAGAGGGCGAATTCATCGAGTGTGAGGGCCGCCCCTACCCCGTAAAGGAGCGACATCAAGCCGCTGGCAAACAGCGAGGAAGCGTCGCTTCCCGTGCCAAATTCACAGAGCCAGCCGTAGCCGACGGCTAACAGAATCAGGATTCCGGGCACCAGGTGATGGACGTGGCGGCCGTCCATGATGATGTAGTGGAACGGCGGAATGTGGTGCAGGATGCAGAACACCATCCCCCGCACGATGGCAAAGGTCAGAAAGAAGCTGACCGAGGCCAGAAACAATCTGCGCCGGGGCCGGTCGGCGATGTGCTCGCGCAAGAGCGGACCGAGGCGCGTGCCATGCAGAAGAATGAGCAGGACCGCAGTCACCGCCAGCAGAAGCAAGGCAAGGATGGCAGCGTTACTCCAGTCCATGGGGAATTAAACCTCAATCCCGGTGCCTGCGGCAACCGGCGGCTTGGCGGATCGACGATGGACCTCGGATGCGCGATCGAACAATTGCGGGATAGAATGTCAACCTAGAGGGGTATCAGGAACGAGGGGCGGGGCACTTGCACAACCACAAATTGCGGCTTTTGCAGCGGGTTTCCACGGGTCTTTTTCTCTTGCTTACCTTCGCCGCAATGGCGCAGCCAGTCCCTGAGGGCCTGTTCCACGGGCTCAAATGGCGACTGATCGGGCCCTTCCGCGGTGGCCGCGCGGTGGCCGTGGCCGGAGTGCCAGCCGACTCGACGACTTTTTATTTTGGCGCGGTGAACGGCGGTATTTGGAAAACGAGCGATGCCGGAGTGACCTGGACGCCGATTTTCGATGGCTATCCCGTGGCATCAATCGGTGCGCTGGCTGTAGCCCCTTCGGCGCCAAAGACCATTTATGCCGGAACGGGCGAAAGCGACATTCGCGAGGATCTTTCTTCCGGCAACGGCGTGTACAAGTCGCTCGACGGCGGCGCCACCTGGAATCACATCGGGTTAGAGGATACGCGCCAGATCAGCCGGATTGTGGTCGATCCGCAGGATGCGAACACGGTTTATGTTGCGGCTTTGGGACACGCCTATGCCGCCAACGACCAGCGCGGGGTCTACAAGTCCGTCGACGGGGGGGCGCACTGGGCGCGGGTTCTCGATCTGGGGTCGGAAATCGGCGCTTCGGATTTGGCGATTGCTTGTTCTGCGCCGCAGCTGTTGTTTGCCGGGGCGTGGCAGGTGCGGCGCCCGGCCTGGAGTTCGTATGCTCCGACCGACGGGCCCGGCAGCGGGCTGTATCGCTCCGAAGACGCGGGCAGGACCTGGAATCGGCTGGTCGGCAACGGGCTTCCGGAAGGCGCCTGGGGAAGGGTCGGGGTCGACGTCGCGCCCGACGGCAAGCGCGTGTATGCGCTCATCGAAGTGAAAAATTCAGCGGCCAAAACGTCGGGCCTTTACCGCTCCGACGACGGAGGCAACAGCTGGACGCTGGCCAACGCCGACGCTCGCTTGACCAGCCGGGCATGGTACTTCAATCGCGTCACCATTGATCCCGGAAATCCAGACGTCGTTTACCTGCCGAACGTGGCTCTCTATCGATCGGAGGACGGCGGGAAGAGCATTTCGGTCGTGCGGGGCGCGCCGGGGGGAGACGACTATCACCAGCTGTGGATCGATCCGAAAAATTCCGCCAGCATGGTGCTGGCAACCGATCAGGGAACGACGATCAGCCTGAACCGGGGCACGACCTGGAGCAGTTGGTACAACCAGCCCACGGCGCAGCTCTATCACGTGACCACCGACAATCAGTTTCCTTACGTTGTCTACGGGACGCAGCAGGATAGCGGTAGCATGGCAGTGGTAAGCCGGACCGACCACGCTCAGATCACGCCGCGCGACTGGTTCTCGGTCGGGCCGAGCGAGAGCGGCTACATGGTGGTCGATCCCAAGGACCCGGCCATCATTTATCTGACCGGAACCTACGGTCCGGTTTCCCGCTATGACAAGCGGACCGGGCTCAGTCAGGACATCAGTCCTTGGCCCGCATTTGCGTGGGACGCCGGGATCGAGATGCGCAAGTATCGCGATCCTTGGACCCCGGTGCTGGTTGTTTCTCCTGCCGACCCGACGACGCTCTATTTGGGGACGCAATATGTGATGAAAACCGTCGATGGGGGCCTGCACTGGGAGACGATCAGTCCCGATCTGACAGGAGCGACGGGGGAAGCGGGCGATCGGGGTGGAGCAGGAGGCAAAAAGCCGGTTGTCGCGACCGTGGAGAACGCCAAGCGGCTGGGCTTTGGAGTCGTGTTCACGATTGCGCCATCGCCGCTCGACCGCAATCTGATCTGGGCGGGGAGCGACACGGGACTGATTCATTGCTCGCGCGACGGTGGAGAGACCTGGAACGACGTTACGCCGCCGGGGCTGAGCGACTGGAGCAAAATATCGCTGCTCGAAGCCTCGCATTTCGATGCCGCCGTGGCCTATGCGGCCGTTGACCGTGGCCGCCTCGACGATCAGACGCCCTACATTTACCGAACCCGCGACTACGGCGCTACCTGGCAACGGATCACCGCAGGAATTGCGGCTCCGGCGTTTGTCCGCGCGGTTCGCGAAGATCCGCAGAGCCGAGGATTGCTTTTTGCCGCAACCGAATTTGGCGTCTACGTTTCCTTTGACGAGGGGGATCACTGGCAGTCTCTGCAATTGAATTTGCCGATAACCGGAGTTCGCGATCTTACCGTTCACGGCGATGACCTGGTGGCGGCCACGTTCGGGCGTTCTTTCTGGATTCTCGATAACCTCGCGCCGCTGCGACAGGCGCTGGAGGCGGGAAAGTCGAGCGGACCATGGCTGTATCGGCCGTCCACGGCGGTTCGCGTCGACAATGACGTCTTCACCGGCACGCCGCTGCCTCCCGAGGAACCGACGGGGGAGAATCCTCCGAGCGGCGCGATGATCGATTATTTTCTTCCGGCGGCGTGCAGCCGCGTCCTGCTCGAAGTTTTCGATGCGCAACAGAATCTGGTTCGCAAGTTTACTTCCGACGATCATCCCGCCGAAGAACTGAACGGACCGAAATACCTGCCGCTTCCGGTGGCCGAGCGCTGGTTCGCCAAGCCGGAAGTGCTGGAGAAGACCGCCGGGATGCACCGCTTTGTCTGGAACCTCACCTGGGGCAATTCGGGCGGCCCGAGCGCAGACGAGGACTCGGAAACGCGCAATCCGAGTGGGCCAAAGACCGTACCGGGGGTGTATGAGGTCCGGCTGACGGTCGATGGAAAAACGCAAACACAAGCGCTGAAAATCGTCATGGATCCACGCTCCGCTGCAACCCCGGAATCCCTGGCCCAGCAGTTGCAGCTGGGACGGCAGATCTTTGACGAAACCATCACCGCGCGCCGGGCACTGGCGGAGATCGGCGCGCTCCAGAAACAGCTGGCTGACCGGCAGCAGAGATTGGACGCGCACCGACTGGCGCTCAAGTCCGCGCTGGCGGACCTGGCTTCGGAAGTCGGCAGGATTGTTACCAATGCGGAACACGCCGATGGCGGCTCCGGATTGCAGAATGCCTACTCCGCTCTCGCCTCGGCACTGCGCGTGATCGAAAACGGAGATCGGGCTGTGCCTTCGCAAGCGATCGCGCTTTATCGGGAGTCGAGCGAAAGGGTGAAAGCGCGCATCGCAGAGTGGACGAAATTGAAGGCAACGAAATTGACGAAAATCAACCAGCAGCTGCAGGAAGCGAATCTTGCTCCGGTCGCAACGGCTGAGATTGAGCGGCAGGTGGAAAGTCTGGCGTCGCGCTAGAGCGGTGCCAGAGCCGATCCGAGCTTCTTTTTCCGCCGCTCCAAGTTGTCCCCGGGCACGAGTGCAACGTGGATTTGGCGGATAACCTCAGTACAGCGATGGTCGAGACGAGGCGCCAAGCAGGGCGTTATTCATGTTGAAGATCGTATGGTCACCTTCATTTCCGCCCCATGCGAACATCAAATTGACCATGGGAAAGCCGCCGGCTCGAAGAGTGAGTCCCGTGGCAAAGCTGTGTTTCAGGTGACTGAATCCGAGGTCGCCGCGGGTGAGCGACACGGTTCCCTGATCCGCCAGAAAGCGGAAGCCGAACGGTCCCCAGATGGAGTGCTCGACGTTTTCCTGTAGCAACAGGATGTTCGGAGCGCGGAAGCGATAGTCCTGATAGCTGCCGAGCGAGGGCGCACCGTCGATGTCGGAACCACCCAAGGTCGGCTGAAAATAAAACGGTACCGCACTGGTTCCCGAGGTTATCGATTCGGAGAGCAAGAGTCGCAAATTGACCGATCCGTTCAGATTGTGGGAGCGCGAACTCGGTGCGCGTAATAAGGGCGGACATGGCTCGCTGGTAGGCGCGCAGTGATCGGGGCCATTGGTGTCGCTGTCGGCAGGCGCCGACTGGGTCGAGCCGTACACGTCGAAGGTGTGATTCAGGTCGGTCGTCCAGCGCAAGAAAGACGACTGCGAATTCGAGGGTGCGAAGAACTGTTGAAAGTTCGCCAGGTAGTTCAACTGCCAGTGGTCGCCGAACCGGGGCTTGATGCGAACGCCCTCGCCCAGTTGGAAAAATCCGGGCTGGCTGCTCAAACCCGGCGCCGTCGCATTCGTATAAAGAGCTTCAATCGAGGGGAACGATTGTCCGTACTCGCCCCTGAGATTGACGAAGCGGCCGTTGATTTCGCCGAGCAGCGCAAGATTCAGCTTGCGAATCGCCGGCCATTCAAAAACCGGCTTGACGGCACTGCCGCCAACGATGGTTTGCGTCATGCCAAACACGGACGCTCCGGCGGGTGTGGAATTAATGCCGAGGCCGTAGAAATTGATTTTGTTCAGAGAAATCGACTGCGCATACAGGTTGAAGACCGTGAAGGGGTGGACAAGATTGCTCGGCCGCTTCGGGGCGGGTTTGGTTTCGGTGGCGTTGCCGGGCGACGGAACGATGACATGGATCTGCTCGGGTGGAGTGTGGATCAGCTTCATGTAACCGCCAGCCCGCCACGAGGCATTGCTCGACGCGACCGCGTCTACATCCCAGGTCAGCCGCCAATCCGTGGTGTGCTTGTCGGCGACAAACGCCGGTCCGAGAGCGAATCCGTTCTGCGGCGGCATGCTGCCCGCCGCAATGTGAAGCGGGTGGTCGGTAAACAATTCGTAGGCGCATCCAGGCACGGAGTGGAAGCTGAAATCCTGGCAAGCATCGGCAACCCGTTCGCCCTCGCGGCGGAAGTCTGCGTGCAGCCTGTCCTCTTGTGCCAGGGTCATTGCCGAAGCAAACGCGAGCAACACCGCCAGACTCCAACGCATACCGTCTCCTCAAAACGCCCGCTGTCTACGATCCGTTACCGTCGTTTCCCATCGTCACCGGGGGAGTTCGCCGCTTTTTTCTTGACCCTCGGGCTGGCAGGGTTCTTCTCTGCGCGGCTTCGCTTGCTCGCTTTCGGATTGCTCACCATCGGCTCAGGCGCAGCTGCCGCAAGATCGACGACGCGCCCGGCGCGGGCGGCCGCTGCCTCCGCATGCGCGTGCTGGATGGCCTCGGTCACCTCGCGACAGTACCGCGCCGCCTCCGCCTGAGTCTTGATGGCGTTGATATAGATCTTGCTGCGGAAGCGCACAGGCAGCCGCTGCTCGGCGCCGTGCAAATGTTCGATCTGATTCCTGAGCAGCGACGACACCGGGCGGTCTGGATTCATCGCAGTTTTCGGCGGTCGGGGCACATGAATGAGGGTCACGTTGGTGGGTCCTTTCCTGGGCGCAATTCTAGACATCGAAATCGGGGCAATCCTGTCGCATAACATCGAGTGACAGCACGTCGAGGAATGTATCGGCGGCAATCTCCCGAGCGGTTCGCAGCGGATAGTCTCCCAAAAAGTGCTTGGTCACGGTTGCGGGAATCGAAGCGTGCTCAAAAATGCGGCCGCCGATCACCGTCGCTTTGGGTATCCACGGCGAGATCAGAATCGCGGGCACGCGCACGCCCAGGCGGTCAAAGGCAAACGTCGCTCCCGTCCCCGTGTCATTGGCGGAGGCGACAAAGCCGTCCCGCGCGTTGGGCGAACAAGCGGGCGGCGGGACGTGATCATAGATCCCTCCGTGCTCGTCGTAGACGACCAGAAGCGCACTGCTCTGCCACAGGCTCGGGTTCTGCTTGATGGCTTTGTAGACCGAAGCGATGAACAGTTCTCCCGCTTGCACGTTGCTGTCAGGATGCTGATCATTCTCCAGTTCTTCTCCGTCATCGCCGTCATGATCGTTGTAGTTGGGCTCGATAAACGAATAGTCCGGCAGATTGCCCTTGCTCGTGTCATCCAGGAATTGGGTCCAGGTGCCGAAAAGCTCGGGCTGATTCTGCAGCAGGTTGGCCACTTCCATCGTCGAACTGGTCGTATCGTAGTAATAGAGCTTCGAGGTGTGTTTCGGATTTGCGTCGATCAAGCGGTCATAAATACTCTTGAACGGCGGATTGACAAAGACCGGGTTCATGTCGACTCTGCCGAATGAGGTCCCGTAGTGCGCAAAGGCCCGATTGCAAATGGTCGGTCCGGGAATCGACGCAAACCAGCGATTAAAGACCGCGAACTCCAGTGCTAAGGTGGTCAGCACGGGGAGCTGATTTTGCGCGAAGTAATACATGATCTTCTGCGAATGCCCGACATCTTGCCGCTGGTTGAAGTAGCTTTTCACGAAACCCTGCATGTTGGGCGTGCGGGTGAGACTGGTATCGCCACCAAAGATCTGCAGGTCGACGGCGGGGAAATGATGATCGGGATCGGGATCGAGCTGCCCCTGGAACTCGGCGAGCGGCTGCGGCTTAACGGGAGCACCCGTAGTGTCGGGATTGCTCAGTGCGTCGGTGATCCCATCGATTCTCGGATCCACGGCTTGCAGAGATCCCAGCATATGATCGAACGACCGGTTCTCCATCATCAGAACGACGATGTGTTTGAGAGCGTCTAAACCCTGCGGCATAACTCCTCCCGATGCGACTGACTGGAGTGCAATTCCGCCGGTTTTGAGACGGCGGCATCCGATCGAACGCAGACCAATTCAGGAAAATTTTATGGGGAAGACCACGCGCTCCGCGAACCTAGGGAAGAGTCACCACGAATTTACGGCCGACCAGACCTTCGATCCTTGTGACTGCGGAGAAACAATAGACCAGCATCCTTTTCATTGTCAATGAAAACTTGACACCATGAAAACTTCCACGGCGACCTGATCCGGCCGTCCCCTGCGAACGGCACATGCACTTTGCAAAATAACCCACCAGGGGACGCGGAAGCAAGCCAGGCGTTTTGCCCTACCGAAGCATCGCTCAACCTTGGAACGGCTGGAAGGAAGAGAAGAATCACGGTTCGGTGTCGAACGAACGTCTTCTCTGCCCCGTGGCTCCGCCCTCGCCCCTTGCTGCGGACCAGCGGGTGGCTGAAAAACGCGATGGTCCTCGGGCACTCGGCAGACACCAAGCCTCGAACGCCGGGGGACGGGAAATCAGGAGACTACCGAGGGCCGAACCGCTGCTTGATCAAGGAATCCGACACTGCCGAGTATGGTCTCCGTCGCCATTTCCTCCCCGATCGCGGAATTTACCATCAAGTGGAAGCGCGATCGTTCAGGCCATTCGACGCCGAAGTACTGCCGAATGAATGCCGCGCGGTCGCGATCTACGGTCTCAGCAAGCTGGATCGCATCGCTCTCGCTCTTCCCTGCGGCCCTCAGCCGCCGGACTTTCTCTTCAAACGGAGCATACACAAACACATGGAATACGTCGGAACGGTCCTTGAGATAGTACGCGGAGCCGCGTCCGACGATGACGCAGTCGCCCTCGGCGGCGGCGGCTTTCACCACGCGCTCGGCCACTTCCCGGATGCAATCGGTATCGGCGATTTTTAGCCGGGGAGCGTTCAAGCTCCCCTCATGGCTGCCCCGCATGAAAGCCCTAAGCAGACGGTAGAACAAGGGATCTCTTTTCTCTTCGTGTTCTTCGACTACGCGGCAATCGCACTCCATGAAGCGGGCGATCTCGTTGGTCAGCAGCTGGTCCCAGAGCTTCCAGCCCAGGCGCCCGGACAAAATCTTGGCGATGTCGGCGCCACCGCTTCCATATTCACGCTCAATCGTAATCACTCGGATCATGAACTGTTCTCCCGCCCTTTGGCACCTTGTCATCGGCGCCGAGCGCCGGTTGCAGCGGTCGTTTTCTGCGCCGGTCTATTCCATTACCACCCGGCCTCCGCCGGGCTGATTCCTGTTCAAGGCGAAGGCGAGCACGAACATGATGGCAGCAGTCATGGCCAGGACCATGTAAGTGTCCACGTAGGCTAAGGTCGTCGCCTGAGCAATGACCGTCTGATACAACAGAGCATAAGCCTTTCTGGCCGCGAAATTGGCTTGCACTCCCGATGCTAACAGCTGCGCCGACAGACCCGCAGTCGCGCCGGCCACGGTCGTCCGGCCGGGAATGACATTGGCTACGAGATACACCTGATGCAGCTGAGCGCGACGCGCAATCAGCGTTGTGACCATCGATGTTCCTACGCTGCTGCCGATGTTGCGCATGAAATTGATAAGGCCGGCAACGTTGCTGCTCTTTTCCGGCGGCATTCCGATGTAGGCAACCAGATTGATTGGCACGAACAGAAAACCCAGCCCAAAGACTTGAACCAGGCGCAGGAGACTCGCGCTCCGGAAGCTGATTTGGAGATCGATTTGCCGGCTGGAGACGTACATTCCCAGCGAGAGCACCAGCCAACCGAAGGCAACCAGATACCGCGCTTGCACCTTCGAGGAGAGGACGCCCGTCACCGGCATCAGAAACAACAGCAGAAAACCGCCGCCGGACAAAACCAGACCGGCGGACTCCGCCGTGTAGCCGAGCAGGGACTGCAGGAACAAAGGCATCATGACGAGGCTGGAGAAAAGCAAGATCCCCAACACGAACATCATGCCATTGGCGCCGAGGAAATTCAGATTCTTGAAAAGCCGTATCTCGACGATCGGGTTTTTATGAAACCACTCCCAGGCGACGAACGATACCAGACCCACCGCGGCCAGGATGACCAGCGTCAGAATAAAATGCGAGCCGAACCAGTCATCTTCCTGGCCTTTATCGAGCATGATCTGCAGGGCTCCGACGCCGAGAGCAAGCAGAGCGATGCCGATATAGTCGAACTTGATCCCGGCACCGGAAACGCGCTTCACCCAGGGAGGGTCTTCAACCAGGCGAAAAATCAGGATCAATGCCGCAATGCCCACGGGCAGGTTAATGAAGAAGATCCAGCGCCAACTGTAGTTATCCGTGATCCATCCGCCAAGCGTGGGTCCGATGGTTGGAGCGATGATTGCCGTCACCCCATAGAGGGCAAAGGCCAGCCCCCGTTTCTCGGGAGGAAACGTATCTGCCAGAATTGCCTGAGCCATGGGCTGAAGTCCGCCGCCACCCACTCCTTGCAGCACCCGGAACACAATGATTGCGCCCAGGCTGGGCGCAATGCCGCACAAAAGCGAGCTCAGAGTGAAAATCACCAGGCAGGTCATGAAAAAGCGTTTGCGGCCTAACGCGCTGGCAAACCATCCGCTAATCGGCAGCACGATGGCATTGGAGACGAGGTAAGACGTAAGTACCCAGGTGCTTTGGTCGGTGCTCGCCCCGAGGCTGCCGGCCATATAAGGAAGAGCGACATTGGCGATGCTGGTGTCGAGCACTTCCATGAAGGCCGCCAGCGCAACCACAACGGCAATCAACCAGGGATTGAACTTCGGCCGCCACACCTCGGGGGTGGCTTCCGCCACGGTTGCTGCCGGGCGGAACTGTGGCGCCTGGTTGGTATGTTCAGGGCTATCTGCCATGGGTTCGAAGGTGCCGACGGCTCATGACGGTTGCGCTACACGGCATGGGATGAGCTTTTGCCCAATTTGGATTCAGTCCTCGGGGCATTGCGTACAGGATTTTCCAGGGTTGGCATGAAGGGCAGAAAGCAATCGAAGCTTGCGCTCGAGATACTGCTTGCGCAATACCCTGCGTTCGAGGGACCGCTAATCCATGCCACGCGGGCTGGCCGCGTTCTCTAGCTGGCAAGCGCCAGATGTTCCAGTTCGCGCTTGCGGTTTGCATCCATCTTCAGGCCGGCGGCGGCGACGTTTTCTTCCAGATGCGCAACGCTTGAGGTCCCCGGGATCGGCAGCATCACGGCAGATCGTGAGAGCAGCCACGCCAAAGCCACTTGCGATGCTGTCGCTTTCCATTGCGCCGCCACGCGACCGATCGAACTGTCGTCGCCGGATACCTTTCCGGCCGCCAACGGAAACCACGGAATGAACCCCATGTTCTGTTTTTCGCAGTATTGTAGAACGGCCTCCGATCCGCGGTCGGCGATGCTGTAACGGTTCTGGACGCTCACAATCGGAACCAAGGTTCGAGCATGTTCGATCTGCTGCACGCTCACTTCGGACAAACCGATGTGTCTGATTTTTCCCTGGGCCTGTAGATTCTTCAAAGTACCGAGCTGATCTTCTGCCGGCACCTTGGGATCGATTCGATGCAGTTGATAGAGATCGATCCGGCGCAGGCGCAAACGACGCAGGCTACCCTCGCAGGCGGCCATGAGATGTTCGGGCCTTCCATTCTCAAGCCAACGGTTGGGGCCCGGTCGCTCGAAACCACCTTTGGTGGCGATCACCAAATCCGCCGGATAGGGATGCAGAGCCTCGGCGATAAGCTCTTCGCTCACCGCCGGGCCGTAAGAATCCGCAGTGTCGATGAAATTGATTCCCAGTTCGATCGCCCGTCGCAAGACGCGGATGGCCTCGGACCGGCTTCTGGGCTCGCCCCAGATGCCATTGCCCGTGATTCGCATTGCGCCGAATCCCAGCCGGGTGACACGAAGATCACCTCCCAGGAGAAACTCGCCACCCTCCCGTGCCCGCGCCGAGTCGGCTCCCATCGCCGATTTGTCCTTCTGCATTGTTTCCTTCTCCCCCACGCGCAGCTTCGCCTGGAGTCAAGTTGTGCTTCTCCTTTGGAATAAGTGAAGGTCGATAAAGTTGCAGGGAATGCGGTCCACGAGCGCGGGCGAGGGGCGTGATCACGGGTCGCACAAGATGGTCTGGAAAGACCGGCTTGCCTCTATTGCCTTCGAGGACTGCGTACCGGTCGGGCTCAGACGGATTGGGGTTCGGGTGTGCTGAAAGTGGTCGCCCGGATCGGCGACGGCCGCTGATCGCTTCCCGTTTCTACTCCTTCGGCACAACGAAGAGGCCGCTGGGCAGGATCTTTGCCTGCCGACAATAGTAGTCGCGACGTGTAGCCGCCAGGGCAGAGAAAAGTCCCTGTGGGAGTGCGCTTTGCCGACAACTTCGGCGAGGGGGGTGCCGCCGACTCGCGACAGAACAGCGGTGCGGTCAGGCTGCCCGCCAAGACAACGCTCCGGGCCCACAATCGAGGCCGCTATTGATCATTGTGAATGCCACGGGTTGGGGGCGGGGGCGGATGGGCTGCTCGTCCAAATACAATGCCGGTTTCCACTTCCGAGGGATGCCCGTCCCGGAAGTAGGGTTTGAATCTCCATTGCCCAAGCGCATCCGTGATGGCTTTTGCCTGGTCCGGAAAAGCACTGAGAAAATGAATGTGTTTCACCTTCCCTGTTTTGTCAATGATGAGCCGAACCGGAACCTCATTGAACCGCTGCTCGCTGAACACCGGATCCGCCCGGGCAATCACCCTTTCGTCGCGAATGTAATCCTTGATGCAAACCGGAGACGCGCCCCCGACCATCCCCGCGGGGGGGCTCGGCTCGGCCGCGAACTTCATCGTGTTCATGTCCTGGATCAGGCTGTCCAGCAGTTCGGTGTCGCGGCTGGTCAGTACAATTTCTACCGTGTGACAACGGATTTCAGTGGCCGCGAGATACCAGTGCAACTGCGCTATTTCAGACGCGAAGGCAAAAAAGCGGAAGGAGTGGCCGGCTATCTTGGCCTCGGCCGGAGGCCACTCGACTCGGTAGTCGGCCGGCAGGTGGTCTTTCGCGTAATCGACGAGCTCGCGCACATCAGCCACAGGCAACGGGGCGAAGAACATATCTTGGGCGGTGATCAAAATGTTTCCCCGCAGTGGTCCTTTATAGGTTTCGGAGGGACCGACCTGGGCGAGCACATAGAGCCCACTCTCGGATGGGGGTGGTCCTTCGTATTCCTGCGTCCACCCTGGAGGGAGAGCATAGGTCAAGCCAAAGTACCGGTTGTGGAACACACCGTTGGCTATGCGCCCACCTTCAGGCAGAGGAGTTCGCGAATCACTCGCGCTCGAGCGCGCGCCCTGAACCAGAATGACTCCCTCGGGCACCTTGATCTTGGGCTGCGCGTTACTGGGAGCTTCGCCGCTGGTCTGGGCAAGGTTTTGCGATTGGTGACTTTGGCCGCGGGACAACCAAGGTATGGCACCGGCGATAACGAGCCACAAAAGAAAAAATCGAGAATGCATCGTTTTCCTGCGAGCCCGTATTGGGGTCAGTTCCCTGGGGAAATCGGCCGTATGATCTGATAACTTCGTTCGAGCTTTACGAAAAGCGGGCGAGACACATTTGTATCTCGCCCGTAACGGTTGCCCAACCAACTACAATGAGCGCAGAAAGTTCAACAGGTCCTGCTGCTGGCTGTTGGTGAGGGTATCGAAATGCTTGATCACTGTGGTCGCTTCGCTCTTGGGGCCGGCGTGGTCCTGGATGGCGGTGAACAGGTCCGTGGTGCGGCCATCGTGCAGCAGGAATATACGCTGTCCTAGCCCCCACAAGGGAGCAGTGCGAAACTGATCGCCGCCGGCGGCACCTTGCGAGACGTTGTCGGCCAGCCGAGTACCCATGTGATGGATCTCTAGATCCGAGAATGCATTTACCGCAGCATTACTGAGCGATCCGGTAATGCTCGAGGCTTGCGTCGCGCCGGGCGAAGGATTGTGGCAGCTGGCGCAACCGACCGCGCCAAACAAGCCGCTGCCGTTGGTGATCGACTGTGCGGGAACTTGCTGTCCATTCAGAATAACCCCGCCCGGTGGCGGCGGGGCGAGGGTTCGCATGAAGTTGGCGAATGCGGAGACGTCGTCAAGGACCGCCGGGCCGCTGGAGCCGGGATTGTTCGTGTCTTCCGGGTAGCCGCCCGTACTCAGGTTCAGGCAGTTCGCTGGCAGCCCCGTACCTTGCTGATCTTCTTCCGGCAGAGGACGATCTTGCGGGAACAGCAGGTTGGAGACACCCATCTCCACGTTGTATGCCTCACCGGCGAAGGTGTGCAGCGACTTGTTCTGCGCCTTCCAGCCAAAGCGGGTTATCGTGCCATCATTGCCATTGCGGTTGAAAACCCCGGCAACGCCAAAGTTGTTGCTGAGATTTGCGGCCCGGTTGATTAACAGGGTTGCGTCGTCGAGGTTCTCGATCAGACCCGCTCCAAACACCGGTGTCGGAATGCGGAAGATGATATTATTCGCGGCCTCCGCGGCACTAAAAGCGGGCTGCGACAGGTTACAGCCGCCGGCATCGGAGCGGCCGGTAACGGTAAACAGATCCTCGACTCCGCCATTGGGAGCTTTTGTGTTGACCGTGCCGTTAGAGTTAAAGAAGAAGGGAAACCGGGCTTCGCGCGTCGGACCATTGACGGTAATGAAAGAGGGTGTGGTGCTGCCCGGCGCAACCCCGTTGCTGGCGAACTGGAATTGCGGATTGACGGCGGCGCCGCTGCCGCCGACTGCAGGTTGGGCGTGACAGGAGCTGCATTGATTGGAGTTAAACCGCGGTCCCAAACCGTTGTTGTTGGTGGGGCTGCCGGAAACCGATTCCACGCTCTGGAAGCGGCTGAGGCCGTCATTGAAAAATGCCAGGATCCCGGGATTGTCGTTGGCCAACACCGAAGGCAGTGCGGCACCCGTGCCGCGGCCGGCGCTCTGAACACCGGGGTCGGTTTGAGCAAAGGCGGCCCCGGCAAGCAACAGCAGCGTCAAAGTCAACTTGGACATAAGTTTCCGCGTCTTGATCACGATTCCTCCTTGTGATGCCTCTTCTCCTGATTAGTCCCGGAACCAGACTCGGCATTCTGAGTGAAATGCCAAGGGCGGCGATGCCGGGGATAGCCATGCCGCCGCCCTGCCCCATGGCATGGAGACACTCCAGGACAGAACTCTCCCCAAGGTCTTGCAGACGATAGTGGTGGAGGTTTGCTTCCCGAAGTTAGAGCCGCGGGTTAGGAAGCACACAACGCGTCAGTTCTGACCTATCGTCAGAGACACGCGTCTCACGTTCTTGTTGAGCTCCCGCATTGCCTTGCAGTCGAAACTGTCAATGGTCTGGCTGCGAGTTGGGCCTCTGCGTGAAAAGCATACCGCCCGCTCATGGATGCCGGAACCGCTTGGACACCGCTCAAGGTGTTAGTTGGCTTGGCCGGGATATTAGCACTTTCGCATATGATGTCAAGTCAAATAACCTCACCGATGCACTAATGGTGTCGCCAAATGCCGCGTCTGGTGCCACTTTTCAGGCGGCCGACGGGAGAAGACTCACCCGAGTAACAGTTCGGCAAGTGCAGTCCCCTGTAACTCCAGTAAGGTAACTCTGGAGGTTTCGCTTGAGCTCTGAGTCTTAGAGGTGAATGATTGATTCCCGATTCGATACGTTTTCGGCAGCCGGGGAATGAAATCGAGACCCTGCTCAACCGGGACCGACGGCGAGGAAACAACGGCGGCTGGCGCCAGATTCTTTATGCCGCGCCCACGACCTGGCCCCGACTCCGTTCTCCTACCACGCAGCGATGCGCTCTCGACCCTCCGGCCTGGATTCTTGCAGAGACGGTTGAATGAGCGAATCCCGACTTTCGTGGCGTAGTAGACGGGCGAGGTGGGCGATGGGATCAAGGCCAGTGTGGACGAAAGGTTAACGACCAGCGCACGCGTGTGATTTCCGAGAAGCGGCAGGCGCCGCTGAACCATGCGCGCCAGCCCCCACGGCCGGGTGACTCTCCCGATGACTGGTCCGCGCTCCGCCGCAATCCTACCGGTCCCGTGGGTTGGACGATGGACCCAAACGCAGAAGGGCGGCTTCTTTTGCGGCCGGGCATTATCATACTATTTCGCCTCCAGCCCCCTGTAGATCACGCCGTCCTTCATGACGAAGCTGACGTGCTGAAGCACGGAGATGTCCTGCAGTGGATCACCGGGGACGGCGATCACATCGGCATAGAATCCGGCCTTGAGCTGGCCGATTACATCCTCTCGTCCGAGCAGGCGCGCACCGTTCAACAGGCTGGCGCGGAGTACATCGGCGGGAGTCATGCCGTACTTGACCATCAACGCAAACTCGCGCGCTTGTGTGCCGTGCGGGAAAGGGCCGACATCGGAACCTACCGCCATGGGAACGCCTGCCGCCAGCTGCTTGCGGAACTCGTCGGCGTGGAAAGCCAGCAAAGCCCGCTCCTGCTCGGCAGCGGCGGGCGACTCGGCATGGGCAGCGAAGTACTCGGCGATGGCAAAGGTCGGGACGGCGTAGATCCGCTTCTCGCGCATGATGCGCATGGTCTCGGGGTTGAGTTGGTAGGCGTGATCGATGGAGGCGACACCGGCCTGGGCTGCGTAAAGAGCTCCCGGCTCGCCTGTGCAATGCACGGCCACCCGTGTGCTCACCCGACCGGCTTCTTGAACCGCGGCCTCGAGCTGCGACTCGGTGTATTGGTAGGGAGTGCTGAATTTTCCTTCGGTGAGGCGGTCGGGCCCGGTTTGATAAATCTTGATGAAGTCCGCGCCTTCCTTGAGCTGCTGTCGAATGACGGAGACCAGTTCGATCGCATTGTCAGCGTAGGTGGCATTGGATGAGATACGCTCGGCGGGATTGAAGCGGATGGCGTCTTCATGCCCTCCGAGGATGCTGATCGCGTTGCCGCTGACGCTCATCCGGGGGCCGGGAATCAGTCCGGAGTTGATGGCATTGCGTACGGCGGAGTCCGCCGAACCCGCCCCCTCGGTTCCCATGTCGCGCTCGGCCGTGAAGCCGGCCATCAGATCCTGTCGAGCCGCGATCTCAGCCAGGATCGTGCGCTCGGGGACAGATTCGACGATGGTTTGCATGTCCTCGGCTCCGGGATGGAGGAAAAGGTGCACGTGCACGTCGATGAGTCCGGGCATTAAGGTGGCCGCTCCCAAATTGATGACCGTGGCGCCGTCCGGATGGGCCACCGAGGACGCAACTTCAAGCACGCGATTGCCCTGGATCAGGATCTCGCCGGGACTGACGAGTCTGCCTTGCTCGACGTCGAGCATGTGGGCTGCGTGAAGCACGATCGTGCGGCCTGGCGCGAACGGAGACTGACCCAGGAGGGCATGCACAGAAGCGAGCGCCAGCAGAAGCGCTAGGGTGGAGGCTCCGGAACGCAGGAGGCGGAACATGCGCCAAATACTAGCACGCCTGGCCATCGGCTACGCTCCAGCGCCGCTGCCCACAGGGTTGACAGAAGTCCTGCTTTCGCCGGACGGAGGCAAATGGAATATACCTGGGGTTGAACGGGCGAGCAGATGTTCCGTTTTTGACCGGCGGCCGAGCATCAGAGCTTGTTCAAGAACATAACCGATGTGTTGTAGACGCAATGGGCGATGATGGGGGCGAGTAAGAACCCGGTGCGCTCGAAGCTGATAGCGGCGGCGACGCCCAGCCCGAAAACCGGGATGATCGCGATCGGCGGATGCACGAGGGCGAATAGCGCAGCGCTACCGAGGACGGCCACGGCTGGGCCGGTGGTTCGACGCAGGCCGCCGAAGACGAGACCGCGAAAGATGAACTCCTCAAAGACCGGGGCGGCAATGATTGTGAGAAGGATGAGCCAGCCGGGCTTGTCGGCGCGGGTGAAGAACGAGCTCAGTGCAGCGTCCTGTTTCCAGAGTTGCCACTGGGGAGATAGATCGAGCGCGCGCAAGTAAGCGAATGCTCCGATGGAGGCACCCAGCCCGCAGATGGTTCCGACCAAAATGCTTCGCCGGACTCGCGAGAACAGTGGTTCGGCGCGGCCCGCAACCAGTCCGACCGCGCCCCATATATCGGTGATGCCCTGCATCGAGAGGATGACCATGGCCGCCCCACCGATAACAATGCCCGCAAGAACATAGGCGATGGTGATTTGCGAGGCAAATGATGCCCTACTGACAGCCCGGAGGAAGAGGAAGATCAAGCCCTGCATGGCGAAGAAAGCCAGCGCCGCGATCATTCCGTCGGCCAGGCCGATCTGCCTGGGCGGGCGTTCAACCGGATCGAGAACGTAAGGAGTGAAATCCTTCACTTTCTGCCAGAGTGCGACGGCTAACAGAGTTGACAGAACGATCTGGGCAATCTTCGCCCATGCCGAGGGCGAATAGATTGCGTTCGCATAGACGGCGGCCAGCACCATGTACAGGTAAATCATGTCCGTACGAAAACGGGCCGGTCTCACCGTCTCCTGGAGGTTGGTGCCAAGAATGCCAATCCCGGAACCGATGAAGGCGTAGAGGCCGATGCCATAGAGCGCCACCAAGACATCTGTCCACGCCCGCCCGTGCAGGTGATGGCTGAAGTGAGTGATCACGCCGAGAGTAAGCGCGCCGTAGGCCATTCCGAGCGCTGCCCAAACCGCGGCCTTCTTTGCGAGGATGGAGGAAAGGGACCGGGGAAAACTCATGAGATACCACAGAGTCCTGTCTTCGCGACTGAGAACCGGAATCGCACTGTTCAGAAACGAATAGGCGCCTACGGCGAAGGCCAGCATGGCCGCATGGCGGAAGTTGCCACTCACGGCAGAGACCATGTTGGTGTTAATCAGCAGATAGTAGGCGGGAACCATCAGCGGAACGATCAACACCTGTACCAGCAAATTGCGATCGCGGCTGAGCAACAGCATCTCGTGGGCGGGAATGCCTCGCAGCCAGAGCCGGGGAGAAGATTTGGCGGGTGCCACACGCGCACCCTGGTAGGGTCCTCCGGCTTTCACCAATCCGTCGCGCGTTAGCCATTCGCTTCCTGCCAATGCCAGCGCGCAGCCGAGCACGAGCGTGAGCGCCATGAGTCCCAAGACCTTCCCCGGCAGAAGGCAGGGGACTCGGCCTCCGCAAGACGCCGCCATCAAGGGCAAGGAAAGCGGATTCCACACGATCCAGGCGGGCAGAAGGCGAGCTCCGCGGACGAGCAGATTATCGATGAGAGTCGAGTTACTGCTGGCATAAAAAAGCAGCAGCGAAGCAGTTCCGAGAACGGTGAAAAGCGCCTGAAAACTCTTGAGCCGGGAGAGGGTCAGAAACTTTCGCATCGCGACTTCCAGTATGGTCGTCAGTGCTCCGGCCAGCAGCACCAGATAGATCATTGCCGCGAGTGCCAGCGGAAGCGCCGCCAGGCCAGCTCCGGCCGCCACATACACCAACAGAAGGAAGGGAAATAGGAAAACCCAAACGAGCGGGTGCAATACTCCATACACGAGCAGTCTGGAAGCGAACAGGGCCCGCGGTGAAATGGGAAAGGTCGAGAGCCACTCGAAGCTCCACTCCACTTGTCCCAGGTCTTTGTTGTTCGTACCCAGCGATCCGAAAACGATGAGCGGCATCCAGAGCATAAGAGTGAAGCTGAGGGCAACCAGAAAAACAGACCGGGAGGCAGCCGCCCTAGGCCAAGTGCTGGTCGAGATCCAGAAGCCTCGCTGGGGATGGGCAAAGCCGGCGGCACCCTGCTGGGCAAAAACTTCACGCATGTGCTGGAGGCGAGCGCTCTCTTCCTCGTCCGAGTATGCTCCGCGGCGCACCTCGTTGAGGAAAATGCCGTCGAGGTAACGATTCCACATCCCCAGGTATTTTTCGCGTTCCGCCGAATTGGGCATTTGCCTGACCCGGTGCAGGGCGTCGTCGGCCTGTTCTAATCGGGCGTGCGTGGACAGAGTCACCACAATCTTGTCGACGGTGGAATCATTCAGGTTTTGCGCGGTAGAGGAAAGCAGCACCAAGCCTCGACCCCCGAGCAGAAAGCCGTCGAAGCCGAGCATGAGGAAGAGAAAAATGCCGAACACGGGCGGCCCGCCATTCTTCGCGGGCGTGGCGGATCGCTGGCCCTGTTCACCGGAAGGCCGGAACCGCGCCTGGCGTTTTCGTGCAAATCGAATGCTCTGCCACCGGTTGAGCTGGCGCCGCAGGGAAAGTCGCGCCAGGATCCACAAAGCGCGTGGCGTACTGATGGGCCGCGAGGAACTCATTGGTCTGAGGGACTCCCCGAATCGGAAGCGACAGAAAAGAAAATCTCTTCGAGCGAACTGTCACTGGAAAGACGCGCCCGCAACTGCTCCAGCGTCCCGAGCGCAACCAGCCGAGCTTTGGCGATGATTGCGATTCGGGTGCAGAGTTTTTCCGCCTGATCGAGCAGATGCGTGCTGAAAAAGATGGTCTTGCCTTCAGCCGCTTGGGCGCGAATCATCTGGTGGAGCGCGCGGGTGGCAAAAGGATCCAGGCCATTGGTGGGCTCGTCCAGAATCAGAAGCGACGGATCGTGCAGCATGGCACAAACCAACGCGAGCTTCTTCTTCATGCCCTTGGAATAGTTCACGGCGAACTCATCTAACGCATCGACGAGGTCCAACTGCTCGAGCAACGGGCGAGCGCGAGTCTGGATCTCATCATTGGCTAGGCCGTGCATCTCTCCCGAGAAACGGATGATTTCCTGCCCGCGCAGGAAATCATAAAAGACGGGCTCATCGGGAAGATAACCCACCTTCCGCTTGACCTCGACTCGCTGCTCGAAGCAATCGAGGCCGTCGATTTTGGCGGATCCTGAGCTGGGAACCAAGATTCCCATCAGCATGCGAATCGTGGTGGTCTTGCCCGCGCCATTCGGTCCGAGCAGCGCGAAGATCTCCCCTCTCGGCACGGATAAGGTCAGATTGTCGACTGCGACGAAATCGCCGTAGCTTTTGGTGAGGCCGTTGATATCCACGAGTGCGGTCATCGGAGACTGTCGAGTAAACTCAACAGCATACTGTAGGAGCGATCGGTTGCGCGGGTATTACGCCAAAGATACCTGAGGATACGGAAGTCGTCAGATCGCTTGGGGTTACGCGATTGTTCTGGCCATGCCCGCGGGGCCCTCCGCCCTGTCCGGGTGGAACCGAAAACTGTCCGCAGCCGGGAAAGGGATGTTCTTCATGAGCGCCCCGAGCCCATGATACCCTGCCTCGAAAACGAGGTGCGGCCATGGCAGTTTGTATTCGAGCGGCTCAATTCGCTTTGCTGGGCGTCTGGATTTTTTGCGGAGGGGTTTTGTTGGCGCAGCCAACACGCCCCTTGCCCGCCCCCAAAGAGGGCGTCTATGTTTCCCGGGGTTTTCTTTTTCAGTCGGGCGAAACGCTGCCGGAGCTGCGAATCCACTATGCGACCTATGGGACTCCGGCGCGCGATGCGAACGGCAGGGTTACCAACGCGGTGCTGCTTTCGCACGGCACCAGTGGTACCGGAGGACAATTCCTGGCACCGCAGTTCGCGGGCGTGTTGTTCGGTCCAGGGCAGCCGCTCGAGGTCACCCGACACTACGTCATCTTGCCGGATAATATTGGTCACGGAAAATCCAGTAAGCCGAGCGACGCCATACACGCTCATTTTCCGCAGTATGACTACAACGATATGGTGGCGTCGCAGCACGAGTTACTCGAAAAGGGACTGGGCGTGAACCATCTCCCTCTGATCCTCGGCACTTCCATGGGTTGCATGCCTTCCTGGTTATGGGGTGAACGCTACCCCGATTTTATGGATGCGCTCATGCCGTTGGCTTGTCAACCGGTGCAGATCGCCGGACGAGTACCTCTGCCCACGAGCCGGCGAAGCAACCCTCGAAGCCATCTCCCGCGGGAGGTCCAAGTTTCCGCGTAACGATCCTGCCGCCGCTCGGCGGCAGCAAATCTTTTTTAGAATTGGCTGGCCGGGGCAACCGCCAGCTCCGTTCCGCCCCGATGGACAGGTCTTGGGGCGCCGGCAAGCATTCGTTGGGATCGAGTTGCGGGGCCGTCGTTCGCCAGGGTCTGGACCATCACTGTCCAAGAATTGTCCGCAGACGTTTTGCGATCGCCAGGTGCTGATCGGCGAGAACGGTATCGACCGCCACCACCAGCCTGTCCTCCAGAACCACGGTGGCAATGGAGGGATCGCCAGCCAGGAGGTCGGCGCTGACTTGCTCAACCCGCGCTGCGCCGCCGGGGCATTGCACCGTCATGCAGTTGACCGCATCATCGACAAGCCGTTCGTCCATAGTGAAGTACTTGGGCTCGGTCCGGACCCCGGGCAGGTCGGCCAGCAGGTTGCGCATTGCTGCCACTTTATCGCGATAGCTGGCCCAGCGGGCGGCGTGATCAAGTGCGAGCCATTCTTGCAGAGCCACAACCGTCGCTACGATGCTGTGCCGATCCATCTTCCAGGGGCGGCCAAAGGTCAGGTACTTTCCGGATTCGTAACCTGTGAAATCAATGCCCGCAACCGCTTTGATAAGATCGCGCCGGCCGCAGACAAAACCGCTCGCGTTCGGTCCCCAAAAGTATTTGGCGCTAAAACAGACAAGGTCGGCTCCTCGGGGAAGGAAGCTGCTCATCAACGACGGAGGATCGTTCAGGTAAGCAGCATCGGCAAAAACAGGAATCCCGTGGGCGTGAGCGATGGAACTCAAGCCCTCGAGCGAAATCGTGCCCGACCGGCGTTCGAGGTGCGCTGGAAACAGGACCATGGCCGTTTTCGGACCCAAAGCCTGCTCGAGTTCCGACCAAGTCGTTCCCTCCGCCGATCCCGCTTCGACGAGCCGGCCGCCGGCTATGCGCACCATGCGGTCGTATTTGTAGCGCTGCGCCTTTTGGATGATGACTTCGTTCTTCAGGCCGGAAGTATCGGGCAGTCGCTCCCAAGTCTCGCCATCTCCTCCGGCAATGCAGGCGGCCGTGCCCAGAGTAATGGCCGCGGATGCGCCGGGGAGAATCCGGGCCGCGTCAGCGCCCAGAAGGGAGGCCACCATTTCTCCGGAGCGCTCGAGAAGATCCACCATGCGCACGAAACTGTGATTGATATTCTCCATCGCCTGCCAGACGCGAGGCGAAAGGACGCTGCCTCCCAGATCGGTATAGATGCCGCAAGCGTTGATCAAGGGACGAACACCAAGGTTCTTGAAGACGGGAGGTTGTGGGGCAAGAGGGCTCATGATCGGGACCTGATCCGGTAACCGAGCAACTGGAGCAGGCGAGCCCGGGAATCCTGGAGGTGCCGGGTCAGGACCCGAGTGCCTTTTTCGACCTCGCCCGCTTTCACCGCATTCAAGATCTGCTGGTGCTGGGTCAGGATCTGCTCCACCGAGTGGGCACGGGTCTTGCGATCGAGAAATGCCAGGGCAAGCCGCAACTCGGAAATCAGGACGACGTGGAAGTGTTGCAGCCGCGGGCTGGCGAACACTTTAAGCAGAGCCTCATGAAAACCGAGATCCATCTCGATGACATCACGTTCCTTCCGGGCCATGACCGCTCGCCGTAAACCTTCGACTTTGTCCCGCAGAACGGGAAGGACCTTGTCGGGTTGAGCGCACGCTCTGTCGAGCGCGGCCAATTCGAGCAGTTCGCGAATTTCGAACAATTCGTTGACGTCGTCCGGCGTCAGGCTGGAGACGACAATGCCTTTGTGCGGAGCCCTGGAAAGCAAGCCTTCCGCGACCAAAGTACGAGCCGCTTCCCGCAACGTGTTACGAGACACAGCCAACGCACGGGCGAGGGGAATCTCCTGCAGGCTGGTTCCCGGGGCCAGATCCCCGGACAGGAGCAGATCGCGGAGCCGCTCGGCGACCCGATCGGCGGTGCTGCTGCGCGGCAGAGCGGCAAGCGCCGGGAACGGTTCGCGGGCCATGGCGACGAGTGTATGTAGTCTTGTTGAACAAGTCAACAAAATGCTACAGTGAGTCCCATGCCCGCTGCTTGGCGCGTCTTTGAGGCGCATGAAATCCGCGAAGTTGCCACCCTGAATCCTGCGTCCCTGGCGGCCATGGAACAGGCATTCAGCGCTCTGGCGGAGGGCCGTGTGATCATGCCGGCTCCGCTGGGCCTGCACATCAATGATGACGAGGTGCAGGGCGAGCTCCACGTCAAAACCGCATACATACGCGGAAGCAAGGGATTTGCCGTCAAGGTGGCAACCGGCTTCTACCGGAATGCGCGGCTGGGCCTGCCAACTTCGACTGGAATGGTCCTTTACCTGGATTCCCAAACCGGACTCGTTCTTGCTCTGCTGGCGGACAACGGATACCTCACCGATCTCCGGACAGCGCTGGCGGGAGCGATAGCCGCAAAGTATCTTGCACCGATGCGGATTGCGACCGTGGGAATCGTGGGCACGGGAATCCAGGCAAGATGGCAACTGCAAGCGATCGTGACGCAACGAGAAGTGCGGCAGGTACTGGTGTTTGGCCGAAGCGATGAGGCTACCGAAGCCTGCATCCGGGATATGCATAGCGTGGTTTCGGCAGACATTCGCCGCGCCGATACCGTCTCGGAGCTCGTCCGGCGCAGCGATTTGGTCGTGACCACCACGCCGTCACGGGTGCCGCTCGTCCAGCCGCAGGATCTGCATGCGGGACTGCACATCACGGCCATGGGTTCGGATGGACCAGGCAAGCGGGAACTGGAGATCGGTGTGCTCGATCAGGCGGATCTGGTCGCATGCGACTCCTACGACCAGTGTCTGCGCCTCGGCGAATTGCAGCAATCGGATTTGCCGCGAGCCGGTGTGCTCGAACTGGGTGAACTGACCAGCGGAATGCGGAAGGGCCGATCCCATGATCAGCAGATCTCGGTCTGCGATCTGACGGGTACCGGGGTGCAGGACTCGGCGATCGCAGAATACGCGTTCTCGGCATTGCGGCAGAGGGAGGCAAGCAATTCATGAACCTGACACGAAAGGATTTTCTGTCGCTCAGCGGCAAGGTGGCCGCGGGGGCGGCGATGCGACCCTCACTCGGTTGGCCGAGAATGAGGGGCGCAGCGGAGGACGTAGGCGCCCAGCCCGTGGTCAGGAAAATCCATGAGCACATCGCACGCGAGAAGGAAAAACACGTGGCCAGCGTGCAGGCGGACTTGCGGCAGCCTTCGGTAAGCAGCTGGAACATGGGCATCAACGAGATGGCTCATCGCATGATCGACTCTTTTCGGGTCATCGGCTGCCAGGAAGCGGAACTGGTACCGACCGACGGTTTGCCGGGCATCTGGGCTTATCACGATGCCGGCGCGCCCAAGACGGTCGTCATTTACATGATGTACGACACGCAGCCCTGGGAGAAGGAACGCTGGAGCGTGGATCCGCTCTCCGCAACCCGCATGTCGAAACCCCCGTTCCCGGAGGTCATCGTCGGGCGCGGCGCGTGCAATGACAAGGGACCGAACCGGTTTTTCCTGAACGCATGTGAATCAATCCTGGCGGTGAACGGCCGGCTGCCGGTGAATCTCATGTTTACCTGTGATGGCGAGGAGGAACAGGGATCCCCGCACTTTCATCAGGTGCTCGACCGCTACTCATCCCGCCTCAAAAAAGCGAATGCCGAATTGAACGTGGTCCCGACGCAAGATGTCGACGGCCACGTTGTGATGTTCCTGGGGGTAAAAGGAATACTGGAATTTGAGTTGGAAGCGTCCGGCGCGAAGTGGGGGAAAGGTCCGCAGAAACAACCGATTCACAGCGGCGCAAAAGCGATTCTGGACAGTCCTGCATGGCGCCTGGTCGATGCTTTGCGGACGATGTACGACCCACCCACCAACCGCATTCTGATTGAAGGATTCTACGACGGGCTCCGGCCCCCGAACGACGAGGAAGAGGCGATGTTGGAGGAGCTCATTCGCCAATCCGGGAGCCAGATTCTGGCCGAGCAGAAGAACAATGCCCGGTTGTGGATCAACGGCTGGAGCGATGCCGAGGCCATGCGCCATTTATTGTTCGACACCACCATGAACATCAATGGCATGTGGTCAGGCTACACGGGAGCGGGTGCGGCCACGATCGTGCCGGAAAAGGCGACCGCCAAAATTGACTTCCGTCTGGTACCCAATCAGGATGTCGCGACCCAGCAAAAACTGGTGCAGGAGCACCTGCGCAAGCACGGCTTCGGGGATCTCGAATATCGCGCCATGGGTGGTGGCGACGAGTGGTCACAAACGAGCGTGCGGGAACCGCTCGTACAATCGCTGCTTGCGATTTATCGCGCCCACCACGTGGAACCGGCGGTGTGGCCACGCTCCCCCGCCTCGACACCGGAAGCGCAGTATACGAGAAAACTTGGTCTTCCCGCGGTGCGCGGCGGGATGGGGCACGGCGGCAACGAGCACGTGGACGATGAGTACCTCGTGATCGAGGGCACGGGCAAGGTGGCGGGTATTGTTCAAGCCGAGCAATCGATTGTCGATCTTCTCTTCACCTACGCTCAAGCCTAAGAGGCGCTCGGTAATTCGGCAGTGAGCCAGTGCCGGAACTGCGCAACCCAGACGGCAGCGAAGCCGCGCCATGATCGCAGAGTGGGTTTGGGAAGTTCACCGCGCTTCCCTGCCGTCAACTGCAATCATGCGGCGGAATCGGTGAAAATTTGGGCGCAATCATCAAAACAATCCCAGGGACAGTTGACGGAATCTAATGCCGCATGCGGTTACCAATGCGCTTGGTCGGTTTCGTCGCGATTCTCCAATCGGTTCTCTTCCTGACGCATCTTCTCCTTTATGAGACGTGGACATTCTCGCCCGCCGGTGGCAACTCTGTCGGGCGGCTGTGGCTCAAACTTCTTCTGGGCTCTTTGTCGCTGAGCTTTGTCGCCGCTTCGCTGCTTGCCTTCCGCTATACCAATGCCGCCTTGCGCTCGTTCTACAGGGTGGCTGCAGTTTGGGTTGGTCTGTTGACCTTCCTGTTCTTGGCGGCGGTTTCTTCCTGGATTATTTTCGGGGTTGCACGTGTGGCAGGACTGGACTTGAATTTCCATCGGACCGTGACCTTGCTGTTCTTGGTCGCCGCGGTGGCCGGACTCGATGGAGTTTTCAACGCCAGCTGGACGCGAATCACGAGGACGACGGTACGGCTGGCGAACCTGCCGGCGGCATGGCGCGGGCGAACGGCGGCGCTGATCAGCGATGTGCACCTGGGGCACGTGCGAAATGGCGGTTTTCTGCGGCGTATGGTTGCGAAGATTTTGACGGAAGAGCCTGACGCGATCTTTATTGCGGGTGATTTGTATGACGGCACCGCCATCGACGCGAGGCGAGCCGCTGAGCCACTGAGCGAGCTGACTGCACCCCACGGCGTGTATTTTGTCCCGGGGAATCATGAGCAATTCGCGGATGACAGCAAGTATCTAAGCGCCATCGCCGCGGCTGGAGTACGAGTTCTCATCAACGAGAAGGTGGAAGTCGACGGGCTGCAGATTGTTGGTGTGCCGTATCGGAGCTCAACCCAGGATGGGCTCCTTGCATCGGTGCCGCACAGCCTCCAGTTGGATCGCGGCCGCGCCAGTATTTTGTTGACGCACGCGCCCGACCGCCCGGAAATCGCGGAGGCGGCGGGCGTCTCGCTGCAGCTGTCGGGGCATACGCACCTGGGACAGTTCATACCCTGGACCTGGATGGCGCGGCGCATCTACCGGCAGTTCGTCTACGGTTTAAGTCGGATCGGGAAAATGCAGGTATTTACTTCGAGTGGCGCAGGAACCTGGGGACCTCCGCTGCGACTGGGATCGAATCCCGAGATCGTGGTGCTTGAGTTCGAGTAAAATCGGGGCCGGATTCCGCCGCGGGCGGCGGTCCGGTCCGCACACACTCTCGCGGAACACTTTTGCGGAGACAACGGGCGAGCGGAGCGCGTTCTTCTGGGTTCGTCGCATTTCCTGACGGGGAGTTTGGCGTCCGAGTCGAACTCGAAAGGGTTCCGCGTGCTGGATTTTCCCGATCCTTTTCGGTTGCCAGCAAGGTGCGGGCCTCGTGCACCGGTCAATGCATCGATTCGAACGATGGCAAAGCACGAAAGTTAAATTTCTCCGGAGGCCGCTTCTCGTTGACCGGGGTTTTCCCCGATCGCGATGATAGAGTGCGGGCGAGGAAGCGGAGGCCAGGCATGTCCAAAGTGGTGGAATGGGTTCTGGTTGTGCTGGGCGCAACACTTACGGTTTGGGGGCAGGGGTTGGCGGCGACCAAACCCGCGCAAACCGAGACCGATGAATATACGCGCTACGAACTGCTTTCCCCGGAGAGCTCAAGTTTCGCGATCCGCTATGAGGTGACGGCTACGACCGCGGGGGCGAAGTATTTCTTCAATCCGATCCGCAAGGGCAGTGTGGCCAGCGACGAGTCGGTGGTGAGCGCGATGACCGGGCAACCCTTGCGCTTCGAAGTCGTAAGCGGCGAGGAGGCAGTGAAGGAACCCTTGATGAAGGGCGCAGACACGTCGGTGGATTACATCAAGGTGTACCTGGGGCGGCCGGTGCCCTCCGAAGGGCAGGCTCGACTGCTGATTCTGAAAACGTACAAGGACGCCAAGAGCTACTATCGCGAGGGCGAGGCCATCGTCTTCAGCCGGTCGCTGAGCATTCCGCGGAACAGCGTTGTGCTGCCCGCGGGATATGAACTGGTTGCGTGCAATCTGCCGTCGCAAATTCTGCAGCAGCCAGATGGACGAATCGCGATCAGCTTCATGAACGGCAGCGGCGCCGAGGTGCCCTGGGTCGTGAAAGGCAAGCCCGGGGCGGAAACGGGGAGTCTGGCGGCGCCCCAGCCTCCGGGTTCGGCGAAAAGCTGGGAGGCGCCTTTCGAAGGAGAAACTGAGCAGGAGCGCATGTCGGAACGTGCGCACCAGGACCGGGAGATAGTCTACTTCCTCGAGCAGCCGGAAACCCACGCATTCCGTCTTTATCACGACTATACGGAGTCGCGCCCGGGAATCGACAAGTATTTCAACATCGTTCGCGCCGGCAGCACGGTATCGGATCCGGTGGCCTATGTGCTCGACACGGGAGAAAAGCTCCTGACGAAAATAATGACCGGCGCAGAACTGGCGGCCGCAAAAATAAACGCGGGAGAGCCGGTCGACCGAGCCGCACAGGTGGTGGTGATTGCCTTCTCGCCGGTGATGGCGGGACAGAACGTGCGGGTGCGAATCTCGGAGACCTACTCGGCTCCGGCGAGCTATCGCTTGGAGGGAGACACCCTGGTGTTTGACCGGAGCCTTGGACGTCCGCGCAACGCCGTGCTTTTACCGGAGGGATGGTACGTGACCGCCAGCTCAATTCCGGCGACGGTCACACAAACGGCGGACGGTCGCATCCGGCTGGATTTCTGGAATGGCAGGCCGGACCCGGTAGACGTGCTGATCAAGGCGAAACGCCGGGCGCGTTAAGGCAAATTCTAGGTCTGTCGCGTTGCACCGTCGCCCCGAGTTGGCTGCGAGTGAGGCGCGGGTGCAGTCGAGCGACGCCGCCGTCCCAGGACGGCTATTCGGAAGCCACGTCTTGCTGGCCGTAAACCACCGATCCTGTGTCCGGTTACGGATAACATCGCATAGTCCGAGCGCCACCCGCAATCGCTGACCAAGCCTCCGACAAGACGATTTGAACGAAGCCGCTCGCGCGGAAGCCACCCTGAGGCGATGGAGTCATGTTTAGATCGATGAGCATCAATAACTGACTTTTTAGTGAAAGCCGCTTCTGGCAAGGCTTTTGAGACCGAAGTCGATTCAATTCCCATAGCTCCCCGCGTCCGCCGCACCCGCGAGCGGCTTCCTTCAAGTCGTTGTATCAAAAGCGACCGCCGCAGACCTGAGCCGGCTACTGACTTCTCTGCGGTCGCTTCTGATACAACACTAGGACTTCTCGATACTGATAACTAGCGGATCAGATAGGTATTGACGTACTCGATAAGATGCTGGCGGTGATGGGCGCGATAGTCAGGATAGTCGGAGCGGACGCCCGCATCCGCAGCGTTGATGGCGATCCAGGCACCGAGGACGTTGGCTTTTTCGAGATTCCGGATATTCCGGATCGAAGGATCGAGGTTAATTTCAATCAGCGCACCGGACTTGAGCTTGGTGTCGATGTCGGCGAGCATGGCGCGCAGTGCTGCGTGTTCTTCGGCGATGGTGTGGCGATACCCGCTGGGCGTAACCACTACAGCATTCGCGTCCGAGCCGCCAGCGACAATAAGCTGGTCCAGAGTACGAGCGCCATGGGCAACGCGGAACTGCTGGTAAAGGATCCAGGAGGAACGCCCATCCTGGGTGGACGCTGCGAGCTCGGAACAAATTCGAAGAATGGCGTCCGGGGTGGTGAACGCCGGCCGTGTGATCGCGGGTTTGACGATTTCATGGCCGGCGCGCTTGGCCCATTGACCGAGCGCGGAAATTGTCGAGTTGCCATAGGGCTCGGCGATGACGGCAGCCACAAACTTCTCGCGTGCGCCGGTCTGATCGCCCGCCTGAAGTAGCGCATCGCCCCAGTAACGGTATGCCGTTTCACGGTCGGGGTCGATTGCGATAGCCTTCGCAAACCAGTTGCCCGCGTTCGATCCGTCTTTCATTCGGAAAAAGGAGTCGCCCGCGTACACGGCGGGATCGTACCAGCTAGGATCGAGGGCTGCAGCTTGGGTGTAAAGTTTGGCAGCGGCGGCCCAGTCAGATCGTCCGAATGCGCCTTCGGCTTCGTGAAAAACAGCTTGCGCGTCAGGCTTACCGTGGTAGGTGTAGCCAACGGTGAGCGGGATGCCCGCTACGACGGCGCCCACGAACGTTTTACTGCCGAGATTGAGAACATCGCGAACGTACGCACTGTTGTCACCAAGAGCCTGAGCGCGCTTGATTTCGTTCATTGCCTGTAGGTGAACTTTCATCCGGTCGTGGGGATCGGAGAGGGTAGCTTCCTTGGCTAAAAGGCCTGCACCGTAACGCTCGGCGAAGACGGCGACAGTCGGGTCCTGGCGGGAAAGGTCTTCATAAAGAGGGAGGGCTTCCAACGGCTTCTGTGCGAGGAACAGTTCGTCCGCGTGCTGCCGTTCGGATTCGAAGTTGGGCTCGTGGTGGGATACGACTGATGGTGAAGTTTGAGAGGCGACTTGGAGCGGGAGAACTGAGGAGACGATCGCAACGAAAACAAAAGCGTAATGCCGCATGCTTCTCCGAGACTCCCTAGCCAGGGTCGCGCCGCGCAGAGCCTATTATATAAAGGCCCAACTCCAATCCGTACAGGAAAACCAGTAACCGTGACCAGATTCCGGTTGGTCGGCTACTCGGAGGTTGGCCCAAACGGAATACGAGCGAGATAACTCCCTCTGTTTCCTTGCGCCCAACCAAATGTCTTCGAAGCCGAATTCCGGCCCGAAATAACGGTGGCGGCAGGGACGACCATCACTGAACGCCACCGGGTTCCGACACTGCTCCGGCGCACTGAACCTGAAAGCAGAAAGCCCTGTCCACAAAAGACTGGACTTCTGACATGGAGAGATCTTCGATGCCAAGACCATTATGGCCGGCCCCGTGCGCCGGCGCTTTTTTTATTGAAAGTTTGACGCATCTAACTAGCCAAGGGCTTCGCCCTTGATATCCCTCCGGGATATGGAGCCAGAGGTCAGGAGCCAGAAGCCAAGATCGTTCGGACGTAAGCGTTGAGCAGCTTGCTGGTTTCTTCCAGGGCGC